>Ga0255338_1001430_pt1 | contig 45456 bp, 26 predicted proteins | sample MeOH1_35cm_T4_19_FD_203715 | JGI IMG/M metagenome (GOLD analysis project Ga0255338, IMG submission 203715) | Sandy soil microbial communities from University of British Columbia, Vancouver, Canada - MeOH1_35cm_T4_195 | ecosystem: Engineered > Artificial ecosystem > Sand microcosm > Unclassified ...
GTGGCCGGAGCGTTGCGTTAAAGGGCCAGGTGACTCCCCGCACGCTCCTCCTCGTCGAGTTCGCGTCGCAGGAACGCTGGGTCTACAACAGCCGCTTCTTCCCCTTCATCAAGGGCTGCGCCGAGTCCCTCGGCGTCCGCTCGGAATGGGTCTGCTTCGGCGCGGACATGAAGACGGAGAAGCTCTCGCGCACGAGGATCCGGCAGTTCCGCGACCTGCCCCCGGCCGAGCTCGAGGTCCTGCGCGCCCGCGTGAAGGCCCTGCGCCCCACGCACATCATCACCACCCACCCCGTGTCGCGGGCGGTCCTGGACGCCCTGGTCGCCGGAGCGGCGAAGGGCGCGTCCTTGCTCACGGTCTCCGACCCGGACCTGAACTCGACGCTCGGCGACGAGATCCTGGTCGCCCTGCGCGCCAAGGAGACGGCGAAGGCGGACTGGCTCCTCGAGTGGCTCGGGGAGAGCCCGGCGACGAACCAGGGCTTCGGGCGCTACCTCGTGGGGACCTACCGCCCGTCCTACGACGCGTTCATCGGCAACGAGAAGTTCCGCGAGTACAAGCCGCACCTCCTCATCGTGGGCGGCATACTCTGCGACCACCGCACGAAGCTCCAGGACCACCCGCGCTACAAGGGCCTCGACCTCTCCGGCTGCCAGCACGATTTCGGCTGCGGGTTCTGCACCCACGACCGCAGCTTCAACAGCGACCCCGCCGCCGACCCGATGGAGGCCGCCTCCGAGCAGTTCCGCCGGATCGTGGAGACCGCCGGGGAGCGCGGCCGCGACTTCGGCCAGTACGACCTCTGCGACATCCGCCTGTTCTCCCGCATCGACGAACTCTTCGAGATGGTCCTGAAGGCCGGCGTGCGGCCGGGGACCTTCCACTTCGAGCCGCGCGTCGACAAGTTCCTCCGGTCCGCGGACAAGCTCGAGGCGCTGCTGCCGAGGCTCGCGGCGGCCGGGCACCGGGTCTCCCTGTTCCGCATGGGCGCGGAGTCCCTCGTCGAGGAGGAGAACGAGCTCTACAACAAGCGCGTGACGCTCGCCCAGCTCGACGCGGCGACGGCGCGCTCCCGGGCGCTCATGGAGAAGTTCCCCTCCGCGTTCGATTGCGACCCCACGTACGGCTACATCAGCTGCTCGCCGTGGACGACGCTCGAGATGTTCGAGGAGGGCGTCAAGCGCGCGATGGACCGGGGGTGGGACCCGAAGGGCGTCTGGCTGTACACCCCGCTGCTCTTCTACACCGACGCCCCGCTGACGGCCGTGGCCCTGCGCGAGGGCGGGATCATCCAGAAGGCGCACGCGGACCTCGAGCTGCTCTACGAGCCGGCGGTCAACGAGTCGGGCTTCGACTCGTTCCTGCCCTGGAAGTTCAAGGACGAGCGCATGGCCGCCGCCTTCGCGCTGATCGTCCGCTTCTGCGCCGCCGCGCTGCGCGACAAGTACCCCGACACCTTGTTCTCCGACGACGAGCTCTACGCCGAGATGCTGGCGCGGGAGGGCGGCGGGGCCTTCTACGAGCGCCCGGACGTCTTCGCCGTGGAGGCCATCGCGGCGGTCAAGGCCGCCGCCCCGCCGTACGAGCGCGACGCGCTGATGGCCGAGGCGCTGGACGCCTACGACGCGCGCCGCCGGCCCGCCGCCCCCGCGGCCGCCGCGGAGAACGACAAGACCGACTGGTCCGAGCTCACGCTCACGCGCCGCTGCAACCAGCGCTGCTTCTTCTGCTACGAGGACGCCCGCGACATCGCGACCGACCCGGACATCGAGGAGGTCAAGCGCCTGCTGCGCGAGACGCGCAAGCGCGCGGACATGGTCGTGCTGTGCGGCAAGGAGGTGACCTTGCGCCGGGACATCCTCGACATCGTCTCCTACGCCTCGTCGATCGGCCTGCAGGTCGCGGTCTTCTCCAACGGGCAGGAGCTGTCCCGCCCGGGGCTGGTGCAGAAGCTCGCCCAGGCCGGTTGCGCCGACGTGGTGGTGTCCTTCCATTTCCCGGACCAGGAGTCCTTCGGGCGGGGCGCGCGGGTCCACCCGCGCGGCTTCCGGAAGATCCTCGAGGGCCTGGGCAACGTCCGCGAATACATCGCGGAGCATCCGGAAGGGACCTTCAGCGTGTCGACGGAGACGGGGATGTTCTCCTTCAACGCCGGCCGGCTCGACGAGGTGCGCCGGACCCTGCGCGAGGCCCTCGGCGACAAGGAGTGGGCGATGCGCCTGGGCAGCCTCCTGCCCACGAAGATCCACGACATCGGCCTGCCCCACGTGATGGAGCCGTTCGACGAGCGCCGCGCCGAGCTGGCCGAGTTCGTCAGGACCCACCCGCCCCACATCCCGCTCAACTTCGTCAAGGTGCCGCTGTGCATGCTGCCGCCGGACGCCGTGCACAAGTCCCTCGACGTCCAGCACGTCCACGAGGCGGCGCTGATGACCTTCAACCACGCGGAGATGGACAAGGTCACCGTCGACACCCTCTCCCCCTCGCTCTCCTCCGACGTGACGGAGAAGCTCAAGGCCCACCCGTACCGCTGGGTGTGCCGCAGCTGCGACCTCGTCTCCCTGTGCCGCTTCGAGCGCGTCAGCTGGATCTTCCCCTTCTTCGAGCCGACGCGGGAGCAGAAGCCGCGGCCGATCCCGGGGCTGACCGCCGCGAAGGTGCTCGCGCGCCTGGGCCCCGCGCCCGCCGCGAGGGAGCGAGCCCGGAAGATCGGCGCGGCGCTGAGGAAGATCCGCTACCCCGAGGAGAAGCTGCTCGCCGCGCTGCGCGGCAAGGGCGGGGCCGCGCTCAGGATCACGGACGCGTGGATCGAGCGCGACCCGGTGATGGTCGTCGAGGTCCGCGCGAAGGGCAGGTCCGTCCCCCTGCGCCTGAACGCGCCCCGGAAGAAGGAAGCGGCCGTGCCCCTCCGCGCGATCGTCGACTATCTCGACGTCGGGCCGGCGAGCGGCGCGCCCGGCTCGCTGAAGGCCCTCGCGCCCCTGCTCGACGCGGTCGCCGCCAAGCGCCTGCCCCCGCTCGAGGTCTGGAAGGACGACCCCTGGTTCGACATGGGCGTCGCCGCGCTGTACCGCTCGGCGTGGCGGACCTTCGGCCGCCGCCTGTGGCCCGGCGTGGGGAAGATCGCGGGCTGGGACGTCGACGCCGTGAGCCTCCTCCCGGAGACGCGGCTGCTCGTCGCGCTCCGCCACGGCGCGGCCCGGACCGACCTCACCTACGGGCCGTCCGGCGAGGCGGCGTTGACGCCCGTCGTCCGCCCCGCGGGCACGCCCTCCCCCGACGCCGCGTACGCGCGGCTCGTCGCGGAGCTCAAGCCGCCGGCCGGCCGGGCGGCGCCCGCCGGCGACGCGCCCTTCCTCGCGCGGGTGCGCGCGCGGCTGTACTCCGCCTCGGGAGAGGCGGTCGCCCTCGGCGGCCACTTCGCGGCGTCCGTCGAGCCCGGCCCGGGCCGCGGCGCGATCGTGATCCTCAAGGCCCGCGCGCCCGGCCCCGACGGCGACGAGGCCGTGTTCGTCAACGTCGAGCCGCTCGACGGCGCCCTCCGCTACTTCAAGGCCGTCGGCGACCTGGCGTTCGGCTACTCGGACGCCACGCCCCTGAAGACCCGCGGGCAGCTCATGGCCCTGGCGGCCTTGATCTCCCGCCTGACCGCCCGCCCATGAAGAGCCTCCGAAGCCGCCTCCTCGACCGGGTCCCCCCGGTCGTCATCTACCCGACGCTCGCCGATCCCCGGTTCATCAGCGTGACCTTGCTCTCCGGGCTCGCGCTCTACGCCCTGCTGACGCCCTCCTTCGGCCGCCATCCCGCGCAGCTGGCGGCCAGCGTCCTCGCCTGGGTCGCGGCGGACGCCTTGCTCCTGGTCTTCTATCAGAAGGTGCTCCTGGTGCCCCTCAGCGCGTTGGTCCCCTCGCTCGCCGCCTTCGTCCTCGTCGACTCGCCTCATGTCTGGCCTTACGCGGCGGTCGGCGCGGCCGCGATCCTCTCCAAGCACTTCCTCCGCATCGACGGCCGCCACGTCTTCAATCCCCTCAATTTCGGGCTGGTGGTGTGCCTCCTCTTCCTCGGCGACAGCGTCGCCTTCGGCATCGCGCGCTTCGGGGACTCGCCGTGGCTGTTCGCGTGGACGGTCTCACTGGGCGCGCTCGTGACCTGGCGCAGCGGCCGGCTCGACATCGCCCTCGCCTATGCCGCGACCTTCCTGGCCGGAGCGGGCGTGCGCTCGTTCCTCTCCGGGGGACGCTTCCTCACCGCCGCCTCGCCGGCGACCAACATCGTCTTCTACATGTACGCCTTCCACATGATGACCGACCCGAAGACGACGCCCGACACGCGCCCGCGCCGGATCGCCTTCGGCGCGCTGGTCGGGCTGGTCGACGCGGTGCTGCGCTGGAACGGCGTGGTCAACGCGCCGCTCTACGCGCTGTTCGTCGTCCTCGGCCTCCTCCCCTTCTTCCGGAAGGGCGAGGCGGCCCTCCCCGGTTCCTTCGTCTGGAAGCTGCGCGCGGCGCCGCTCCCGGGAGCCCGATGAGGACGACGCCCCGCTACGCGGCCCTGGCCGTCGCGGCCGCGGTCCTCGGCCTGGGCTTCTGGACGCGCTCCCGCCTGGCGTCGCGCCGCCCCGCGCCCCCGGCCTCCGCGGGCGGGCCGGCCTTCCGGCTCGTCGAGTCCTCCTCGCCGTCCGGCCTGGTCTACACGCCGGGACGGTTCGTGCCGCACCCCTCCTTGGCCAACCTCGCCCCGAGGCTCGGCTCCCTCGGGGTGTCGGTCGCCGTCGTCGACTTCGACGGCGACGGCTGGCAGGACGTGTTCGTCAGCGACCCCGCGCGCGGCGGGCGCAACCGGCTCTTCCGGAACCGGCGCGACGGGACTTTCGTCGACGCCGCCGCGGCCGCCGGCCTCGCGACCGCGGCCGGCGAGGCCGGGGCGATGAGGGCCCTCTTCTTCGACTCGAGCAATTCCGGGCGCCAGGACCTGCTTCTGACCACGAGCTCGTGCGCCGTCTTCTTCGCGAACCAGGGCGGAGGCGTCTTCCGCGACGCCACCGCCGCCTCGGGCCTGCGCCATTGCGGCGTGTCGTACGCCTCCAACGTCATCGACTTCGACGGGGACGGGCTGCTCGACGTCGTCATCGCGGACTACTTCAAGCCGGTCGACCTCGCGCGCCCCGCCGACTACGAATTCATGCCCGACAGCGCCGTCGCGGCCCGCAACGGCGGGCCGATCGTCGTCTACCGGAACCTGGGCGACGGGGTCTTCCGTCCCGTCGAGGGGAACCTCGGGATCGTCAGCCGCGGCTGGACCTTGGCCGTGGGGGCGTACGACCTGCGCGGGACCGGGAGGACGGACCTCTACCTCGCGACCGACTTCAACTCGGACCAGGTGTACTTCAACGAGGGCGGCGGACGCTTCCGGAACGCCTCGCGCCTCGTCGAGGACAAGTACAGCCGCAACGGCATGAGCGCGGAGATCGCCGACGTCGACAACGACGGCCGGGCCGCGGTGTACGTCACGAACATCCACGAGCCCCCGTACGCGCTCGGCACGAACATGCTCTGGAAGTGGATGCCCGGCGGGCTGTTCGCCGACGCGGCCGGGGACCTCGGCATCGCCGAGTGCGGCTGGTCCTGGGGCGCCAAGTTCCTCGACCTCGACAACGACGGGCTGCAGGACCTCGTCGTGACCAACGGCTACATCTCCGGCGACCCGAAGAGGGACTACTGGTTCGAGTCCGGGCTCATGGGCTCGGCGGCCGGGCCGGTCATGCGGGACGCCCGGAACTGGCCTCCGATGCGGAACGCATCGCTCGCCGGCCGGCAGAAGAAGTGCGTCTTCCGCAACGAGGGCTGGCGCTTCGCGGACGTGACCGACAAGACCGGCTGGGCGGACGACCGCTCCGACGGCCGCGGCCTCGCGGCGATCGACCACCTCAACAACGGCTCGCTCTCCCTCGTCGAGGCCAACGAGGGCCAGCCGCTGAGGTTCTACCGCAACGACGGGGGCGGGAGCTGGATCGGCTTCAAGCTCGTCGGCCGGCGCTCGAACCGGGACGCGTTCGGCGCCCGCGTGAGCGTGCGGCTCAAGGACAAGACGCTCAGCCGCGAGGTCCAGCCGGCGAACGGCTTCATGGCCCAGTCGGACGGGCGCCTGCATTTCGGCCTGGGCCGGGACCCGGAGATCCTGGAGGCCGTCGTCCGCTGGCCCGGCGGGACGACGCAGCGGCTCGAGGGCCTCGCGCCGGGCCGGTACCACCTCGTCGAGGAGCCGGCGGGCCCGTCCCCCGCCCGCTGACCGTCACCAGACGTGGGCCGAGACCTCCTCGACCACGACGGCTTCGCCGGCGGCGGCGCCGACGCGGTGGGTCTGCGTGCCGTCCGGCCAGTCCACGCGGATGACGTCGACCTTCGCGCGGTCCCCGAGGAGGAAGCGGACGGGCTGCGTCCCGGCGCGCGCGCGGAGGATCAGCCTCCCGGCCTGCACCGTGACGACGGCGCCGCCGCCCTTGTCGAGCCCGACCGTCTTCACGTCGAGCCAGCGCCCGCCGGAGGGAGGCGCCGCGGTCGGGGCGGGCTCGAGCGGGTCCTCGTAGGCGCAGCGCTCGGAGAGCCGCGCCTTCCGCTTGCCCAGGCGGGCGAACCTCTCGAGCAGGGCCGCGGCCTCCTTCTTCTCCCCGTCGGCTTCGAGCAGGCGGCCGAGGCGGTTGAGGGCCGCGCCGTGGTCCGGGCGCAGGGACAGGACCCGGCGCAGCTCCGCCCGCGCGGGGCCGCCGCGCCCCGCCAGGAGGTAGGCCTCCGACAGGCGCAGGGGGATCGCGGGCTCCTTCGGGTCCAGGCGGGCGGCGGCCGAGAGCTCGGCGATCGCGTCGTCGGCCCGCTCGAGGCCGAGCAGGCACTTGCCGAGGAGGTAGCGCAGGCGCGGGCTGTCCGGCTCGAGACGGGCGGCGCGCTCGAGATGCGGCAGCGCCGCCTCGTATTTGCGCTGGGACAGGCGCATCGTCCCCAGGTTCGCCGTCGACATGGGCAGCAGGGACTCGAACTCCTTGGCCGCGGTCTCGTGCATCCCGCGCCCCCAATGGGCGACCGCCGCGTGGTGGAGGCTGAGCTCCTCATCGGAGAGGCCGTCCCACGGACCGGCCGCCGCCGCGGGCTGGAACAGCGCCGCCGCGAGCGCGAGCGCGCCGAGCCTCACGGCGCCTCCTCGCGGATCACGACGGTCCGGTCCGCGGAGACGCCCTCGAGGCGCTGGCGGCGTCCGCCCGGCCAGACGACCTCGACGGAGTCCGCGCGCGCGGCGGCGCCCAGGCCGAAGCGGACCTCGGGCGGCAGGCTGCTCTGGAAGCCGCCGCCCTGGGCGCCCATCTCGGCGGTCTGCGTCAGGTCCCCCGCGCGGACCACGACCTTGGCGCCGAAGCCGTCGCGGTTGCTCCGCGTCCCCGCGAGCCTCACCGCCAGCCAGTGGTTCGAGCGCGTGCAGCTCCCCGCGAACAGCCGCACCGGCGAGAAGCCGGTCGCGACGACGTCGAGGCAGCCGTCGCCGTCGAAGTCCGCGTAGGCCGACGAGCGCGCGTCGCCGGCGAAATCGAGGCCGCTCGCCTCGGAGGCGTCGCGGAAGCGGCCGGCGGCGGGATCCCAGCGCCAGAACACCATCGTCTGGTCGGAGTAGGCGAGCTGGTCGGGCCACCAGCCGCTGACCTGGAAGACGTCCTGCCAGCCGCGGTTGTCCGCGTCGAAGAAGAAGCCGTTCCAGCCCCAGCCGGTGGGGACGTCGTCCATCTCCTCGAGGTAGGCGTCGGAGAACTTGCCGTCGCCGTCGTTGCGGAACAGGCGGTCGCGCTGGCGGTAGCGCGTGCCGCCGGAGAAATAGCCGGAGTACGGGAGCCGGTACGCGCGGGACGCCGCGGGGAACAGGTAGCGCGTCGCCGGCCGGTCGGCGCCCGGATAGGTGACGAACAGGTCCAGGTCCCCGTCGTGGTCGTAGTCCGCCGCCGACACGCCCATGCCGTTGCCGAGGCTGTCCACCCCGGCCGCGCGGGAGACGTCGCGGAACGTCCCGTCGCGCTGGTTGCGGTAGAGCCGGTTGATCCCGAAGTCGTTGAGCACGTCGAGGTCCGTCCAGCCGTCTCCGTCGCAGTCGAAGGCGACCGCGGCCAGGCCCCAGCCCGCGTCGCCGAGCCCCGCGCGGGCGGTGACCTCCTCGAAGCCTCCGGCGACGCCGCGGTAGAGGTGGTCGGGGCCGCCGGTGCGGAGCTCGCCGATGTCCTCGACCTGCTGGCGGTAGTCCTGGGCCTCGACGACGAAGAGGTCGAGCCGTCCGTCGCGGTCGTAGTCGAGCCAGACGGCGGACGTGCCGTGGCGCGCCGCCGTGGACAGGCCCAGGGCGAGGGTCTCGTCGACGAAGCGCCCCCCCCGGTTGCGGAAGAGCAGGTCGCGCCCGAGCTTGTCGTGCAGGAGCATCAGGTCCGGCCAGCCGTCGGCGTCGAAGTCCGCGGAGCTCGCGCCGTTGGCGCAGGAGACGCCGGACAGCCCCGCCGCCGCCGTCGCGTTCTCGAAGCGCAGGCCGCCGAGGTTGCGGTGCAGCTGCGCCTGGTCGAAATCGCACACGAACAGGTCGGGGCGCCCGTCGCGGTCGAAGTCGAGCACGGCGAGGCCGCCGGGCATCTCCCCCGGCGCCTCCCACGAGTGCCGCGGGGATTCCGGGAAGGGCAGCGCGAGCCCGGAGGCCTCCGCAGGGACCTCGCGGAACCAGGCGGCCGGCGCGCCCGACGACGGCGGCGCCGTGAACGCCCCGTCCCAGACCGCCGCGGCCTCCGTCAGGCCCGCGACGGTCGGGGTGCGCGCGCGCGCGAGCGCGTGTCCGGCCATCACCGCGACCATCTCCGCGAGCTCCTCGGCGGCGTACGGCGACAGCGGGGCGAGGTCGGTCGCGGGCGCGCGCCCGAGCTCCGCGGCCAGGGCCTTCCACGGCTCCACGGCGCCGCGCACCAGGGGCTCCGCCTCCTTGCCGACGGCCAGGGGCGCGCGGCCCGCGGGGAAGAAGAGTACCTCTCCCCCCGCGCCCCGCGACCAGGGGAAGGACCGGCTCACCGCGTCCGCCATCGTGCTCCCGTAGATCCACGGGTGGCGCGGCCCCATGCGGCTCTGGGCACGGCGCCACAGCCGCTCCGTGTGGCGGGCGACGAAGGCCGTCAGGAACCGGCGCGCCGCCTCGTCCCGCAGGGGCGGGCCGGTCCAGCCGCGCCACGGCCCGCTCCCCTTCTTCTCGCGCTCGGCCAGCTGCCACTGCGCGTACTCCAGGGACAGGGCCGGCGCGATCTGCCCCTTCGCCTCGACGCTCTCCTCGTCGTCCATCATCGGCACGGAGAAGTCCGAGCGCGGGCGCAGGTCGCGCGCCGCGCGCTCCAGGCAGGCGGTCCCGCGCTCGGCCGGGCAGCGCTCGCGCGCGAGTCGCGTCAGGGCCAGGTCGTAGACGGCGAGCTCGCGGCCCAGAGCCTCGGCCGTGGACGGGTCCGCCTTCAGGCCCAGCGCCGCGAGCAGCGACGCGCCGCCGCGGCCCGCGCCCAGGTACGACCGGAGGTCCGCCTCGGTGACCGAGAGGGAGCGCGCGTCGGACAGGACGAGCCGGCTCAGGTCCCCGCGCTCGTCGCGGACCGGGGTGAAGTCGAGCTCGCCCTCGAACAGCCGCACCGCCAGCTTCTCCGCGGCCTCCGGCGACTCCGCGTGACGCCGGAAGCGCGCGATGCGGCGCGAGGCCTTCGTCCAGAGGCCGCGCAGCTCCGTCAGCGACCACTCGAGCTGCGCCGGGGTGCGCCCCAGCGCCGGGAGCGGCGAGGCGGCCGCCGCCGGCGCGCAGAGCAGCGCGGACGCGACGGCCAGACGGATCACCGCGGGGTCCCCAGCGACAGCGCCTTGCGCTCGAGGACCGTGAAGCCCGGGGCGCCCTCGACGATCCTCACGAAGCGGTCCAGCGGGACGCCGGAGACGGCCTGCCTCTTCCCGGTCGCCGGCCACAGGACCTCGACCGTCTCGACGGCGGAGGCCGCGCCGAGGCCGATCTCGGCCTGGAGGGAGTTGCCGCCGAAGGAGCCGCCGGTCCCGACCGTGCGGTGGATGCTCCGGCGCCCCTCGGGCCCGCGCACGTCCACGCGGATGCGGGCCCCGACGGCGACGCGGCTCGAGCGGGTCCCTTCGAGGACCACGGTGAGCCAGCGGTGGCCCGTCCCGGGGTTCAGGAACAGCGAGTTGCGCGCGGTGTCGGCGTCGTAGACCCCGCCCATCGCGACGTAGACGTCCTCGTCCCCGTCGTTGTCGACGTCGCCGAAGGAGATGCCGTGGCCCTTCTCGAGCAGGCCCATGCCCGCGGCGGCGGTGACCTCGCGGAAGGACCGCCCCTCCTCGTTGCGGAAGACGAGGTTGGGCACCGTCGAGCGCAGGTCGGGGTTGCCCGTCCCCGCGTAGAAGTCGAGCCAGCCGTCGCCGTCCAGGTCCCCGAAGTTGCTCCCCATCGACATCAGCGAGCGGTCGAAGCCGCTGCGCGGCGCGGCGTCCTCGAAGGTCCCGTCGCCGCGGTTGCGGTAGAGGAGCGGATGGTTGCCCTGGTACTTGATCCCCAGCGCGTCGGCGGCGGCCGCCTCGGCGGACGGGGTCATCGGGAAATCGAAGACGAGGATGTCCTCCCAGCCGTCGTTGTCGTAGTCCCAGAACCAGGTGGAGAAGCTCGCGCGCGGCGCCGTCGTCCCCGCCCTCGCGGCCGCGTCCTCGAAGCGCCAGCGCCCGCCCTTGGGGCCGAGGTTGCGGTACAGCGCGTTGTCCCCGCCCTGGAAGGAGACGTACAGGTCGAGGCGCCCGTCGTTGTCGTAGTCGCCCCAGTTGGCGCCGACGGCGAAGCCGCCGCTGAGCAGGCCCGCCTCCTCGGTCACGTCGGCGAAGGTCCCGTCGGGCTTGTTGCGGAAGAGGCGCGGCGGGCCGGTCTTCAGGTCGTCGTTGCCGAGGTACAGGTCGAGGCGGCCGTCGTTGTCGTAGTCGCCCCAGGCCGCGGATTGGGAGGGGCGCACGCCCCCCAGCCCGACGCGGACGGCGACGTCCTCGAAGCGGCCGCCGCCGAGGTTGCGCAGCAGGGAGCAGCGCCCGTCGCTGCGGGCCTCGGCGTCGAGCTGCCGCGGGATGAACACGTCGGGGCGCCCGTCGTTGTCGTAGTCGGTCTGCACGAGGTGGAGCCCGCCGCCGATCCCCTTGAGCCCGGAGGCGTCGCTGCGGTCCTCGAAGGTCCCGTCGCCCTTGTTCCGGAAGAAGCGGAGCTGCTCGTCGCCGCGCAGGGAGGAGGCCATGATGTCGAGGAAGCCGTCCCCGTCGAAGTCCTCCATGACCGACCCGCCCGCGTGCGCGCGGGCGTCGACGCCCAGCGCCGGGGCGGCGTCGCGGAAGCGCTTGACGGGCCCTCCCGTCCCGAAACCCTCCTTCGGGATGAGCCAGCGCCCCGGCACCCCGGCGGGGTACCTCCCGGCCGCCATGTACGCCAGGTTCAGCAGCCAGCGCGACTGCATGTCCGTGGGGCGGATCTCGAGCAGCGCCTCCAGCACGCGGATGGCCTCCTCCGCGTCCTTCGGGTCGGCGCGCAGGTCCTGCACGCCGCCCGGGAACAGGCAGGCGTCCCCCGCGCCGGGGCGGCGGCAGGCGGGCTCCTCGGCGGTGCGCAGGTGGGCGGCGGCGAGCTCGCTGAGGGACTCGAAGTACAGGAACGCGTAGTCCGCGTTCGTCGCCAGCGACGCGGACAGCGCCTTGAGCCCGGCGATGCCCTCGCGCGTGCGGCCCCGGCGCAGCAGCGAGGTCGCGCGCACGAAGCGCTTGAGGTGTTCGTCGTAGTCCGCGTCGTCGATCCCCCGCATCGCCGCCGGCATCGGCGGCCCCGGGTAAGCGACGCCCGCCGCGCCGCCGCGGCCGTAGGCGCGCGCGCCGGGGACGGCCCGCACCGGCTCCGGGCCGCCGGCCGCGGGGCCGGCGGGCGCGGGAGGGACCGGCTTCGCCTGGAGCGCGCCGAGGCGCGCGCGCAGCGCGACGGCCTCCGGGTGCGACGGCGGAAGAAGCTTGAGGCGGTCCGAGACGAGCCGCGACGCCGTCGCGAAGTCGCTCACGGCTCCGTCGCGGTCGCCGGCGCCCTCCCGGGACAGGGCGCGGCTGTGGAAGGCGTCGGCGTCCGAGGGGTCGCGCGCGACCGCCTCGGTGAACGCGGCGGCGGCCTCGGCGAACCGGCGCGCGCGCAGGCGCGCGATCCCCCGGGCGTTGGCCTTCTGGCCGAGCCCGAGCCTGTCGGCGAGGTGCTTGACCTCCGCGGACAGGGCCGGCGCGCAGGCGCACGCCCCGGCGACCTTCGTCGTCGCCCCCTCGAGGAGCTTGCGGGCGGCGTAGAACTCCCGGCCGGCCCCCTCCGCGTCGCCGAGCCTCTCGCGCGCGAGCGCGCGATGCAGCCGCGCGTCCGCGTAGAACGGGTCGAGCGCGAGGGCCTCGTCGAGCGCCGCGAGGGACTCGCGGGCCGCGCCCTTCTCGAGCAGCCCGCACGCCGCGGAGAGGCGCTCCTCCGCGAGGAGGGCGCTCCGCCCGAACTCGGCGGCGTCCGCGCCCCCGAGGTTCAACTCCAGGTGCCGCGTCCGGCATTCCGGGGGCGCCCCGGCGGCCGCGGGCGCGGCGGCGAGGACGAGCAGCAGGAGGCCTCGCGTCACCGGCTCTCCGCGACGGCCACGAGGCGGTCGGCGGCCACGTCCGTCAGGACCGTCCGGCGTCCCGAGGGCCACAGGACCTCGACCTTGGCGGCGCGCGCGTCTCCCCCCAGGCCGAAGTGGAGCGTGAAGCTGTGCTGGGAGAGATAGCTCTCCCCCGCGGTCACGACGCGCGTCTGGACGCGCCCGTCCGGGGTGGTCAGGCGGGCGCGCGCGCCGATCGCGTCCGGCGCGCCCAGCGCGCGCAGGCGCAGCTCCAGCCAATGGTTGCCGTTGTCCAGGACGTTGCGCAGCAGCAGGGCGTCGCCGCCGTGGACGTTCACGGCGACGTCGAGGCGCCCGTCGCCGTCGTAGTCCGCCGCGGCCAGGCCGCGCGCGTTCAGCGGGACCCGGAACGCCGGGCCGGCGTGGGACGAGGCGTCGGCGAAGGTCCCGTCGCCGCGGTTGCGGAAGAGCTGCAGCCTCTGACCGATCAGCTTCTCGGGACGCTCCCGCTCCTCGAAGGTCGACCCGTTGGCGAGCAGCAGGTCGAGCCGGCCGTCGTTGTCGTAGTCCAGGAACGCCGCGCCCCAGCCCACGTTGTCGAGCGTCGTCTCGCCCAGGCCCGCGGCGGCGTTGCCGTCGGCGAAGTGCAGGCGGCGGCCGGGCTTGTCCTTGGACGCGCGCTCGCGCAGGAGGTTGATGTACAGGCTCTTCTCGTGGGCGATCCACTGCGTGACGGCGAGGTCGAGGTCCCCGTCGCCGTCGTAGTCGCCCAGCGCCGCGCCCATCGAGCTCTTCACGTCCCCGAGCCACGCCTCGAAGGTCGCGTCGGAGAAGGCTCCGCCCCCGCGGTTGCGCAGCAGGAGGTCCGGCGTCACGTCGTCGGCGACGTACAGGTCCGGCCGGCCGTCCTCGTCGAGGTCGGCGAACAGGCACTGCATCCCCTTGCGGTCGGCGCCCGCCGCCCCCGCCGTCCGGGTGACGTCGCGCAGGCGCCCGCCGCCCTCGTTGCGGTACAGCGAGCTGCCCACGGGCGGATAGGCGTGCGGGCTCAAAGTGACCGGGACGTTGTAGCCGCCGCGGTCCATGGCCGGCCGGCTCGGCGCGCCGGACGCGTCGAAGGCCACGTAGCGCGGGACGAAGAGGTCGACGCGCCCGTCGCCGTCGTAGTCGGCCGCGCAGGCGCCCGCGCCCCAGCGCCGGTCCGTCAGGCCCGCCGCGCTCCCCGCCTCGGCGAAGCGCCCGCCGCCCTCGTTGCGGTAGAACAGGTCGCCCTCGTAGCCCGTCAGGAAGAGGTCCCGGCGCCCGCTCCCGGAGAAGTCCGCGAACAGGCAGCCCATGCCGCTGCCCCGCCCCGGCGCGGCGCCGGGCGCGCGGGCGAACGCGCCGTCGCCTTTATTGAGGAACAAGGCGTTCGCCGTCGAGGCCCCCGCCTCCCGCCGCGCGGGGTCGAGCGGGGCGGCGTTGACGAAATACAGGTCGTCGCGGCCGTCGCCGTCGGCGTCGGCGAAGCAGACGCCGGAGCCCATGTCCTCGGGCAGGAGGGACGACCGCGTTCCGGGGAAATGCCGGAAGCTCACGCCCGCGGAACGGGCGACCTCCTCGAAGACGGCGGGGCCCGCCGGCCCGGAGGGCGCCCGGCGGCAGCCCGCCCACAGGCCCGCCAGCGCGAGCGCGGCGAGCCACTTCCTCGTCATCGTCAGGCGCCCCGGCCCAGCGGCACCTCGACTTTGTCTCCGCCCACGTCGGTGATGGGCAGGGGCGGCTTGCCCTTGCCGAGGACGATGTCGGCGAAGGCCTGGCGGAACTTCCGGTAGCGCAGCCGCGCCTCGATGACGACCGGGCCCGAGGTCCCCTTGGGGAGGCGGACCTCGTAGGGCGCGGCGTCCGAGGTGCCCGAGAACAGCGCGCGCTTGCTGCGCTGGCCGACCATGCGCCAGAGCTCGTGGCGCAGGATCGCCTTGCCGTTCTCGTCGACCCCGATCGCCTTCAGATAGAAGGCCTTCGGGTCCGCGTTGCCGGCCGGGTCGAGCGCGCCGGAGCTGTAGAGGGACTTCCCCTTGCCGTCGCGCACCGTCACCTCGAGCCAGGTCTCGATGAGGTCGAGCGGGCCGGTCGGGAAGTTGTGGCCGACCTTGTTGCTGCTCATGACCACGCGCCAGCGCAGCAAGCCGCCGGGCACGGCCTGCGTGGAGGGCTCGATGCTCACGGCCACCGCCGGCCCCGTGGCCCAGCGGGACTGGATCTCGGGGACCTCCGCCCGGCCCTGCAGCCACTCCTCGGTCAGGCGGACCTGCTCCTTGTCGCCGCGCAGCCACGGCACGGCCTGGTTGGCGCCGATGAAGCGGTGTGAGCGGTGCTTGCCGGCGGTGCCGCGCGCGGGATCGTCCAGGGCCAGGAGGCGCATGTGGCAGTCCTTGCAGGCCAGCGACTTGTCCAGATGGCCGGCGACGTTGAACTTCCCCTTGCGCCAGTCGTCGTACTGGTTCTGGAGCTGGACCCAGCCGAAGTTGTTGATGCGCTGGTCGATGAACTGCTTGTGGCAGGTCGAGCACATCTCCGCCGACGACTGGAACGGATGGGCGAAGTCCGCGCGATGCGGCGCGGGCCAGGCCTTGACCAGGAAGGACTCGACGGCCTTGGGCAGGCCGGTCTTGGCGCCCTCGAACAGATAGCCCGACGGAGGCACGAGCAGGTAGTTCGCGTTGCCGTCCGCGGTGGCGCCGGTGAGCCCGCGGATGGCGTGGCAGATCGAGCAGGAGGTCCCCTCGTCGCTCGCCGGGGCGGGCACGGCTCCGCCGGCCGCGATCTGGCCGGCGAGGAAGGCGGTGCCGTCGTGGCAGGAGGCGCAGTAGCGCGTCGCCTCGCGGCCCATCTCCTTGACCATCAGGCCCTCGACCGCGCGGTAGAAGGGCTCGGAGGAGGACCAATGGTGGGCGCTGGCGCTCCACTCGTCGTAGATCCGCGCGTGGCATTCCTTGCAGGCCGCGGAGGAGGCCAGGCGGCGGGGGTCGACGGTCTTCGCCGTGGCCGTCATCGCGTTGCTCGGCGCGAAGGGGTTGTCGCCGTATTTCCGGCCGTAGTCGGCCGGCAGGGAGTCGCGGTATTCGGCCGGGCGATGCGCGAGGGCCAGCGCGGCCGTCGCGAGCGCGAGCGCGCCGGCCAGCGCGCCGGCCCGTTTGGCCAGGACGGCGCGCGAGCCGTCCTCGCCGAGGAACCTCAGCCGGCGCAGGGCGACGGTCAGGTGGACGGCGACGAGCGCGATCGCCGCGTAGCTGGTCCAGGCGTGGATCCGCGCGGAGGCCGGGGCGACGCGCTCGCCGAACAGGGCCCAGCCCGCGTCCCAGAAGCCGGAGAGCATGGCGGCGGCGAGGACGGCCATGGCCGCGGTGCCGACCTGGACCATGCGGCGCTGCTCGGAGGCCGACGCCCGGCGCCAGTGCCTGACGCCGAAGACGGCCAGCGGCGCGGCGACGGCGGCGCCGGCGAGGACGTGGAGCAGGAGCGCGTACGAGCCCCAGGCGCGCGCGCCGCCGGCCCACGGAAGGACCAGCCCGCTCGCGGCGACGAACGCCAGACCTCCGACCACCATCCCCAGCAGAGGCGAACCGAGCTTATCGTCCTTGGCCTGAACCATGCGTCACCCCTTTGGAATTAATGTGGCATCTCGGCGGCGCGTCCGCGATCCCCGCCGTCGAGAGGATAGCGACTCGCATCCGGCCGGGCCATTCCAATCTGCGCCCCGAACGCGAACCGGGCCATGGAGCTACGGCGTCTCCTCGAAGGCGACCCGGTAGCTGTTCCGGTAGCCGACCGACGTCAGTTCGCGGACCACGCCGCCGTCGCGATCCACCTCGGTGAACATGGCGATGCGCCGCGTCCCGCCGCGGTCCGCGCTCGGCATCTCCCCCCAGCCGATCAAGGTGTTCCCGTTCGACAGGCGCTGGACCGACCCGTCCGCGGGACGGAACGGCGTCTCGGGAGGCGCGCGGCGCTCCCAGACCATCGTCGCCGTCCGCGCCTTCTCGTCGAGCCTGTACTCGACCGCGCGCGAGACGTCTCCGCGCCCGCCGCCCCCGTTGTCGAACATGAGGATGTTGCCGTTGGACAGCCTCTTCGCCGTGTGCTGGAACCGGAAGCCGTGGAGCGGGTCGTCGGGGAACTTCCAGGTCCGGGAGGACAGACGCCAGAGCACCTTGCCTTCCGGCCAAGAGATCTTGACGACCTCGCTCGCGGCACCGCAGCTCAAGATCAGACCGCCGTCGCTGTCCGCCTCGACGGAATTGGCATGGAGGTAGTCCGTCACGCGGCTCGAACCTCGGCGCGGACGCAGGGAGCCCTTGCTGTTCCAGGCGCGGACCTTCCCGTCCTTGGGATCCCATTCCTGGAGCTCGGCGTCGATGAGCCCGTCCCCCGGGCTCTCGCGGTAGAATATGAAGATGAGGTTGCCGTTGCGCAGACGCGCGACGTCGTGCTCGTCGAGCTCGGCGTCGCCGTTGGGCAGCGGGCGGGGATCGATATCGCGGAATGCCTGATCGAGGAAGTGGTAGGTCACCCGTCCCCTCCTCGCATCCTCCTTCAGTTCCCCCATGACCGTCGTGAAATACCCATAGCGGCCGGGCTCGACCTTCTTGAAGTCGGTCGTGATCACGTCAGGAGGGAAAGGCCTGTCGAACAGGACTTCGCCGTCGGCGTCGAGAGCGGCGATGGCGGAGACCCCGGTCTCCTTGTTCCGGGGAGTGAACAGGAAGCGTCCGGGCACGGAGGGGCGGTAAGACCGGTATTCATAAGAGGAGCCGTCGATCGTGAGCGCCCGGACGAACGGCGGCTCGGGCGCGCGCGCGCAGGCCGCTGCGAGAGCCAGGGCCCATAGCGCTGCTCGCGATGTGTTATATTGGCGCATCTTGATTCGCATGCTCCCGTTCCTTCTCGCGCTCTCCGTCGCGGCGCCGGCGTCCGAACCGGAGGCCCGGCCGGAGCTCCTGTCCGCGCGCCTTCGCGCCTGGGGCGTCAAGGCCGCCTTTCCCGCCGAGTACGAGGTCTCGCCGCGCGACGCCGACCCCGACGAGGCGCCCGGCGTCGAGGCGGCCGACGCCAAGGCCCCCGGCGGGCGCTTCCTCCGCCTCGAGCGGCTCGCGGACGCGGCCCGGGGCGAGGCGCACATCAAGGATCGCCTGGTCCAGCTCCAGTCCTTGTACGACCCCAGGCCGGAGCCTTACTACGCCATCCTGACGAAGAAGACGGTGTGCCAGGATAAATATCAGATCGTGTACCGCCCGAGGAAGAACAAGGGGCCGGTCCTCCATTACCTCGAATTATACGCCAACGAACGGATGATCTACGGCGCCTGCACCGGCGACATGGCCTTCTACCGCGCGGCCGTGGCGATGATCTACTGCCCTCGGTCCCGCAGCGCCGTCATACTGGAAAGCTTCATCCCGGCCGCGGGATTCACCCAGGCCGACTTCCGCGCCCTCGAATCACTCCGTTGCCTCTGAGACGACCCGGCCCGAGACCCGGGCGGGGATGCCGACGCCCATCAGCCTCAGAAGGGTCGGCAATTGGTCCGCGTGCGAGATCGGCTCCGCCAGCTCGACGCCCCGCTTGACGCCCGGCCCCCACAAGACGAACGGCGTCCACATGCATTTGTTGATCCGAGGATCGAGAGACTGCTTGTAGCCCGCGGTCAGCGGCGTGCTGAACAGGCGCCCGGTCTCGTCCGGCTCCTCGTACCAGAAGTAATTCACGCGCGTCTCGAGGATGAGGTCGCCGACCCGGTCCTCGGGGAGGTCATGGACCTTCTTCGCGTCCTCCCACGGCGTCGCCGCGACGAGGGGCCGGACGCCGTTCTCGTCCTCCAGCTCCGAGATCGCGGCGCTCACCTCCCGGCGAAGCTTCTCGTACTCGGGACCGGAGGCGCGCGTCCAGTCCCCGTCGAGTCCGTTCGGATCGACGTACACGTGCAGCATCTTGAGGTAGACGACCTTGGTGTTCTTCCAGTCGATCGCGGGCTCCCCGGTGGCCGGATCCACGGTGAACTTGAGCCAGCCCTTGCGGGCGAAGAGGTTGTTGAGATGGACGAGGCGATGGAGCGGGCAGACGCCGTGGTCGGAGCTCAAGACGACGAGCGTGTCCTTACCGGCCTTCTTGAGGGCCTCGCCCATGATCGCGTCCAGGCCCTGATACATCTCGAGGATGTCCTTCCAGGCGGCGGCGGCCCGCTCCCCCGAATAGCCCTCGCGTGACGCGTCCGCCTCCCCCTGCCACCAGCGGCTCTCCAGCATCTGGTTAGGGGTGTAGGTGTCCTGGATGAACACGTCGGGGCTCAGGCGGTCATAGATGAAGGGGACCGCCCTGCGGTGCCAGTCGAGGGACATCCGCATCTCGTCGAGGAAAGCCTGCTTGTCCTCCTCCTCGAAGATCAGCTGCGGCGGCCAGTTGTCCGCGTGGTCGACCATCGGCCCGACCCCGCGCGTGAGGAGTTCCGCGACCTCGCCCGGTTCGGCGATCAGGCGGTTGAGGTTGTTGTACAGTACACGCACCCGGAAGTTGCCGTCCGGCCAGATCCGGATCACCTTGATCCTGATCTGGGAATCGAACGCGTCGTCCTTGAACCGGAGCTCGACCGGGATCCAATCGCTCCACTGCCCCTCGGCCAGTTCCGCGACCGGGCCTTTTCCCGCGAGCGAGAAGCGCATGCGGTCCCGCTTCGCGGAGACTGACGCGTTCAGGATCAGGCCGTGAGCCTCCAGGGACGCCTCCAGCCGGCCATCCGGGCCGGGCCGCGTATCCGCGAACTGCGTCAGGGGCTTGCCCAGGAAGAAGAGCCTGAAGGCGCGCCCCATGGCCCGGCGCTCCGCCAGCTTGCCCTTCGACTCGAACACCATGTTGTACGTGTCGGCTCCCCAGCCGCCCCAGCGGCCTCTCACGACCGTTTTGCGTATCTCCGGGGGCGTCGAGCCGGGGATCGAGAGGAGAACGACCTTCTTCTTCTCGGCCTCCAGGATCGACCACACGGCGGGGATCCGCCTCGTCCCCGACGAGAATCCGGAGGCCGACGGCTTGTCGAGAGGCGCGCCCTCCGAGTGCATCGGGCCGTCCGCGATCCCGTGGACCGACGGATGGGCGCCGGTGAGCAAGGTCGCGAAATTGATCGGGGTGTGCGACGGGAAGTCGGGGATCGAGTAGCCGTGGACGCCCTCGTCCATCATCCGCTTGATGTTGGGAAGCTTCCCCTCCCGGGCCCAACGGTACACGTCGAACAGGACGGGATCCGCGCGCATCCCGTCCGGGATGAACCAGTACAGCTTCTTCGCCGGGGCCGCGGCGGCGCCGCCGGACAGGAGCGAGAGGAGAAGGAAGGCCTTCGCGAGCCTCATGCCTTCACCGGAGAGGGCTTCGGTTGACGCTCCTGCGGCGTCATCCAGTCCATGCAGAACCCGCGGGTCACCTCGTTGGCCAGCCGCGAGCAGAAGCCCAGGGCCCCGCGGAAGCCGAGGAAGGGCTCGTCCTTGAGGAAGTGGGTGTAGTCCGACGGGTAGCCGAACTCGAGCCACGACGTCCGCGGCTTGATGAACTCCACGGCCATCGTCGTGGCGACGAGGGCGTCCGCCTCGCGGCGGCCGAGGCCCATCCACTGGCGCTCGATCTCGTTCTGCATGGGCTCGAATGACGTCCTCGGCCTGATGGACAACGTCCTCCGATCGGGCTCGGATAAGTGGCGGCTGCCGCCGAGGAGGATCATCCCCCACATCTCGCCGCCCAGCTCCTCGATCATCTCGGCGAACGGCGCGGCGTAGTGCGGGTCGTTGATATAAGCGAAGCGCCGCCCCAGGAAGGCGTGGGGCACGGCCCACTCGAGGGCCGGCACGACCTCGCCCAGCTCCGCGCGGATGAAGGCCGCGGCCTCCTTCTCCCGGCCGAACTCGCGGCCGAGCGACTCGACGAAGCGCTTCGTCGCGGCCAGCCCGAAGGGCAGCTCCGCCGACACGAGCTTGACGCCCAATCTCTCGGACAGGATGCGCGCCGCCTTGCGGCCGTGGCCGAAGGAGACGACGGCGCCGGCGTTCCGCGCCGCGCGCAGGCTCTCGTAATCCCCGCCCGACAGCCAGGTCGAGACGAGATTGAGGCCCAGGGCGCGGAAGATCCGCTCCAGCTCGCGGACGTTGCCGCGGTGGTCGCCCTCGGTCCGGCCCATCAGGTAGCCGACGATGGCCACGTTCTCGGGCCGGGGTGCCGCGGGCGTCAGGTCCATGCCCTTGGCCAGCGCCTCGAGGACCGCGCCGTAGCCGTCGAGCCAGTCCCCCGCCAGGCCGATCTGGGGCGGCACGATGAACCACGGCTTGTAGCCGCCGTCGAGCACCTGCCGGACGACGCGCTCGTAGTCGGTGCCCGCGATCGTACACATCGGGACCGAGCCCATGAACACCGCGCCGCAGGAGGCGCGCTGCGCGATGCGCTCCAGGCCCGCGGCGATCTCGCCTTCGAGGTTCGCGGCGATGTTGAACACGCTCAGGCCCGTGTAGTGGACGCGGTGCTCGCCCTTGCACGACATCAAGGTCGAGAACAGGTCGTGGCGGCCGTGGATCTGCTCGCCCTTGGCCCGTATGCAGTCGGGGCCGTCGCCGAGGAAGAAGGCGTCGGAGATCGCGTTGATGGCCAGGAAGGCCCCGTGCAGGTACGGCGGATTGAGCCGGACGCCCGGTGATTTAGGCAAGAGTCCTCCCTGCGAGCCCCGCCAGGTGCGAGCCGTAGCGGTCGTAGAACGGCAGGCGGCAGACGGCGAGAAGGCGGCGCAGCGACCGCAGCGCGCCGTCGAGCCCCATCTCGAAGTCCTTGCTCGAGAAGCGGGCCTTGCCCGCCCCGCTGATGCGCCAGTCGAAGAAGATGTCCGAGTACACGGCGCGGAACTCCCCCTCCTTCAGCAGGCGCGTCAGGTCGTCGGGCGTGCGGAACGTCGTCAGGCGGGCGCAGCGGTTGTCGGCGCCGAGGGCGGGGGCGTCGTTGTGCGGGTCGTAATACAGGATGTCGACGCCGAAGCCCATCTCCTCGATCATGCGCATCATCGGCGCGCCCTGGCCGTGGCGCAGCTCCCAGAGCAGCGGCAAGGTGGTCTCCGAGACGACGAACGCCAGCCGATAGGATTTCGCCCGCGCGGTCAGCTCCTCCCATTCCGGTTTGAGGGCTCGGAGCTTTTCCTTCCAGACGGACTCGAAGGCCTTCTCCCGGCCGGCGGCCCGGGCGATAGCCTTCAGGCACTCGCCGGTGTCCTCGATCCCGTACGGGGCGCGCACGGTCAGCACCGGCCGCTCGCCGCCGGCGAGAAGCTCGGGAAGTTTGGATTGATAGGACGTCGCCGAGCAGAACACGTGGGCGGCCGCGAACGGAATGCGCTCCATGGACGGGAAATCCACGTCCGGGAACAGACGCGTGTTGGCCTTCACGCCCATCTCCGACAGCAACGGCACCAGTTCGGCCTCCCGATAATCCGTCGGGAAATGGAATAGGTTGACGGCGAACGGATCGGGGGTCACGTCGAAGAAGCCGCGCTTCGCGAATAATTCCTTGAAGTGCTCCCCGAAGTTGTTGAGCTGGTCGCGGTCGCCGTGGCTCCAGCACACGGTCTTCAGGCCGCTGGCCTCCTCGACGCGGCGCGTGATCGAGCCGGAGTCCTCGCCCATCACGATCGAGGTGCAGAAGTGGTTGTAGACGACGTACTCCGCGTCCGAGCCGACCGAGGCCTTGGCCACCGACTCGACGAGCGCGTCGGCCTTCTCCACGGCGCCGAGGACCATGTCGCGCTCCTCGAGCTCCATCACGATCCCGGTGCGGAACACCGTCGCCCCGAAGCTGTCGGAGGGCACCCGCACCGGATAGGCGAAGAAGGACCACTTGCGCGGGTCGTTGCCGGACCACGAATACAGGCACTCGCGGTCGGAGTAGCGCGCGTAGATCGTCTTGTTCATCTTCAGCTCGGGGTAGCCGAGGAGCACCTCGTAGTCCTGGTCGGCGAAGAAGTTCCGCCAGCCGGCCTCGAGGAGGTTGATGGGGCCCGCCGCGATCGGGACGCGCAGGGCGCTCGTCGAGTCGCCGCCCGGGACCATCTCGACGAAGGTCTTGGGGTCCGAGGCGATGACCTTGAGCACGTCCTCCAGGGTCCGCGAGCCGAGGCGAAGGGCCATGGCCTCCATGAGGCGTTTCATGGCCGGACCGGGCTCGCCCTCGGCGGACAGCGCGAGGCCCGCGGTCTCGAGGACGGCGTTCGGCGCGCCCTTGGGGAGGAGATAGACCGCGAGAGCGGCCTTGCCGTTGCGCAGGCCGACGCGGACGTTCGTCGCCCCGACCCCGCACAGCGAGAGGAGCGGAAGACCCAGCAGCTTCGCGAGCGCGGCGGTGGACTCGGGCCCGGCCAGCAGATGCGGCACCTGCGCCTGGAAGGACATCAGCGACCTCCTGTTGCGGAAGACAATCCGTGCGGCAGCTGCGTGTTGAAGAAGGAGAAGCAGCCGCGGCAGGCCGGGAACAGCTTTTGGCAGACGCGGCGGCGGAGGGTCCGGGCCTTGGGTCCGTCCCAGATGTCGGCGAAGGCGCCCTGCGTGATGTTGCCCAGCGCGTAATCCGGGCACACCCAGACGTCGCCGTTGGGGAAGACGTTGGCCTGGGTCCAGGGGCCGTCGCAGTAGGCCGTCCCGGTCTCCTCGCGCCGCCCCTCGTAGTAATCGCGCAGGGCCGCCTCGCCGCGCAGGTCGACGCTGAAGCGCGCGTGAGGGTAGCGCTCGCGCAGGCCCGCCAGGGCCCGGTCGAAGGCCGCGTAGTCCATCGCCTGGGGCCGGTAGGCGTAGCCGCGCCACAGGCTCAGCGGCAGGTCGAACTCGGTCTGGAACGCCTTCTCCTGCGCGGCCAGTACCTCGGGACGGTTGAAGATGAGGTGCTGGAACAGGATCTCGTCGAAGACCACGCCCTCCTGCTTCAGGTGCTCGACGGTCTCTCCGAGATGGGCGGCGTTCGAGTCGAACACCTCGCACAGCATGCGCAGGAGCGGCTTGCGCTCCGGGTGGCGGTCTCTCAGAGCCGCCATCTTGCGCAGCCCCCGGACCATGGCTTCGTAGTGGCCAGTCGGCCCCATGCGCAGCTCCTCGCGCAGCGACGGCGGGCAGGCGACGGAGATGCTGACCTGGTCGAACAGCGCGGCGACCTTCTCCGCGTGGCGCTCGAGGTACACGCCGTTGGTGGTCAGGATGGTCCGCAGCCCGCGTCTCCTGGCGTGCGCGGCGAGCGCCTCCCAGTGCGGGCTGAGCAGGGGCTCGCCGCCGGAGAAGTTCACGTTCTGCGGCATGTAGGGGACGAGCTCGTCGATGAGCGCGAGCATCCGCTTCAGCGGCACCGGCCGGGACTTCGCCTCGTGGAACCGGGAGGAATGGCAGGCGCCGCCCACGCCCCACAGCGAGCAGGCGCGGCAGCGCAGGTTGCAGGCCATGGTGAGCATCAGATAGGCCTCGCCGATCATGCCGCTGCGGTAGGGGTCCCCGGCGCGCACGCCGAGCTCGCCCAGGCGCTTGGAGAGCGCCCGGCGGTCGGTGGTCTCCCCCGTCAGCGGGACGGCCGGCGCGGGCGCCTTCTCCGCGGGGGCCGCCGCCTGCGCCGCGCGCCACAGCCGCCGCATGCGCTTGCCGACCGCCAGGTTGTTGAGCGCGACCTTGCGCGCGGCGGCGGGCAGGGGCGCTCCGCGCAGGCGCCGCAGCTGGTCCTCCGGGCTCGCGCTGCGGCCCGGCAGGCGCTCGAGCTCGGCGACGTCGCCGGCGAGGAAGGCCTGGTGGAGCTCCGGCCAGACGCTCTCGAGGACGATCGAGGTCCCGACGTAGAGCCGCCCGTCGACGTCGACGACGTGCTGAGGGCTCAGGAGGACCGGCTCGGCCTCGTTGCGGCGGTTGAAGATCTCCGCGCGGGGACGGGCGGCGTCCGCCAGGCGGGCCGCCGCGGCGACCTCCCGCTCCAGGTCCTTCAGCGGCTCCTCGCCCCAGGCGACGCCGAGCGCGTAGCTGATCTGGAAGGCGCGCACGCCCTCGGCCAGGAGGAAGGAGACGCTCTTCGACAGGCGCGCGGCGGACTCCGGCGTCGCCACGAGGTTGACGAAGAAGGGCGTCCCGGAGCTCACGAGGCCTTTCAGGTTGCGGCGCTGGACGTCCCAGGTCTTCGCGCCGCCGGAGCGCACGAGGCGCTGGGCGGTCTGGACGTCGCGGTCGCCGTCGAAGCTCAGCATCACGGTGGCGCCGAGCTCCCCGAGCTCGCGGGAGCGCTCCGGGGTGAGGAGCAGTCCGTTCGTCGTCACTCCCAGGCGGAGGGTCTTCTCCTTCTTCACGGCCTGGCCGGACGCGTAGGCGAAGATCTCGCGCACGAGGCCGTACTCGAGCAGAGGCTCCCCGCCCATGAGCTGGAGCTCCAGGGGGCCTTCCTCCCGGAGCAGGAGGTCCACGGCCTTCCGCCACGTCGCGGAGCGCATCGCCCCGGCGCGGTGCTCCAGGCCGCAGTACACGCAGTCCATGGGACATGAGCGCGTCAGGAGCAGGTCGAGGCCGAGCGCCTTCATCCTACGCGGCATGCAGGGCCTCCAGGCCGAAGGTCCGAGCGTACTCCGCCGGGACGCCCAGGCACCTCGCGTCGTACGGGCAACCGCGGCAGGCGCTCCGCTTGGCGCGGCCGCCGGCGGCGGGCCCCGAGGCGAAATCGTCCGAGTAGCGCACGCCTTCCTGGGGGAGCGCGCTCTCGGCGGCGAAGGACGCGGGGTCCTCGGCCAGGCAGGGCGGCAGGTCGCTCTCGCCCGAGGAGCGCTGCACGATCAGCCCTTCGCGCTCGGCGCGCGCCGCGGCCCGGCGCAGGTAGGGCCGCACGCGGGCGAGGTCCACCGCGAGCTCCGGCGTGCGGGCCAGCCCGATGCCGTTGAGCATGGTGAAGCCGACGCGCAGCGGCTCGCGGGCGTCTCGCCGCGCGTCGCGGGCCAGCTTCCCGAGGAAGGCGGCCCAGGCGGGGAGGTGGCGGTAGTTCAGCGCGTTGATGACGATGCAGGCCGAGACGTAGCCCCGGTTCAGGGCCAGGAGCTTCGACAGCGCCGCGACGGCGCGCGGATGCTGGCCGCGGGTGCCCGTGAGCCGGTCGTAGAGCGGGGCGCGGTGGGCGTGGAAGGACACGTCGAACCCGGCGACGCCCAGGCCGACGAGCTTCTCCAGCACCCCCGCCTTCGCCAACGCGACGCCGTTGGTCTGCACGGTGAACCTGGTGATGCCGCGCCGCCGCGCCGACTCGAGTATGCCGAAGAGCCGGGGATGGACGAGGGGCTCCCCTCCCGACAAGGTCAGCACGCCGCAGCCGCCCAGCTCCGCCGCCAGGCGGTCGAGCTCGCGGTCGATCCCCACGGCGTCGGCCGTCCAGCCGTCGGCCGGCACGAAGCAGAAGGAGCAGCGCTGGTTGCACGCGTGGTTTATGCGCAGGATCCTCTCGACGCCGTCGCCCTGCTCGTGGGATTCGGTCCGCGGCCCGGCCATCGGGAACGGCGCGAGGTCGTCCTCGCCGAAGGCGGCGGCATGCGGGCGCGCGACGCCGATGCAGTCCTCCCTTCGGGCGCACTCCGCGCAGGCCCCGGGCTTGAGGCGGCTCGACGCGGCTTCGGCGCGCGGCAGGAGGTCCTCGGCCCTCAGGGACGGCCGCCCGTCGCGCCAGGCCCGGTCGACGGACACGGTCAAGGACAGCTCCGCCTCGCGGGACAGGCCCGCGTGCTCGCCGAGCGCGCACAGGGGCACGCCCGCGCAGCGCAGCCGCGCCTTGCGGCTGCGCGCGAGCGCGGCCAGCTCCGGGACGGCGGCGCGCCACCAGGCGTACGGGACCGCGAGCCGCGCGTAGGACTTCTCCGCGCGGCCCATGGGGACGACCTGGGTCAGCTGCAGCTCGCGGGCGCCCTCGTCCAGGGCCAGCCGCAGGATCTCCGCGACGCGGCGCCGGTTCTCGCGCGTCACGACGGCGACGCTTCCCAGCGTCAGCCCCTTGCGCCCGCGAGCGGCGGCGAAGGCCTTGCGCAGCTTCGCGAAGCTCCCCGGCGCGCGCGTGAGGCGGTCATGAAGCGCCGGCCCGTCCCCGTGCAGCGACAGCCACAGACGGCCGACCCACGGGAGGACGCGGGACGCGTAGGCGGGATCGGACAGGCGCGTCCCGTTCGAGATCAGCTCGGTCTCGTAGCCGAGCTTCCTGGCCGCCTTCAGCGCGTCCGTCAGATGGGGATGCAAAGTGGGCTCTCCCGAGCCGCAGAACGAGACCGAGACGGCGCCGCGTCGCCGCTGCACGGCCAGGGCGCGGACGATCTCGGCGACGGTCACGGGCGCCTTGACGAACTCCTCCATGCGCGAGGACTCCATGCAGAACGAGCACTCCTGGTCGCAGGAGTAGCCGATGAGCAGCTCCATGCGCAGGCTCATCGCGCCGCCTCCTTGAGGCACAGGCCCTTGGTGACCTCGTTGGCGGCGCGCGCGAGGAAGGCGAGGGCGCCCTGGAAGCCGAGGAACGGCTCGTCGTGGAGGAAATGGGTGTGCTCGGACGGGAAGCCGTGCTCGAGCCACGGGACGGACGGATCGATGTACCTCACGCCGAGGCTGTTGCAGACGAGGAGGTCGGCCTCGCCGCCCGTCGCCTCCGCGAACAGCCGCCGCAGCTGCGCGCGGTCCGGCTCGAAGAGCGTCCCCGGGCGGCTTTCGAGCGCGCGCCGCCGCTCCTCGGGCAGATGCCCCGCGCCTCCCATGACGACGGTCGACACGACCTTCCCGCCGACCTCCTCGATGAGCTCCGCGAAGCCGGCGGCGTGATGGGGGTCCCCGGCGAAGGCGAAGCGGCGGCTCTCGAAGGCGTGAGGCACGCTCCACTCCAGCCGGGGCACGACCGAATCGAGCTCGCTCTTGATGAAGGCGCGCGCCGCGGCCTCGCGGCCCAGCGCGCGGCCGAGGAGGTCCATGAAGCGCCGGCTCGCGTCGAGGCCGAAGGGCAGCTCGGCCTCGACGAGGCGGGCGCCCAGGCGCTTGGCCAGGGCCCGGGCCGCCTTGCGGCCGTACGGCAGGGAGACGACGGTCTCCGCGCGGCGGGCCTCGCGCAGATGCGCGTAGGGCCGGCCCGACAGCCAGGTCGAGACGGGCTCGGCGCCGAGGGCGCGGACCATCCGCTCGAGCTCGGCGACGTTCGCGAGCTGGTCGCCCTCGTTGCGGTCCATCAGGTGGCCGACGAGCGCGACGGCCCCGGGCTCCGCCTTCGCGCCCTCCAGGTCCATGCCCGCGGCGAGGACCTCGAGCGCCCCGGCGTAGCCGTCCAGCCAGTCCCCGGTGACGGCGGAGCGGCGCGGGATGAGGAACGAGGGCTTGCCGCAGCCGTCGAGCGCCTCGCGCAGGATGCGCTCGTAGTCGCTGCCGGCGATCGAGCACATCGGCATCGCCCCGGTGAAGATGACGCCGCAGTCGGGCCACTTCGAGATGCGCTTGAGCGCGGCGAAGATCTGCGACTCGAAGTTCCCGGCGATGGTGAAGACGTTGACGCCGGTGTACTGGACGCGGTGGTCGCTGCCGCAGGACAGGATGGTGGAGAACAGGTCGTGTCGGCCGTGGATGTGCTCGGCCTTGGCGAAGACGCAGCTGGGGCCGTCGCCGAGGAAGTAGGCGTCGGGCACCGCGTTGAACGCCACGTACAGGCCGTGGAGGAACGGGAGGTTGAAGCGGACCCCGGGCGCCCTAGACATTGAGCCTCCGGGGGACGCGCGCGAGGTGCTTCGCGTGGCGGCGGTAGAACGGGTTGCGGCACGCGGCGAGCAGGCGCTCGAGGCTGCGCTTGGCTCCCTCGAGGCCCATCTCGAACTCCCGGCTCGAGAAGCGCGCCTTGCCCGCCCGGCTGACGCGCCAGTCGAAGAAGATGTCGGAGTAGACGGCGGAGAAGGCCCCGTCGCGCAGGACCCGCTCGAGCTCCCACGGGGCGCGGAAGGTCGTCACGCCCGCGCCCTTCAGCCCGTCGGGGAGGACCGGGGCCTCGCCGTGGCGGTCGAAATAGAGGAGGTCGATGCCGAAGCCCATCTCGCGCGCCGCCGCCGCCAGCGGAGCCCCGTGGCCGTAGCGCATCTCCAGCAGCCGCGGAAGGCTCGCCTCGGACACCACGAAGGCGAGGCGGTGCCCCGCGGCCTCGCGGCGCAGAGCCTCCCACTCCGGGAGGAACCCCTTCAGCCTCGCCGCCCAGGCCTTCTCGAAGGCCTTCTCCTTGCCCGCCGCCGCCGCGATGCTCCGCAGGCACTCGCGCGTGCCCTCGACGCCGTAGGGCGCGCGCGCCATGACGACGGGACGGGAGGACGCCTTCATCAGCTCCAAGGTCTTGTCCGTGTAGGTCGGCTTCTCGCAGAACGCCTGCCACCGCGCCTTCGGGAGCTCCTCGACCGTGGGGAAGTCCACGATGGGGAAGAGGCGCGCGTTGACCTTGAGCCCCAGGGACTCGAGGAAGGGCTTGAGCTCCCGCTCCCGGCACTCGACGGGGAAATGGAAGAGGTTGACGGCCGCGGCGTCGCCGGGCCCGTCGAAGAAGCCGGGGCGGCTGAGGACCGCGCGCAGATGCTCGCCGAAGTTGTCGCCGGAGTCGCGGTCCTTCTGGCTCCAGCTCACCGAGGTGCCGCCGATCTCGTCCTCGCAGCGGCGCGCCAGGCCCTGGAAGTCCTCGCCCATCACGATCGGCGTGCACAGGTGGGTGACGACGAGGTAGTTCCCCTCCTCCGCCAGCCGCTTGACCTCGGAGACGAGGGAGTCGGCCTTGTCGCCGGTCCCCATGACCATGTCGCGCTCCTCGAGCTCGACGGCGATGAAGTTGTCCTCTCCGGTGGCCTCGGGGTCGAGCGACTCGTCGGGCCAGTCGAGGAAGTTCCACTTGCTGAAGCTGATCTCCGGCCGCGCGAGGAAGCACTCGAGGTCGGCGTACTCGACGGTCACGGTCTTGTTGTGCGTCGACTCCGGCGCCTCCATCTGCACGTCGAAGTCCTGGTCCGCGAAGAAGTTGCGCCAGCCGGCCTCGAGCAGGCTCATCGGGCCGGCGACGTAAGGGACCTTCACGCGGTCGCCGTCCATGCCGGGCTCGATCTCCTCGACGAAGGAGTCGGGATCGGCGGCGATCTCCGCGAGGACGCCCTTGAACTGCGCCCCGCCGAGGCGCGCCGCCGCCAGGTCGAGCAGACGCTTCTGCGCCGGCGTCGCCTCCGCGCGCGACGACGGGGCGCCCGCCTGGAGGACGAAGTCGAAGCGATGCGCGCCCATCACCAGGATCAGGCGCAGCGCGTCGAGGTCCCGGACGCACGCTCCCGCCAGGGACCAGCCCGAGCCGTCCTTCAGCCCCAGGCGGCGCGCGATCGAGTGGATCGCCTTCGGACCGGCGGTCACGTGCCTCATCGCGCCGCCCCCCGCCGGGCGGCGAGGCCTTTGACGACCTCGTTGGCCAGGCGCGTCGCGAAGGCGAGCGCCCCGGGGAAGCCCAGGAACGGCGTCTCGCTCAGGAAGTGGGTGTAGTCGGACGGGTAGCCGAACTCGAGCCACGGCGCCGCGGGGCGGGCCGTCTCGAACGCCAGCGTGTTCGTCACGACGAGGTCCGCGCCGCGCCCGAATCCCCCGCGAGCGGCGTCCCTGGTGAAGGGCTCGAACTCGACCCGGGCCCTGCGCCCGAGGTCCTCGGCCTGCGCGGGAGACAGGTGGCGCGCGCCGCCCGTCAGGAGAAGGCCCGTCACCCGGCCGCCGAGCTCCTCGACGAGCTCCGTGAACGCCGGCGCGTAGAGCGGATCGCCGGCGAAGGCGAAGCGCCGGCGCAGGAACGCGTGAGGGACGCTCCACTGCAGGCGGGGCGCGACGAGGTCGAGCTCGGCGTCGATGAACTCACGCGCCCGAGCCTCGCGCTTGAACTCGCGTCCCAGGAGCTCCACGAAGCGGCGCGAGCCCTCGAGGCCGAAGGGGATCCCGGCCTCGATCAGCGGCACCCCGAGGCGGCGGGCGAGGACGGCGGCGGCCCGGCGCCCGTGCGGAAGGGAGACGACGGCGTCGGCGCGGCGCGCCTCGCGCAGGTGAGCGTAGGGCCGGCCCGAGAGCCAGACCGACGCGGGCTCGAGGCCGAGCGCGCGCACCATGCGCTCGAGCTCCCGGACGTTGCCCCGGTGCTCGCCCTCGTTGCGGTCCATCATGTAGCCGACCAGGGCGACGGAGCCCTTGCGGCGCTTGGCGCCGCCGAGGTCGATGCCCGAGGCGAGGGACTCCAGCACCGCGGCGTAGCCGTCGAGCCAGTCCCCGGAGATGGCGCGGGGGACGAGGAAGGACGGGGTCTTCAGCCCCGAGAGCGCCTCGCGCATGATCCGGGCGTAATCCGAGCCGACGATGGCGCAGACGGGCATGGAGCCCATGAACAGGGCGCCGCAGCCCGGCCGCGCGGCCAATGTCCGCAGGGCGGCGGCCATCCCCGCCTCGGTGTTGGCGGCGACGTTGAACGCGTCGATGCCCGTGTGGTTGAGACGGTGCTCTCCCTTGGCGGAGAGCAAGGTCGAGAACAGGTCGTGCCGCCCGTGGACGCGCTCGGCCTTCGTGAACAGGCAGCCGGGGCCGTCGCCCAGGAAGTACGCGTCCGGCAGAGCGTTCAGGCCCAGGTAGACGCCGTCGAGGAAGGGCGGGTTGAGGCGGACGCCGAGGGCCTTCGGGGCCGACGTCCTAGTCATCGCCGCCTCCGGGAAGGTGGGCGGCGTAGCGCGCGTAGAACGGCGTGCGGCACGCCGCCAGCAGGCGCTCGAGGCCGCGCGCGGCGCCGTCGAGGCCCATCTCGAAGAAGCGGCTCGAGAACCGGGACTTGCCGGCGCGCGAGACCCGTTCGTCGAAGAACACGTCCGAGTACACGGCCGAGAACTCGCCCTCGCGCAGCGCGCGCGTCAGCTCGGCCGGCGTGCGGAAGACCGCGATCCTCGCCCCGGGCGGCGGCGCCGGGGCGGGAGGCTCGCCGGGGCCGGCGTAATACAGGATGTCGACGCCGAAGCCCATCTCCAGGACGAGCTTGAGCGCCGGAGCGCCCTGGCTGAAGCGGAGCTCGTCGAGCCCCGGCAGGGTCGCCGCGGAGACGACGAACGCCAGGCGCCGGGACGACGCCTCCCGGCGCAGCTCTTCCCAGCGGGGCAGGAAGGAGCCGAGCCTCGCCCCCCACGCCTTCTCGAACTCGGGGGCCTTGCCGGCCGCGGCGGCGATCGCCGCGAGGCACGCGCGCGTCCCCGCGACGCCGTACGCGGCGGGGACGGTCAGCACCGCGCCGGGGCCCTCCCCCAGCGCGTCGTGCATCTTGTCGCCGAGGTCGGAGGCCCGCTCGCAGAAGACGTGATGGGCCGCCTTGGGGATGTCCTCGAGCGCGGCGAGGTCCATCTCCGGATAGAGGCACACGCCCGCCCTCAGGCCGAGGTCGCGGAGCAGCGGCAGCACCGCCTCCTCGCGGAAGCGGCGCGGGAAGTGGAAGAGGTTGACGAGGTCCCGGGCGCCCTCGGGCTTGGGACGGCCGTCGCGCTCGAGGACGGCGCGCAGGCACGCCGACACGGCGTTCATCTGGAGCTGGTCGTTCATGCTCACCTCGACCGGCGTCCCCCCGCACGCGTCCGCGCAGCGGCGCGCCAGCCCGTCGAGGTCGTCGCCCATGACCAGGGGCGTGCACAGCTTGTTGACGAGGACGAACTCCGCTCCGGCGGCGCGGCCTCGGACCGCTTCCACCAGCGCGTCCATCGTCGGGGCGGTGCCCATGACGATCTCCCCCTCGCCGATCTCGGCCGCGACCGACCTGTCGGAACCGCCCAGGCCCAGCCCGTGGCGGAAGGGCTGCTCGAACGGGTAGTCGAGGAACGACCATTTGCTGAAGCTGCGCACGGGCTCGGAGTAGAAGCATTCCCGGTCCGAGTACTCGACGATCATGGTGCGGGCGAGGTCCCAGTCGAGGGGACGGCGCGCGTCGTCGAAGTCCTGGTCGCAGAAGAAGTTCCGCCAGCCGTCCGAGAGCGTCGCCACCTCCCCGCCGACGCCGGGGGCCGGAGCGGCGCCGAAGGGACGAAGGTCGTCCGTGCCGAAGGCCTCCGCGTAGCTCTTGAAGACGCCGTCGCAGCGCTCGCTCTCGGAGCAGGCGCCGCAGGCCGGCGGCTTGAGGCGGTCCTTCTGAGCGCCCGGGCGCGGGTTGACGGTCTCCGCCAGGGCGGCCCGGCCGCCGACGCGGACGCGGTCGACGGAGACCACGGGCTCCAGATGGAGGTTCTTATGCCGTCCGCGCTGGTCCGGCGCCGCGCACAGCGGCAGGCCGTCGAGCCACAGCTCCGCCCCCGCCTTCTCCGTCAGGCGCGCGAGGGACGGCGCGGACTCGAGCCACCAGGAGTGGGGCAGCGCGCGCGCGCCGTAGCCCCGCGCGCCCCGGCCCTCGGGCACCAGCTGCGACAGCTGGACCCGGCGCACCCCGCCGAGGCCGAGCGCGAAGCGGACGATCGCCCCGGCCCGGGCGGCGTTCGTCCGGGTGAGGACCGTGTTCGTCGCGAGGAAGGTCCCGGGACGGGCGCGGGCGTGCTCGAAGGCGCGCAGCAGCCGGGCGAAGCCTCCGGCGGCCCGCGTCGACTTCTCATGGAGCGCGGCGGTGTCGCCGTGGAGCGAGAGCGTGAGCTCGTCGATCAGGGGCAGCGCGGCGGCGGCGAGCGCGGGCTCGGCGAGGCCCCAGCCGTTGGAGACCACGGCGACGCGGTAGCCGAGGTCCTTGGCGGCCTTGAGCGCCCCGAGGAAATGGGGGTGGATCGACGGCTCGCCGGCGCCGGCGAAGGCCACGCGCTCCACGCCCTCCCGCCGCTTCGTCGCGAGGACCCGGGCGATCTCCTTGGCGCTCACGGGCGCGTCGCGGAAATGCTCCAGGCTCTCCGACTCGGAGCAGAAGACGCAGTCCTGGGTGCAGGCGTAGCTGAGCTGGAACTCCATCGCCTTGATCACGCGACCGCCTCCGAGCCGAGGGCGAGGCAGAACTCCGTCAGCGCCGCGTCGACCGCGCGCGTCGAGGCGAGCACGGCCGGGGCGAACGAATCGCTCAAGACCTGCGCCGCGTCGGCGGCGGGCCGCGCGGCCAGGCTGGCGGGGTTGAGCGCGTCGCCGAGGCGCAGGAGTCGCCGGTGCGGCCGGACCGCTTCGGCGAGGATCAGGTTCGAGTTGTAGACCTCGCCGTCGGCGTCGACGACGAGCCCGTCGTTGTACAGCGGCGTCGAGCCGCGGCGCGACAGGTTGGCGACCTCGACCGGGCGGCCGGCGGCCGACCACCGGCCCAGGGCCAGGCGCAGGCCCGCGAAGGCGGCGGCCAGGCCCTTGAGCTGGGCGGGCGTCCACGCCACGAAATACGCGGGCAGGAAATTGAAGCGGACGTAGCCCAGGCGCCGGGCCATCGCCAGGCGCCGGACGGTCATCGCCGGCGCCTCCCCCGGAGGGATCAGGAAGTTGTGGACCACGCCGCGCAGCCGCGCCGCCCAGGGATGCGGACGGCTGACGAACACCTCGACCTCGGGATGGCGCGCGAGGACGGCCTCGACCCCGGGCAGGCCCTTGCCGTGGGTCGGGAGCTCCACCGGCGTCCCCGGGGCCACGGCCGCGAGGCGGTCCAGCGCCCGCTTGACCAGGTCCGGCCGCAGCAGCGGCTCCCCGCCGAACAGCTTGACCCGGGCGGGCGCGGCCAGGCGGGGCATGAGGCCGTCCAGCGCGGCGTCGAGGGTCCCCTCCGACATGTCGGCGTCGTCGAAGCCCTGGGGGCAATACCCGCAGTTCCGGTCGCAGCGGCGCGTGAGGACCAGGACCAGCAGGCGCTCGCTCCTCACGCGGCCTTCCTCACCGGCACGAACTCGTCCCAGCCGAACAGCTCGGGATACTCCCGCCAAGGCCCCTCGCACTGCGAGTGCCAGTCGCACTCGACGCAGCGCGGGCCCCGGCTCTTGCCCTCGTCGATGCGGGTGCGGGTGTAGTCCGGGATCACGCAGTCGGCGTCGTAGATGCGCGTGCGCGGGATGATCCGCTCGGCCACGTACTTCTCGTAGCCCCCCATCAGGCAGTACGGGATGGCCTCGGTCATGACCGTCTTGCCGGCCTTGATCCCCACGTCGAGGGCGCGCTTGACGTAGGGCTCGATGAGGCTCTTGCGCGCGGTCAGCCAGTCCTTGTTCTCCCCGGCGCGGCCGCTCATGTGCATGAACGCGAACTGGAACTGGTCGACGCCGAGGGCCACGAGCAGTCTGGCCAGGTCGGGAAGGTCGCGGTAATTCGCCTTCGTGATCACCGAGTTGACGATGACGCGCTGCTTGAGCTTCTTGAGGTTGCGCATGCCGGAGACCGTCTGCATGAAGGCGCCGGGAGCGCCCGTCAGGTAGTCGTGGATCTTCGCCGTGGAGCCGTGGAGCGAGGGCCCGAACTCGTTGACGCCCGCGTCGATGAGCCGCTTGCAGAAATCCTCGTAGCAGAAGGTTCGCCCGTTGCTCTGCACCTGGATGAGCGTGTAGCCGAGCTCCCGGGCCTTCTTCGCGATCCTGACGATCTCCTTGTGGAGCGTCGGCTCGCCGCCGGTGATCACCACGCCGACGGCTCCCCCCTCCCGGCCCTCCGTCAGGGACTTGACCAGCTCGTCCTCGGGCTTGGTGGGGAGGCGCTCCCGCTTGTCGCCCTGCACGCAGAAGTGGCAGTAGTTGTTGCAGCGGAAGCCCACCTTCAGATCGATTCGTTCGCTCACGACGCCTCCGCGCGGACCTTGTCGACGATCGCCTTCGCCGGCGTCAGGATGGGGCACAGCTCCGACGAGGAGTAGTACACGTCCATCTGATAGAGCCCGGCGCAGATCTTCTCCACCGTGCATTCCTTGCAGCGCGGCGCCTTCCCGTAGCTCCAGGAGCTCTTGTCCTGCTGGCGCCGCCCCTTCTCGTCCAGGAAATAGATGTCGCGCCCCTCGTCCTTGATGAACTTGCGGGTCTCGGTGGAGAAGTGGCCGAAGTCGGACATGAAGCACAGCGGCACGCGCTCGACGCGGAACGACTTGCCGGCCTTGGAGAGCCAGGCCATCGCGCGGTGGAGCTCGACCTCGAAGGAGCGCAGCTTCGGCACGAGCTGCGGGTTCAGCGAGGCGGCGTTCATCAGCGGGTCGAGGTTGTTCCAGACGAAATGATGGAGGAACGGGAAGCGCTCGCAGAGGAAGCGGGGCGTGAAGCTGAGGTGGTCCGCGTTGCGGCTGTTGATCACGGTGTTGATGTCCACCCGCACGCCGAGCTTGCCGGCGTTCTCGAGGGCGCGCAGGATGTTGGGCAGCGAATTCTTGTTGCCGGTGAGCTCGCCTTGGACCTCGGGCTTCGCCGAATGCACCGAGATGTGCATGTGGTCGAGCCCGGCGTCCACGAGGGACTTCAGGTAGTCGGGCTTGCACACGCGCTGTCCGTTCGTGATCAGGCGCGGCGGCAGGCCCTTCTTGAGGGCGTAGGCGACCAGCTCCGGCAGGCGGTCGAACAAGGTCGGCTCGCCGCCGGTGATGATCACGCCCGCGGCCTTCTCCGCGGCGAAGGAATCCACCAGCTCCACGGCCTCCTTCCAGGAGATCACCCGCCCGTTCTCGGGGTTCGAGCAGAACAGGCACTTCTGGTTGCAGATGCGCGCGACCTGCAGATAGGCGAGCGTGGCCATCAGTTCGCCCTCCTGGGCGCGAGTTCGGAGCTGCCGTGGGCCGCCAGGTAGCGGGCGAAGACCCCGGCGCAGTCGCCCCGGTCCTCGCAGGAGCGGCAGACGACGGGCTTGGAGCGGCGGCGGGAGGCGTCGCGACTCTCGATGGCGACGAGCCCGGGCTTGTCCTTGGTGCCGCGCCGCTCGACGGTCACGCGCGGGGAGTAATGGGCGTCGTTGGAGAGCTCGACGCGGTCGCCCAGGACGCACAGCGGCACGCCGAAGAGACGGAGCACCACGCCGTTGGTCTCGAAGGGACGGGCGAGCGCGGGGACGCGCTCGCGCCACGACGACAAGGGGACGGCGAGGCTGCGGTACTCCTTCAAGGCCCGGCCTTCGGGCGCGACGTTGGACAGGAGGACGTGGCGTATCTTCGGGTGCTTGATGAGCATGGCCACAATGTCTTCGACATGGTCCCAGTTGCGGCGCGTGACGACGGTGTTGGTGAGCAGGTAGAGGCTGGCCCCGTGCTTCTCGATGTTGGCGAGCGCCCTCATCGCCCGGTCGAAGGAGCCGCGCGTGCCGGCCGCGGCGTCATGGGTCGCGGCGTCGGGGCCGTGGACGGAGAGGCAGAGCTCGTCGACGAGCGGGAGCACCTCCGCCGCGTAGGCCTCCTCGGCGAACAGCCCGCCGTTGGTGGTGAGGTAGGTGTTGAAGCCGAGCTTGCGCGCCGCGGCGAGCGCCGCGGGCAGGAGCGGATGGGCGGTCGGCTCGCCTCCCGTGAAGGTGACGTGGTTGAAGCCGGCCTTGCGGCGGGCCAGAAGCACGGCCGATATCTCCTCGCCCTTGAGCGGCGCGTGGCGCCAGCGGTCCATGCGGACGCTCTCCGAGCAGAACCCGCAGCGCTGGCCGCAGGTGTAGGAGAGATGGAGCTCGAGCCGCCGCGCGGTCGTCATGACGCGGTCAGCTCCTTTCTTTCGGAGGGGCGGTCCCGGAGATGCTCCTCGAAGCTCCCCGGGCAGCGCTCCCGCTCCGCGCACCCGGCGCATTCCTCGGGCTTGAAGAACGCCTGATGGTGGAGGTACAGCCGCATCGAGTCGGCGACGCTCGCGTCCGGACACGAGGCCCGGCCCTGGATGTCGCGGGCCACGCACGCGGGAAACCCGGTCAAAGAGCGCACTTTCCCCGTCAAGGCGGCGCGCAGCTCGGCGTAGTCCGGAGCGACCGCGCCGTACGCTTCGTTCATGCCGTCCGCGTCCTTGGGACGCAGCGGATGGATGGAGAACGGCCAGCCGCGCTTCCTGGCGAGCTTCTCGAGGGCGGGAAGGTCGCTCAGGTTGCCGCGGCAGGCGCTGGCATGTATGAACATCTTCGCCCCGAGGGCCTGTGCCGCTTCGGCTCCGCGCAGAGCGGCGGCGTAGGAGCCTGGACGACGGACGACGGTGTCGTGAATCGACGCCGTCGAGCCGTGAAGTGCCAAGGCGTATGACGTTACTCCCGCCTTGGCCAACGGCTTGGCCAGCGCCTCGAGACGAAGTCCCGAGGTCATGACCTCGATGCCGGTGAAGCCTTTCTTACGGCACAGCTTCACGACGTCGACGATCTTCGGATGGGCGAGAGGCTCGTTCCCCACCAAGGCGATCTTATCCCGACGAAGCACGGCGTTCTCGTCCAAGGAAGCGGCGATCTCGTCGATAGATTGATGGTCCTTCTCCGGCTTATTCCTACAGAACACGCAGTCGAGGTCGCAGCCGCCCTTCATGAAGAGGAACACGCGGTCGAGGCCGGGCATGCGCCGCTTCAGGAAGCGGTCCTGCTCGGTCAAGGTCGCCTGCACCACGCCGCGGCGCACGGCCGGGTCCTCGTTGCCGCGCTGCCCCATCCAGTGGCGCTTGAGCGACAGGCCCACCTTGATGTTGTTGAGGATGACGTGGCGGCCCTCGGTGCCCGCCGCGTAGGCCTCGAGGAAGCGCTCGTACGGCTTGCGCGGGTCGTTCCCGAGGGAATCGACGTCCGGTTCGTCGTCGAGATGCCCCAGGCGCAGGGCCTCCCGAACCTTGGGCAGGGCCTGCTCGAGGAACAACCCCCCGTCCCAGTAGATCCCCCCGTCGGTGTCCACGATCGTCTCGCGGCTGAGCATGACGGGCTCGCTCTCCGAGGTGCGGTTGTTGAGCTCCGCCTTGCCGCGCGCCGCGTAGCGGTCGAGCGCGCCGAGGAGGCCGGAGACCGCCTCCCGGCTCCAGAGCACGCCGACCTGATAGCCGAACTGGATGCGGCGCGCGCCCAGGGCCTCGAGGGCGAGGAGGTCCCGGTCGAAGGAGGCCGCGCGGCCGGGGGTCACGACGGCGTTGACGTGATACGGAAGGCCGGAGGCCTCGAGCCGGCGCAGGGCGTCCTCCATTTTCCCCTGCGCGCCGGCGCCGGCGCCGGCGCCGCGCAGGCGCGACGCGTTGCCGTCCGCGGCGCCGTCCAGGCTCAGATGCACGTACCCGTCGACGCCCTTCAGGAAGGCGATCTTCTCGTCGTCGAGGAGGAGCCCGTTGGTGGTGAGGTTGACCCTCAGGGGCCTGCCCCCGCGGCGCTCGCGGGCGTACAGCGCGGTCTTGCGCACGAGGTCCCAGGCGAGCAGCGGCTCTCCGCCGAAGAAGTTGAGGAGGAGGTGCCCGGCGCGAGAGGAGAGCAGGAGGTCGGCGCCGCGGCGGGCGGTCGCCTCGTCCATGCGCCGCGGTCCGCGGTCGACCCGGCAATACGCGCAGCGCAGCTGGCACTCGTAGGTGGCCATGAGCATGACCGAGCGCGTCGCGCCCCGGATGGCCTCAGGCGGCACGGAGCTCTCCTTCCCCGTGGCGGGCGAGGTGGTCCGCCCAGACCCCGTCGCAGGAGGGGCGCAGCGCGCAGCCCGCGCAGGCTTTCCCGAAGGCCAGCCTGGGGAGGCGCCGCGCGCGGACGGAGACCGGGGCTTGCGCGCCGGAGACGGCCTCGTCGTACAGCGCGCGGTCCTCGTGGCGCGGCGCGAGCCTGCCGTCCCACAGGCACGGCGGGAGCCCGAACACCGAGAGCGCGAGCCCGGCCTCGTCGGCGGCCAGGGCGGCCTCGGCGGCGGCCGCGGCGAAGGATCCGAGACGAGGGCTGTCCTCGAGAGGCAGGTCGCCCCAGCCCGGCGGCGGCTCGCGGTGGACGAGAAGGGCCTCTCTCACGCCTTCCGCGGCCAGGCGCCGGATCCACGACGGGAGGTCCGGGAGGTCGGCCTCCATCGGGATGAGCCACGCCCAGGCCTCGCCGCCGGAGCGCAGCCAATGGCGCAGTCCGAGCTTCGTCTGCGCCAGGGCCCCGGGCACGCGGGCGCGCGCGTCGTGACGCCCCGCGTCGGGGGAGAACAGCGGCACGACCACGCGGCGCAGCTCCCGCCGGGCGCGCAGGCGCGCGACCTTGCGCGCGTCGGCCAGGGGACGCGCGGTGGTGTAAAGGCTCAGGTCGTGAAGCTGCAGCTCCCCGGCGTCGTCGAGCGCCTGCTCGAGACCCTCGATCAGGAGCGCCTCCCCCCCGCCCAGCACGGCCCGCTCCGCGCGCAGCGCGGACTGGGCCAGAGCGGCGGACAAGGCGGCCCCCGCCTTCCGCGCGGGGCGGCGCAACGGGCAGCAGCCGTTGACGCAGCCGGCGGCCCCCTCGACGTAATGCGTGCGCGAGGGCAGCAGGACCTTCATCTCCTCGATCTGCTCCAAGGTGCGCTCGACCGTGTACACCGGGGCCTGGTGGTCGTCGCCGTCGTAGAAGCCGGCGGGCACCACGCCCGCGGCCGTCGCCGTCGCGTGGATCCCGGTCCCGGGATAGACCTTGGTCTTGTGCACGAGCACGCGGTCGGGGTCCACGCCGCGCAGGAAGGTCGCCGTCTCGCGCGTGGACTCGAGGTCGTCGCCCGGGTTGCCGACCATGAGCATCAGGACCGCCTGCATGCCCGCCTCGCGCGTGGCGGCGAACGCGGCGGGGACCAGCTCGAGGTCGAGGCGCTTGCCGATCGACTTCTGCACCCGGGGCGAGCCGCTCTCGACGCCGTAGGAGATCTCGCGGCAGCCGGCGGCGGCCATCGCCCGCGCCAGCGCCGGGTCCATCGCGTCGGCGCGCGTCATGCAGATCCACTGGATGCCCGGCGCCTCGCGCCGCAGCAGCGCGCAGATCTCCAGCACGCGCTCGCGGTCGCGGGTGAAGAAGTTGTCCCCGAAGACGAAGTCGCGCCAGCGGTAGCGCCGCGCCATGTCGGCGACCTGGCGCACGAAGTAGGCGGGCGAGTGCAGGCGCGGCTTGCCCTTGAAGGTGCTCATCGGGCAGAACACGCAGCGGTACACGCAGCCGCGCGAGCTGAGCAGCATGATCGCGCTGTGCATCGCGAGGCAGCGCCGCCCCGCCGCGGTCACCGGCCCGGCCAGCTCCTCCGCGCGCGGGCGGCGGAAGCGCGCGAGGCTGGCCGCCGCGTCGAACAGGTCGAAGTCGGGAGCGGGCAGGGAGTCCAGATCGGTGAACGGCGCCCGCTCGGGCGCGCGGACGGCCTTCCCCCCTTCGGACCAGACGAGGCCGGCGACCCCGCGTCCGTCGCCGCCCCGGGCGAGGTCGTCGACGAGCTCGGGCAAGGTCTCCTCGCCGTCGCCCACGGCGACCCAGTCGGCTCCGGTCCGGCGCAGGACCACCTCCGGGTCGGAGGTCGCGAAGGCCCCGCCGACGACGACGGGCAGGCCCGGGGCGAGGGCCTTGAGCCGCGCGACCAGGGCCGCGACCCCGCCGCGGTTGGAGCTCTGGCAGGAGACGCCGACGAGGTCCGGGTTCTCCGCCGCGACGAGCGCGGCGGCGTCCGCCAGCATCTCCTCTTGCGTGAAGCGGTCGTAATCGCGGCCGACCACCGACACGCCGCGCGCCTTCAGGATGGCGCCGAGCAAGGACAGGCCGTACGGCGCGCCGAAATAGGCCGGGGGCGGGTCCGGGTTGAGCGGGTTGATCAGGAGGACCTTCACTTCGCCTCCGCGAACGACCGGCCGAGCTCGAGGTTGCTCAGCAGGGTCCGGCGCATCCCGCCGCGCCCGTAGGCCGAGGCGAGGACGGCGAAGTTGTCGAACGGGGTGGCCCCGTAGGTCTCGAACAGGCCGGCGTTGCGGACGTCCGCCACGCGGAAGCGCTTCTTCATCTCCTGGAAGTCCTCCTCCAGGCACACCCCCGTCTCGCGGTACACCGTGCCGTCGCAGTCGACGGTGAGCTCGCTGTTGAGCACCACCGGCTCGCGGCGCTTGACGGTGAGGTTGACGAGCTCGACTCCGAGCCGGCGGGCGACGACGGCGGCGCGGTCCATGGACTCGCGCAGGGCGTCGGCCTGCGCGTCGGTCCAGTGCCGGCCGAGCGCGTAGTTGATCTGGATGCGCCGGTGGCCCATCGCCGCGAGGGCGGCGACGCGCTCGTCCGCCCGCGCCGCGTCCTCGGGAAGGAGGACGGCGATGACCTGATAGGGCACGCCGGCGCGGCGCAGGCGCTCCACTCCGGAGCGCAGCTGGAGCCACGAGCTCTCCCCCTTCGCCGTCGGGCGCTGGGCGTCCTGGGCGCTCATCGTGCCGTCGCAGCTCACCTCCACGTGGAAGCGGTGCGCCTTCAGGAACGAGACCGCCTCCGCGTCGAGCGCCAGCCCGTTGGTCGTCAGCAGGAAGCGCACGGTCTTCCCGGCGTTGCGCGCCGAGGTCTCCGCGAGGGCCACGGCCTTGCGCACGACAGGCAAAGCCAAAAGGGGCTCGCCGCCGAAGAACTGGAGCTCCACGTCACGCCTTAACGAGCTCATGAGCCAGCGAACGCCGGCCTCGGCGACAGGAACGCTCATGGTGGCGCCGTATTTACGGACACGGCAATAAGCGCAGCGTAATTGGCAGGCATGCGTGACAAGGAGGATGAGTCTGTCGCTTCCGGATCCGGAAAAAAGCGCGCGCAGATGGTCGCCGTTAGGCCGTACCCCGGATTTGATGAGCCGCCCAAGAAGGCGCCGTCGATAGAATGCCCATTTTTTTATTTCCGCGCGCCGCGAAGCGGCCGCGGTGCCGTCCGCCGCGCTCTCGGCGCGCCTCAGGGCTTCGAACAAGGCGCCGTCGAAGGCCGCCAATACGCGGCGCGCGGACGCGCCGCCGTCCTTGTCGGCGTTGATGAGGGCGCGCTCCGCGCGCGACATCGAGTCCTCGTACACCGTCACGCGGGCACCTTCCCCAGCCGTCCCGCCGCCGCGCGGAAGAACTTCCCGACGCGCAGGCCGAACGAGATGTTGTTGAGCAGCGCCGCCTGGACCTTGGAGTTGCCCTCATACATCTTCATCAGCGTGTAGTACGCGTGGAACCGGCTCCAGCGGAGCGTGTTGATGTCCTTGACGGAATCGAGCGTCCCGACCGGGAACGGCGCCGGCAAGGTCGCGGGCGTCGTTTCGAACATCCACTCGGTCATCTGATGAAGAGATCCATCGGGATCGACCATCAATTCGCTGTTAAGGATCGTCGGCTCGACGCGCTGGCTCGCGTTCCCGAGCCGTATCTCCCCGCCGTCGAGGGCCCGCGCGTGGCGGCTCAGGAGCCGTTCGACCTGCGCGAAGAACGCCGCCTCGTCCTCGGCGGACCAGGCCGCGCCGATCGCGTAGCTCAGGTCCACGCTGCGCACGCCGATGTCGAGGAGGTGCTCGAAGTTCTCCGCCAGGCGGCCCACGTTGGCGGGGCTCGCCACCATGATGACGAAGTGCGGCACGCCCGCGCGCCGGGCGCGATCGACGCCCGCGCGGGTGGCCGCGTAGGGGTCGAGGCCGCGGTCGTAGGCGGCCTTGTAGCGGTTGTGGTCGGCGGGGGCGCCGTCCATGCTGAACTCGAGGAGGACCTGGCGTCGGCCGGCCCACTCCAGGACCTCGTCGTCGACCAGGACGGCGTTGGTGACCATGTAGAAGCCCATGCGCTTGCCCAGGTCCTTGGCGCGACCGGCGGCGTAGTCGGAGACCTCGCGCACGACGCCGAAGTTCATCAGGGGCTCCCCCCCTCCGAAGTCGAGGCGCAGTCGGGAGGAGCCGTGGCCGAGGAGCAGGTCCGCGCCCTTCAGCGCGGTCTCCAGGGTCATGACCGAGTCGCCCTTCAGGATGGGGCAGTACACGCAGCGCAGCTGGCAGCGCCGCGTCACGAACAGCTGCAGGTTCGCCTTCAGGTTTCCCCTCGCGCTCACGACGCCGCCCCCATCGCGGCGGCCTGCGCGTCCACGGCGCGGCGCAGGCGCGCGGCGCGCGCGGGCTCGGAGCCGGCCGCGGCCAGGCGCTCGCTCAGCAGCAGCCACTCGAACAGCAGCCCTTCGTATTCCGCCTCCCAATCCACGCCCGCGCCCTTGAGCGCCAGCCTCTCCGCCCAGGCCGCGACGTCGGGGTCGGCGGGCGCGTCCTTGACCGTGAGCGGGTAGTCGAACTCGGGGAAGCCCGGGACGCGCAGGACCCCGCGCAGCTCGACGCAGGCGTCGAGGCCCTCGCGGGCGAGCGCGCGCCGGCTCGCGGTGCCGGGGAAGGAGATGAGATGGGCGATCACGGGCTCGAGCAAAGCGAATTCCGGCCCGTGCTCGGCGCGCAGGCGGACGATGCGCCCCAGGCTCTCCAGGACGTCGCCCGGGGTCGTGCGCGCGTTGCTCGCGATGAAGTGATGGGCCTGGAGCAGCCCGCGCCGGGACAGGGCGCGCACCGCCGCGTCGACGTGGCGCGCGCCGTAGCCCTTGCCCAGGCGCGCGAGCTCGGCGTCGCAGAAGCTCTCCGTGCCGAGATAGATCCAGGGGTCGCCCGAGGGCGAGCCGCGGCCGAGCTTCGGCGCGAACAGCTCGGGGTCGAGCGCCGCGATCAGCTTCTCGTCGAGGCCCGCGAGCCCGCCGTCCTCGCCGCGGAGGAACAGCGCGCGGATGCTGGCCTGGACGAAGCGCAGATGGAAGGGCGAGCGCCGCACGAGGGCGAGGACGGCCAGCGCGCGCGGCGCGTCGGCCAGGAAGTCGTCGTCGTAGAAGCCGATGCCGAAGGCCTCCGCCGGGGCCGCGCTCCAGGAGCCGTACAGCTCCTTGAGCCGGCGCCCGTAGGCGGCCAGGACCTTCCCCACCTCGGAGGCGCTCTTGCCGTGGAAGCGGCCCTGGTCCGGGGAGGTGCAGAAGTGGCAGGCGCTGCCGCAGCCGCGGGACAGGCAGAAGGCCGGGCCGGACTCGGCGTCGCGGCGCTCCAGGAAGGAGAAGTCGAGGGCGGCGAAGTCCAGGTCGGGCACGCGCAAGGTGTCCTCGGCGCCGGCCCAGTAGGCCGCGCCGTCCGCGAGGGCCAGCGCGCCGTCCAGGGAGAGCAGCGCCCCTTGGGCGGCGTCGTCGAGCGCGCCGAGCGCCGCCAGCTCCGGCAGCAGCCCCTCGCCGGCGCCGCGGCCGACGAAGTCGACGCCGGGAAGGTGGACCAGCGCCGCCTCGGGGTCGCGGGTCGGCATGAGGGCGCCCACCGCGATCCGGGCGGCGCTGCGCTCGCGCAGGAAGCGCACGAGGGCCGCGGCGTCCTCGAAGTAGGCGTCGTACAGGCTCAGCGCGATCAGGGAGATGCCGGGATGCGCGTCGAGGAGCGCGGAGAGCTCGGCGCGCTGCTCCGGGTCGCGGGAGAAGCGCGAGACCTTGGCGTCGGAGAGGACGACATCGGCGCCGGACGCGCGCAGCGCCGAGGCGAGGTAGAAGGTCCCTTGGTTGAGGCGCTCCGCGCCCTCCTTGCCCGGCGCCTCGAGCAGGCTGCGGAAGAGCAGGACCTTGCCGGGCGCGGCTCGTTCCGCGGCGGGGAAGGCGGGGCCCCTGCTCGCCCGCGACAGGACCGCCGCGAGGTCCGGGGAGCTCGCCGCGAGCATGGACGGGGGCGCCGTGAACACGGCGGCCCGTCCGGATCGCGGCAGGGCGCGCCAGGCGCAGGAAGGGACGGCGACGGACTCATCGACGCGGACGGCGACGCGGGCCGGGGACGCCCCGGCCGCGCGGGCCGCCTCGGCGGCGGCCCGGACCAGGCGTATCAGCCCGGCGCGTCGGACAAGC
>Ga0255338_1001431_pt1 | contig 45393 bp, 30 predicted proteins | sample MeOH1_35cm_T4_19_FD_203715 | JGI IMG/M metagenome (GOLD analysis project Ga0255338, IMG submission 203715) | Sandy soil microbial communities from University of British Columbia, Vancouver, Canada - MeOH1_35cm_T4_195 | ecosystem: Engineered > Artificial ecosystem > Sand microcosm > Unclassified ...
GTACCAATCGGGTGTCGGTCTCAACTGCCGCACGCCGCCTCTGTCGCGACACCGGATCACCCGCGAGTGTCGCGAGTTTCTTGGAGCATTGCCTGGCCGAAGGCCACTGCCGGGGCTGAACGGTTACTTCTTGACGGCAGGTCGCCAAGCAAGCAATGCCCCACGTCTGCTTGGTTTGAGGCCAAGTCGGACATCGAATAAGGATTCAGGCAAGACCAGATAACACGGTGTCATATCGGCCAATCGCGGCGAGGTCCGTGCTGTAGGTTCGGGAGGCGTAGCCGATCTCAATCGAAAGAGTGGGGTGCTGTCGAAAGCGGCACCTACGCATGCCACGTGTTCTGCACTTATGACCGTGACAATCTGGACCCAAACTAATCTTGTGCGTGCGAGTCCGACGCGAACTCTCTATTGTGGCGCCAACCTAAACCTACCGGCGAAAGCCTAGGCGCTCCGCAGCTTCCAGTATGTTCAGCGCGTCTTGCGCTTTCCGCGGTGCCGGTTCTTTCCCGTATCCAACCTGGACGGCGATGTCGCACACCAAGCTGCGCTGGATCTCGTTAAGCTGTCCTCTATCTCGCGCCCACGCCGCCACCTCGAACCACGTGTCTGCCGGGATCGCCATTACTTTGGCGACGCACTCGCGTTTTACATTCACAGGGCCGGGGACCGCCTCCAAGATTGACGATGGAGCAGCCTGGGCTAGCGGAGGCGCGATCTCCTCGTAGAGGGAGCGGGGGAGCGGGATGTCCTTTGCAAGGAAGCTTGCCCAGCAGTCTTCCTTCTTGCAGTACTGCGTCACGTTGCCGCTTCCGGGTGGGTGGATGATGTGATCCCATACGTGACGCGAGAACTCGGCAATCGCCTCCTCCAGTGCGGGAGTCAATGCCTGGTCACGCCAGATGCGATTCAGGTCAATCCGGCCTTTCGTGTCGTGGGCCAGACGGGCCAGCGTATAGGTTACGAGGTTGGCGCGATAGCCGGCGTAGCCGCATTTCCGCATGATACTCTCAGCAGTGCGGAAGAGGATGGCCTTGGCTATCAGCCGCTCGAAGTACTTCTGGTCTACTGCTCCTTCGAACTTCACATGAGCTTCCAACTGCGTCGTGAAGGTACTGAAGCAGGACTGAGCACCACGGCTCACAACGTGGGGAAGCTGCGCCCAGGTGGTGACGAACTTCGTGAGGTCGGTCTTCCCAAAGAGCTGGGCCTTAGGGTGTATCTCCATAAACGCTCGTTGGCGTGCAGGCGTGCGCTCACGGGCGAGGTCATCCTGGTAAGAGCCTCTTGCTCGTTCATAGTACCAGCGAGTTTGACGCTGGGTTCCATCCTTTACGGGCGCCCAGATGGTCCGCGACAGCTCCTCGATGCGGCGGTGGAGTGCGTTGTTAGCTTCCAGATCGGCGGCCTGGATCTTGTTTTGGCTGTTCGCGTATGCGGAGATCTTTGGAACAACCTCGTCCATCCTGCTGGAATCCTTCAATACGGTCAACTTCGCCTGAACGTAGATCCCCGAGACATCTGCCCCGTCTTTCTTGGCCGCATGATAAATGGATGCTGTGGTCTGGCCCCCGTTCACGATCTGGAGATCCCGAACACGCTGGATGCCTTTGCCGCCCTCCGGGAAGTCCACGATGTCAACGGCTTCAGCCGTAAGTGATAACCCGTTGTTGAAGGCGAGAAACATGTGCGGTTCGCCCTTGATGGTGTTTCTAATCCCCCGGTTAATGCTGCCCCGTGACTGCAGAAAGGAACGTACATTCCGCTCCAACAGGCGCGGGCCGTACCGCCCATAGAGTTCAACAATGGCCTTGCCTGGAAAGATGGCGAGAAAGGTAGCGTAATCTGGGTTAGTTTCATTCTGGGATAGGCACGGGATGGCTCCACCAACTGCGGCCTCGAAGTCGATCTCGATTGCCTCACGCTCCCGTCCGGATGACCAGGCTCGATAGAACCGCTCGATGTCCCAGATTTGGTATGATGCGCGTACGTGGGCGAGGTCTTTGTCCTTCGGTGGGTCGACTTTGACGATGCCGTCTGTCAGTAGGAAGAATTGAACACGCGTTACTGAGCGGCGAATCTCACTGACGCGTTGTGCGAGATCGAACACGCTGGTGCTCTCGTCCACTTGATGGTGGTAGCCATTCAGCGCCTTCTCCATGAACTTCCCCAGACGCTTGAAGGCTGCCAGCGTCTCATCACGCGGGACAGTCTTAGGGGGCACATCGTTGGTGTAGACGGTCACGATTAGGTCGAGTGACTCTTCATTCTCGCTGAGCGCGTATCCATTCACCTGAAGCCCCGGGACTCGGTGGGAGCAGAGTTCGGCATCGTCGAGCTCTCCGACATCACCTAGGAACTCAATCATCAATTGAGTGAAGACATTCTCTTTGAAGGCTTCCTCGCCTTCGATCTCACAGCGGCTGATAACCTGCTGTCGAAGATCGGCAGCAAACTGCTCTAGTCCTAGCCCGCCTGTGTCCGTCATACGCCCCCCGTTATGAGCGCCAGTAGTTCCTCGGGATCACCAGGGAAGTGTCTGCACTCTGCGACGCTGATCGAGTACCTTAAATCCCCCACTCCACTCGGTAAGTCGCGTTCCCGGAGGCGTGGGAAACCTTCCTGAATGCGAAACAGGTTGGCTTCACGGCAGACATAGCCTACTGCCGCATAGCGATGTTCGTGAACATCCCAGTAGCCGGCATCGCGCAGCTTATCTTCGAGCAACTGCGCGGCGGAGGCATCGGGCCAAGCCCGCTGCCGGATCTGCTGGACCATCTCCGGCAGTGTCTCCCCTGCACCCGCGGCGCTTTCTAGGGAGAGATGAAAAAGGAACATGGCGGCCAACCCGGCATCGTCGAGCTGTTTTTCACTCGTGATCTGCAGATGCTGGTGCTGCTTGGCAGTACTCGTCTTAACTTCCACTGCGCAGCCTAGTAGCTGAAAATCCTTTGCGTTCCGCTCAGGACCAGTCCAGGACTGTAGAACCTGTAGGGGCGTCAGTGGAGGAAACAAGTGCTCCCGCATGAACCAAAGTTCCCCATATACTCCGCGCTGCTCATCAGCGTCAAGTCCCTCCGGACTATGACGCTCCAGCAGACGCTGCCACGTGATTAGACGCCTCACAAATGCGGCCGCCGCGTCCTTCTCGTCGGTGATCTCAGAGAGATGGTGGATAAAGTCTTCCGCGAGTGTAGTGAACACGTCATTGAAGACGGGGCTGATCAGGCGAAGTTCAAAGGTGACGCGCTCGGTGCTCCCTTCCCTACCGGAGTATCGCCGCACTGTCACGCCTTTGAAGTCGGGGAGTTCAGGGTCTGGTCGGACGGCACCGGGTGAGAAGCGAACCCGAAAGGAGCGTGTGTTGTCTGGTTTATGCACCCCAACGGACAGATCGCAGGGGCCACCGTTCGGGATCAGCCGCTCCCGCGTGCCCGCGGCGCCGGGAAGTCCCGGCTGGGCTTCCAGGTCGTCAAACATGTCTCCAAGGCGCATCAGTCGCCGAACTCTTCCTTCCAGTAGATGTTGTTCACAACGTACTCGACTGCTTCGTGGGGATGGTCCGTGTCCGCAAAGCTGACGGCAATGCCGATGAATGGTTTGATATCCGCAATGCCCTTCATAATCTCCTTCGAGTCTAGGGGATAGACGAGCAGAAGTCCACGCCTCTTGGGCCGGACTTCTCGGATGTACGGTCCACTGGCGCTCTGTGGCTTTTCGCGAGTGCTCTTGCTTGTTTCCCATGCAGCCTGGGTGCGGATCAGCGCTTCAGCTCTCTGCTCCGGACTCAAATCCAGCTCTTCGTCTCCCGAACTCAGTATGTGGCGGCGGATCAAAGTGTAGTACTCGGCACCGGGATCATCCTTGCTGGCGTCGGTGCGGGTCGCCAGCCCCACATTCTCGATGCCTCCAATCGTCACGGGGGAGCTTGCCTGGCTAGACTTGGTGTTGATCAGCACTACAGTCCATTCCGTGAGTTCATCGTGAGTCACCTTGGTCTCGATGTACTCGCGCAGTTTCAGTGGATCAAACGGCTGCGAAGAGGGAGGGCTGACAAGCTGCTCCAGGAACGCCGCGACTTCAGTACCCGGTACGCCTTCCCAATGGTAGTCAGCCTTCTTCTGGACCGCTCGCTTGCGCTCCTGAAGTTGACGGATGAACGCATCAGTTACGCCGAAGTCATGCTCAATAACCTTCTGATCCTTATGATAGGAGTACTTCTCGACGAGTGAGAGTGCATAGGAGACCCGCATCCGGATGCCATGCCGCATCTTACTGGCTCCTGTAACGGTGAGCCCACAGGGGTGCGTCCGGACCTTCAGGCCGTAGTCCATCGGCGTTCGCCGCGCCTGCGCCATCCTGTCGAATTCCTGCCGCAGCTCCTCACTGGCTACCGTGATGTGCTCGTACCACTCGATCAACTCCGGAGCGGTGTATAAGCGGCAAAGGTCGATGTAGCCCGGTCGGTAGCCGAACCAGCGGCCCATCTGCATGAGTGTGTCATACATCTTGCTGGCCCGCAGATAATAGCTGACCGTGAGGCCTTCGAGCGTCAGCCCCCGAGACAATTTGTCCCCGCCGATGGCGATGACGCTGACGCCGTTCGGATGGTCGTAATAGTCCAGCACATCGGCAGCAGTCCCATTGATGAGGCGGACATCAATCTTCGATGCAGCCTCGTGCAGCCGGCCTTTCACCTGCTCCCACTGCACCGGTGTGAGTCCCGGGTCGTCCACGAGATCGCCTACCGCGAACATGGTGGATGTGTAGTCGCCGTCCCAAAGAGCTTGTAGTTCCTCTATAAGGTTTGGCGACCGGTTCCCGTCACCAAACTCCAGGCGCTGCTTTAGAACTCGCAGTTCCTGACTCACCAGGTCACGGACGATCTTCTGCACAGCAGTATATCGGGTGACATGCACGAGCATCGAATTGTGCGCCGCGGTCTGCCCTCGGGCGAGACGCGCCGCGCAGGACAAAATGAACGCCCGTATAGCCTCTTGCAGCGAGGACGGCAACGTGTCGATCACGAGATTCTGTTTGTGTGCTGGCGGGATGATGTCATTCGCATCAGTGATGTGACGGGCAATTGGGAGACGCGGTTGCGCCTGCAGCCCCAGGGTGCGGTTCTCGTGCAGGCCAAAGACCCGCGCTGGGCCAAAGTAATTCGAAGGCGGATGCAGATTGATGATGAAACTGCGCGGGAACAGGTCCTCGCCGTGTTGGTCAGTCTCCCCCTCTGGATAGATGAAGATGTTGGCGAATGGAGTCGCGGTGTAGCCGACGTATGCGCACTTTTCGAACAGGTTCAGAAGCTTACGGATGAGGCCATTGATCGCAGTAACATCCTGTTCCCGCAAAGGTTCGCCGAACTCGTCTCTCTGCAACGGGTTCGTGTTCACCGACGCATTATCAGCTTCGTCGTCCAACAGCAGAAGTGGAATGTTTCGGACAACCGAACGGCCCCCCGCATCCTTATGCGTGCAGTTCACCTGAATCCACTTTACTAGGTTATCCAGGACTGACTTGTTCTTCTTCACAACTAGGATGACGGGATCACTGCCGAGTTGAACGCCGATGTTGTTGGCGATGTTCCTTTTGAAGTCCCCATTGTCCGCGCTGCTGGTCAGCGAGTGCGCTACCAGCTTTCTGTCCGTTGGAATGTGACCAACCCCCATTTGCCGGTTCTGCTGGGTAAATGCCCGACTCAACTGCGTGTCGAACCCGAGAAAGCCCTCGTCGAGCCGGAGCTGCGTCTGGCTGCGGAGGCTATTGTGCATCCCAGCCAATACGATGATCAGCTTGTACCCAGCATCAACAGCCTTGCAAATCAGCCCGGTATAATGGGAAGTCTTTCCAGACTGGACTTGGCCCACGACCATCCCGCGGCGGTCCCACGAACCCGGCCGGCTGGGCTCTTCGATCTTTTCGAGAACGGAGTCCGTCAGCCGATCCAAGCTTGTCACCACCTGAGGAGCGAACCCCTTATCCTGCTCCAGATAGGTCACGTATCGGTTCCAGAAATCCCAAGGGATCGTCCCGCGGCTATCAAACAGCCACGGAACGTGATCCTTGTCGTCCCGGAGTTCGGTCCCATCCGGCACCCAGATGTCCAGCATCGTCTGGATGTCACGGATAAGCTGGACCTTATCGACTCCTTCGCCGTCATCGGAGATCAAGAGGGCACGCTCTACGGCACTCGTGATGTGTTCCCGAGTTGGAAGCGTGTGCTTCTTGAGAAGCACGAGGGCAAGCTGCTTCGCCTGATCGTATGCCGACGGTGCCATCACCTAGTCAGTCCCTTCCTCGTCGTCCAAAGATGCAATCAACTCGGGGTAATTATGGAATGGCTCCAGCGATGCGATACGGAGACGGGCTTGAGAGCGCATAAGCCCTGAGTCACGCAGTGCTCGATACGTCTCCCGCAGTACGCTTTGCAGTACCGCGGCCGGTGCGTTCTCGAACGGCTTCTCATGCTTGTCTGGGTTCTCTGCGCTGTCCATCGTAATCGTCGGAACAGGTACTGTCTCCTCAATCAGGCTGAGTAGCGCCCGCACCTTCCGCCCGGCACCTGCGCCGCAGCACATCAGGTCCTTCACCAAAGGATGCTCACGATTAACTTCGTAAGACACCTTTCCGTGCCGAACCCGTTTCTGCCAAAGGAAAGTGATGTCGACTGGCCCATTGTGTATCCGTGCTCCACGGTACCGGTAGATGTCACTCGCGTGCTTTCTCGTTATGTTAGCCAGTCGCCGCAAATCTCTACGGATCGCAGGCGGCGGAACAGCGCGGGACTTCTTTACGTCGATCTCCCATTCCGCATCCATAGAGTTCGGAATGTCCAGTAGGATGCGGGCCAGCTTGTAGTGCTCTTCCTTATGATAACCAAGCCCCAGCCAGTCCCCGGCTGCAAGTAGTCGATGGTTCCTGTAGACGTAGAAGCCTTGTTGTGCCGTCCAGCCGCGGGGACCGGCCGCTGCCCGGTGCGTCTCCGGGCTGATCTTCGAATGATGCGGAAGAACGTACGGACGAACGTGCAGCCGCTCCCCGAAGATGGTGAGTGCTTCTTCCGCGAGTAGCTGCGTGGCCGTCTCCTTTGTCAGATAAGGGTCCCAGGGCATCACAGCCTCGCCGTTCACAAAGATCCTGAGCTGGGCCGGTTTCTCAAGAAAGCGATGGAAGACCATCGCCACATGCTCCTTCACCTCAGCCGCCCGCGCCAGGAACAGGCTGTGGTGCTCTGCGCTGTTGACCACCGTGCCTGACGTGATCCGATCCATTACCTCCCACACCACCACCGTTCCTGAAGGCTTCTCAAAGAGCAACGGAAGATAGTGTTCGAATATCTTTGAGCCACTGCGAAGCAGCCGCCACTGCCCGCAGGCCGTCACGTAGTCGAGATCCCAGCACCGAACAGCCAGATCAGCGTAGTTCGCCTTTGACCCCACGGACACACGGCGGCACTGCGAGAATGAAGCCGTCTTCAGCCCCAAACCGAATCGGCCCAAGTCGCGCGAATCGCGCACTTCCAGTGGGCTTCGGCTGCCCGGGCGCATCGCCGTAACCAGCGTCTCCGCCGTCATGCCGCAGCCATCATCCACGAGGGCAATACATGACTCCTCGCCATTCCAATGCAAGTCGAGCCAGACGTTCTTCGCTCCCGCAGAGATGCTATTGTCGATGAGGTCAGCAATAGCGGTTGGTAGATCATAGCCGAAAGCACGCATTGACTGGATCATACAGTCGGCCCGCGGCTCGGCGATGTCGTATCCCGCCGTCTCTTCTGTGCTGTATACCACTAGTCATGCCCTTTGACCGGGTCGCCTGCCGGCGGCTGCTCGGCAACTGATGTGTCTAGGTTAGGCGAAAAGTGCCCTTATCCTGCCACCATGGGAGCTTTCCGAGCAAACAAGCGAGGCGAAGGGACTCTAGTGATCGCTTGCGGTCAGGGGACATCGATGGATTCAACGCCGTGCCGAATCAATCTATTCCGTCGAGAACCTGCATCCTGGGATTCCGCTGTGATTCAGCCAGTTGCGCCCCCCAGCCGTGGCCGAAGATTCTCGACCGCGTTCGTCCCGTAACGTGCCGGCGTTTGCATGCTCCAACCGCTGGCTTGTCCTGCGAACGCGGTCTATACTAGGGGGGGCTCTCAGCCATGTCGTTATTCGCGAAAGGTTCCCGTCCAACGGTCAGCACGGACCCTGCCCTGTCGCAGCAATTGGTATCGCTCGGCTTTACGATGGTTCGTGAGCCACACGGGAACAGAGCAGCTGTGGTCTGCGGCGCAGAACGATGGGACGCAGCTGGCAACCCGAGCGTTGGGCATCTACGAGCCGCATCTGACCAAGTATGTCCTCCGTATCAGAGATGTCTTGAGCGGCCCGTATCTTGACATACCTCCTTGCACAGCGCCTGATGGGGTGGACCTACTGCCACTTCCAAGAGAACCGTGATCTGGCTGAACGTGACGCCGAGTACACTAACCGCGCACTTTTGGGGTGTCCGCGGGCTAGTCAGTGTGACGGGGCAGGTGCGCGAGAAGCGGCAGGTGAGATATCTCATCGTTGGCCCTGCGCAAGTCACGTATTGGCAAGGCGATTACTTCATCATGGAAGGGGATTCAGCTTGAGGATCAAACGTCAGCGACCGCGTAACAGCTGTAGGCACGCGCAACAGTGATGGTGAGTACATTGCCGCCGGACCCATCAGCAGCCGAAGCAGAAACGAGACTCGTCCTCGATTCGAACAGGCTGTCGTGGTCCCAAATTCTTCTTGTGGAAGACGATGCCAGTCGAGCTACGAGGCGCCCGGTCCCCGGAATCTCCAACTCAGTCCGGGGCGACATCACTGTTTGCTGGCACCAGATTGCCGCAGATACGCCAGCATTGGTGAAGTCGAAGTCGTACGATGCTGGCGCCCTTGATGCAGCGGAAGGACGCGCATCGCTGGCTTTAGAAATGCTCGACGAGCTGGGACACTTGTCACCTGCCCCGATAGTTGTCGCGGGAACCACCTATGGGTCTAACTACCGCTTTTTGTGCGGACTCCGGGAACGAAAGCTGAACTTCGCCGTAGAACTCCCTCCATCAGCGCTCGTGGAGCCAGTGGTGGTCCGCTCTTGGGCGGAACCGGGGAGGCTAATACCACTTGCGGAGCTACTCCAACACGCGCAGTGGACCAAGTTCTCCATAGTTCACCCCACGACGGAGCAGCCTGTAGATTTCCTCTGGGCTGACTTCGGTCCCGTGATGCGGCAGGGGCTTCGCACTCGCCTTCTGATCGTTCAGACTGGAAATGTGACCCGCCTTCAGCCCGGAACAGTCTTCGCACTAGTTTCAGACGATACTGCCGATCCTTCCCAGTTGATCAACGCAGTTGGCTGGACACGCTGGATTAGGCCGTTCGTACGTAAACTGGAGCGAAATGCACGCACGGAAAATGGTGTAGAGACGCCCATTCCGCCGACACGGCTCACCCCTGATGTCGCCGTGCGCGTCAACATCACTATCGCGAGGCAGCAGGATGAGGCCGCGCGGCAAGAGAGAGAGCTGCCAATCGAGGCGCCGACATTGCGGGGATGCCTCGCGACTGCCGGAACGGACCTGAAGGTCGCGGAGCTGTTTGCTGGAGCAGGCGGAATGGGGCTTGGCTTCCTGCTTGCAGGACAAGCTGACTGCCGCTACCGTCTCATCTTCTCCGGTGAGGTGCATCCGATCTATGTCGAAACCCTGAAGAGCAACCAGGCGGCACTCGCGGCAGCGTTGAGGCAGCGAACTGATGTTGTGCCCGAGCAGCTAGAGGCGCTCGATTTGCGAGCGCCAGAGGTGCTGGCCCGGGCGGAGAGGGACTGCCGAGACGCGGGCGGAGTCGACATCCTGATTGGCGGCCCACCTTGTCAGGGCTTTTCAAGCGCCAACCGCAACTCGGGTCACAGCAGCAACCCACACAACCAGCTTGTCGAGGTGTTCCTTAACTACGTCGAAAGACTGCGGCCTCGTGTCTTCTTGATGGAGAACGTCCAAGGCATTGTCTGGACTCCCAAGGATTCTGAATCGGCGGAACAGCTCAGCGTTGCGGACGACTTCACGCAGCGCACTATGGAAGCAGGCTACATCGTCTTCCCAAAACTCCTGGATGCTGCGTGGTACGGAGTGCCCCAGCACAGGAATCGCTTCTTTATCCTCGGTATCTCCACGGATATGGGGTATGACGCCGAAGACTTCGGTCCCTGGGGGCCATTCCCTCGTCCAACGCACGGGCCGGGTACCGGTCAAGGCTACGTGACCGTTCGGCAAGCGCTCTTTGACCTGCCACACATCTGGAATGGCTACGAGGTCGCGGAAGCGGATTACTGCCCACCTACAGCCGATGAGCTAGAACAAAACCCTTTTCTGAGCGCCATGCGTGATGGTGCACCGGAGCGGATCATCTGGGATCACGTCACCTCAAAGCACGCAGCCTACGTCATCGACCGCTACCGCCGCATCCCGCAAGGTGGGAATTGGGAGAACATTGCGGAGATGCTCACCAACTACGCCGACATAGAGCGGACCCATAGCAACATCTACCGGCGGCTGGTTTGGGACGAGCCATCAATCACGATTGGTCACTACCGGAAAAGTATGATCGTGCATCCGACCCAAGATCGTGGACTGTCCTTGCGAGAAGCGTGTCGACTACAGTCGTTCCCGGACTGGTTTCGCTTTGCCGGAAGTCTTGACGGGAGCCCACGCGGACTCACTCACAAGCAGCAGCAGCTTGCCAATGCCGTTTGCCCACTCGTAACCCGAGCGATTGCAGCCTTCATCTTGGACCTGTAGCGGTCAAGCTGCTTGAACCCAAAGGTGGTGAGCGGCAGCCTCACGCGCTCTTCGCATCCGATGACCAATGTGGTAGACTTCGCGGATGTCGTGGCACATCTCTGACGCGAGGAGGGAAGCGTTTCAGCATCGCCTGCTCGATTGGTATCGAATTGGGAGACGGCGGTTTAGTTGGCGGAACGGCAAGCGAAGTGCCTACGAGACCTTGGTGGCGGAAATGCTGCTGCGAAAGACCGACGCCGCGAAGGTTGCAGCCATATTCGAGGGATTGATTGCTTCCTATCCGAGGGTGAAGGCGCTCGCTGCCGCGGACGAGGCTGCACTCCGAGAACAGATTAGGCTGCTTGGCATCTTTGATCGTGCTAGACTGCTCCGCCTAACCGCGCAGCAGATCCTGGATCGACATGCGGGTCGCGTGCCCAGCACCCTATCAGAGCTATTGGCGCTCCCAGGAGTAGGGCGCTATACCGCGAACGCAGTCCTGTGCTTCGCATACCGGCGCGATGCCCCACTGCTTGACAGTAACATCATTCGCATCTTCGAGCGAGTATTCACCGTCCGGTCGTCGAAAGCTCGCCCACACGAAGACGTCGCCCTATGGAGCTTTGCGGAACAGTTGGTCCCGCCTGGTAGAGCTACAACGTATAATCGAGCTCTTCTGGATTTCGCAGCAACCGTATGTACTGCTGCAAAACCTCGCTGTGCTTCCTGTCCTATTCTTTTCTTGTGTGACTATGGTCAGAAGCACCAGACCGTCGCTCAAGTTCCGGCCCCGCCGACCAAGCCGGAGAACTCTAGCAGTAAACCATGAAAGTAACCCAGGTATCGGTGTGCCCCACCGAGGCAGCACAGGCTGCTGGCCGCCCCGCGCTCACGCCAGAGCTTCTCGCTGCCAGTGGCGCGAGGTACTCGCGGAGCAACGAAGGTCTGGATGCGATCCTAGCAAAGATCGACCCAACTAATCTCGACCGCTCCGTCGAGTCGATCTTCCGAATGATCGACTACGGCCACCAGTCAATTGCCGACATGGTGCCGGTGGCGATGTTCATTGACGGTATTTCAATCTGGCTGGCTTATCACCTCTGGTCAATTGCCCCGACAGCTGGGGGACAGGAATCGTCCACGAGATACATACGGCTAGCTGTCGAAGGGCTTGTGCCGCCCGAGACGTTGGGTCTACCTGAGGAGAACGCCGGACTATGGCGCGAGTTTATGGAAACGGCGTTCGACCACTATCTCCAATCGTTGACGATGTGGGAGGAGATAGCGATTGCTGTTCCAGGCGCATCCCGAATCCCGCAGTCCGTACTCTCCGACGAGACTGAAGCGGGACGGCGCAAGTTGGCGCGGATGCAGCGAAATTATGCGTTCGACCGCGCTCGATATTTCTTGCCGGTTGCTGCCCGGACCAATGTCATGCTGATCATGTCGGCACGAGCCTGGGTACAGCTCTGCCAAAACCTTCTCGCGCACCCTCTACCGGAAGCGAACGAGCTGGGCAGAGCAATACGGAATGAGTTAGAACTCGTGGCACCTCGGATGTGCCGCCATGCCGCACTGAAGGCCTCAATGGCGGCAGGACTTCTTGCGGAGTTCCAGCGCCTACAGCATCTGGCAGCTTGCAGTCGCTCTCAATACCTCGAAAATGATACTGCTGACTGCACCCACCCCCCTAGTGCCACTCTTACGATAACCCCTTCGCCTAATGCGCAACCCGACTTTCCAGGAGACCTCAGCTTCCATGAAAACCGCTATGCGTGGATTGGCCCTGACCTCCGGCGAACTGCGGTTCGTTTCGCATGGGAAGCAGTGGCTCTTGCCGAAATCCGGGATTTGAATCGGCACAGAACAGGGAACAAACACTGCCCTCTTCTGCCGCAAGGATTCTACTGCGCGAAGGATGAGATACCAACTTCAGACCTATTGAGTCAGGGATGGCTAGAACGCCTTGCGGCGCTGTCTGATTTCGGCAGAGATATCTCACGCCTAGCGCATGACAAACTGGCAGATGGAGATCCTACATACGTCTACTGGACGCTCCTGGGAACCCAGTATCCGTTTGAACACCTCACGACGGCCGATAAGTTCATCTACGAAGCAGAGCTTCGAACGGGCATCGGAGCGCACTTCCGGTACGCCGACCATTTACGCGAGACGCTCCGGCTGTGGTATGATGCATACCCTGAGACACGTGGTCTAATACTCGAGGGAAGTGCGGAACCAGAGTGACCCCAGTAAGGATGAGGACTAGTGATGCCTGAAGCTGAAGCACGGTCACTTGAACAGGAGCTTGACCGGCGTGCTCAAGATGGAGATAACGACGCCATCGAGTTCTTTCGGCTACATGGTGCTACCAAGACTTACTTGTCTCGAGCTTATTATCCCTGGATACAAGCCAAGTGCTCGTACTTTACCGAGCACGGAGAACCGCATATTAATGCTGTGATTCAGGCTGCCAGTCATATGCTTGAGGCATATCTACGGCCCAATTCGGCGCTAGGCTTATCAACGCTTGATATCTATTTGATTTTGACAAGCATTCTGTGGCACGACGTCGGAAATGTTACTGGTAGGGAAGGACACGCAGATAAGGTTACGGAGTTATCCAATGAAATCCGCACTCTAGCTTTTCCGAACCTCGTTGTTTCAAGAATGGTCTCCAGCATTGTGAAGGCGCATGGCGGTAGAAATGGCCTTACTATTCCGAGAACAGATCAGGCCGTGGCTACACACCATGCAAACTATAATGTTTTTCCGAAGGCACTAGCTGCCATCGTCCGGTTATCAGACGAGGTCTCCGAAAACCACAATCGGGTTGACCCTGCTATGCTCCCCCACATCCCTGCGGAAAATCGCATTTTTTGGGAATACGCAAACTGTATTCCGTATGCAGCTGTGGATCCCAGCAGGGAACGTATTGTAGTTGAGGTAGCACTTCCTGAGGACCGTGCAAGCCAAAGATATCTTTGTCCAGAACCCGTTCCTGGAAAGGACGAAAGCGGTTACATAACGCTGATCGAGTACGTCCTTTATCGACTGGAAAAAATGAACAACGAGCGGATCTACTGTGCTCGCGAGTTCGGACGTTATCTCGCTTGCCGCGAGGTTCACGTCCGTTTCGCTATCCATGACGAAGCTGCCGATGTTATGAGTACCAGCGTAGTGTTCGGAGATGGGGGGGTTCGAAAGGACGATTATCCGGACGTGAGGGTAGCCTCGGCGTTTTTTGAAGAGCACCCCAATTGGGCCCCCGAGAGGTTGCGGCAACAGTAGCCGTGGAGCATAGATCGATGGCAGATCAGCTACTTCCAGCCAATCCGTTCGTGGTGGAGAGTCCAGAGCGGCTCTCGCCAGATCAGATTATCGAACTGTTCGTTGAAGAGTTTACTCGAGTCGACACGATAAAGCAACGTAAACATAACTTCATTTGGGGCTCAAGGGGCGCTGGTAAGAGCATGATGCTTCGTTTTTTGGAGCCCCAGTGCCAAATTCTAGCAGCGGGTGATTTACAAGCCTTCCTGGGCGCGGACCAGGCGTTTTTGGCCGTTTATTGCCCCTGCAAAGAAGGCTACTTCAATAAGACCGAGTTTGTGTTGCTTGATCCACTTACGGCTAAGGTGCTCACAGAGCATATGCTCAATATGTACATTGCTGCGCGAGTAGTAGACTGTATCAACATTCAACTCCCGAGTGAAACGCTATCTTCGTCGACATTGGTTCAATTAGCTGTCCTCGCTTGTAATCTGTTCGACCCGGTGTCCATAGCGTCATCGTCCGACGAAGCTACACAGCATAAGAGTCGAACTGAAGATCCACTTGGCTGGCTGCAAACCCTTTTCTCGATCGAGACACGAAAGATAAATTCATATCTCCGGCAGAATGTAATGTCCCCAAAATCCGCACGTTATACGGGGGCAACTAGTTCTTATCACGATTTCCTACTGCCGTTTGTCCAGGCCGTCAGCGCTGCATTGCCGGTACAGAATATACCGGTCTATGTAATGCTGGATGATGCTGACCGGCTTAATCGCACCCAGCAACTGATTGTCAATTCTTGGATTGCAAACAGAGATCAGAGATTCCTATGTATCAAGGTCGCGGCTGAGATGCAGGGTTACAAAACGTTCAAACGGGACGTTGCGACTTCTACAGATACTGCCGAACGAGACTACGACCTGTCGATTGAGGGAGGAGGTCTGATTGAGGCGCCACACGACTACACAGATGTTGATGTAGATGAACTATACACACAGAGCAAGTCTGATTACCTGAAGAAAGTTCGTCTTATCGCAAATCGCCGTCTTCGTGCTTCAACTTCATCAGCGCGGGAAATCGAGAGATTCTTGCCAGAAGATCCAGTTGAGGCTGCGTTATTTGAGACAATAAAACGTAGGACAGAAGACGAATGGGAGAAGGATGGTCGACCTGGCGACAAAGGTGACTATGTACGGCGTTATGCCATGGCTCGGCTTTTTCAAGCAATGCGCGACCAAAAGCGGAAGAGTTATGCTGGTTTTACCAATATGGTCCACCTGTCATCCGGTGTAGTGAGAAGTTTCCTGGAACCTTGCTACCTGATGTTTGATCGGTGTGTCAGTCGTCGGAAGGGTGATGATCCCATTGAGAGTATACCCCCTTCTGTTCAGGACGAAGTTTTACTCGCATACTCTCAAGAGTTCTTATTAGTTGAGATTGAGAAGATTAGGAGAGATCTTCCTCCAGAGCATTGGAGCCGTCTCGAAGCTCTTTCCACACTACTGGCGTCACTGGGTCGGCTGTTCTATGAACGGCTCCACGATCGCACCGCACGAGAAGCACGGCTCTTCTCATTCACTGTGAGAGGAAGCTTGCCTGAGGACATTGAGGCTGTGCTGCGGTTGGGTGTACGTTATCGATATTTTCAGCTTCGTACTTACAGTTCCAAGGAAGGAGGCGGAAGAGAAAAGTGGTACATTTTGAATCGCCGGCTGTGCCCAGTTTTCCAGCTTGACCCTACGGGATTCGAAGGTCGTATCTCACTGACTCCGGAGTTGCTGCGTCTTGCTTGTGAGAGTTCGGAACGGTTCGTGCGCCTCCGCTTGCGACAGGCGGTTAGTAGTGGACAGCTAGACATTTTCTCACTTGCAGATGATGGAGACGCGGATGAGTAGCTTTACGCGAGAGGAATGGGAGCGTCGAGGCGGCATTCAATCCATCGAGCTTGAGCAACCTGACGATTTGTTCTTCATCGGGGCTAGCTTTGAGGATCGAGGCAGATCAAGTGTCGAGTTACTCGCACCTTCGTATAGGTCACGAGCTGCAAGAATCTACGTGAATCGCGAGTTCTTGAATAACTCTGCGTCGGATCGGGTTAAGCAGAACTTGGCAGTTATAGATGCTGCATTGAGGCCTCGCTGCATTGAAGTCGAACCGATACTTGGAAGTTGGCTAAGTGCGCGTGACCAGTTTTTAGCCTTACGCGATGCTTTGGCTCCGAGTAGTTTGAAGCTGGCCGAAGTGCAACGCATCACTATAGACGTCACTACTTTCAATCGTGAATCGCTGCTGAGTGCAATGGCACTTTTGCGGCAGTATTATCCGCAAGCGTATTTGAGAGTGCTCTATGCATCACCTGAAGACCATGGGGAATGGCTGACCCGAGGGTTCAGGAGAGTTAGAAGCGTGGTCGGGTTTCCCGGAATCCAAGAAGCAACCCGACCGACGGCCGTGATCACACTGTCTGGCTTTGAGGCTGAACGGGCATCCAAAGTCATCGATGAATATGAGCCCAAGCTAGTGTTCTTTGGCGTGGGGGATCCTCCGACCAAAGACAAGTTCCTTCCCAGGAACCTTGAGGAACAAAAGATTGTGCTGGGGAGACAGGACAGTGTTCGCTTCACGTTTCCAGCAGGGGAAATAGCTGGGACGGCGGAAACGCTGGAGACGATCATTCATGACGCCGCAGGTAGCTATAACCTTATACTCTCTCCAATGAGTACAAAGCTTTCCACCCTCGGCGCGTTCCTCGCGACGGAGCGGCATCCTGAGCTTCAAATCGCATATTGTGTCCCGGGTGAGTACAACGTTGAGGATTACTCTGTAGGTGTGGGCCACGTTTTCGACGAAGCACTTCCCCCAATTGGCTTCAGGCCGAATACCGGAAGACAGGCAGGCAGCCAGTCATAGGTAAGGTTTCGAGGTAGCCGGTTGGCATATGACCGCGGTGGCGGGGAAGGTACTCGCACCGGTCCGAGCTTCTTGTCACATCCGGCAGCGTCAGAGCGCCTGCCGCAATTTCCCGGAACCTTAGCCAATTGTCCAAAAACGCATTACTGCCAAGCAAGATTGCGTGGAGTTGAAGCGCTTTCATTCGAGTACCGTAGCTTGTCGCTGCACTGCAATTATAGTGTCTTTTGAGCAGTATAACTGTGCATACCAATGGTTGTTTGCAATACAGTCCTTGGATCCAAGACCCCGATATCCGGTCAACAATGTCCGAGAGGCCCGTTGCAAGCTAGAACTAGCCACGGACTTCCACTGTCTCGGTTTACGAGTGATCACGGCCAACGTTCAATCGCTCGTGCATTCGTTGGACAGGGCGCGGGATGTGGCTTCCTGATGAACTAGGTGTGCCGTAAATCGAACCTCTTCATCAATTGAATCGAGCCAGGGCCGGATTGCATCAGCCCACTCTCGCCAGTAATCGGACTCGTCTCCCTTCCATCCACCTGAGTTGCCGAGCACAGCACTGCATAATTTGCGAGGGAGGTACCCAGCGTCAAGCGCAAGCCGTATCCACTGGTCCCAATCCGCATTGGGGTGCCCGGCTAAGGGCTCAAGGTGCAATGGCTGCAATGATTGGTTGTGGAGCAGCGTTTCATAGAGTTTGACATCGTCGCCAACCAGCAACTGGACGTACCACGGGTCAACTCTGAGATTGTGAAGTTCATCCAATAGCTGGCGACGTGCCGGCACCCCGAGCTTCTGCAGAGTTTCCTCCAAAATACGGTGACCCCGGGGACTCAGCGGGACGGCTGACGTAACTTGTAGTTGGAGCCAGTGGTATGCGAGGCCGGCATCAGCGTCCAGAACTGAGGATAGACAGCGGAGGTCGGTCGAACTTCGCACGACAGCGGTCTCCCACACATCACGCAGAGGGTCCGGAATAGTGCCCTTGGGTTCGCGCAGCCAGAGACCGACAGCTACCGCACTGGCAACCCTATCGTCCGAGTGTTGAAGTAGAGATCCCAATCTCGCGTCGGGGAAACTTCCGCAGGCGCATTGATCTTCGAACCACTCCGCATGACCTGGTGCATGCGCAAGCAGAGCGGCCTCCAGGTCGGCAGGGAGATCCACAATCGATAGTCCAGCCAGGAGTGCTACCTGCTCTAGCTTGGGTTCCTTCAGACAGGCACACAGCAGGCTTTCCCAGCCAAGTTCGTGGACAGCAACTGCTCGGCGCAAGAACGGATATACCAGTTCGGGAGCGGTCCCCGCGAGTAGCAGTGCTTCTGCGTGCCGGAGCCATGTCGTCAGGTCATGTGCTATGCGTTCACAAACGTAGTAGGCAAGGCGCGGGTAGGTAATGCCTGCAATTTCGGCTTCCCGCTCGTAGAAGAGCATGGCAGCCGCTAGGAGCTTGGGGCCCCGTGACTTCCAGTCATCAGCAAGTAAGCGTGCCTCCTCTTCCCAGTGCTCACGTTCAGCACGCCACTCACGTCGCCTCTCCGGTGGGTAAAGGCGTGTGAAGTCAGGGTCTAAGGCAACTGGGATGTCTAGAGCCAACCCTAAAGCCAGGCGATTGATGCGTGCCAAGACGCCTGGACGCTCGGTTGCTAGGGTGGCGAGGTTTCGCAGCATTCGGCCTGCAAAGCTGCGCATCTCGTCGAGATGCTCTCTCGGCACTTCGTCGCCGCGGCCATGTCGCTGTGGGTAAATCCAGTCTTCAACTGCTTCGAACAAAGGCACCCAGGTGGGAAGTTCGCGCGTCCGTATCGCCGTAACTATGCGTGGCCAAAGTTCTTCAATGGCCCGGAGGTCTGCAAGTGGGAGTAGACCGTGCCCATAGGTCACGCGCATCCCGCTGCCTGCATCGAGTTCGTGTTCTTGCCGGCCAGGATAGAGCACCGACGGAATAGCCCGCATGGCTACCTCACGGTCTCCTTCGGCATCGAGCCAACTTCCCACACCCTCCAAGAGCAGCGAACGTCTTCGGTAAGGTTCATTCGCTACTGGACGTGCCTGTTTGACCCAGTCATCTAACAGCCGAAGTGGATGATCGGTATTCTGCGGCAGAGGTCGCAAGTCTCCGGTGGCCATATGGAATAGCTGCGGGATCACCAGTTCTGGCGTCCAATACAGAGCTGGTGCGACCAGCCTTAGTGTCCGCAGGCCGTAAGTAGTGAGGACCCATGTAACTTCCGGTACTCCGAGCCAGGCGTATTGAACGTACGCGGCTGATGAGCCTTCCGCCAGAAGTCTTTGACGGATTAGATCGTCAGGCACCTGGGCGCCCACTTCCCGTGCTTCGATTAGTGTGGCCGTCGCGTCGGCGGGATTAGCCTCTGCCAGAATTCGTTCGAACGGAAGTGATACTGCGCCTCGGAAGAACACGTCCCGCACGAGCACTCCCCTGAGCTCTAGAGGACGAACAGCGATTCGGGTGCCGTAGACTTCTGATACGATCCCTGCAAAGGCAAGGTTAGTAATCATGTGGATGACCCGCGACAAGGGCCATGTAAGATGATCAGCTACCGTTTGTGGCAGAAGGCCACTCTCGCCACCTAGGGCGAAGGTTGCAATCAGGTAAGTTGCCTCACGGTCAACATAGCGACCGATAGTAACCTCAATATCCCGCTTCAACGCATCCCCAATAAGGACATCCCGCGTCCCGCCCCGGAGACAGAGATCCGTGAGGTATGTAGCGAGACCTGGACGCCCGTCGGCTTGGTTGACGAGCTGCCGCACTAAATTCGCCGGACCGACGATGCCGGCATGTCGAATCACTTCCACGATTTCGTCGCGCGTCAGGGGTTCCAGCACATTGACCGCCTCCGGTCCCAGGCTGAGTGCACCTACGCTCTGGTCTCGGCCACCGGGCCAACACGTAGCGATAACGCGAAACGAAGCAACTATCTCCCGGCGCAACTGCACCAGCCGGAGCAATAACTCCCAGCGGTCATGAGCATCGTCTAGGAATAGCGTCGTAGGTTCCTGTGCGCGTATACCCTCCGCAATCCGGCCGATATCGTTGGAATTCACGAAAAGTCCGACGCCATCTCTTGCCAGCGCGTACAGCAGGGCAGTCTTGCCAGACGCGGGCTGTCCAACGAGGAGGCGATCTTCTGTGCCCTGCCGGAGCCACTCAACTGCTTCTTCTCGGCCTACTAGCTGCCCCTCACGCAAGATTCTGGCCGTTAGGGGAATTCTTGAGAGCGGTGGGGGATCTCCAGTCAAGTTCAGGAGTTCCCTGCACCATTCAGGACTATGGTACAAGCGGTCTGCGATTGCCGACTGGTCGTAGATCTGATGCAGGGTAAATCCCTTTTCTTGTGCCCTTTTGTTGAGGTTCTCTCGAAGGCGCTGGTTTAGCTGCCGCGATGTAGCCACGATTGCCAGTCTGCGAGTTCCTCCGTCTCCCACGTAGCGATCCAAGCTGCGTGTCAAATTACTGATGACACTCTTCTCAGTAGTAGAGACCAGAGGGAATGGTTCCCCCTTTCCATCAGCCACCGCACCATCCATACCGGAATCGTCACCTCCACGAATGGGAACGAGCGTTGGATGATGCTGGCGCAGGAGTTGAACGGCTGCCCGTTCGAATAGGTCGGGATCTAGCCTGCCCGCAAGCCGGCGGACGATCTCGTTGTAGAATGGGTCACGGTTCATAAGCAGAGTTTGGCAGTCGAATGGCGCAGATGAGGGTTGAGTGAATGACGACAACTATGCTCATCGAACTCAGGTCGACTCCAGGGGATGTGCCAAGAGCACATCGAAATGGGTCCGAACCATTGGTCACTGTGCGAGAGAAATCCGGTGGATAGCTTCAAGCGCACCGGAAAGGTGCAGGCAATTTTGGGCAAATGCCTGTGCCAGTAGCGCTTCCGGGAGATAGCCGTCGTACTTCTCTTGGGCCTTGACGGGAAACCGGAGAGCCAATTCCTCCGGCGTGGGCATCGAGGTCGTCAGTTCGGCGTAGGCGTGCCGGATCTGCGTCTCACGGGCACCGTCGAACGAAAGCGCGGCGCCCTCGTCACGTACCTTTAGCCCGCCATAGAAGTTCCCGAGGCCCATGAGAGTTCGCTGGGTGCGACTGCCGGCCCAGGTGAACCAGAGGGTAGTCGCACCATCCGTGAAGAAGGCTTCTGACGCGAGGTTCGCCTCTCGGGCCATATAGCGGGCATCCGCTAACATCTGCTTGGCGATGGGGTCCAGGTAGTTCGGTATGGAACTTCCAAGTAGTACGTCTCGCATCTTCTCCACCACACGGGGATGGAGATCGGCACCACTGGCACCGGCAAAGTAAGGTACTCGACCGCCACGAGAGGGCTCGACCAGGATCTCACCTCGGTCAGCATCCACCAGGATTACCTTCCAGCGCCGGCCCGCCAGGATGATGAAGCCTTCGGCGCCGAGACTTGGCAGCGCCGTGATCGTCCCGATGGTGCGGCCTTGGCAGACGACGCGCAACTCTTGCTCTGTCTGGAAGGCAGAGTAGAAGTCGAAGCGCCGGACGATCCGCTCTCCGCGCAAGCCCAGGATCAGGTCACCTTCCGGAGTTTGCTCAATCAGGTCGGCCTTCCCCAGGCTGCGCAGCACCTCCACGAACATCCCTTGCGGCACGTTGGTGAAGGCGCCGTTCCCTACCAACGTCTCATAGAGGCTGCCGGCCCGCGTGCCTCCTCGCTCAGCAATGACGCTCAGTAGCTGCTGAACCAATGTGGAGAGGTGGAGGCGCTCGGCCTCCGGTGGCTCACACCATTTCTCCAACATGAGCTCGGTCATCGCTATGGCTTGCAAGAGCTGTGGGTAGAGCCGGTCCAGCAAGGAACTCTTGGGGCCAGCTTCCTCTTCCTCGATATACAGCCGCAGCACGGAGGCTTCGCCCTCCCGGCGACCACTCCGGCCCAAGCGCTGCGCAAGAGAGCTAACCGACCAGGGGGCTCCGATCTGGCCCACCTCTTTCACGTTGCCTACGTCCAGCCCCAACTCCAGCGTGCTGGAACAGAAGGTGGCCGTGGGGGTGTCCGAGCGGAGTGCCTCCTCCGTGTCTTCTCTTTCCCCTTTCGAGAGTGAGCCATGGTGCACGCGGAAGCGGTTGGGCAGCCCCTGGCGCTCAGCGCACCTCCGCACCAGGTCGGCGTAGAACTCCAACTTGGCCCGGCTATTCGCGAAGATTAGGGCCGTTTGACCAGAGAACGTGCGGAAGAGATCGGACGCCAGGCGTTCGTCTTCCTTCGTTTCCGGCGGCTCTTCCGCTCCCGGGCTGCCGAGGTCCTCGGAAGAGGACGTGAGATCCGCAGCCGAGCGTAAATAGCCCCGGAGTTGATATCGGACCGTCTTCTCAGAGGCGCCGACTACGTGGATGAATTCGTCGCTTTCGTGCGGCGCTAGCCAGCTGCAAGCCGCATGCAGGTCGCCGAGAGTGGCAGAGAGTCCGGCAAGACGCACGCGGCCAGCAGTCCGGGAAAATACCCGATGCAGCAGGCTCCGCAGGTGGGCGCCCCGCTCCGTGCCGATGAACGAGTGGAGTTCGTCAATGACGGCAAATTGGAGCCCCGAAAAGAGGCCGTCCAAAGCATGCGGACGGTTCACGAACAGTGCTTCCAGTGATTCCGGGGTGATCAGCAAGACGCCGGCAGGTCGCTCCAGGAGTTCCCGCCGGGCGGCCTGCCCCACGTCTCCATGCCAGCGATGCACGGGGATCTCAATTCGCTCACAGAGTTCCTCCAGGCGACGGAATTGATCGTTGATCAGCGCCTTGAGCGGGCTCACACAGAGGACCTGAACGCCTACGCCGGGGGCTGCAGCGATCCGCGACAGGATCGGCAGGAACGCGGCTTCCGTCTTGCCGCCCGCCGTCTGCGCCGAAATGAGGAGGTGCCGGTCACCCTGGAGCACGGCACGGATGGCGTCCGCCTGGATGTCGCGCAGTTGGGTCCAACCCATGCGATAGAGCTGTTCCTGCATCCGCGGGTGCAGGAGCTCAAAGGCGGAAATCGCATTAGGCATGAGGTCAGAGCCGGAACGTCGTCAGGTCGTCGGAGGGCGAAGGTGGTGCTTCTGGAATCTGTGATGCGTGAGTCTCGGTCAGGGTGGCGCCGAGATGATCCACCTCCGCGGTTTCGACGTCGATTTCGGGATCGGAGGTGGCTTCCACCCGCACGGCACCGAGGAGCGAGAGCGCGTCCGCTCCAGGGTTCTGCTCCAGCACGGAGAGGAAGCCGACGAAGGCCTTCACTGCATCACGAGGGGTCCGGAAGTAATCGCTGCCCAGCGTCCGGGCGCAGTGATTGAGGAAGGCGATCAGTCCATCATCATCCAGCAGGTAGCGGGACGGATCTCCACCGGCGAAGACCAGCCGGATGTTGTGGAGGAGCACGTAGAGGTCTTCGGGGGAGAGGTTGCTCAGCCGGATCACCGGACCGGAAAGGTCGCGCAGGCCACCGGAGGCGAAACTGTTGTCCGCCAGGCGAGTAGCTAGAGCTTCATAGCTGAAGAGGCCGCGTCGTCGGTCTTCCAGGAAAGCGTCCGTGCCGGCGAAATAGAAGCCCAACCCCTCCACCGAGCCCTGCAGGCAGTCGTTCACCATTCGCAGGATCATCTCGTAGTTTGCGTTACGAGCCTGTGCATGGTTCAGCCGGTGCGAGAGGACTCCCAGCTCGTCCAGGTTGACGAGCAATCCGGAGTACCCCGCCAGCCGCACGAAGGCAGCCATCAGCTTGAGGTAATCATAGATGTCGTCATCATCAATGATCGAGCGCACGCCGAGGTCCTGACGGGCCTCCGTCTTGGTTCCGTATTCCGCCCGAAGCCAGCGCAGCGCGGCGGCCATCAGAGGGTCATTCTGGGATTGGAAGCCTTCGACGTACCGGGCGATGACGGCCGCGAAGTCGTAGCCACTGACGAACTCCTGCAAGGGCTTCAGGCGGGTATGGATTTCCCGGGTGACTTCCGCATCTCCACCTCCAGTGTTCCGCACCTGGTGATCCGCGTCCGCGACCCAGCGTTCCACGACGCCCGCCAGTGCGCCACCATCCGGTCTGGAGCGGACCGCCAGGTTCCGCATCAGTTCTGCATACAGGGAACGGGCCGAGCCGCCCGTCGCGTGGAGGCGCCGGTCAGGAGTGATGTCCGCCTGGACAACCACGAACCGCTGCTCCAGTGCGACCGTGCGGGTCAGGTTCAGGAAGAAGCTCTTGCCGGAGCCGAAGCGTCCGATGATGAATCGGACCGCTGCGGCACCCTGCTGCATCCGGGCCAGGTCTTGCAGCACGGCGGACACTTCGTCCTTCCGGCCCACCTGAATATGTCGCAGGCCGATGCGCGGCACCACGCCCGCCCGCAGCGACTGCAGGATCGCTTCTCGCTCTCGTGGTTTGATCGTCACGTTCATCCCTGTCTCTTTACCAAGTCCATCTGGATGTAGTATGGATCGCCTTCTTCGATGAGCAGATCACCCAGGTGCTCTTCCGCCCATTCATTCACCACCTCTACCGTGCCGGTGGGAAATAGTCCATGGCGCCGCACCAGGGCCTGGAAGTCACTCGCGGACCAATTTTCCGCGGTCAAGAGTTCTGCCACGAGGGCGTGGTAGCGCGGATCGAGTCCAGTCAATTCCTGGGAGAGGCCCGTGGCCTCGGGTTCTGACGGAGAAGGGGCGGGTTTCGACGAGTTAGGAAGAGAGCCTTCTAAAGCCGGTATTGCTAGTTCCTCCGGCCGACTCGCCGGTTGGAAAGCAAGAGCGTCTTCGATCTCTTCTGCTTCCCCCATCGCCGCGGTGAGCATCTGGGCCACGTGCTGCGTTTCCTGCATGATGCTCCGGAGCAATGCCTCGTTCAGCTCGATCTTCGGGACATGCTCTGCATCTGACGCTGAGCGGGCAGGGATGATCTCCCCGGGGCTTGCTCCGGAACCGCGCTGCACCTCGACCGGCTCGTCGTGGGTCCATACCAACTCGGCGATCAGGCCGTCCAACTGACCTGCTTCGAGACCCAGTGCCCGTGCGGCTTTTCGGAGTAGTCCAAGCTCAGCGCGATCAATGATCCCGTTGGCCGCAGCCACACCAATGAGAAAGGTAGCGAGGCCTTCGCGTTGCTCGGCGGTTAGCAGTTCCTGGAGCCGCGCTCCGACACCACTTAAAGACGGGGGGTACTCTCGAAAAAGGCACAGGAGCGCCTGGAGACGACGATCCTGGGCCACGGTTAACTCGAATTGACCCCCGATGAACTGGCTGATGTGAGCTGTCTCCGCAGCATCAATCTCGCCATCGGCGGCCGCCATCGCCAGGCCCAGTTCAAGGATTAAAGCTGTCGCTGGATAGGGGCTGCCGAAGGAGCGTTCGATCTCACTTCGTTCCTCCCGGTAAAGTGCGATGCGATCCTCCGGCGCCAAGGCTCGACGCGTCATCCGAACGTCAGGTTCCACGGCGAAGCCAGTGTACTGCGCCGTCTGTGCCAGTAATTGCCCCTGCTTCGCGGTCAGCTTCGCGTCGGTTGCCAGGTCCAGCAGGGCCGCCAGGTCTCGGACCGGCACCAGCGCCACGCTGGTCTCTCGCCGATGACGTGCGGCGACCCCTTGCCAGCGGGCTGCGTCCGGGTGATCAGTAGCGGCCCTCAGTGGATCAGGCAGCGCCTCGTAGGCCGCCCGACTGGTGACCGAAATGCCCTTCCCGATCTGTCGGCTGAGTGGGCGCAGTTCCTCGATACACTCGTTCCAGATCTCCACCAGTGGTTTGAACTGCGTGGTGATCCCCTGGACATTCGGGACCTGCACAGGGGCAAGGAATCGGGTGCGATCTCGATGCTGGAGGAGCGAAGGACTACCGGGATGATAGGCGTAGGCGTGTTCGCGTTTGGCACAGCGGAGGGGAAAGCCGTCGCCGAACCGCTCAGCATATTTATGGGCGAATAATTCATCGAACTGGGTGCGGACTCGGTCGATAACGACGCTCTGCTGGGAGCGCTCATCCAATGCCGCAAGGTGACGAGCCCACGCTGCCGGAAGCGGGCATTCCTGCTGCGCCAGCCAGGCGAGGGCGAGTGCCATGCCGTCTGGTGAGTGCTGAAGGCTGGGCCGCTGCACCAGGTGCTCGAACCAGCTCTCGCTCAGGTTCTCCACACCGTTCTTGGCGAGGGCAAACGCGACCAAACTGCGGCCGTAGCTCTGGAAGGAACGGGACGAAGGATAGGCTTCCAAGAGTCGTACGACCTCGCAGAGGGCCGGATAGAGGTCCTGGCCTTCTACTAGAATCCGGCGTTCCAGGCCGTAGAAGTAGACGAAGACGTAGCCGATATCTTGCAGGACCGCCGTACGGCCACCCGCCAACCACCCCAGGTAATTGGCCCGCTGGTCTGGGGACATGGACCCATAGCGTGGCCAGTAACCCAAGGCGCCGGGGGGCTCGTCGGTAGGCCGGCCGACCGGGAGGCGCAACTCGATGCAGGAAGTTTCGTCTTCCCGAGGTTGGCCTTCAGACCAGTACACCAGCGGATGCGGGAGAGCCCAGCCGTGAACCAGCAGCGTATTGCCGGTGCCAGCCCAATTCAGCGTTCGCGCTGGCGGCCCGACGTGGACAGGCTCCCGGTTCGATGGAGCCGGATGGGCCGGAGGTGCTGGAGCGGGGCGAGTGGACAGTAATCCTGGCGCCGAGGTAGTGATGGGCCGGGCTATAGGCTGTGGTGACGGCTCCGCAGGCTGAATCAAGCGCTGGAGTTCTGCCAGGTGTGCGGCTGGGAGGTGCGTCCGGTAGCGGCTACCGCTGCTAGTGACTACCGTATACCAGCCGTTTCCGAGTGGGTCTACTCGCATCAGAGGACTGGAGACCAACTCCCGGTGCTGCACGTCGGCAAACCGCAGATGCACGCCTTTCTGACTTCGCTGAAACCCGCGCGATTGCACGACTGGCGGAGCAGGGGCGGCTGGAGTTGCGGTGACACCTGTAGTCGAAGTAGTCGCGGTCGCATGAAGCGCCCGCTGGAAATCGGCGACCTGCGGAGGGGTCAGGTAGAGCTGGTAGCGGCTGCCGGTGATCGTATGGACGATGTGCCAACCGTCGCGTTGCGGTACCAACCGCTCCAGCGGGCTGGTCATTACACTTCGGCCCGCAGCGTCTCGGCACTTCAGGTGAAAGCCACCCGCTCCACGTTCAAAAGCTTCGAAGACTACCTGTGCGACTGCCGCCTCAGCGCCGCACGGATTACCAGGTGGGGACGGGGTTTGCTGGGGCTCAACTTGCGTCCGGTCCGAGTCCGGCCTGTGGAGCAGACGCCCAAGGAGCTTTAAGAACGAGCCCATCAGTTCGGACCATCTCCCAGCCGCCTACTGTCTGCGAGAAGGCGGCATCAAGAATGCTTTCACCCAGGCAATGAGGTGGACAGGGTGGTCGCTGTGGACGCGAGTGAGTGGGTGGTTGATAGCCCGGCACTTACTCGCGTCCTAGTTTGGAGATGGATGAGGATATTCCCTTTCTTACTACAGAATCCGGTGTGCTCCGGGCTAGCCAGGCTCCTGCTCTAGCACGTGGTCTTCATTCCTCCGGCGGCTCCGATCCGCCATCTACTTCAAAGGATGAGCTTACATTCTCTCACCTGTTCGGCAGAAGCTACCCGAACTCCGCAGAGGGCGCGATTCTTGCGGCAAGACGGCGGCCTTTGATACACGACACAGGCGCACACGAAAAGCATTGCCCGCGCATCTTTAACGTAGCATGGGAAGCGGAAGCATTAGGTGCAGCGCCGCATCCTTTGGCTTCTCGCTACTCCCGTGGCGAGGTTGGCGGGATGGTGAACATAGTTCACGTCAGCAATCTGGCCGCCGTTTCGCGACAGAGGGGGGCCTTATAGGGGAGAGATTTCGCAAACGCTCTACGACGGGCTGATTCGATCAGCCGAAACACGGCTCCATCATCGTCTGCACCCGTGCGCCCCAGGAGGCGGCCACGCCAACACGGCGGCAGCGCTGCCGCGCCATGGAGCGCCCCTACCACAGCCCCTACGATGGCCGCAATAGTGTCGTTGTCCCGGGTGTCGTTGACCGCGCGGACCAATGCTTCTTCTGGATCGTGGCCGTAGCGGCAGAGGAGGTAGAGGACGGAAGGGACCGTCTCCAGTAGGTAGGCCCCGGAATACCACTGATCGCAAGCGATCTGCACCGGCAGCCGCTGCTCCAGCGCCCGGGTTACCTGCTCCTCCGCAAAGCGCCAAACGGGACCCGCATAGGGGAAGTGCGGCGTGCGGTTCGGATAACACGTCGTGTCTCCCTCCAACTCCCGCATGGTTCCGCAGAACGTCTCCAGCCACCAGTGTGGAGCCGGGGCCACTTCGCGACGGAGTACTTCCCAGAGCAGCGCCACCAGGGCGAGGCAGGCGGCAGTGGAGGCGGGGTCGTTGTGAGTGATCATCGCGGTGATGGCCGTGTCGGCCCAGAGCGCCGCCGTGCCACTCTGCAAATGCGGCACCAGCACTGGCGCGATCCGCATGAGGGCGCCATTGCCGGCGGCGTTCGGTCGCGGTCCGGCCTCGTACCAGGGTGCCCCTAGTTGGCGGTTTCGCAAGAAGGTCCGCACGGTGCCGCCGAGCCCGAAGATCAGTTCCCGGCTGAAGCGCTCCGCCAGCCGCTCCGGCTGTAGTCCGCCGTCCTGGAGCAACTGTTCCAGGGTCCAGAAGGCCAGTTGGGTATCGTCAGAGGGGAGTCCTACTCGCCTGCCCCCGGCGTGCGGGTTCGGCAGGTAATCTCGGATCTCTCCCCAGTGGCTCCGCCGCTGATCCGGGGTCATCCCCTCGCTCACGTTCCCGAGGCTGTCACCGATGGCTAGCCCGAGCAGCATGCCTTCGATCCGATCCCAGGGTAGCGCCGTGGGGAGTGGCGGTGCGTCCGCTTGTAACCAAGGACTGCGCCGGAGGGCAATCTGCTCGTGGGCAAACAGCCACTCCAGCAGGTCCCGGTTGTCGAGCGGGCCGTTTTCTTGATCCATCACATGCCTCCCTTTCGCCCGGCAATCTCCCTGCATCTAGCAAGACGAACGCCACCATTTCCGAGGTTCACTCCTGCCTAGTCCCAACGCTTCGCGTGGGGAGATTCCTCCCCCAAGTCGGGGCCGGCAGTATCCCCCAGGTCGATGCGCAGCGTGCCCTCGGGTAACTCCGGAGCACGGGGACCAAAGTCTACGGTGTACTGATTGAAACGCCGGCAACGCAGCTTGCCCACCATGCCCGGTTCTCCATTTGGATCAGTGGGGGCGTAGAGTGAGCTTCCATAGACGGCATAGTCGTATTCGCCTGCCCGCACGGTGTGGGTCACCTGCCCGAAGGCCGGTACGTTCCACTCCGTGCCGGGGTCCCTCTGCTCTCCAGTTCGCAGTACCAAGCGCAGAGGGAAGTCACAGCCATTCGTGACGAGCAATTCTGGCCGCTCCCGGGGCGAGGGAGTCTCCCGCCAGGGTTGCGCCCCCGTGAGCGCGGGAGCTGGGGCGGTGGGGGGCGTCGGAGCCATGAGCAGGCTGGGAGCGGTGACCTCCGCTGGCGGGGCCGGGGCATCCGGGGTAGGCGCGGAAAGCACTGCCGGCGCAACCCCATACTCAGGCACCCCGCTAGGGCTGGTAGTCATGCTGATCAGTGCGGGGCCGGTGAAGGCTTGCCGATGGCTGGCGATCCAGGTGGCGGACCCGAAGAAAACTGAGCCGGCGATCCAATGTGCTAGTTTCATCAGCCATTTCCGGTCTACGGGTGAGAGGGGAGCAGTACCGCCGTGGGACGTACCCCGAGAGCACCGATCCCTGCACAAACGTCACAATCCACCTGCCCGGTGCCACGACAAGTCTTGCATTTCACCTGAACCTTACCGGTTTCACACTCCGGGCAGTCGAAGTAGCGAAAGATCGGCGGCTCTCGCAGATAAGGCTCGGCTTTGCCGCTGTATCCCAAGCGCTCTCCATGATCATTTGCCAGGAACTGCCCGCACTTGCCCGTGGCCCGATTGGGTTGGTAGGGTTCCCACTCCTGGATGTTTCCGCGCTGGTAACGGAACACAATCTCTTTGAACCCCTCGCAATTAGAGCAGTCCACGGTGGTCTCAGCGGCTCCGCCACAAGCCGGGCAAGGCACTCGCTTCTTCCCCTGGCACTGCGGGCAAGGTAGGGTCTTCCAACGGAACTCTCGCCCGCAGTAGGGGCAGGCGGTGCTGCGCACGGCCACCGGCATCCGGCAGTAAGGACACGCCGGATAGGGCATGCGGGGGGCCGCGACGTTCGGCGGGGGCGTGATCCAAGTTACATCGGGCCGTAGGAAGTAACGCGACCCCAGCACCAGGACGGTGACTAGCACGATTAACGTGAGCGCCAGCACGCCGAGCTTCCGCGGTCCCCAGCGCGGTTGAGAAGGCACGCCGGCGCTCGGCCCCGGTGCCAGGGGAGTATAGGGCGTGTAAGAGCCTCCCAGCACCGTTTGGTCCGGTGACGCCGGGAATTGGGTGCGATAGACGTGCCCGCAAGGGCAAGATCGTGCCCCCAGAGGCGACGACCCGCGACAACGGGGGCAGATTTTGGAATTAGCCGCATAAGGGTCCACAGGCTCTCCCACAGGGTCAGGCGTCAGCTTGGTAATAGACCTAATTATTCTATCCTGAATAGGACTATAGCATCGGCTCCGAGGAGGAGTCAGATGGAGAAGTCACTATTCACGCGGGAGTGGCAGGAGGTGGTGACGCTACTGCGAACCCTGCGGAAGGAGCGAGGGATTACGCAGGAAGAGTTGGCAGAGCGGATTCAAGAGCCGCAGACGTTCGTCAGCAAGTGCGAACGGGGTGGGCGGCGGCTGGACCTACTGGAGGTCCGGGAATTCTGCCGGGCAATAGGCGTGCCCTTCGTAGAATTCGTACAGCAGCTTGAAGAGCGGCTGGCTACTCTTCCATCCGAACAGCCACGCCAGCGGAGACCGAAGCGGGTTAGCTGACCAAAGACCCTTCGGTTAGCCACCAGTCAGCGCCAGAAGAGTGCTCGGCGGTACGTCTTTCTCCCAAGACGGTGCGAAGCAACATTCAGGGCGTCGCCGTAAGCGGACAGTGACGCACGCTGCGGATAATCAAACTGATGCAGTGACTACACGGACTCACTTAGCATCATTGGGTCCCCGATCTTCTGACTCAGCAACGTTGATTTGCTGGTTGCCTATATTCGCCTGGGAGACGTGTTCGATATGGACCGAATGTGCCCCTCGGCGCAGTTCCCGCAGTGTGCGGGTAGTCCGGAGCATCATTCGGTTCCAGCGCTCCACAAAGTCCATCGCCTGCTCGATTGCCTCCGTTTCGGAGACCCGTGGCGGAAGCCAGCCACCGCGTTGCTGCCGTTCAAGATCGTGCCGGTTGCATTGCTCCAGTTGTCGCAGGGCGAGGATTGAGGTCCAGCGAAGTTGCATCGTGAAGGCTTGAGCAAGCGTGTCGATGAGCATCATCTCGACTCCCGGCGCTGGTTTCCACCCCTGAACGAGTTGCTCTCGCATCGCCTGAAACTGCTCCCGCTCCCAGTAGCTGCCTCCTTCTGGCCCTTCCAGTGCTTTTGCCGCACGGATCCCGGTTTCTAACTCCTGCCGTGCAGCACCTTGGATGCGTGTGAGACACTGGTTTGCAAGCTCGGGTGACTCCATGGCCAGAAATGCGATGTCCGTCTCTGTCATGTGCTCAGGGCAGCGGTGGAAAAGTTGGGAGACTTCTACCGTGGGGCTCACGACCGCCGCTATGGCGGCAGCTTCTTCATGGGTTAGCGACAGGTCTCGCCGAACCCGCTCCATTGATTGGCGGATGCTACGCTCGATTTCCGCTTTGATCCGCTGACCAGCGTTAGGCACTTCCTGAGCCCTAGGCAGCTCCTTCAACTCAGGTCCTGCAGCATCGTATTTCATCGACTTTCTACTCCTCGAATGAACTCACGGACGCGCCGAAATTCCTTCCATTGCTGATCGATCGCTACCCGTGCCTGATAATGGTCCTGTGCTGCGGCCAGCCAAGCTGCCTGTTCACCTCGCCGAAGGTACCGCCTGCGAAGGCGCCCATCGACACGCCACATGTGGTAGTAGTATGGACCGTGGAGGTATCCCGTGCGGCACCGGCAGGTCCTTTTGCCGCAGCGCTTCCACGCGGTGCAGACGCTCCCGATTAGCGGGATCTTGGGGAACAAATCAGCACTTTCTTGCTTCATCAGCGCACCCCCATTTACAGTGTTTGGCTTCGCAGCAGAGGCAGAACTTCATAGTAATCGCCCTTCATCGTGGTAGGAGCGATGTGGGGAAATACGAGCGCTCCATCCAACTGGCGTTGGATTACTCTGGCAACGAGCCGGGTATCGGAGTAGCTCATCCAGGTGGACTGCTTGCGGCCCCACCGGCACCTAGAGCACTCTGCTCAGTCTCGAAAGCAGGTGAGTTCATGGCTGCCGACTGTTCAGACTGGCTAGGGCCGGCGTCGCTGCCAGAATCGGTGTAGCGCAACGGCACCCGCCGCGGGCCACGGGCGAGGTGGCCCCCGCGAAGTGCCGATAGGTGCAGGTCGGGAGCCCAAGCCCAAGCTCAAGCCCAAGACCTGCGGTTCGGGTTCTCGCAGTACTGGTATCCCAGCACCAGCACCCAACTGCAGTTTGGAATCAACGTGGAGGCGTTCTTTAATGGTGGGTGCGATATCGTCGCTAGAGATGACGACATCCTGACTCGGCTGCAGGGGTTGCTCGGTGTTTGGAAGCGGGTCCGAAACACTCACTGCCTCCAAGACGCGGTCGGTTACCCCACGGTGGCGCACGTAGAGCTTCACGGTTCGCAAGGGGCCGGGGCGCTTCTGCTTTGCACAGCGGTAGATAGTCCGGCGCACCTTCATGAAGCCCTTCCGGGATACTTCCACGTACTCCATGCGAATTGGCAGCAACTCCTTATGCCAGGCGCCCCATTGCCGCCCGGTGTCCACTACTTCCTTCTCCTTGGGCTTGCTGTCATTCTTCGCCAGGTAACGTAGCTCCCGGTCTACATCACTGCGCCGTAGGCACGCCGTTACCTTCGTACCCCACCGGAGATGATCAGGGTCCCCCGCACCGCAAATGGCGTGCCAGGTCTCTTGCAGCCATTGACAAAACGCCGGCAATGCACCGGCCATAGTGTGGTTGGCAAATGCCACAAGGTGCCAATGAGGAGCCCCGCGCCTCTGGAATTCCAATTTCCAGATCACCGCACACGGCCCCCACCTTCGTTTCCAGCGCTTGCAGAGGCAATTCAGGTGCCTGCGCCACTGCGCTTTGTTCATCGGGAAAGCACCTGGGTAGGTGTGTGTAATGTTTAGTACACACCTGGGGGTGATTGAGTCAAGGTCAATGCTGTTGCCAAGATCCCGAAAGCGCTTTTGCGACTGTCTGCTAAATCCCTTGACCTGTCCCCGCTGCCCGCCACCTTTCTGATTCACTCCGGAAGTTGGAGGCTGGAGTACTACAAGGGACCCACCTACCGCGTAGCCGATGAAGTAGCGGTTCGCCTGACTCGGGACCCTTGGGAGCGGATTATACGCAGAAACTAAAGGGGCTGTCGCAGAGGGCAAGCAGCTGAGTGTCGTGCTGGCATTTGACATGGGCTGCGATACCAATCGGCTGTGCTCATCGAGCGTCAAAAGGAATTCGGCGAGTTATGTGCTAGCCATCGGGAGCAAGTTCACTTGGGAACTCAACCCCGCTAATCTCGCACGTCTCCGCGTGTTGGCAACCGAATCAGCAGGGGTGCTCGGAGGTCTCCGCTTGCCTGCCACGCTCACACCAACTTCACCGCATTAGCGATTGCTTGGGGACCAAGGCGGATCTGGTCGGGTTGCTGGCGGGTGGTCGACTCAATTGCAAGCTATAGCAAGCTCACTAGCAGGGCCCCTATCGCCCTAGCGCGGCAGGGAGGCGGGCTCCGTGCCTGCCCGCCCCCCACCGGAGCGGGTCCCGCCGCCCCCAGGGAGAAAACTTCCTAGCCCACAGCCATAGATTGAAGCCAGCCGGAGAGCGAGGACATAGGGCACACCCCGGCGCTCGACTTGGCGGAGATATGCGACCGAGACGCCGGCTCGGTGGGCCACGTCAGGCGCACTTAACCCAGCTGACTCACGGGCAGCGCGGGCGGGGGATCGCTCGGGCATTGCTATCTCCCAAACCACGAAACGGTTCGACGAGGGACGAACTCGTCGAACCGTTTCGCGGCACAGGCCAGTCGTAGTAGTCGGCCTGACAGTTCTGCGCTGTTCGTCCCAACGCAAAAAAGCCTAACCTAGCGAACTAGATCAAGCTTCTTGTCCAACAATCCGCTACCCCCGCTGCGGTGGTTCAAAAGTATTTGTTGAATCACCGGCAATTTGGTACACTGTTGCTCATGCTGCACCTAGAATCCCGGTTTGCGGTCTGGGCTGGTGAAGGCGATTGGGACGATCTCGGTAAGGGGAAAGCACCAACGGCGATCAGTTGCTGGCCTCCCAGACAAGAAGGAGCCCGACCTATCACCTAGGCCGGGCTCCTTCTCTAGCGTTGCTGCTTCGTCCAGGAGAGTTCGCGAAGGGCTGCTACTTGGGCTATCTTTTGGAACCCATTACGGTTCCATATCGAGGATCGTTGGTATGGGCGCGTTGTCCTCGGCGCCCCACCGTGACGCCCTGTACTCCTTCACGAGGTCGCTGATTTTCCGTCGGGCGCTTGCCTTATGATCAGCACGGCACTTGCGCTTGCGTTCGCTCTCGGGACTAAACACGCGCTTCTGAACTAAGTCCTTGGCTACCCAATAGTCAGCAATTCGGTAGTTATTCGCACCAGTCTGCTTTCCATGCTCAACAGACCATTCACGCTCGGCCTCACGCTCCGCCTTGATCATGGCTGGCGACTCTTCTAGGAACTGACGCACTTCCGATGCTGTCGCATATCCGCTGGCCTTACTGGCAAGCTGGACCGTCCGCCGATGCTTCCCGTGGTCCATCCGGGGCCATCCAAGGACCAGTACTGATTCGCCGTTGGGTGTTGGAATCGGAGTGGCCCACGTTAACAGTTCTTTAGCCAAACCAGCAGCATCGGCTTGAGCATAGATGGAGGTATTGAGGTGGTAACAGTCGTGAGCGTACCACGGCTGCACGAGACGGAGTTGGCGGGCATGCATCCACAATTCCGCAAAGTGAGCAGTGATTGAAACCGGTTGGCCTCCTTGTAACTCCTTCTGAGCCGCCTCCCAACTCTCGCCATCGTCGAAGAGCAGCCGATAAAACGGGATTACCCACTGCAGTCCCTGCGACGCGCGTCGGGCTGCTACCCGATGGACAGTACCTCGTTGTGCGGAGTTCAGGCGGTCGAACTCAACTTTGAGGTGAGTGATTGAACCAAGCGTGAACAGCGCTTCAGTCGTCCGGGCCTTCCAACGCAGATACTCGTTGATAGCCCTTGTATGTTCGAGTACGTGCGCGTCGGGAGCCTGCCTGCGTAGTTCCTGGTATACCGTGGTAAGGTCCGGCCGGGACCTCATCCGCAGTGCGAGGCGCCGCGCTTCTTCTGCCAGCCCGGCTACCTCGTGTTCGGTTGGAGTTTGGTAAGACATTTTGACCGCGTAAAGGGAATAGGGGTTCGCCGACAGCGCCAAGGGCACTGTCAGCGAACCGCGGGGTTCTAGCGCTTGCGGAGGCGATCCGCTGGTGAGAATTGCTTTGCCTGTCTTTCCAGGTCAGCCTCCGCTAGATGGGAGTAGCGGCGGACCATTTGCAGGCTACTATGGCCCAGTGCCGCCTGGAGGGAGAAGAGGCTGCCGCCGTTGCGCAGAAACTCCGTGGCGTAGTAGTGCCTTGCGGTGTGTGGAGAGCAGCGGACTGCTTCGATACCGGCGACTTTTCCTAGACGCTCGAATAGCTGGCGCAGACCACTAGTGGTCAACCGGGATCCGGCTTCGGTGCCCCGGTCGGAAAGGAATACGGGTAGGTCTCCCGCAGCATCGGGACAGGTGGTCAAGAGGCCAAAGACTGCCCGGGTCGTTCTCCGCCCAAAGTACACACTTCGGGCACGGCCGCCCTTAGTCTTCCGGAGGGTCACCCGACGGGCGGTGAGGTCGAGATCGCCGATATCAAGACCGCATACTTCGGAAGCCCGGGCACCGGTGTCAACCATGAAGAGTAGCAAAGCCTCATCGCGCTTGGGGTGTGACGAGCATCTGGCTGCGGCGAGTAGCGCTTCAACCTGTGCTGACGAGAACGGCGTAATCTCGTGTAGGCGGGCTAGCGGTGGGCGTCGGCGACCGAGAAGCGTATCCGCCACCGCCCCTTCTTCAATAAGCCAGTTACCAAAGCAGCGGATCTGGCGATAGTACGCCATCAACGTGGCCGCGGAGGGTGGCTTCAGGAGGCGTGAGTCCCGGTGACCCGCTCCCCAGCGGCCCTCCGGCTCCTCATGGCCGATTCGGACGTGGGAAAGAAAGTCGCCAATCTCGGGTGGCCCCACCTCCGTCCCGCCATTCCGCTCCACAAGCCAGAAAAGCTTGTCGGTGACGTCTTGGCGTTCACGGAGACTTTTGACGGTAAGTCCCCGAATCTCGCCGTCGAGAATCCATTCTCGGGCGAGACGTCGCAGGCGGACGAGGGGAATAGAAGCGGTTTCCGCGACGTTATGGTCCCGCCGGGAAACCGAGTAGTCAGACGCTGTTTTTCGCACTTTAACCTCCTGAGTGGGTGACAGGAGGCGAGCGGGACCCGAGTCAGACGCTGTGACCAGGCACGGAACAGCGTCTGCGGTTGTGAAGATACTCCCCCGAGTGGATTCGAACCACTAACCCTCTGATTAACAGTCAGATGCTCTGCCGTTGAGCTACAGGGGATCACGGCAGCCGTAATATACCAGAGGCCCCGCCTCTGGTCAACACCCGAAGTTCTCGCAATAGCGAGAAATCGTAGCGGTTCTCGGCGCCGCGGCGATGCTCGTCTACCAACCGTCCAGCGGCAGGGCGATGAGGGGCACCAGCATCTCGTTTTCGGTGAGGCTGCCGTGGCGGCCCACGATGGAAAGCTGATGCCGCGCGATCTCCGGCCCCAGGAGCTGAGCGCCGTTTCGACCGATGGTTACGTAGTCGCCGACGCGGTGACGGATCCGGTTCGCGTGCTCGGGCGGGCCGAACAGCCCGGATTGGAGTGCATCCTGGCTGCTGCGAACGTGGAACCGGTCTGCGTAGCGCTCTAACTCTGCGCCCAGCGCCTCCGCTTCTGCCTGATGGGCATACAGGTAGGCGGCACGAGACTGGCCGGTCGGCGGGAGCATCAGCAGGTCACGCAGCTTTGGCTCTTCAGAGAGCAGAACCGCCTCTTCCGGGTGGGAATCGCATTGGCCGTGGTCGGCGGTGATCAGCAGCACGGTCTCGGCTCGCTCGGCCGGGGTGAGCGAATTCAGAATTTCGCGCTCGAAGGAGTAGAAGATCTGATCCACGGCGGCGCGCACGGAATCGGAGAACGGCCCGTACTCGTGCGCGAGCATGTCTACCACGTCCCAGTAGACCGCGATCACCCCTTCGCGCCGCGAGCGCTTCAGCGCATTGCGCAGGTGTACGAGCATGTCCGCGCCGGTGAGGTAGCCCACCACGTCCGCGCCCACGTGATGGAGCCAGCCGAGCGCCGTATTGGTGAAGATGCCACGGGTGATCGATAACCCTTCCAGCCCGGCTTCCTTTAAGGGCTCGAAGAGGGTGGTCATCGGGAACAACTCGTGGACATCCATGCCGCGTTCCGCATACACCTCGCGGCGGGGGTCGCCCGACGGTGAGAAGCGGAGCACGTCCATCACGGCGCCTAACTCGCGCATGTAGACGTAGTGGCCGGTGATGGTGTGCTCGACCGGCGTCAGGCCGGTGTAGATGGCGGTGAGCGCCACCGTGGTGGTGGAGGGGAAGGTCACCGTGAGTGGCACGGCCGCGGAGCGCTCGTACATGCGCCGCAGCGAGGGGAGGTCTTCCACCCAGCTCTGGATCTGATTCCAGCCCAGCGCGTCCATGATCAGCAGGATCACCCGCTTGTACTTCCGGTCCAGCAGCGGCGCCAGCACGTCAGGGCAGCGGTTGGCGAGCCCGAAGTTCTTCAGGATCAGCTGCGACACGTTGCACGTGCCGAAGCCACCATAGTCCGGCAGCACCATGCCCGGCTCGGGAGCGCGGGTGCGCAGGCGTTGAAGCACTTCGTCCGGAGAGAGCAGGCTGGGGCTGGCAGTAATCATGGCTACCCGGTTACACCTCGTAGGCCGGGGGCACTGCCACCGGCGTGCTATCTGATCGCCGCAGCCCAGTTCAGGGCCTGGTCCGGATAATCTGTCGTGATCTCGTCCACGCCCAGAACTGCCAGACGGCGGAAGTCGTCAGCAGTGTTTACCGTCCAGGTGTTGAGGAGGAAACCTCCATCTCGCGCCTCAGCCACCAATGAGGGGTTCACCAGGTTGTACGGCGGATGGACCGCCCGCGCTCCCAGCTCCCGGGCGCGATGGAATAGCTGGGCGGCGTCACGGGTCGCCACCAGCACGCCCAGATCGAGGGACGACCGCCGCGCAAGGCGCAGGAGCTCAAAGTCGAAGGAGATGATCCGGCAGCGCTCGCCGACGCCCGCTGCATCGATCTCTGCCAGCGTGCGCTCTACGAGCAACTCCGGCCGTACCGGTTCTGCTTTCAATTCGACTAAAAAACGACAGTCGGTCGGAAGTCCGGCGAGCACCTCCGCGAGGAGGGGAATCCGCGCTCCCGGGTACGCGTCGTGGAATGCGCCGGGCAGCACCACCACCTCCGCCAGCGCGGCCCACTCCCACTCCGCCACCGGACCACGAGAGGCCGTCACGCGGTCAAGGCGGTCGTCGTGAAAGCAAACGAGCTGCGCGTCCCGCGTAAGCCGCACGTCCAGCTCAATCAGGCGCACGCCCAGTTCCACTGCCTTACGGAACGAGGCCAGCGTATTCTCCGGCGCAATCCCCGCCGCCCCGCGATGCCCTGCGATGATTGGCTGCATAGTGGGTTAACGGCCGAGAAGGCCGCCTGGGAGATTTTCACCACAAAGACACGAAGGCACTAAGACGAGATCACTTGGACGGAATAGATGAGATTCAACTGCATTGAAGTCATTGCCGCTTTTGCGGCAGCAAACGTCCCATCCGGTCAATCTCGTTCATCCGGTCCGGAAATCTTCTTCCCCTTAGTGTCTCCGTGTCTTTGTGGTGAATCTTTCCGGACCTATCCGAAGCGCAGCCCGCGTTCGAAGACTTCGGGGTTAGCTACGTATTCGGGACGGCGGTTCTCCAGCACAGCGAGGAGGTTCGTCAGGGCGGCTTCGCCCATCTTGGCGATGGTCTTGGGGGTGAAGGAGGCGATGTGGGGCGTGACCACCACCTTCGGGTGCTTCATCACGCGGTCGGCGGCGGAGCCGGTTACCGGTGGCTCCTTGCTGAGTACGTCGAGTGCGGCGCCGGCGATCTTGCCGGAGTCCAGCGCTTCCAGGAGGGCTTCTTCATCGACCAGGGACCCCCGGGCGGTGTTCACGAGGAACGCGCCCGGCTTCATTCGCGCGAATTGCTCTGCGCCGATCATGCCGTTGGTGCCGGCGCTGGCGGGGAGGTGGAGGGCGACGAAGTCGGCCTGCTCCAGCAGTTCGTCCATGCTCACGTACGTGCCGCCCAGGTCGTCCTGGAAGAGCGGGTTCGGATAGGGATCGCTGCCGATCAGGCGCATGCGGAACGCCTTGGCGCGGCGGGCGACCGCCGACCCGATGCGTCCGGTGCCGATGATCCCGAGGGTCTGGCCGGAGAAGTCATGCTGCATCGGCCGCACCCACTCGCCGCGCTTCAGGTGGGTGTCCAGCTCCACGATCTTACGGGCGGCGGAGAGCATGAGGGCGAGCGTGATGTCCGCCACCGCGTCGACCATCGCGTCTGGCACGAAGGTGACCACGATGCCGAGGTCGGTCGCCGCCGCGAGGTCGACGGCGTCGTAGCCGATGCCGTTGCGGGAGACGACGCGGAGGTTCTTGGCCTCTTCCATCACCTGGCGGGTGATCGGCTCGGAGCCGGCGATTACGCCGACGGCTTCGGCCATCAGGGCGCGCTGTTGTTCGGCGGAAGGAGGGGTCTGATCCGGGTGGATTGCGAGTTGGTAACCCTTGGCGAGGAGTGCGCGGGCGACGTCGTTGTTGTCGTCGCGCATAGCGACGGTGGTGAAAACAATAGTGTCAGGCATGGTTTGGTCTAGATAAATCGCAGGCGACACGGTGCGTTGTCGCCTGCGAAATGATAGCGTGATGGATCGGTGAGAGGTCCTCAACTCGCGAGGTTGAGGGTCAATGAGAAGGCGAACCCGTCAGGGATGATCTTCCCATTCCTGGATTCCTCACTTCCTCGTTGATCCTGTTCCCTCTACCGAGCGCGTGGCTCGGGAAAGTTGGCGTAACTGCGCGCCGGCTCACCGGAGAGGACCCGGTCTACGTCTGCCGCCACCGTGCTGACGACCCGGCGGAGCGACTCTTCGGTCCAACTGGCGATGTGCGGCGTGAGCACGACGTTGGGTAGCGTGTGCAGGGGGCTCTCGCCCGCCGGCTCATTGGTGCGGACGTCCAAACAAGCTCCACCGATGATGCCGTCGCGGAGCGCAAGGTAGAGCGCATCTTCGTCGATCACCGCCCCGCGGGAGGTGTTGATGATCACCGCGTTCGGCTTCATCCGCCGCAGTCGCGCGGCGTTGATCAACTCGCGGGTATCGTCGGTAAGCGGGAGGTGGCAGGTGATTACGTCCGATTCCGCCAGCACCTGATCCAGCGGCAGTAGCTCGGTGCCGGTCTCCGTGACGGCGGGGTGCTGCTTTACCAGATACGGATCGTAGGCAATTACCCGCATCCCGAAGGCCCGCGCCCGGACAGCGACCCGGAACCCGATGCGCCCCAGTCCCAGGATGCCGATGGTCCGGCCCGCCAGCTCGAAGCCGATGAACTGGGTCCGCTTCCAGAGGCCCTCCCGCACGGAGCGATCCGCCGCGGGAACGTGACGCGCGAAGCTGAGCAGCAGCGCGAACACATGCTCCGCCACAGAGACCGCGTTCTCTTCGGGTGGATAGCAGACCACCACGCCGCGCTCGCTCAGGCCGCGCAGGTCCAGGTTGTCCAGCCCGACGCCGATCCGCCCTACCACCTTGAGGTGCGGCGCCGCGTCGATTACGGCGCGGTCCACAAGGGTCATGTTGCGCACCATCAGCGCTCGCACGTCCGCCACACGGGCCAGGAGCGCGTCACGGTCTTGCCACAGTTCCGGCTCGCGCACCACCTGATAGCGGGTTGCCAATTCGTCCAGGGAAGGGTCGATGATCTCTTCGGTGAGCAGGATGTCCGTCATAAGAAGGGCGTTCAGGGGTTTGGGCGTTCAGGTGTTGGTAATTCGCGGGAGGGCGGAGTGGTTCGCTTCCGTGCGCCAGGTAGATTGGGCCTTGGGCAGACCCGTCACTCTTGGACACGAAGTCGCGATTGCCCTCTCACAAACAGGCCGCTTCCCCGTTTGACGCGGTCCGTTTCCGCCGCCCGGATCCCGCGGCGTGGCGCGCCTCTGAGGACGGTCAGCCGAACAGCGCTTCGATTGCCTTTCCACCCTCCACGATGGGAGTAGGGCGGTTCTGGAGGTCAGGCAGGGCGAGGTCGGGGGAAATGCCGAGGGCGCGGTAGAGCGTCGCGGCGAGGTCTTCGGGCGTCACCGGGTTCTCGGTGGCGTACTCGGCGATGGAATCCGAGACGCCGTAGGTGGTCCCGCCGCGGATACCGCCGCCCGCCAGCAGGGCGGGGAAGAGGGTGCTCCAGTGGTTGCGCCCCCACTGCGCGTTGGCGCGCGGCGTGCGGCCCATCTCCCCGAGGGCAATCACCAGCGTGTCGTCCAGCATGCCGCGTTCCTGGAGGTCTTCGATGAGCGCGGCGGTGCCCTGGTCGAAGGTGGGCATCAGGTGGTTCTTCACGTCCGTGCTGTGAAGGTGGGAGTCCCAGCTATATCCGTCGCAGCAGTCGTAGTGGACGGTGACGAAGCGGACGCCCGCTTCGACCAGCCGTCGCGCCATCAGGGTGCTCTGTCCGAAGAGGTGTCGACCGTAGCGGTCTCGGACTTTCGCCGGCTCGGATTGTAAATCCAGGGCTTTCCGGGTGCGTTCGGAGGAGACCAGCGCCAGGGCGCGCTGTTGAAAGCGGTCGTAGCTGCGCACGTCCGGGTCCGTGTCCAGGTCGCGGCGGCCGTGGTCGAGCTGCTCCAGCAGGGTGCGGCGGGAAGAGAGACGATCCAGGCGTAACTCCTTGGCGGGCGACTGCCCCTGGATCTGGAACGCAAGCTCCTCGTCGACGCAGTCGCGCCAGTAGGGATTGTCCTTCAGGTCGCGCTTATCCACGCGAGTGGTGAGCGGGTTGTAGGCGCGGCCCAGCCAGCCGGCATACTCGCCGGGACGGATGTACTGCCCTTCCTGTTCTAATCCGCCCAACCGGTTCGGCAGCACCACGTAGCTGGGCAGGTCTCGCTGCAGCCCGCCGGGGGAGTGCTGCTCCACGTACTCGACCACCGAACCGATCGACGGCCAGTCCTTCGACGTGGCATTGAACCCGCCGCCGACCGGGATGTGCCAGCGCCGGCCCGTCTGCATGTAGTGCCCGCCGCCGCTGTGGTCGTTGAAGTCGTGGGTGAGGGTGCGGACCACACAGTAGCGGTCGGAGAGCCGGGCGAGCTGTGGCAGCGTCTCGGAGACTCGGAGTCCCGGTGTGCGGCAGGCGATCGGCTTGAACGGGCCGCGCATCTCGGAGGGCGCGTCCGGCTTGAGGTCGAAGGTCTCGAGCTGGCTGGGGCCGCCGTAAAGGAAGAGGAAGATGACGGACTTTGCGCGCCGCTTCCGGATAGGCTGCAGCTCTTCAGCGGCCAGCACGCGCGGAAGTGAGAGGCCGAGGAGCCCGGCGCCTCCCGCCTGCAGCATGCGCCGGCGGGTGATGCCGCAGCAGACTGCGCCGGGTTGTCCGTCTATCGAGAGCATCGGTGCCTCCTACTGCCTTGTGCGTCGACGTTTCCCGCCACGCCACTTCAGATTAGAGATCTGGCAGACACTGAAGTTTCCGGTCAGTCTTCCGGCACGGTGACGCCCGGGTCGTCCAGTGCGCGGACGGTGGTGAGGGATTGGATGAGGGCGTGATCGGCATAGGTCCAAACGACCTTCTTGTCGCGGGTCACCTCGAAGGCGTGGACACCCTTGCCTTCCTGGTTGCGGATGAAGTTGCCGACGAGGAGGTGGCCGTTCTTCAACAACTGGAGGCTGGACGCCCACGTGAGGTTGAGCTCCGGCGCGTCCGCGGCGCGGAACTCCCAGACGATCTTCTTGTCCGGCGTCACCTCGATCACTCGCTTCTGCGTGCCGCAGGAGATGACGGTGTTGCCGTTGGGGAGACGGAGCGCGTCTCCGGTGTTCTCCACGCCGGTGTACTCCCACACCACTTTGCCTGTGGGGTCTACCTCGCGGATGGCGCCTTCCCCTTCGTGTGCCGCCAGGATATTCCCGTTGGCGAGGTGGTGGATGTTGCGGACCTGGAGGTGGTAGCCCTGCTCGCTGGTGGTGAGGGGTGTGGTGCGCACCACCTGTCCCGCCCGGTTGACCTCCAGCACCCGGCAGGGTCCCTGCTCCGCCACGAGAGTGTTACCGTTGCGCAGCCGCCGGCACCCCAGCACCTGCGGGCTCTGGCTCTCGAAGTTCCAGACGACTTTCCCTTCTCGATCGACTTCCTGCACGCCGGTCGGCTTTCCACCGTAGGCGTAGAGGACGTGCCCCTCCGGCAGCACCTGGAAGATGACCGAGATGCTCGGGAAGCGCTGCTCGCGCACCACCTTCCCGGCTTCGTCCACCTCCAGCAAGCGGTTTGGGCCCTTGCCGTATTCGGTGAACATCAACCGGTGCCGGATGGGCGCATCGGCTCCCCTCGCGGCACCCGCGCCAAGTCCGGCGAGCAATAGAGCGGCGGCGAGCGGGCGAAGGAATGCGGTACGTCTCATCGGTGAGCGGCTCCGTAAGGTGTGCGACAGCCATCAGCCGGCGGTCAAGGGAGGATCTCGAACTGCTTCGGCCTCCGCTCCCTTATTCCCTTCGTCGCCCGGCCGGGCTCTCTGGCCGCGCTTACTGAACGAACGCGGCGTGCTCCGGAGAGGCGATGCCCTCCTGCACCACCTGGAACACGCGCGCGAGGTCTCCCGCGAGCAGTGCGACAGGATCGAGCCAGAGCCCAGGGAATACCTCGCTGCGAAACACGCCATCACTGCCGGGTGCGAGGCGGACGTAACGGCCTTCTCGCAACACAAACCAATCGATTTCCCGATCAAATACCCGCCAGACCACGTATTCACAAACCCCGTTTCGCTCATAGGCTTCCAGCTTCTCGTGCATGTCGTAAGACATGCTGCTGGCCGAGACTTCGACTATGAGTTCTGGCGCCCCTTCGATGAACTTACTGGCTCCCACACGCGCCTGCCCGCCCCGTTCGGGTAATAGCATGAGCAAAGCGTCAGGCTGCGGTTCGTTGTGCCAATCGAAGCGAAGTGAGCTATTGTCACCCCCGCGAACTCCAGGCGTGAACATGCGATAGAAGCCGAGCCAGGTAATGACATCCGCGTGGGGCCCGCCATGGCTCTCTTGATGTACGGGCGACGGCATGTATACCCTTCCCTCGATCAACTCCGCCTTCTTCAGGTCCGGCATAGCCGTATAACGGCGCTCGAACTCCGGGCGCGTCATGCGGTCGCCGTTCTGCAACGGCGGGATCGGCTCCAGAGGCAGTGGCTCGATAAGTTCGAAGGTAGTTCCCATTAGCGTGACTCCTACTGCATTTGTAGCGAGATCCCCGCTTCGCATCAACTTGCTACCAGGCGTACGCCTCGGGCGCCGTGCCGCCGGGGCCGGGGAAGACCACGTCGAGCCGGGACGCTACTTCGTCGGAGAGGTCGATCTCCAGGGCGCGCAGCGTGCCATCCAGTTGCTCCACCGTCCGCGGGCCGATGATCGGCGCCGTGACCACGGGATTGCGCAACAGCCACGCGAGGGCCACGTCGGCGGGCGTCTCGCCCAATTCCCGGCAGAGTGCTTCGTAGGCTTCAAGCTGGCTGCGGTTCTTCTCGATCCGCTCCTGCATCGCTTCCGCGCTGCGTCGCCCTTCGGTCAGCTTCTGGAGCGCGCCACCCAGGAAGCCGCCGCCTAGCGGGCTCCACGGGATCAGCCCCAGGCCGTATTCCTTACACGCAGGGATCACTTCCAACTCCACCGTGCGGGCGCTCAGGTTGTACAGGCTCTGCTCCGAGATCAGGCCGAGGAAATGGCGGGACCGGGCGATCTCCTGCGCGCGGGCGATGTGC
>Ga0255338_1001432_pt1 | contig 45355 bp, 87 predicted proteins | sample MeOH1_35cm_T4_19_FD_203715 | JGI IMG/M metagenome (GOLD analysis project Ga0255338, IMG submission 203715) | Sandy soil microbial communities from University of British Columbia, Vancouver, Canada - MeOH1_35cm_T4_195 | ecosystem: Engineered > Artificial ecosystem > Sand microcosm > Unclassified ...
CATTCTTGTAGTTTTCTGCATACCATTTTTTGCTCATTAGACTCATAACCAATTTCTTATTTTTGGTTAAGCATTTATCACAGAATTTTCTTTTTATAACTGTTTTTTCGCATGAAAAACATGGTCTATTCTTTTTTCTACCTTGGTATAAGTCATGGCATTTCCTGTTGCAAAATACATTCTTAGAATATCTCAATTCACATGGATTTTTCTCTATTGATTTATTACACCAATAACATTTTGTTTTCATAATTACCTCCACCATTAGTATATCTGGTGGTTAAAAACTTGTCAAACATTATTATCACGTCTTCCGTAACCAATACTCAATAGACCAAAGGAAGCTAACACGGCTAAACCTGTTATCCATGTATAATGATTTAAAGCTATTAATATTGCCAACGGACATCCTAAACGCCTCCATAATTTGGTTTGTAAGAATCCCATACCTCCAAGGCAATATGCTACGCCAGTTATTAGTCCTAGTAACACACACCACCACCCCACAGCCAAGAAGAAGCCTAGACCTAGAACAAATCCGATTAGAAATTCTTCCATTTGATCTTTAATGAATTGAATCATGTTAATTTCCAACTCAAATCTTCTTTGAGGACATTCTTAATTCTTTCAACTGCTTCTCCAATTCTTGAAGAATAGCTTGTGTCTCTCGTGAGAAAGTAGTTAGCGAGTCCTGCACCTGCTCGGAAACTTCCTGGGATAGTAAGTGTATTCGTTGCCCAGACATTTCCTTGCTGACTTTGTAATTGGTTGTAATAGTTTGACATATTATTTTGACCATTAAGTAACCTACCAAGCATACTGTTAAAATCTTCACCAAACCCAGGACAAGCCATATTGTTATCCCCCATAATGCTAATGTTCCACCCTCTTTGATTAATGCCAGTAGTGCATTGTAAATTTCTACATTCATCTCCACACTCTCCTCATAAAATTCCACATCTGAAACTTCGTAAACTTAAACCTTGGAAAGTTCTTTTGATAACCGTGACAGTCAAAGTACCTTGGATGCCACTCAACCCATTCACTTTGCTCGTTTAATCTCCAACCCATCTTTTCTCCTTACAATCGTTGGTTTACATTTCCAAGGATGATTCTTATTAGGTCTGTGTCTCTTAGGCATACTTACTCCAAGACTTTATAAAAGTCACGTTTATCCTTATCTAAAGGCAAAAGCGGTGATAAGGTGAAGTTTCTAAGGACTGCTGAGAATACTTCCTCAATCCATCTTGACATAGACCTTCTATCATTAAAGAACAATATCTCCAGATCATGCCTGACTCTCAGCATAGCCAGCTTCTTAAGCATACTCTCACCCTTGATGGTACTATGCTCATAGCCTTGCCATACTTCGTATTCTGACCCTTCAATAGCTAATACTAGATGGATATGGGCTTCGTTAGCTCTACCCATCTCTCTCTTAAACCTGTCATAGCCATGACCCATAGTTCCGAATAGGTCTCCAAGTCCTTTGCGTTCAAAAACTATCGGAACTTGTACTTCATTGATGAATAATCCATAGTCCCCGAAAGCTAATGCACCCACCTCAACCTTGTCGAATAATCCCTCACGGAACTCAAGTGGTAATTGTTCCCGTGAATCTATAACCAAAGTCGAGATGGGTTTTGTCATTAGAAGCCTACGCCACTTTCTTTCTGTTTAGATTTGGCTTGTTTAATGGCTATTGCTTCTTTTAGAACAGAGAACTGTTGGAATGACTTATCACCGTCCTCAGGCTTCCATCCCCAAGCTTTGACATATACTTCAGTACCTAGAGCGTTCTGTATGTTCTGCATTAATACTTCGTCTGTATCTCCTGAGACTTCAACTCCTGCGGTGAATAGGGCGTTGATAATCCAAGGTAGACCCTTCTTCTTTGAAATAGCATCATCACCTTCCAAGGCGAGATACTTCCTGAACTCATTGTATTTAGAGGTTGATTCCTTGCCTGATAGCACCTCGGCTATCTTGAACTCAACCTGGAGCTGTTTTCCACCCTTCTCATTAGCTTCTTTGACTTCAGCTTTCACAAACTGAGTCTTATATATCCCCTCAAGCGGTTGAAATTCTCCATCTGTTGACTTCTCTGGCTTAAATCCTGATTGTTTTAGAGCATCGACTAATGACATATTTACTCCTTTATTTTAAAGCCCTTTGGGCTTGTTGTCTCTCGTAACGATAGACTAGTCTAGCTTTTTCATTACGACAGGTCTTACAGAATCTATGACCATCTTTTTCCTTCCCATCTAAAAGATGACCATAGCGACAGTTTTTCTTTCTTAAGTTTATTGAGGCTACCGTATTTGGACTCCTAAGAGTATTTTCTCTTGGAGTTATAGCTTGGAGATGTTTTGGATTAACACATCTTTTGTTGAAGCAGATATGGTCAACTTCTAATCCTTTGGGGATTTCACCATAGAAATACCTATATGAGTGTCTATGCGCAAAGTCTTTCTTTCCTTTCACATAAGCTACACCATAAGTATTTGAAGGATTACCAGTAAATACCCAACAAATAGAATAAGTTACTTTTCCTGACTTTAATATGTCATTAAAAGTTTTGTTGGTAATAGGTCTACCAGTTCTCATTTGAATAATGATCTCAAACGATTGAAGTTTTCAATATCACTCTTTGTTATTGAATCTGCTGTTAATGAATCTGGGGATAGAAGTTCAAATCCATTAGGCACTACAGCACCTTTGCTTTTCGCATCCATTGTGCTAGTTGGAATCGTCCGAACTCTTCTTATAACTTTATCCCCCTGGATTTTACTCTCGATATTGAGGAGGTGATCGCACCAGGCAATAAGAAATCCCCCTGTCTTACCACCGATTGAAACCGTTTGTTTATGTATGCTGACATTATTTGGTTGCTTGACTTCCTTGTATTCAAGGTGTCCGATGTAATAGACACATACCCCAAGGCTCTCAAGCTTCTCAAAAGCGTTCTTAATAAGGTCTGTCGCCCATGCCCATCCAGCACCGTTGGGGATATCACCGACTGTGTTGATTTCCGCAGACTTGTATTTAGCTTGCCCCCTTTGGACGGCTTCATCGTTAGCATAGTCAACGAAATTGTCAATCGTGTCAATCCCAATGGTGTCATAAGGCAGTTTTCCTCCTTGTTTCGCCTTGATTAATGCTGTCCAGATGTCCTCCCAATCTGACCAAGAGCGACAGACTACCTTCATACACTTGATGTGATTGAGTCCAGCTTCGGTCTGTATGACTAGAGTCTTATCACCTCTTGCCATTATTCCTGACTTCCCTATTCCTGGAGCACCTAGGACTCCGAACTTCTGAAACTCCCACTTATTACCTACCTCAACCGCTTCCGTTGGAAGGGTGATTATGTTGCTCATATTGTCTCCTCTCCCCTTTGGGGATTGTAATATCGAAAGGCTGTAAGTAGCCCATCGAATACTTTGACACAAGTATCTTTGTCTTTAACAATCCTATATTCATAGGTAGCTAAGTTTTTATCTAATCTTAAAATTGCAGGAGGTTCCGTAATAAAAGGTTTGTCTGTATACATATAGTCATACTTAGAAACTTGAATATCATAATTGTCTTTTATTGAGGCAGAACATTTCACATCAATAATTCTATCTGTAATCAAATCGATATGTCCTATTACTTTTTCTCTTGGCTCTTTAACTTCAACTTGTATAGCTCGTATATTTGGTTCATAGTCTTGCTTAAATTGTTTCCAAGCTTCCATGCAGTTTTTCACCTCAATCGGGTCTTTAGATGTTAATTTATAAGCTCCAAACTTAACATCTTCTTGGATTAGTTCATCAACTCTAGTACCTATCTTCATAGCCACAGTTGATAGTCTCTTAGCTTCCTTCTTGCCTGTTTTTAAGTACCAGTCAAGTAATCCTTTTGGTATAAAAGCATCTAGTACTTCTGTAACTGATACCCAACCATGTTCTTTCTCAATACTGTTCGTTGGCATGAGTCTCTAAATCCATCTCTTTCCTATATATCTCTAACTCCTCAATCAAAGTCTCAGCAAGCAGAGTCCACTCATTCTTCAATATCGGCCTCACATTCCAAGGCTTAAGCACAAAGTTATCCTTTAAGAAAGTCTCAACTATCTCAACTTGGCTCATATCACCCTCACAATCACTGGCTGTTTAAGAAACTGTTTAACCTCATGCACCCAAGCACAGAGGAAATGATCTTGCTGTGCTTTCTCCTGACTTCTTAAGATTGACTCAAACTGATCCATGTTGTTATATGCCCACTCCACAGGCACATTGATAATATAGGTATGCCCACAAGAACACTTGAACACATCCTCATATCTAGTCTGCATCTTCGCACTCATGTTCAACATAATCCGAGTAATCATCTGTCACAAAATCACAATGCTCACAGTGGTATCTATGACGATAGGTTTTTGGCATATCACTCATTCTTTTATAGACATCCTATTTTCAACATAAGCTTCCATTAGGAATCTTAGTTGACCAGCAATAGTTCTTTGCTCAACATCAGCTCTTTTCTCAAATTTTTCTTTAAGTTTTTCATCGACAATAAAAGTAAAATTTACTTCAGCCATGATCTATTTCTCCTTTGGTAAGCAAAGTATAGTCCAGTTGTAAACCAAAGTCAAGAACTTTTTGTGTGGCTAATATGTGGCAAATACACTATTCACTTGACATTAAATATCATCAAATGTTATTCTAACTTCCTTATATAAGGAGAATAATTGATGCAATTTGACTCTCACCGAAACAAACCTACCCCTGGAGCAGTTTCAGAATGTCCTTCCTGTAAATCAAAAATAGTATCTAAATGCGGAGAAATAAAAATATGGCATTGGGCACATGAATCATTAGAAACCTGTGATGCTAAATGGGAGCCAATAACTCAATGGCATCTTGATTGGCAAAGTCTGGTTCCTGAAGAATTAACAGAAGTGATTATTGGTAAACATATCGCTGATATAAAACTCCCAACTGGGAAAGTAATAGAGATTCAACACTCAAATTTACCTATTGATGTGGTAGCTGAACGTGAATCATTCTATGAAAATATGGTTTGGATATTTGATGGTAGAGAATTTGAAGATAGATTTATAATAAAAGAAAAATATGATGATAATGATGAACTAATCTATCACACATTTAAATTTAAGAAACCACGCCAATACATAGTTCACTGTACTAAATTCCCTGTCTACATAGACTTTGAAGAACAAATCTTTGAAGTAAAGAAGTTTAACTCATACAAAAACTGGAGTGAACAATATGGAAAAGAGTACACCTCTTGGACAGGATGGGGTCATCTCAGAAACAAAGACCTCATGTTTTACAAACAACTCTTTGGAGTCAGCTATATGCCAAAGACCAAACCTACTAACGGGTCAGAATCTAAAAAAGTTTGTATTTGAAGAACAACAAAACGTAAAGGTAATCTCTGAAAACTTCATCTATCATAAATCAATTATTATGATGTCAGGTGATCCTGGCGTTGGTAAGTCAACAATTAACGCAAATATAATCCGTGATCTTTCGATAGGTGCTCCTTTATTTAACTTCTTCCATACACCAATTCCAACAATAGTCTATTATATTCCATTTGAACGTGGAGCATACGAAATAGCTGATCGCTTAAAATCCTTATCAAGTGTTATAGAACCTGCTTGGGAAAATATTGTAATAAAACCTGACTTCATAGGCTTTGATATGTTTGACCAAAAACAAGCCACTTATTTTGTTAATGAAGTATTGGAGGATTTAAACTATTACACTTCAGTTGGCGAAAATGTGGTTGTAATATTTGACCCTATCATCTCAATGGTTTCAGGTGAAATAAAAGAAGAAAAATATGCTAAGTCTATAACTAGAGTGGCTAACCAAATTCAAACCAAGTCAAATTGTGCTTTAATATTGACTAATCATACTACTAAAGCAACAGCAGGAAAGAAGAAACAAAAGATTGATCCTTTTTACGGTTCACAGGCATTTAAGGCATTTTGTACAGCAGGTATTTATGTATCAAAGAATGAAGATTATGGTGGTGTTAATATGCTGTCTACTAAATCCTCACATGGTAATATGCTTGATAAATTTCATCTAAACTTTGATGCTTTTACTTACTCATTGTTTGCTAAAGTTGATGCCTCTGGACTAAAGAACTATGATAAGGTATTGGCTACCATTAGATCAATGCGAACAGCAGGAGCAATAGACTTTACTTTTCATCAAATAACCAAGCACGTTTTATGCTTTGGTGTATCACCAACATCCGTAAAAGAAATAATCCTACATAATGAGCCTTTCAAGTCTGGTCTTAGCACTAGAACAGGAATAGGAAAACCAACTATTATTTCATTTACAGAAAAGTGGAAATAGGGTGACGCTTTGAGGTATCGCTCAGGGGTATCGCTTTTTGGATGTGTCGTTTTTCCGTCACCTTTATCCACAGGCTGTGGACAAGTCATAACCCTTGAAAACAATACACTTGGGCTTTCAAAACGCCCAAGGTATCGGAAGGCAGGTATCGGGTAGTGTATATATATACACACCCTATGGTATTTTTTATTCCGATACCCCAAGTTTCATAGAGGTGGTATTTTTGGGTGGTATCGGAGGTTTAAAAGTTGACTCTATAACCTGTCTCAAGCAGTCAATACACACCACCGAATTAACCTCACTCTTACTAAACCATCTAAGGCATATCGCACAGCGTTCTTTATGGCGTGGAGTCATTGGTATTAGCAATCATCTTTAAGATAGCTTCTTTTAGATCGTTCTTGCCCCATGATGTCTTAGTCTCAATCAATGTTAAAATATCTTTAAGTTCTATTTTCATTTAGTTTCCTTTTCTCATACGCCCTCTTGTTATACTCCCCTGCCTTAGCCAGGTGCTTAGGACACATATAGTAAGCTGACTCCTTACACCCCGCCCATTGGCACAGCTTAGCCTTAGCCTTCTTAATACGATACTTGACTATACGCTCATAGTTACTTTGTGCGGTCATTTCTTCTTTCTCCGGTCAATAATTAACCACATTTCATTGATCTTATAGCATAACTCTTGGCACTGTTTTTCCGATAAAGAGCTTATAGTGTCCTTATCAGGATTAAATGCCCAGTTATTCAAAACCGTCAGTTTATGTGATAGCTCAACTTTATAACGCATTTTATCTATCCTCTCTCAAATCATCTTCATTAGTTTGATTCCTAAGCTTATCCCAACAGGCATCTATCATCTGCCCCTCAAACGCTAGATAGTCCTTATGCTTGTGTTGCTCAAGGAATAGACCTAGCACCGACTCATAGTTCGCCTGACTCTTATTCATCCATTCTTCGAGTAGATCAAATGCATGATCTTGGAAGTAGTCTATTACTGCGTCTTGTGAGGGGTTACTCATTAGACACCTCTTTGGTAAAAGTAATATACATTCTTAACCCAATTTCGATTTAAAGCGGTTTCTAGGCTTGTTATATTGCCACTTGTGGGGCAGTATCTTTGACCAAGAAAACGCAGGAAATCAAGGATTTTTGCACTTTCTGCGTGGTTTCCCAATGCCTCATACCTCTTTATGTTATTAACGACTGTATTTTGGCATATTTTTCGTGCTAAAACTTTATCCCCATGCGTATTGATGGATTTAATCCCATAGGGATATTTAATGCTGTTTTCAGCCTTGCCTATGGCGTAGACTACTCTATCAACGTCTATTCCTTCAGCTTGCGCCGGACTACAAGTCGAAAAGCAAAGCATGACTATAGCCAAGATCGCCGTAAGCAATCCCATAGCTACATAATCATACTGGTCATACGGCTTAGTTTTCATTTTCTCCCCTCCTATTTAATCTTACCTTCGTTAATGTCTTTTACAGTCTCCGCGCACACTAAACATCTACAAACAGCCTTGTCGCTATTCGATGAAATAGTATGCCCTTGCGGTTGTCCCATAATGGCATAATTATTCATCCACCATGCCCTTTGCTTTGCTGTCATTTTTCGAATTGGAAGAGGCTCATAGAATTTCATGTTTTAATCCCCTATTTAATCGCCGTCCCAGTAATCTACAACCCTTTTGTCCCTTGCGGTGATACACGTCTATCATTCTTCGTTATTGTCCCACCAAGTCGTCTAACTGTTTCATAAAATTTTCTTGTATGCCCACAGTTCGCGACAAGGTGACTCAATTCGTGTATTAATAACCCTCTTTGATTTATTCTCTTCGCTGACCTTATGCAAATCCATCCTCCATACTTTTGCAACTCACCTTTATTCACATTGTGCCCGTGTCTTATATAATGAGCGTGTGCCTTCGCACGAAATGAACTACCTTCCTTCCTTTCAATACATCCTCCAACAAATAATCCGCGAAACCCACTTTTAAAAACTTCATCCGTCATTAACTCGTCCGGCAATTCTGCAATAGGCATTTTCAACCTCCATCATTTAACCTTCCCTTTTATTATATGATAACGTCTCTCTAATGTCAATATGATAACGAATGATAACGAAACATTTATTTTTATGTAAATTGGCCTTTCTCATAAATTTTACTTATATAAACAATCCGCTCATAATTCCCTCAACTTATAATCCCATGAAATAATCCTTGACATACATAATCAAATCACTTATATTAACTGTAATTTAAGAATAAATTATACGAGGAATTTAATTGAATAATTTACTTCTCGTCATCCCAGCCCGCAAAGGTTCCTCATTCCATCGTAAGAATTTAAAATTATTATCCGGTATCCCATTAATTCGCTACACCCTCGAAGCCTCAAAAATTGCACTCCCACACTCAACCCTTGTAACAACAGATGACCCATACATATTCGACGAGTGTCTTTCATATAATATAATCCCTGACACTCGCCCAGAAAACTTAGCCGACGATAAAGCGACCTTAGATCACGTCATGTTCTACATCGCAACAAACTATATTTACGATACCTATGTCTGCCTTCCTCCTACCTCACCCAATCGCACAAAGTCCCACATTGAAGAAGCAATCAAAAAATTTTATGACAACAAAGCAGACTCCCTCATATCTGTAACTGAGGAACGAAAAAGTATCTGGTCATGCGATGAAGACAACTTCATCCGTCCCCTCATTGAACGTACAAAGAATCGGCAACAAGAAAATCCATGTTACATTTCAAACGGTGCAATATTTATAAGTAAACGTGAACTCATATTAAAGAATCATAAGAAAGCGTCAGGTCGCACTATACTCTACCTCATGGATAATGAATCGTCTGTAGATGTCCACAACGAACAAGACATTAGACTCGCTGAATTCTATTTGAAAGTTAAATCATGAGCTTTATAACAAAAGAAAAAAAGCGTGAATATGCTCAAAGAGATTATCTAAAAAGAAAAGCATATATTGATAACAAAACTAAAGATTATGCATTAAAAAATATTGATAAATTGAAAGCTTATAGAAAGAAATATTATTGGGATAATGTAGAAAAAATACGATTGAAGAAAAAACTTTATTCTCAGAATAATAAAGAGAAGATTAGAAATAAGTCTAAACTCTGGAGACAGTCTGAACATTATAAAAAAGATATAATTCCAAAACTTAGGGAAAGGTCTATTCTTAACAGATTAAGAACTAGATTGTCTATACTAAAACGTATAAATCCAAATCTGTCTTGTAATAAATGCTCCTATAATAAAGATATTAGAGTTTTACATATTGACCATGTATTTGGAAATGGAAATATAGATAGAAAAAGTTTTAAAGATGGACATAGTTATTATAAGCACTTACTTACTATAGAAAATATTTCTGAAAAATATCAACTACTTTGTGCTAACTGTAATTGGTTGAAAAGATATGAGAATAGAGAATTGTTTTGGAAATCTAAAAGGAGAGAATTATGCCAGAAAGGATAATGGTTACAGGCTCCAATGGCTACCTCGGCAACCCCCTCATGCTTGAACTTGGGATACAAACAAATAAACAAATCTCAGTCATGGGAATAGACAACGGAGACCGCGAGCGATGGGTGCAACAGATTGGTGGCAAAAGTTTAACGCAGTATGATAAAGCCCTTTACTTCAATGCGAACTTGCAAGACCTTGCCTCTGTAATCAATATCCTAAACTACTTCCGTCCAACAATCATTATCCACCTTGCGTCACAGCCATCAGGTCCATATTCAGAGATAAGCTATCAGCACCGTATCGGTACGCAGATCAATAACCTCACCATCCTCATGAACCTCCTCAACTGTGTCCATGATTTAGGAATGGATACAAGATTTGTTGTCGCAACGTCAACTGGAGTCCCAGGCTCTCCTAATGGCTCAATTGAAGAAACACACTCACCAAATTGTGCAGGATCTAGCTATCATGTTAGTCGAGGGTTCGATTCAGCGAACCTACAACTTGCGGCAAAGCAATGGAAGATGAGGATATTAGAATTAAGAACGTCAATAGTTTACGGAACTCGCATAGATAGTTTTAAATCCCCCATCACTCGCCTCGACTTTGACTACTGGTTTGGGACCGTCATTCACCGTTTCGCCTTTGCCTCAAAAGCCAATATCCCAATTAAAATCTACGGTAAAGGACTACAAGAAAAACCATTTATCAGCCTAAACGACTGTATTAAATCCTTCGTTAATTCAATCTCCTATGACATAAAACCTGGTCACGAAATTATGAACCAAACTACCCACTGTCTCTCAGTTGTCACAGCCGCCGAATTATGCAAAGGCGACATCACCCACATTCCAAACCCACGAGTCGAAAATGAAGAGTATAAGATGGTAATAAAGAATGAAAAGTTCCTTAAATTATTAGATAGTAAGTCCCCAACAAAAGATTCTATTCAAAATGAAATCAATACTATTAAGCAAGACATAGATTTAAACCTATTACCCATCAACTCTCAATATGCCTATGATGGGATACTCACCCCTATGAGACCAGCATGAGAATAAAAGTCACGGGGTCATCTGGGTTCGTTGGTTCATTGCTCAGTAAAACCTTAAACCTCCCCCTTGAAAATCGTTATGATATACTCGATGCAAATAACCAAATGGACATTACAAAATCCTCTGTCACAGACCTCGTGTGTCAGCAATGTGATGTGATTGTCCACCTTGCCGCAATCTCAGGCCTCAAAGCGTGTAATGATAATCCTGACAAATCCCATGATGTGAATACAGAAGCGACCATAACCCTCGCTGAGAAAGCGAAGAAATCAGGCGTTAAACGCTTCATCTTTGCCTCAAGCTCCGCTGTTTACGGTGAAGCACAACAATACCGCATGGATGAATCTCACCCTTGCGAACCACGTTCAATCTACGGTAAGCAAAAGCTAGAAGCTGAATCCATATTAAAACTCGCATGTAAGAACTTTGAGGTAGTAATATTAAGGAAATCAAACCTTTATGGCTATGGATTATCGTGGAAGGGTATTACAGTCATAGATCAATTTATTGAGCGTGTGATTAAAGGTGACCCCCTCACTATCACTGGCAACGGCTCTCAACGCCGTGACTTCCTTCATGTCCTTGATGCTGTAAATGTCTATGCAAAGATAGCAAAATCACCTAAAGTACGTTCTGGCATCTACAATCTTGGAGGTAGTGAAACACCATCTATTCGTGAAATCGCAGAGAAAGTCAATGATACCTCAGAGTCAATCTTCTGCAAGCGCTCTGAGATTAAGTTCATAGAAGATAAGCTTGGAATTGTCTCTCACGACTTTAAGTATGACAGTAGCAAAGCTCGTTGTGAGTTTCAATATAGCCCATTACTAAACATTGACTTTTATATTAAAGAACGTCTGTTAATCGAATTAAGAAAATGACAAAACAAACCAAACTCATCGCAGAACTCGGTAACATTCACCTACACGATATTGAAGGGTGCAAGGTCGCAATCAATGACGCATTCAATGCAGGTGCTGACCTCGTTAAGTTACAAGTTATCAACCCCTTAACCGCATATTGGGCAACAGCAGAACAGATAAAAAGGTATAGAAAGATTCAATGGAGTGTCGACACTTGGAAGAATTTCTTGTATGAAATGAATATGAAACACAATAACCGTGTTTTTGCCTCAACCTTTGATGAAACGTATATTGAATCATTATCCTCTGTCATGCCTTATTGGAAAGTCGCATTTCGTATGCGTGATGCTCGTCTCATGATCGCTAATATGATCTGGACAGAAAAGCCTATTTTCTTTTCAACTCGAGGCAAATTCTATAATGAAGATTATGCTAACTACTTCTCAAAGTCTGATAACTTTTTACCATTGTATGCTACAGAATATCAGTACACACCAAACCTTGAGCAAAAGATTTTGCAGAGTTTTAAAGTTGGGAGGTATTGTGGGCTCTCAATCAACTTTGGGGGCAAGGAATGTGTAAGTCTAATAAAGTACATGAGTAATCAATGCGGATACATTGAAATCCATGTGCAAGGTGCTGGTGCAAATGGGCCTGATTGTGAATGGGGGTTTAGTATGAGGGGGGTTGAGAGGGTGAGGGAGGAATTATTTTAATAATTACACTATTCATTGTGAACATTTTAAAACATTTTAATTGACAATGAGTTATCCACAGGTTATCCACAATTATCCACAGGCAACGTATTTATAAAATACCTAGATAGTATATATGGTCATACTTAACATAATATTGATTATATGACATTGATTGATATATGTTTCTTATGCAATTTTATCACGTATCATGTTAATAAATATCCACAGGTTATCCACAGGTTTCAATGCACACGGATTTTTTGAGGGAAAGTTATCCACAGGTGAGCGCATTACTTCATTCTTAACTATTTCAAAAGCTACATAAATGCAAATTATAATGTCAAGTGTTGTATGGGCTATACTTGGGCTAATAGTTTGATGGGTTATCTCACAATGCAACCATCATCCGTTTATATGAAAGCTACATAAATGGCTTTAGCAAAACTAAAACCTTTGACAGAAATTGAGAAAGAGGGTGTTGCAAGAAAATATAGAGTCAAATCCTCTCACGATTGGTATATGGAAATTGTGAGACAGGCAAATAAAGATAAACTTGTAGACACTAAGATAGAAAAAGCTACATGATTGAAATTGGCACACGGGTAATAATCAAGGAGCTTGATAAACTACAAGGTACAGTGAAAAGTATTTGGATTACAGAGAAAGGAACACAGTATTTAGTGCGGTACTTCTCTAATAGTAAAGCTGAGGAGGTATACTTTTATGAGGATGAACTTAAAGAAGCTACATGAATGAGATAAGGCGCACAAATGGCTTTAAGACAATCTACGATGGCACAATGTCTAATCTTGAAATCATAGACTGGATTATTACTCTTACACGAGAAAGTGGTAATGAGAATAGAATTTCGAGAGCGGCTAGTATTTTAAGAGATAGGTTCGCAAGTGAAAAAGCTACATGAATATTAAAGAATTAGAAATAAAAGAACTCAATGATAAAATATACTGCGATAATGGAATCATCTTTAAATCTATCCATTACAAACATTTTTTAATATCTTGTGATTGTGGAGAAAAAGAAAGATTAATCATCTCAAATGAAATATCACCCAGAAAATAGACTAGGCGGGAAAAGTATAAAGTTCAGGTACCTACTCCTCGCTTTCATAAGCTACATAATTTTTATGATACTGTTCTTCTATACCTCAGAACTTGGGTATGAGTATGAGAAAGGCGCAATTAAGTCGTTTTCTGATTCTTCGATTAAACTATTAAAGGAACACAAATGAATGAACAGCAAGTTACACCACAAGGCGCAATCTGGGTTAAGAACTTTAAACTTCGTGACTCAATTTCAAACTTTATCTCAACACGAAATATTGAATGTCCGAAGTGTAAATGCCACTTTCAAGATGATCTTGATGAAATAGAACAAGGAGAACTCAATGAAACTATCATTAACCATGTAATGACGGTTAAACTTAAAACTGTCCGTGAAAAGTTCATCGCTATTTACAATCCCAAAAAAAGCCTATCAACCCACCCTGACTACTTCCTTTACGTCTACCAGGCATACACAGGAGCGCCTGCGGTTTATCCTTTTACTACTACAACCTCAAAGTACGAGAATCGGGGGACTGAATCGAGGCAAGGACAAGTCAATACTCGATTTGATTCACATACGTCAACAGGAGATATCAAGTCAACGACTCCTAGCGCTTCAACAACGAGTAGCACATTTAATTCAGAAGGTAAAAATGGCTAGACAGAAAAGACCATCACAGATTTATAATGATTCCTCAGTTCTTGCACTCGCACAAGTCAACCCGAGTGTAGTTGAGGAATATCTTAAGCAATTAAGTTTTACTGGGATTAATAAAGCGAGTAAACATCGGCGACTTTATGATTTTGTGCGAGAGTTGATGCTAGACTCTCTCTTACCAAAACAGAAATCAGATCCATTGTATGCGGCATTGATTGAGAGAATCTCTCGTATGACGGTAATCCTAGACAAGATTGAAAGACAGCTGTTTAATGACTTACCGAATCTTGATGATAAACAGATTGCTGAGAAACTTGGGGGCAATTATTTATCGTACTTGAAGGAGTATAGGAGTTTCATTACATCTTTCTCAGACCTACGTTGGGCTGGAGATCAGATTCAAAAGACGAAGAAGGTGGAAACCTTGCGGGAGATAACACGAGAGGAAGTGAATGATAATCAAGCTTCTTAGATTATTCAAGAAAACTCAATATAAGTGTAAGAAATGTAAAGATACTGGAGTAATAAGATATCCAAGGCTAAATAGAAAAGACCTTTGTGATTGTGAAGCAAGACCAACTAAACCAAAAACTATTCCTATAGCTAATTATCAAATAAAATGACTCGCAAACTCAGTAAGGATTACCTAGAACTTCTCTCAAAATGTCACCCAGGCAAGAAAGCGTTTCAGTATCAAATCGAATGGGCCTCTGACACCTCAAAGTTTAAATTGGGTCGCAAGGCACGTCAGGTCGGGATTACTACAACTGAATCCATAGACGACTTCCTTCATTGTCTTTTGTGGAAAGAATCAGAGTCAGAACCCCAACCACCAGTCATAGTGTTCGCCTCACCATCTCAAAAGCAATCAAACCGCCTCATGGACTACGTTATGCGAGTTCGCAATCGTGTTGAGAGCGCTATGGAGACAAATATAAAGTTCCGTAAGGAGAAAGAAAACTACATCCTTTTTGACAACTACACAGAACTCTGGTCCCTCCCAAACAATCCAAGGACGGCTGAGGGCATAGATGCGAGTAAATGCGTGATAGATGAACTTGGGAACTTCATCGGACGAGAAGATGAGCAGATGTATGAGTCGATGATGGGATCACTTGGTGCGAAGTCAGGGGGACTTACACTTTTCGGGAAACCCAAAGGCCGCCGAGGTCTATTCTGGAAAATCTTTGACCCTTATGGTGAATACTCAAAACATTACTCAATTCATAAGATTGACTGGTTACGTCGAGCCGAGGAAGATAAGAGTTATAAAGCGTCAGTATTAGAACATAAACTCCGTATGTCCCCATTACAGTTTGCAGAGAACTATGAGGCAGAGTTTGTAGATGAGAATATACTTGTATTCCCATACGAACTCCTTGACCGTCAGAAGTCAGACCTTAAGGTTTATACTCTTGATGATGAATATAACTTTAACTTACCTGTCTACATGGGAATTGACTTTGGGCGTAAGGTGTCCCAATCCGCTGTAACTTGTGTAGAAAAAGAAGGAAAGAAGGTAAAAACAATCTTTCATGATGTCTCAGTTGCAAAACTTGATAAGCAAACAGAATGGATGATACAGGCGATTAAACATTTTAAGCCAATTGTAGTCAATATTGATAAAACAGGGCAAGGTGTCATGTTACTTGACTACTTAGTTGCAGAATTTGGTGAGTATGATAAAGGTGGACTTATTAACGGGGTTCACTTTAATCCTGGAACAAAGGATAAGCTTGTCCTAAATACGAAACACCTCTTCGAGACAGGTGATTTACTTATTCCTGATTCTCAAGATTATAATGACCTATATGAGCAAATCCATGGGATTGAGAAAACTTTGAGTGAAAATGGAGTTATTAAGTATTCAGGGAAGAGAACGGAAACTGACTGGCTAGATGATAGGGCGTGGAGCTTTTTCCTCTCAGTCTACAGTTTAGACGATGGACAATGGGGTTTTACCTCAATTGACAATAATGTAGTGTCGAAGGTTAAAAATCCATACGATGCATGGATGAAAGGTGAGGATGTGTGAATAAAACCTTTTATATGGACCTTTGGCTTCAATACCATCGTGAACCTTTTGATTTTGATTGCTCTACTTTTGAGGCGAGGTTAATAGAATGAAGCTGATAGTAGTTGACCTTGATAGATTGAAATATAAAAAACCAAAGCGCCGTAAGAATGGAAGAATTGATGAGGTGATGAGATTTAATGATAAATGCGTGAAAGAGGCATTTCGTAGTGTTTTGACTCAAATTAATGATAATAAGATATGTTCACTCCTTCCACGGGACTTTGGAAAGAAAACTTTAATCGGATTACCGAAAAATGACCCGATATGTCTTAAAGCGAACAAGAAATATAAAGATGCGATATTTAAGTTAAAAGACGATGACTCACAACTTCTCCATGAGAATCGTATGTTCAGACATATATTAAAGGAAAGACGAATAAAATGGTTCCGTGTTGGGGTAATCCTTCGGCGCGAGAAGGCAATTAAAATACTACAAAGGATGCTTCATATCACATGAGTACAGCCTGCACTCAATTTAATAAATGGATTCGTTATATCTCAGTAAACTATGGGGATCTCGGACTCACTGATGGGTCAAAATGTAAACCAAACCTTCCAACAATTCTCGTTGATAGGATAGTTGTTAAATACTGTCCATCGTGTGGGAGGGAATGTAGTGGGATAATTACAGTTGATAAACCAATAAATCGCCGTGCGTGTTCACTTTGTTTAAAATAAGGACTTATAATGACTATTATCAATGTACTAAAGTATAACTGGGTTATAGCGTCAATTCGTGAGTCAATAGCACAACCATGGGGAAAGAAACTAAAACACCTGAAATATAGATTACTCTGGGAACTACGCCCGATGTTAAAGTCGGCTGGTAAATACCCGCTTGCCGTAGACATAGAACTTGCGTCAGAGTGCAATTTTCGGTGTATATTCTGCCAAAAGAATGATAAGGAATTCTGGGATAAGAACGAAGAAGATATGATGTCTTGGGACACAGCGAAGAAGTTGATAGATGAGTGTGCAGGACTTGGTGTGTATTCAATGAAAGTCAATTGGCGTGGGGAACCAACCCTTAACCCACATCTTGCAGAGTATATATTCTACATGAAGCAAAGGGGTATTCACGAAGTAATGATGAATACGAACGGTTCAAAGTTAACAGTTGAACTTGCGGACAAGATAATTCACTCAGGAATAGATCGTATTATCTTCTCCTGTGATGGGATATCGCCTGAAACCTATAACAAGATTCGGCGTGGTGGGGATTGGAATAAGTTTATTGCAAATGTCAGTATGTTCAGTAAGAGGTGTAAGATGTATAAGGAGATAGGTCTTAAAGTTCCAATCATTCGTATTAATACTGCCATCATGGAAGAAAATAAGCATGAGATACCATTATTTCATAAGGAGTTTGCAGGAATTGTAGATGAGTTACGATTTAACACTCTCTACAACCCACAGAAGAAAAATAAACTTCTTGGTAATCGACATAGGATAGTTAAGAAAAAAGGGTGTCCTCAAATTTATCAACGTATGATAGTTAGTGCTGAGGGTGATGCAACGGTGTGCTGTGCCGACTATCAAAAGAAATTAAAACTCGGCAATATTCATGATACATCACTAAAACAAATGTATCAGGTGAACCAGGAAAAGGTTCGAGATGTGCATGAGTCTCACAATGCGAGGACTTTAGATGGGTGCAAGAATTGTGACTTGTTTGCGTTGAGTGAGAAGGATAAGATAACAGGTAAAGTATTTTATAGATGATACCAATAATACTCTTTATAATTAGACAGAGGAAAATAAGAAGGCTATTAAATGCTTTGGCTGAACTCAATTGCACTATTAATGATGTTGTAAACTCATCTGATTTAAAAAAAAATTACTTTTCTACTATAAAAATGCAAATAGTTTAGATAGATTTTTGAAAGAAAAAAATGATGAAAAGACTAGAAAATATGATGAATGGGTAGACAAATATGCTATGGATACTGTTAGATATCTGAGAAAGAATTATGGTAAATTTAAATGATAGCTTTTAGACCAATCGAACGAACTGATTTACCACTCCTTAAGAAATGGCGTAATAGTGACGAGGTGCGTCCGTATGTGCGTGAGTATAGGTTACTCAACGACTCAGATCAGGAAGTTTGGTATGAGAGTTATTTGAAGTCTCGTAGGAAATCTGATTTTGACCAGGAAATAATGATAGCTTATAGTGGTGAAAGTATTATAGGGGTTTGTGGTTTTACAAGAATAGAATGGAGGAATCAGAGAGCTGAATTAACATATTATAGAACAGATAATTTAGATGTAATTCCATTAGAATCCGAATCTTCGCTTTTAAATGCTTTATTAAATAAAGGATTTAATGAGTTTAACTTTCATAAAATAACTTGGCCTGTTTACTCGCATGATCCACATTTGTTAGTTTATCAAAATACTTTTAAAACAGAAGCAATCCTTAAAGAAGAATACTATTGGGATGGGAAGTTTCAGGATAGAATATATCTCTCAATTACAAAAGAAGAATTTAAAAATAATACTTGATTAATTTGTTTATATATGTTATTAAAGTAATATGGATAAATTAAGATTCTTTTTAAGAAAAGTAAATATTACAAATAAATGCTGGAAATGGATTGGTGCTAAAAGTGAAAAAGGATATGGATATTTTTATTATAAAGGTTCTATATCATTAGCACATAGAATATCTTATGAAATTTTTAAGGGAAAGTTGATAAAAGGATTAGAAATAGATCATATTTGTAATAATCCATCATGTGTGAATCCAAAACATTTAAGACAAGTTTCTCATTCTTTTAATGTTCTTCGTGGAAAGAGTAGATTTTCTTTAAAAAATAATAGTGACTTTAATGTTTATTCTAGCACTAAATTATTTTCTAGTATTGAAGAGTAATTAGTTTTTTAGATATAATCCTACGATTTACAAGAATATGACACTTGAGAAATCGCCAGGATAAGCCAAAACCTCTAAGAATCCCAAAAGAAGCTCGCAAGTCCTACAATGAAGCTCTCGGTATTCTCCTCGCAAAAGAAAAAGTAAATGAAGTAAAAGCCGCACAATACGGTCGCCTTAATTCTATTGACCGCTACTCCGCTTTAACCCGTCTCCCAGCAAAAGAGGGGTGGACAACTAAGGATCGTCCGTATGTCTACCGTAAAGCACTCCAGCTTTATGACCAGAATGAATTAATCCGTCCTATAGTTAACCTCATCTCAACCGCCATTTTTTCCCACGGAAAACCTGATATCCAAGGGAAGGATGAGAAATTAGTTAAATTTATAGAAGATGTCATAGATGAAAATGATTTGAACTTCCATCAACTTGCGGTTGAAGGGGAGCTTGCTGGTGACGTATTCCTCGCCTTTGATAAACCAGAAAAAGAGAAAACTCAAATATTATCCCTTGACGCCGGACACACAGTTTCAATACTAAAAGACAATGATATTAGACAACTCCAAGGGTATGCCCTTACCCAAGCGACTACGACTAATACGACAGCGGTTAATGACGTAATGAATATCAATATTTCAAAAGATAAATGTCAGCATCTTAAATTTAACTCAACTACAACTTCCCAGTATGGTCGCTCATCCGTTCGTCATGTCATATACTGGCTTGATGTACTTGATTTCCTCTTTGAATCAAAGTGGCTTCGTGGGGCAGACAACTATGGTCAACCACTCCTCGCTGTAACAGGTGTCCCAACACAGTTTCAATCAGCATTTAAAGCATCACTTGAGTCAGAAGTCCAGCGTGCTGGGAAAACATGGATATTACCTCCCGATACCGCAGTACAAGCAGTTGATCAAACCCTTAATTACCCAATAGGTGATATTGTGGGTTGGGTGTTTCGCATGATAACTATTGCTACAGAGATTCCTATTACTATGCTTGGTTCTGCTGATGCCGCAAGTCGTGGGTCAGCATTTTTCGCTAATCCTCGTTTTGTGCTTGCAGTAAAGCCTAGGCGGGAAGTATGGCGAATAGGACTTAGGCGATTTTTTATTAAACTTGCAAAGGCGAATGGAATTATAGGTGATGAAACTATTTCTTGTAAAGATTTTGATATTGGATTTTTTCCAGTATTTGAGAGAGATTTAACTGATATTGCGGATGTTGTAGCTATCTACAGAAATGCTCAGATGATGAGTAAACAAACCGCTCAAGAATGGGTTGGGATAGATGCGTCAGAGGAAGAGGAGAGGTTGTCTAGTGAGCAGGATGATATAAATAATAACCCAGAAAATCCTGATAACATAAATAATCCGAACAATCCTAATAACCCAACTATGATGAAATTAAAAATAAAACAACAGATGAAGAAAAATATTGCAACAAATGGTAATCAAGAATGATTGAGATATTCTTTCGCACATTGTTTATTTGCTTCCTTATGGAAATAGGGTCAGCCTCAAACTTTACTATAGCCGCTATGGCAAATTCCTCACCAAAGTGGCTACTTGTATTAATAGCTGGGGCAACAGGTATATTTTTAGCTGACTTCATAGCTTTCAAACTTGGAACATTACTTCAAAGACTCCCAATTTCATCAAATCTAATCAGTGGCATGGTGATGATTCTCATGGGTTTTTTTTTCTTATTCCAGGAGTAGGATATGCCAGTGGATTTTGTTAAATGTGTAAATGATGGAGGCAAAGTTCGCACAAAAGATTTAGGACAAGGGAAATACATGAGGATTTGCTTTGATAAGAATGGTAAATCTCATGAGGGAGAGGTTACTACAAAGAAGGAGAGTTCAATGGATATATGTATCCAGTCACGAATAGTTGAGAAAAAGATTGATGAGGGACAACGCACCGTTACCGCTGGTATCCTTGAGGGTGATAGTGCGTCATTAAATAAGAGATTTTACCCATTGTCTGTTGTTGAATCAGTTAAGGATTTAGTTGGAATAAAATCACTTATTGGTCATGATACGGATAGTCCTGAGGATATAGTTGCGAAGATTACAGCGTCTTCAATGTCAGGAAAGAGGTTGATTGGAGCGTTTAAGTTTGGAAATGATACGAAATCTGAGATGATGTTCCAGAAAGTAAAGGATGGCTTAGTTGATTCTGTATCAATTAGGGCGTCTGGGGAAACAAAGCCAGGAAAGATTAACAATGAAGAAATGGATATAGTTCAATCCCTTAAAATCTACTCAGTTGACTGGGTGGTTGAAGGTGGGGTTGAATCAGCAAAAGTAATGCAGGTTTTTGAGAACGCTCCTACGATAGTATATGAAGATAAAAGTATTAAAATTGATGAACAGGGGTTCCAAGATTGTATGAGTAATGGTGGGAAGATGTCGATGAAGGACATGGGTAATGATATGGCTATGCCTATGTGTTCAATCAATGGTCAAAACCATAATGGTCAGACTATGGCAAAGGCTGATGCTGAAAAAATGATGGCAAAACATGAATCAAGGAGAATAGAAATGGAAAAAGAAATGCAGGAGAAGTTAGACGCCGCTGTGAAAGAAGCTGAAGAACTAAAGAAAAAGAATGAAGCCCTTGAAGCTTCGACTAAGAAAGCAGAACTTGATGCTTATAAAACTCAGAAACTTTCTACAATCGAAGATAAAGATATTCGTGCTGATGTTGCTGAGAATTTATCTGGAGATTCAAAAGAATCTATTGATGCGTCATTTAATAAACTAAAAAAACTAGCCGAAGGCGTAGCTAAGAAGTCAGGTTCTAAAATTGTCATGTCACCGGTTGAGGGGGATAAGGAGAATGAATTTAAATCCCTTGATGCCGTGTTTGAATCTAAAACTGTTGAAAAGAAAGACAAGGTTGAGATTCTTTCAACCCTCATGGGTAAATAATACAGGAGACTTATGCGATACGCTGATTTAGACGTTACATTTAACGATAGAGAGATTTGGAAAACAGACTTCACTGAAATCAACAAAGGACCACGTTGGCAAGATATCTGTGTTAAAAATGATAGACTTGAGGAAATGAAGATTAAAGTTAAAGAGGATTTAACTAAGAAACTCTTCCCAGCTATCGAAAACGCTAAAACAGATGCAGAAATCGGAAATAATCTTGCCCCGATACTTGAAATGTTAAATAAAGGGTTCTTTGTATCAGATGATATAGATGAAGATTTGTTACTAAGTCGCGCAAATAAAAACACCCTTGAGAAGAAACTTCAAGGATGGGCAAATCAGCTAAACGCAAATGTGCCATACATTAAATCTCACCCTGGCACCAAGATTTACCACAATAAGCTTAAAAATGTACCTTGTGTCATAGTTTCCGCAGGTCCGAGCCTCAAAAACTCTATCGCTAAATTAAAAGCGCTCAAAGGGAAAGCGGTTATTATGACACTCGGTACTAGCTTTCGCTCATGTGTGAAGAGGGATATAATTCCTGACTTTGTGAACGCTCACGATGCTAATGGGCCAGATTTAAAAGCTGGAACAGGTGGGGGTCCAAAGTTTTTTAAAGATGCGTACGCTAAAGAAACAGTAGCGCTCTTTGTAAATTATATCTACCCTGGTACAATTCAGGCGTATGATGGCCCGATATGCTTCTATTATGTAGATGATCCTGGTATTTCAGTTTATAAAACTATGGCACTCGCCTGTGACGGGAGTGAGAGACCTGATGGATCATTCCTTGAGTCTTCAATAATTGGGGGATCGTCAGTTGCACATACAGCACTTTATGCCGCAATTCGTTTTGGATGCAATCCTATTACTTATATTGGGCTAGATTTATCCTATCCTGATATGTCTAGGAGCCACTTTGAATCAGATAATATGAAAGATGTTACGAAAAAGCGCTTGGTTGATGTAATGGGAGTCAATGGTAAGAAGCTTAAAACTGATTTAAGTTTCTATAGCTATGCGACAGTATTTAACCGTATGGCGCCTTATGTTCAAATTATGAATAATGTAGAACTATTTAATTCCTCGCAGAATGAAGATGGAACACCTGCAGGAATAGTCCATTATGGTCTTAAACCGATGAACTTTGACGATTGGATTGAAAGGTATGCCACTCAGGAAAGACCTGAGATTAAAGGTATATTAGGAGAATATGGCAAATATAAGAAATGAAGGGCTTTGTTTTGATGCAGGATTAGTAATTAACACAGGTATTACTATTACGGCAGGGTCACTAATCTGGGCTGATGTTAGTGGTACTAATGTAGTACACGCTGTTAGAGCTTATTCTGGGGTAACACCAGAAAGCAATATCACAGCATTTAACCACCTTTCAGGAACAGGGCGTGGGTTTGCGTCACTTGATACTCAGTTCCAGTCTGGGGTGTTCCTTGGTGTGATTGCAAGAACGCAAACAGGGGTTGCTGGTAGTCAAACTGGTGTTACTTGGTATTCTCAAGGTGTATTCAGATTTAGTGTTACCCCATCAGCCTCATCCAATGTACTTGTTGGTCGCCCTGTTTATGCAATTACACATGACACAGTTAGAGCTGGGTCAACTGGGATTGATGCGGGAGCTAACTTAACTAGCACTACAGCAAGTGGTTCAAATACCACAGGCACAACCCCAATTGGTGTTGTCTCACGAGTTATTGGTGGTGGGTTTGGTCAAACTTGGACAACGACAACTGGAACCGCTTTAAACTATATGGTTGATGTTAAGATTTATCCGCATAGAACTTTACAATCTTATACATGATTTACTTATACGATTTAAGTAACAGGAGATTTTAAATGGCTAATATTAAAAGTGAAGGTAAGGTATTTGATGCAAACCTTATAATTGAAACAGGTTCAACTCTTACTGCTGGGAATTTAATTTGGGCGGATATTAGTGGAACAAATGTTGTAAGGAATCTAAGAAGTTATACCGGAACTGATGGAACAGTTGAATCCGCTTCACCCGCTACAGGAAATGGTGTTGTATCACTTGATGGTCAAATTACATCTCAAACAGGCGTATTTCTTGGTGTGATTTGTAATACTCAAACAGGAGTGGCTAACTTATCTGGTGGTCATCAGACGGGAGTTTCTTGGTACACAAAAGGGGTGTTCCAATTCAATACTACACCTACAGCAAGTTGTATTTATACAGTTGGGGTTCCAGTTTGGGCAATCAATGCTGATACTGTTGGTGCTTTTCAAACAGGAATTAGTAAAGCTGACTCAACCGCAACAAACTCAACAGGCTCAAACCCAATTGGTGTAATTGAATCTTTACCTTTTGGTCCTGTTACTACGAATACTGTTGCACGAAAGATTAATGTAAAAATTTATCCGAATATGACAATTCAGCGATTCGCTTAAGGAGTAATAAATGGCTAATTTAAAATCAGACGGAAAAATATTTGATGCCAATTTAATGATATTAACTGGTGCTACAATTACTGCAGGTTCAATGATTTGGGCTGATGTATCAGGCACGAACATTGTTAGACCAGTTAGATTTTATTCTGGTGTTACTATTGAAAGTGCGAGTCCTGCTACCGGCATTGGAGTATTTTCCTTAGATGGTCAATACAAATCATCGATGACTGGGGTGTTTTTAGGAGTTATCGCAAAGACGCAAACAGGTGTTCCTAATTTGTCAGGCGGAACTCAGACAGGTGTCTGTTGGTATACTGAAGGAGTTTTTGACTTCAATACTACTCCAACAGCTTCTGCGGCTTTAAGAGTTGGTATGCCGGTATATGCAATAAATTGGGATACGGTTGGTTATAAACAGACGGGTGTTGGGGTTGCTGATGCAACAGGAACATCTACGACTGGTACTAACCAAAGTGGAATAAATCCTATTGGTGTAATCGAATTTATCCCAGGAGCCGGAATTATTAATACGAATACAGTTGCTTCAAGAGTTAGAGTAAAATTGCTTCCACATCTTACAATACAAAGAGGTTAGTTAAAAAGGAGAAGTGAGTATGAAAAAGTACGAAGATTTGATAAAAGAGTCTTTGAGAAATCGGTCTTTCAATCTCAAAGAATTCTTAACCCGTTCTGAAGGACCGGAATTGTTTACGACAGTATTGAACGATAGATTATATAATGCTCTACAGCCAGAACTTCCAGTACAGATTGCCTCAGTTTACGATGAGGTCCCTCTTGACGCTGGGAGGACAATTCGTTTCCCGTCGATTCGTGGGGTAAATGTCAATATGGTCCCAGAAAACTCAGAATTTCAGAGAGCGGAATGGGAAATCACAGGAGTTGAAGTTGAACCTGTGAAGTTTGGTTTACTCATGGGATTGACTCGTGAGATGATTGAACACTCGCAACTCACACTCATCGGTCGTGCGGCGGCTACTATGGGTGCGGCTCATCGTGACTTATATCGCCGTGAACTGATGAAATGTCTCTCGTTCTTTTCAACGGGAGCTTCTAAATCAACAGGTGTGATTGGTAATGAGAACCATGGGGGATTTTATCCGGCACCGGCTGGTGGGTATACGAACTTCATCTCAGGTTCAGCGATTGGATATGAAGATCAAATTGGTAGAGCTATTACTCTTCTACAGTCTCAGAGAGTAACTATTACGGCAAAAGGTATTGACGTTCCTTTTCCTGTGATGCCTGATACCATCATCGCCCATCCTCATCATAAAATCCAGATTCAGAAAGTTCTGAACGCTGGTATTGTGGTTGTGGCGGCAGGTTCACTTGGTACTACGAACCTTGCAGGTCAGAACATCTTGAATGGGTTACTACCGAATCAGATATTTGATCCTGAAATCCCAACAGGTCAGATTCTAATTGGTAAGGCGAAGGCTGGGACAGTTGTCGTGCGTCAGTCGACACTTAAGGTCGATGAGATTGAGAATTATTACTATGACGCACATGATACAAGGACGAAGGAGGAATATCTACCGGCTGTCATTGAGGATAGGTTCTGGGTCGATATTCAGTCGACTTGATTTAATTTGTTAATCAGGGCAAAAGGGGTGCGAGGGTCAAAAGCTCTCAATCCCCTTAAGCCTTAAACGAGGAGGAGATAATTCGATATGGCAACATATAGGCGCGCTTCATTCTTTCCACAGAACCCAAATACTTACGATGGGAATGGGAAGATTCATCAAACAGAATCAGCGAATGGGATAAAACTTGTTCAAGATAAGAGTGGTAAGGGGTTCCGCAAAGTTGGAAATGTGAAAGATGGTAAAAGACTTGCAACAATTCAGGACGATTCCGCAACTAAGATTTTATCTGATAATGCGGAACTAAAGAAAGAAATGGCATCAAAAGATAAGCAACTTTCTGATGCTATGTTATTGATTAAAGACATGGAAAAAAGACTGAGAACCCTTGAAGATAAAAAGGAGACGAAGTAAATGAGTGAAGCGATTACTATTTCAAACGAGAAGGTAGAATCAAAGAACTTTACCTATGATGATTTACAAATCTACATTAAAAAAGGCGGGAAGGGTATTCCTGTAAACAAACCTTATGATCCAAAGGTGTTCTGGGATTCAATGGGGGATAAGTTTTATAAGGCGTTTGACAAGCCTGAGAAATGTGGGTTTGGGGTTGAGTTCTTCATAGACAGATTAAAACAACTTCAACCAATCGACTCACTTCTTGATGTTGGATGTGGGTTTGGTCGCCTTGCACCGTTTCTCCTTCAAGCTCAAGTCTGTAAGCAATATACTGGGATCGATATTGCAGAATCAATAGTCAAATGTTCTGAAAACTATCTTGATATATCAGTTAAAGAGGAAAATGAACTTGAGAAAGTTCAGCAATTCTTTATGAATGGGAATATATCAGATGATACAAAGACTCTCATAGCAAAAGATGTGAATTCTTTACTTGAGGTGATTAAAAAGAAGCAGGATGAGAGGGCGAAGAAGCAAACGGTTGACTATCGGGATAAAATAAAACTGTCTCAGGGCGACTCAAGGAAAATACAATTCGATTCAAACTCATTTGATTGTGTAATAGTTAATGAGGTATTGCAGAACATGAATTATCAAGATGCAATTGAATCATGTCGTGAAATTGCCCGTGTATCAAAATCAAATATAGTTCTTCTTGAACGCTGGGCTTTCCCAAATGAGCATTCTGAACCTCATGTTTGGTCACATAATTATTCTCAAATATTTACAGAACTTGGACTCGATGTATTACAAACTACTACGATTAGTCAAGGGCTACAGGGGCTTGTAGTCAGAAAGAGGTAGATATGCCTGGACCTTATCGTGGACCAGTAACAGAGCAGGATAGATTTATAAGAGATCAGTTTGTCGATGCGTCAGCTAGTATAGGTTCTTGGCATACAATGGAATTATTTAGTGCGGTTGTAGGAACAGGACAAACGATTACAGGGGCAACTGTATCAGTTAAAGACTCATCATCTCAAACGATTTGGGTTGATATTACGGGGGCTAATGCAACTGGGATAGTATTTACATTGAGAGGTGGTTTAAGTGGTGTATTCTTTACTACACTTCGTGCGAATACAGGATCAGGTGGTTCGCCTGGGACTTATATTTGGAAAAATCAGGCGGCTGGAGTTGTAACTGGTATGGCAACTGACACTACAGGATTTACTCGTATGGATGATATGTTTCTTCAAGTTGCAAATCCGGCATCAGTTACAGGAGGGGCTTCTGTTACAGTAAGAGCGAGGGTATTTACTTCGCCTGAATTTTAGGAGTTTTAAATGCCTCTTTCTACAACTGATAGTGTAAGAACATTGATAGGTGACATGAACAAATCAGCTATTAATGAAAAAGTTGCGAATGGAGATGGGGCTACAACTATATTCCAACTCGATATGTTTCCTGTTCGTACTGGTTCAACTACTTTCTATAAGTCAGGTGTTGCTGTCAGTTCGGCTATAGTAAATCTTGTTCTTGGAACAGTCGATGTTACAGGTTCGGCCCCTGCGACTGGGGATCAACTTGTTGCTACATATCAATATAATGCCCTGTCAGATCAGGAGATTGAATTTTATATAGCTCTTGCTTCTGCGGCCTCAGCACTCATAGCGGCCTCCTATGCCGCTCGTGCGTTAGCTGGTAATGCCGCACGTTATTTTTCTTATACTCAAGGTCAAAAGTCTGTAAATAAGGATAATCTCTCAGCGAAGTTTCTTAAACTAGCTGAGTCGTTAGAATCAGCTTACGAGAAAAATATCACAACTTTTGGCACCTCAAATATGACGCTCGCCTCAAATGACGAATCTGGAACAAATTTTGATAACTACGACACAGGACTAGCATCATTTGGTAGTCCAATTAGATATACAGGTACATTTTGATGGAAGATAAAATGAGTGTAAAAGAGTCATTGAATATAAGATTAAAACGTGGTAACGACATTATTGAGGAAAGAAAAATTGATGGAAAGAAAATTAATCTACTGGAGGAACTATGCAAAATTTTCTCAAATATAAAGGAGTAATGACGCTTATTTTGCGTGATTCTATAACAAACGAGGTAAAAGATTCAAGGGTTATAGATAATGTATTTTTAAATGTCGGTAAAGTTTGGGCGATTCAGAGATTGTTTGATGATACATCTTCCGTAGTTTCTGGTACTGCTGGACAATACTTTTATGTTGGAACTTCTGTGTCAGGAAATAATGTTGGGGCTACTGCAACTGATACTACAGCTCAGTGCACATTTGTAAGTGGTGGGCAAATTAATTTTACCTATCAAACGGGTGGAGTTGCTGGATCAATGTCTGGAACTGCAACCTTTACCACAGGAACAGCAGTTGGTGCGATTACTGAGGCTGGAATATTTGCTGGAACTCCTGCCAACGCTCCACTTTCAACTGGCGATGGTGTGTTTATTTGTAGAGCGCAATTTACGGCAATTAATAAATTAACTACAGATATTCTGCAAGTTAAATGGGATGTGAGCATAGCTTAATATGTCTACAGTTATTAGAATTCCAGTTGATTTACGATCACCAGAACAAACTGGGTTAGCCGGAAACTCATTTTGGACAGTAAACTCTGGGGCTGTGTCTCAAATGGGTTATTGGGCATTCCTTGGTAATACATCAGGTGGGTCAGGTACTGGCATTCGGGTTACAGGTGGAATAGTATATGGGTATGTTCAGGTACCATCAAATGTTGATCCTGGGTCTGTAGGTAAACTAATTCTTTGTCTTGCGGCATCAGCTACAGCAGGTTCTGTTTCTGCGTGGAGAGTTGGGGTTTCTGAGATTCAAACTGGTATAACATTTGATAATCCATCCTGGGTTCATGAAAATACAATTCCCTGGACTGCTCCAACAACTGCTTATTCAAGACAAGATTTATCTTTTACATTAACTTCTGCGACTACAGCGGACGCAATACTCTCTATAAAAGTTAGTAGGGAAATTCTTGGTGGTAGTGGAAGTGGGGTTGATTTATCAACAGCTACAGTAGGATGTTTTGACGTATTTTTACAAATAACGGCAACGGCATGAGTAGAAATTTTAACGGCACAACTGATGTTATTGCTTGTGGGACTATAAATGATGTTATGACAGAAAATGGTGCATTAACAGTATCTTTGTGGATGTTTCCAAATAGTTTAGGAGAAGGGAGCCAGGGTTTTATCTTTTCAAAAGATACAGCAGGAAGTTCTGTTGGTGTCGGAATTAGATGTAATTTAACAAATATATTAAGATTTTTTGTGTTCGGAACTACTACTCTTGCAAGAAACAGTGGGAATAATGTTATTGTGTTTGGTGTTTGGCAAAATATTGCAATAACTTGGGATGGTTCTACAACAGCATCAAATGTTTTAATGTATTGGAATGGGTCCCAAACTACTTATGGGATAACTACGAATGGGGTAGGGTTAGCTGATAATGCCGCATCTGTTATGAGAATAGGAAATAATAATATTGCATCTCAAACATTTGATGGAAAAATATCTCATGTTCAGGTATTTGATAGAGTTTTAAACCTTAATGAGATAAAACAGATTATGTGGTTTCCAGGTTCAGTTAAAAGTGGTCTTAGAAGATATTATCCATTGTGGGGAACAAGTAGTAATGAGCCTGATATAGCAGGAGTTGCTGGTCCGCTATCTCAAGGGGTTTTGACTGGCACAACTAGAAGCTCTGATCCTCCCATTGGAAGAAATTTTAGACTTTTAAGAAGAAATATAGTTACAAGGTATAATACAGTTACGGGGGCTGTAGTTTATACAAAAAATTTATCTGATTCTATTATATTGAATGAGTCAATAACAAAAGATACTTTAAAATATATTTCCCAAAATATTACTCTTTCAGAGACTCAATCAAAAGATATATTAAAAATATTAATACAGGCGATTACATTTTCTGAATCAAAGATTTTAGACTTTCTTAAACTATTAAATCAATCTTCTACTTTATCTGAATCTATCGTAAATGATACAACAAAACTATTATCTGATTCTATTATATTATCTGAATCAAAAGTATTAGATTTCTTAAAAATTCTATCACAATCAATTACTCTAAATGAATCAAATATTAAAAATATACTAAAAATATTATCAGAATCTTTAAACCTTACAGAATCTCAGATAAAAGAATTTATTAAATTATTAACAGATTCAATGACTTTGACAGAGTTACAAAATATATCACTTGTTGTTATTGCAAGAGCTTTAATAACTTTCTTGGCTCGTGGGATAGTAGACACTCATGATGAAATTCAAATGACTCATGATTTAAGTTTTACTGGGTTGCAAAAAGAAAATGCAGACTCAATGAAGAATCAACTTGTTACAACTGGTATATTAAAGAAGGACATGGATGAAGCTGAGATTGACAGTGACCGTATTACATGGGATTTTCATAATAGCTAATGGGTAAAAACTATGACATAAGACGTAGGAAACAGGAAGTTGATACGACGCTTGGGGGCGTAACTATTACTTCAACCGCTATTGAAACGCGGTACATTGAGCTACAGACTCTTTCAACTCAAGAGGTATTGGCTCTTGGGGGTTTGAGAATAGAGGGAACTTTGAGAGGGTTTTGTCATAAGGATACGAACATTCGTGAGGGTGATGTTATTAGTCCGAACTCTGGAACTACACGCTATGAGGTAACAGATGTTGAAGATTTACTTGATGAACATATACAATTTATAGCCAAGAAAGCTGACTAATGAATATGCACTTTTGTCTTATAAGAGAGAATTTCACATCAACATCAGTTAACCTTGATGTGGATAAAATTGATTATGTAAGGCGTTGGATAGTTTCGTCGATTAGGAATTCTAGTACCGATGCCTCAAAATATCATTTTGTAGCGTATGGTGGGTTGCAAGATATTTCTGGAACTGACAGACTTGAAGAATTGACAGGCTCAATCACAGGAACAGTATTTAAAATCATAAACAAGCGTGAGTTCTCAAATGACCACATGGAGTTTGATTTGGAAAAGATATGCCAGACAAGGTAATTGAGGTTCAAGGGATTGAGGAATTAGAAGATAGACTTAATAAGATACCAGAGAAAATTAAGCAATTATCTAGTTTTGCATTAGATAAAGTCTGTGACCAGGTTGCGACAAATATTCAAGCAACTTATCGTGGTGGGTCGTCTCCTGGATTCAAAGATAGGACAGGGGCGTTGAGAGGGTCTATTCGAGGTAGTTTCCTATCCTACGAAGGTGAAGACGTAGCGGTTGGGTTTGTGGGGGCTGGTGATGATATGATTGGCTCAAATGGTAAGAAAACAAAAGACTATGTTGAGATGGTTGAGTTCGGTGAGTTTTCAAGGGCTGGCAACACATCATTCCTACGAGCTGGTGTTCAAAAACTATCCCGTAGTATCGCTGAAATGATAGCAAAAGAGTTTGATATAGAAAGTTTAATCTAATGGGATTATCAGTTAAAAGAGCTATAAGAGATATCTTAGTAAATGACTCAACTATACAGGGATTCTTTTCAGCAACCCTAACCTCATCAGCAAGAGTATTCCCAGTTTACATGGAGTTGTCTGGAAACTACCCTCAGATTATCTACTCTGAAACCCCAGGCCGTACTGACCCTGGAATGTCTGGCAGTAACGGTACGATGACTTTTATGATTGAAACACAGGCAACAGGTGGGATTAACCCTCACGTTACACAGGAAAATATATTAGAACGCATAGACCAGCTTATTGATGATAAATCATTAACTGGTGTTGCAATATCAGGAACGGCGGTTAATATCTACCTTATGCTTCGTGAGGGTGGTACAGAAATTAGCTACAATGAGGCGAGAAAAGTTTATAGTCGATTTATTACATATTCCTACAAGATGTTGAAAGATTAAGGAGGTATAAATGTTTGTATTCGGGGTTGGGACATTAAGTGTATTGACAAATAATTTACTAACAGGCGCTGTCGTTACAACGGGGTCGTCTGGTGGAAATGCAGAGAGGCTTCAAATTGGTTCTGGTCTTATTATGATCGATGGAATTACGGCTACACTATCAGCTCAATCAGCATCGATTGGTAGTGTATTGACAGGTGGCATAAACACAGGTTCAGGTCTTATGATTTATGGTTATATTGCCGCAGGTTCAACTACTACTGCAACAATTGGAGTAGCATCGGCGACTGATCCAATTAATACCTCAATTGGTATCCCAACAGCCATTTGTCCATTAGCTAAGTTCTCATTTGGAACATCAACTGTTAGTATCGGAACGATTGTAGCATGGTCTGGTGGATCGGCAACGAAAGTGATTGGTAAGGTACAAAATGTCAAAATAGACCTTTCCGTTGAAAACGCTCAAATGCGTGGGGGTGGAGATGTTTATCCCGTAGACACACAATTTTTTAATGGGAAATGTGAGGGGTCGTTTGAGTGGGCAGATGACACAGCAACACAGCTTTTATTTTTAGGGGGTTCTTATTCATCTGGTGGGGCGGCGTCTGGGACGTGGACGTTATCTGGGGTGTGTAGACCAGAACCTGTAAGCCTCTCATTTACAAATGTTACAAATGGGATAACCTCAACCTATACTATTCTCCACGCCTACTTACATAGTAAGAGTGATGATTTTAAGAGAACAGATTATATGATGCCGAGTTATTCGTTTATTTCACAGGCAAATATTTTAAATAACGTCCTAACAGTACAAGCATAAGGAGAATAAAATGGCATTTCTTTTTGGGGTCGGAACATTACAAATTAGTGCAACGGGTCAGGTGTTTTCTATCGGGAAAATTCAGAATGTGAAGTTAGATATAAGCTATGAGAATGGACAACTTCGAGGTGGGACAGATGTGTTTCCTGTAGATACGCAATTCTTCAATGGAAAAGTTGAGGGGTCATTTGAATATGGTTCAATTGAATTATCTCAAGTAGCTTATATGTTGGGAGGCTCTGGTGTTTTTGCGGGAGCGGGAGGGTCTGGTACTTTGACAATTTCTGGTACTCTTAAGCCTCATCATGTTCAGATTGTATTCTCAGCCGTTACTAACGGGATTACGGCTACATGGAAACTACAGAAAGCCTACGTTCCAAATCTTACCCTTGACTGGAAGAGGACAGACTACAATTTACCAAGTATGAACTTTATATGTGATAGTACCGCTGGAAACGTGATGACACTACAGCAATAAGATGCCAGATATCATTAAAGTCGCAATAGAGTTATCTGATGGTCGCCATGTAGCAATAAGAATAGATGATTTGTCTAATCCATTAAAGAAGAAGTTAAGGAAAGAAGCTGAGAGGTTTTTCACAATGAAGAAAGTCATAACCGAGCCAATCTACAACGAGGAGAGATAATGTCAGATAACTTGAATGAAATACTATATGGTAAGACAGAGGTAGTGAAGTTGGCCGATGGGAAAGAGTATACCCTTCGTGAACCAGATATAGACACCTTAGAAACACTTGAACTTGGTACGTCAGATATCAATGACATGAAGACGATTAAGAAAATCGCCTGGGCGTTACTTGAACAGGACAATAAAGGCTTAAAAAAAGAGTCTTTCGGCAAACTAATTACCCTCTCCATGATGACTGAGGGATCAGAATTCATGCAGAAGTTATTATCAGTCCTCGGGAGGAACCAGGAAACAAAAAAAGTGTAGGCGAGGACACGACAACGTGGAGTGAGATCGTGAGTTTCCTCGCATCGGAGTTTGGAATTAGTTTAAATCGTAGGTCAGATAAATACCTTGGGTATCTCAAAATGTCTCAGGTGAACAGTTTAATCAATGGGTATACGAGGATGAAAGAGAAAGAGGCTGATGCTGTGAAGCGTCAATCAGGACAGGGGTCGAATAGATTTGAAGCGAACACAATAAGTGATTTGAAGCATGTTCCTGGGGTAGTAGTAAAGAATAAGAAGAAGTAATTATTTAACTATTAGTTTATAAGTAAAATATATGACAAGAAAACAAATACCTAAGACTACAATATTTGATCCAAGTGATGTAAGTATTTCGCCAATTTCTAATAGTTTAGATTTAGGTTTTTCCATAAAGAGTATTATAACACAAAGGATTTAATTTGGCAACTCTTGGTGAACTGAATATATTAGTCAATATCAAAGGTTTATCTACTGTAAAAAGTGGATTAAAAGAACTAAACAAAGAGACAGAAAACACTAATAACCAGTTTAAATCAGCCGCAGAATCAGCATCTGTATTTGAAGCGCAATTCAAGAAACAAGATATCCAACTAAAAAAATCTCAGCAACAGTTTAAATCAATTGTCTCAGACTTGAGAAGTGTTGGGCGTGAACTTACACAACTTGGTTCTGTTATTAGGAACCAAGGTTTAGTTATAATAGGAGCTTTTACAGCGGCGTTTGTCTCAACTCGTGAAGTTGTCCCACTTGTAGATGCAGACCTTAATAATCTTTCAACTTCGTTTCGTCATATTTCAGAATCAATATCACGAGCCGCCGAACCATCACTCAAAGAGTTTACTGATTCAATAAAAGAATTAGAAAAATGGGTCAATAAAGTTTCAAAGAGTAATCCTGAACTCATCAATTCATTCTTAAAGTTCGCTGGTATTTCAGTTATTATTGGTACGGTAATAGTTGGTCTTGGCACGATGTTTAAAAGTTTGAGCGAGATAATAAAGCTATTAAAAACAATTGGTATATTAACTACCACAGGAGCATTCTCTGTTGTTGCAATTAGGTTCTTAGGATGGGCGACAGCTATTGGAGCAATATATCTTGCTCTTAAAAAAGTTCGTGAAGAGATTGACAAACTAGGTAATTCAAACATATTCAAGAAATTGCTTAATGTTATGATGAAAGTAAGCCCCGCGGCAAACCTAATGGGATTAGCAAACCCATTAACTACTATACAACCAGGTGGTGGTAAATTTGGAGGTAAAGGAGCTTCTGGTTCCTGGGATACGCCTTCAGGTGGGGGGTCACATCAATTATCAAAAGAAGAATTACCCAATAGCATGACAAATGCCGCCGCTCAAATTGAGGCTGTTAATCAAAAAGCTCAACAGGCTATAGAACAAGGTCTGATTATGGCTCAAGCTGTAAGAACTCAAATTGGTACAGTATTTGATTCTTTAACAAAAGGTATTGGTGATGCTGTAGCACAGTCTATAATCTATGGTGAAAATTTTCTTGAATCTATGGTTAATGTATTGAAGAGTTTAGCCGCTAGTATTATCTCTATGCTTGTTGAAGTTATTGCTAAAATATTAGTATTAAGAGCATTAGGTGTAGTTGGACCTATACCTGCGGCGGCTTTATTTGGTGGGGGGCAGGGGTTTGGGGAGGCGGTTGGGAGTACAAAATCTGGACAGGGGATAGGTGGATTTTTTAAGAATATCCTTGGATTCGCTGAAGGTGGAATAGTTACAAAACCAACTCTTGGTGTATTTGGTGAAGCGGGACCAGAGGCTGTTGTGCCATTAGATAAAATGGGTCAAATGGGTGGGCAGGTAACAATCAATATGATGGAGCCTGTGTTCTTACAAGATGAAGCATCAAAAGATAGATTCATAAGATATTTTACTAACGCTTTAAAGCGGGTAACTAATAGACGTACTGGAGGAACGGCTCTCGCCGTTTAATCTATGGCATTTGACGCACCGAAACTTGGTGGCTACACATTATCTAATCCACCAAATACCATGTCAATTATACCAGAAGCTATCCAGCAGAATAATGAACTAGCTGACGGTGGGATGAAACAAAGAATACTCGGATACCGTATTCATGCAACACTTGACTGGTCTGATAATTGGATTAGGAGGCAAGATTTAACAGGACTAATCGCTGTTGCAAATGATACAACAGCGGCACTTACTTTCTTTCCAAGACCTTCCACCTTCGCTTCAAAGAGTTATCAGGTCATCTGGATTAACAAATTTCAATTCTCATATCATAATGGGCATTATAATTACTGGGGTGGGAGTATAGAACTTGTAACCCCAACCACAACTAGCACTATATCACAGTCAGAGTTACCTTAAATGGCGATACAGTTTTTATCTTCTGCAACCTCAACTTTCTTAAATCTCCAATCTGGAAACGCCTCACCATTCTTCTATATTGAAGCCATTATCTCCGGTACAACCTCTATTATTGGCACCTCATTCACCTCAACAAACTGGCTTATAGATGGCGGGACAATCGACCGTGAGAAGCCAGCGCTTCCTGGGGATAGGTCAAATATATTTTCATCAGATGTTACATTGAAAATTGATAATTCAACAAAGCGATTTAGTCCAAAAGAATCTACTTCTGTATTTTTTAATAATGACTATCTTGATTCTCCAATCAATTATTATGCTGGATTCATTAATATTTCTGGTACCGCCATGCTTGTTCAACGCGGTTCTTTTTTTCTTGATACAATCAGAATAGATTCAAGACAAAATATAGCTTATTTTCATTTAAGAGATAAATTTAGAAAAGCACTTGATGTGCAAATTGGTGGGAATGATCCATCAGGAACAGCTATTCAATTTGTAGCAACCGGTATTTTACCTGGGAATCTTGTATTACAATCTTTGTTATTAACTGGAGCTGGTCTTACTTCAACGGATTTAAACCTACAGACTGCGAGTATAAGTTTTAATAATATATCATTTTCTACACAAAGTGTAGCACAAGCCGCTTCTTTAATTTCAGAAGCTTCTGATGGGTACCTCTATACATCAAGGAAGGGACTTCTCACATTTAATTCAAATGCTCCAGCATTCGGTAGCGGAACAGCAACTTTTTCAATTAACAACTCAGGACATTTTCAAAATATATTTTTTGAGGAAACAAAAGGAGATAGATTAAATAAAGTTACAGTTGAATTTGGTTCTGGAACTTCAATAGCCGTTGTTGATGAGTTAACAGGTAATACATCATCGTCTATTATTATATCAAATGACTCAATTCAGGGAACAGCGGAGGCTCAATCAATCGCCTCTCGTACAAGAGATAGGTTTTCAGGTCAGGCGAGTAAAGTCGAAATAATTTCTATTTGGCTCCCATCACTTGACATAGACGATAGATTATCAATTACAGATAATAATTTATCATTATCTGCGAATGTGTTTCGTATCTATAAAATACAAGAAGAACCCACAAATGGGACTATGACAATATTCGCAATATCAGAACGCGGAAATAGATCGAATGAAGATAATAAGTTTGGGTTTATTTCTGATCCGTCAGCGGCTAATCCTTCGGGTGGAATATTTACGGGAGGGGCAGGGGAACTAAATGGATGGCAAGCTGGGTGGGCATTTGTGGCACGAGATAACACAGCAATTAATCCATATTTTGACCAAGATGGAGATAATAATAATGTTTTAAATACAGGGGTTACGTCATCGGGGGCTGGGGGGACGGGGATTGAGGTTCCATTTGTTTGTTATTAAGGAGGAGAAATGCCAGCATTTACAGCGATAGCAACACGAGTTTATAAAGACCCACTTACAACAGTTTATTTGAATAGTATTAAACAAGATTTAGATTATTTAAACACAGGAATAGCGAAAGCTTGGGTAAATTTTGATGGTTCTGCCGGTGCGTTTTCCGCTCGGTCATCTTTCAATGTTTCAAGTCTTACTGATTCTGGCACAGGAAATTACCTAATTACTTTTACAACTGGTATGGCAAATTCTGGCTATATACTTGCAGGTTCTTCTAAATCATCCACTATGCTTGGCCCAAGGGTCATTGGAGAAGTTCCGTATGATACAGGTTCTATAAAGATTGCTATTGTTGATTCAGCCGGTAGTTTTGCTGATTCAGATTTTGTAAATGTAATTATAATGGGAGCTTCAAATCCATGAATGTAACTTTAGATAAAAGAATTGTCTGGAGACTTCCTGATGGGAGGGTGAATATTACTGTTTTATTTACTCAATCTATGCTTAAAAATGATACTGAGGATGAATTTATAGCTAGAGAAATTGAAAAGATGAAAAGTCATAATCCAGAACTTTCAAATATAGAAACATTTATTAAGACAAAAAGCGAGTTACTAAATACAATTAACTCTCATCCTGAGGGTCATAGATTGAAATTAAATTGTTCAAAATCTGGTCAATTAAATTTAGATTTGAACATAAAATTACCTCAAGATTTGAAGAAAGAGAAGTCCGCTCTAATAAAAACAAAACTAAAAAATCAGCTTAACTTAACAGATGAAGAAATAGATTTATTAATCAAATGAAATGGAATGGAGAGGAAAGACGAGCTATGAATCCAGAGTATGAATATTTAAAAGGTCAAATAGTTTTATTGAGCGAGAAGATAGATAATCTTACAAAGAATGGTCATTCTTCAAACGAATCTGTTGCAACAATCCTCAAACGCCATGATGAAACACTTTACGGAAATGGTAAACCTGGACTCACAACTACATTTTATAGTTTAAATGATACAATTGAATCTCACATAATTTGGGATAGATGGTTATATGGGAGTATGCTTACAATTCTTATATTTGTACTTGGTATTTTAATTAAGAAGAATGCTTAACATAGGAGGTTATCGTGGATTGGATATTAGTTAATAAAGAAGCGTTTGTTGCTGTGATATTTGCAATAGTTCGTCTTATGGAGTCTGTCGCTGTTCTTGCAAAGTCTCAAACAGCCATTAATGCAATAAGTATTTTAAAAGAATTTTTTAGGTTTGGATAAATTAGGAGAAACTTATGAGTAATCAACGAGGCATTATAGACCCATTTACCTTACTTGCCATTGTCACGATTATTGGGGCGGTGTTGTTTATTCCAAATAATCCTGTAGGGAATGTGCTTGGGGTAACACAGAAGCCGAATAAGATAGTTCAGACAGAGAAGGTCGAGTTGATTAAGGATAAGGACGGGGTTCCGATAGCTTATAAGACAACTACATCGGATAAAGATTTACAGCAGAAGGTTGGGATATTGGAACAGGTGAGAGCGTTACCAGTATTCATTCTCATACTTTCATTCGCTGGAATATTCTTCCCTTTTGTATCCTTGTGGCTACATAATACAAAACAAGCGCTAATATCTGACACAAAGAAAATTGTTGTCTCGATTGACAAAGCGATGAGTAAAGTCAAAGACGATACATTAAAGGCTCAACTCTATGATGAAATGGCGAAAACGCAAGACGAAACCACAAAAGACCTCGTTGATAAGATTCAAGGGAAATAAGAATAAGATTCATAATAGAGAAAATCCGACAGGGGAACATAGGAATAATAATAGAAACGAGATTGATGGGGCGTGGAGTATTCACGCTTGGTGTTAGGTTATATATTATTTAGATTATTTTTCTTCTTTACTCTTTCAAACATTAAGTATTCTCTATGATAGGATAAGCAACTATCACAGCATATCAAACTTCTTTTTGAAATCTTCTTTCCATCCCCATTCTTACATAGTCCGCGAGAAACATAATATTCCCTATATTCCTTCTGATAAATTCTTTGTCTATTTGATGTCTTAAACACTTCTTTTTAGATTCCAGAATTTTGAATCTTTATCCTTTAATTCAGATAATTCCCAATCAGATTGATTGAATAATATATTGTTTGCTTGTAGACATGGCTCAACAGACTCTGTGTTTCCTGATACGATTGCCGATGTAATTGGTCCTGATTCTTTTAGCGTTGCACAGCCATTAATCGATAAAATAAATATTATTGTTGCGATAATAAATTTTATAATTCGTATTGAAATTAAACGACACAACTCAACTAAATATCCAACAAATAACACAATGAAAAAAAACTCAATAACTTCAAATACTATCATTAAGAGCCCCACACGTTAAACATTTCTCACTTGTTGGTATTTCTGTGTGACCCATAAGCTCACAATCAGATGGTCTTTTAGTCTCACAGAACTTTGACTTTATAAGCCACCAAATTGTCTGTAGACGATGGAGCCATATTAGTGGGTCTTTCCTAGATAGACGTTGCATTTAGGTTCTCCAATGCGGTTTTTGCTATCTCCTGGTCAGATTTGGGGGTCATAGATTAATCTCTCTATCAAACAAATCAAGATCAGGTAACCATTCTTTTAATTCTATAAACATCAAACGCATTGACCATTTAGCATAAGCACCAAGCATAAATGTTGGATGCTTCCAAAAACCTGGGGAGAGGTGGTCATGCTGGTTCTCCAATGCACAGACAATTTAGTATCATGCAACAGTCATTCGCTTCGGGATCATGGTCACCTTTATTATGCCCACATTTCTCACATTTTATCCCCATAAAGAACCTCCTAATTATTTCTCTTATACGATTCTTCAACTCTGGTTCTTCCCCAATCAAGTTCCCAATGCCATTTAAAAATTCTTATAAACCATCTAATGTATGTGTAGACTAATCTTTCATATGACTGACACATCATTTCTGTCCTTATTGAAATCCCAGGAATTTCTAGTGAAAATCTAAACATAAGAACCTCCTGTTAAAATTAGGCTGTGTATGACTTCGATACATCGGAATCGCCGAATCGAACGGCTCATTCCTTAGGCGATAACCCTCGCTAATGCTTGTGGTCGAATCCACGATCATACACAGCTTCAAAACTTTTGCCTAAACTTGTGCCGTCTCTCCGAGCTGTCACGCTGTTTCTTTTAGGGAAGGCCAACGTTCTCCTTGACCGCAACCCGTTAGGTATGGTCATTTGCCTTGCTCAAAATCTTTTAAGTCCTTAAAAGCATCTCTCAATTCTCCTACTCCGTAAGTTCCGCACTCAGGGCATACTTCCGAGGGAGATTCATTCTTTAAAGGCCACACAAGATACCGAGCCCTCTCAATCACCTTGTCTCTAAGCTCATTCACTTTTTCAAGATCGGAAAGTTTCTTTCTTAAATCGCTATGACTGCACTCACCGAGTAACAATCCTTGTGAGAGGCATACTTGGCATTTCAAAATATTATCTGGAACAAAAAGTGTCATTTACTTCTCCTTTTCTGGTTGCCTAGCCAATCTCTTTACCCTCTCCTTTTCGATTATTTAATAAACTTCAAACAAATCCACACCCAAGTTAAAGTCCACCCCACCCAGAAAAAGTTAGACTCTTTTACAGAGGGAATAACTGAATAAATTTTCTCAAGTATCTGAGTAACTACAACTCCCAGAATAATCCACCCACCAATATAAATTAGCCAGTTCACTCACCTCTCCTTTTCGATGAGGGTATAAAATTATCACAATGACATACACCAAACCCACAGTTTGGATGATCTACATGGCCTATACAAACCATAGAGCCACCCATCTTCCTTCCATAAGAGTCAACAAAGTGACCATGCTCTTTAGATTTATGTCCACAGATACATTTAGCCCTGATCACCCTCCCTTTCTTCTTCATTTCTTTTTCCTTACGGGGCGAATTTCGACTCGAATTACTTTCGCTACTTTGTCAGCTATTTCATCACTCCAATCTTGTTCCAACACATCCAGTTCTTCGTAAACCCTACTAGCCGTAATTTGGTAATTATTCAACGGAATCAAAACTGCCCACGCCTTAATCACCCTCTCCCTCTTCTTTGGCTTCATGGTTTAACCTTTCCGCATTTACAATAAAATTTACCAACTGTGCAAGGACATTCATTTCCTATTAGTTGAACAAAACATTTGTTATATCTATGCCTATGCTTTCTTCCTGTGCACCAACATTCAATGTGGTGATAAGTATGCTTCTTTGGCTTCTGCTTCATGGTTTTCTCTCAATTTCCTGTAGCTCCAACAAAAACAACAGATTGTTTTTCTCCATATGATTTGGTTTCCAACAACTGTTCCATTACAAGAATCGTAAAGATGATTGTGTGTTTTTGTCCAGCAATGTTTACACTTCTGCTTCATTGGGGGTTAGGCTCCTCAATGAAATAGCCATCTTTCCAAATTGGATTGAGAGTTTCGGCTGACGGTAATACAGTAACTACATAACCTTCATCTGAGGCTATTCCCATAAATCCATAGTCGAAGCGTGTGCCATCTTTAAATCTTGGATGATTTGAACATACAACACGCATGGCACTATGGTCATAAATCTTTGGTTCTCTATCATCGTACTTCCATTGGACAACAATATATTTCACTCCACCACCCCCAATCTCTTTAGATTCTGTCTCATTTGAGAGAGACAGTATTCTTTTTATTGTGATAATCGTTCCAGTTTTTCATACAGGTTAGACAATGCCTATGCCCGAGTTCATCAATCATCAAATTGCTACCAGAATACGGATGCCCTTTTTTACAAACAGTTTTTAAGGTTTGGTGATTAACTTGACGGCGTACATTATCGGCGAGTTCTATAAACCTACAATTTTCATAAGTGTAATGTCCTTTGGGATCAATTCTGTCTATCGAAGGATTTTTAAGTTGATATGCCTTGTCTCTAAACCACAAATTTTTTAGCTCCTCATTGGTTATTAAGCACTTAATCCCCCTGCCACCATAATTTGAGTAGTTGCCCGAGGATTTGTATAAGCATCTATTTTTTATTCTAGCCAGAGTCTTTGTCCAGGGTCGCTTTCTAAGATTAATATTCGTCATATTCCTACAACATGGCTTACACTCAGTCCGATACTTGCCACTATCTTTTCGATAGAAAAATTGGTCAGCGTCCTTTTCAGCCTTGCAAATCCTACACTCTATCTTCTCCCTCACGCTAGACATTGTTAATCCCACTCCAGTTGCTTTTCAACCTTCTTACACTCACAACACATAACCAATTTATAAACCTTGAGTCCTTCATATTTAATACGCTTCTTGCACCTCTCACCTATTTGATGCCAACAATGTTCAAACTCTTTACACTCCTTTGGCATTGTTACCTCTCTGACGGATGGTTTGGGCTAATTTCTTATGGTCTACTGGTAATGTTTTAATTGGTATATTTATTGTCCATCCCTTAAAAGGAACTGATTCAGCCAACTTCGCACACTCTTCCCTCTCAGCTTGAATCCAATGCTCTTTTTGGATAGATGCCTGGAGTCTCTCTTCCTCACGAACACGATCTAGGGCTTTGGTGATTTCATATCTAATTTGAGCACGGTTGACCTGAATATCATTGCCCTCGAATTGCACAGCTTTGGTGCATTGTTTTATAATCTCCCTCGCCATCTCTTCCGAAGATTTAGTCATGCTTTTTCACCTTAACTTTTACATGATCGTTTGGACACTTGTATCTATCTACTTGGGATAACTCTTTTAACTTTTTGGTTTTAAAGTTGTAAGTGCTTAAACCACTTGATTGAATTTCGTCAAACCCTTCCCCACAGTGACATTTCATTTTAGAAGATTTAGTGGGCATGGTTATTTTAGACTATCCATGATAACTTGCTTCATATCTTGTTTCTTCTTCCAGAAGTAATCCTTAACAACCTCTTGGCATAAAGAGTCCAAACACTGATTAACTTGTTCTTGCATAGCTCGCTTGTAATCGTAAGTTTGAATAGCTTTCTTTACAGAAGATTCAATATCTTTCTCAATTTCTCTTTCATGCACAGCAAATGCTTGAATAATTTCTTTCTGTGATATCTTCAAACGAATATCAATAGTAGTTAAATCCATCTCTATTCTCCTTTGGTATGGTTAAAGTGAGCTTCGGCTTCCCTGACTAACGCTTGTGCTAATTTCTTAGCTTCTCCTACTGTCCATTCAGCTTGACCAGAATCATAGGCAACGGTTGGCATAAGTTCTTTATCAACTATGACTCTGATAAACTTCTCCTCTAAAGTTTTCTCTTTGGGTCTTGGAGTCCAATTACAAAACATTTGCCTTCCACACTCAGCACACCTAACATCACCATAAAAATATCCATCTAAAAATGGAATCAATTCAACCCTTTTACCACAGCTACACTCAAATTTTACAGCTTCATATTGCGGACACCTCATCTAAACCTCCAAACTATGCTTTAACCATTTCAGAATCCATTAAATTTATAATCTCCATATTCTCCATTCTTACAATCCAACCATTTTGATGTTCTCCTTGACCACAACATCCGGTAACACAACATATATAATAATTTGGTTTCACTATAACACCCTTAATAAAACTAGCTTTGTGGATAATCACTTCACCACTGCGAAATGCTTCTTTCTCAAGCTTTCTTTCATACCGTAACTCTTGTAATCTTTTTTTAGTTCTACTTGTTACTAACATAAGATAACCTTAAAGCTATAAGCCAAACAATCCAAATACTAATGATTATCGTTGCTCTACTTGCCCACTTTCCCCACTTTTCTCCTAGACGATCTAGCCAAAAGTTTCCGAGGGGCGAGCCTGGGTCTGGGGGTTGTAGGCTCATTTGTTCCTCCAAGATTTAGGATTTCCAACTTCTCCTCTAAGAAGATGATGAGTAGTATGATCTGCTGTTGTACGAAATAGAACAAGATTAGATATTTTGTTATTCATTTTATCCCCGTCCTTATGATGGACAACCTCTATTGGAGTTAGATAACGCCCCAACTTCTTTTCCATTACTCTTCTATGAATGTAAACATAACCACGCTTATTTTTATAAGGATGGTCTTTTACCTTAGCCATAAGGTAACCGTTTGCAGTAGTTCTATAATCGTTTTCATTCTTGTAGTTTTCTGCATACCATTTTTTGCTCATTAGACTCATAACCAATTTCTTATTTTTGGTTAAGCATTTATCACAGAATTTTCTTTTTATAACTGTTTTTCCGCATGAAAAACATGG
>Ga0255338_1001433_pt1 | contig 45325 bp, 48 predicted proteins | sample MeOH1_35cm_T4_19_FD_203715 | JGI IMG/M metagenome (GOLD analysis project Ga0255338, IMG submission 203715) | Sandy soil microbial communities from University of British Columbia, Vancouver, Canada - MeOH1_35cm_T4_195 | ecosystem: Engineered > Artificial ecosystem > Sand microcosm > Unclassified ...
CGTATCAATTAACTTTGAGCTGCATTTAAAAGAATCTGAATGGCGTTGGAAAAAACAACCTGATGAACTTGCTAGGGAACTATGGCAACTCATCAGATATTATTAATCTCTGCTAGTCTAGAGCCTAAAGAATTTTTACTAGCGAAGAATAACTCTAATCGCTGTTTTCCGGTCTTTGGTTTGCGTTGCGATCGCATACAAGGGCCTTGTAATCGGTCACTTCATATTTAAATTGTCTTTTTCTTTACCAATTCTACCAATTTTTCTTTGATCACGACCGGATCCTTTTTGTACAAAAAGAAGCGCTCAATTGGACAATCATCCTGCCGGAATTCCCCCGCCGGATACATCAGGCTTTCGCTGAAAGTCGCAATGATATGCTGAAAAGAAAAATGACCGATCTGGTCATTGAGGAGAGGCGCTAAAATTACCTGCTGGCACATATCGCAATCTTATCAGTACAGAAAATCAGATCTAATCAAATTGAAATGTATAAAACAGATCAATGGCGCTGTCTTCGCCTGCTTGCGTGACAACGGTTAGCTTGGGAGTCAAATTGTAAGTCAGTTTAGTGATTCCCATTGTAGTTGTCGCCAGACTGCGCTCATAACTTAAATAAATACGCGATGAAATACGTTTGCCGACCACACCGATTTGCCCACTCAGTGAACTGCCGAGTCCTGCTTGCTTGAATGAAATCTCATCCACACCAAGTGCCTTGGTAATTTTTTCAGTAATTCCGGCTCCGGATTGTCCGCCCAGTATCGAACCCGCTGCTGCCAGTAATACCGAAGTATCTAATCCGCCGGGATCGGGTTTTCTTCCTAAAACAATCCAGGAAAGTTTTTCGGTATCGGGAACATTCGGAGTCGATACCAATGTCACCCTCGGGTGACGCACCGAACCCATGATTTCAACACCAGCTTCAACCGCTAAACCTTCCCGCACGGCCAGAATATTTAACCCGGGATCGTCCAGCGGGCCTTGAAAGCTGACAATGCCGCGCTGAACTGTAAGGTTCTGGCCATATACTTTAAAAGTGGTATCTTTTGCCGTAATTGTGCCATTCACCTTGAGCGTATTATTTTTATCATTCTGAACTTGTAATTGGCCCGCTAAGCGGCCTTCCAATCCGGCTGCACGAAGATAGAATTTTTCTCCTAAATTGAGGACTATGTCCAATAGCAGAGACAGATTTTGCGGGGTAGTATTGGGGCTGTTCACAAAAACAATGTCTTCAGATAATTCAGGGCGATCTTGCGGCGGTTGCAGCAATAAGCCAGCATCTGCCGCTAGGCTGCCTGTCACGCTCAGACTATTTTTATGGAACCTAGCCTGACCGGAACCGGATGCAACAATCCAATAATCTGTTTTATGCGTGAAAGGGAGTTGATTCATTTTGAAATCTAACTGGCTTTCATTGCCAACAAGCCCAATGTTTCCGGTAATTGTTAAAGAGCCCGATGCGCTATCCAACTTTACATCCTTTAACAACCGGTCATCCGGTGGCGCTTCGTGCGGCGTGATAAAGTGGAGTTGCTCAATCTTTAAGTTCGATTGGCGGAAATTGGCAACCAAGCTGCCTTGCTGCAAATTTATTCCATGCTCCAGCAACACCACACTCAATTGCGTGCCGGAAACATTGCCATTAAAATCCGGTTGTTTGAGCGTTCCTTGTATAGTTGCCTGAACTTGAAGTTGCCCATTGGTACTTACACTGTCGCCTAAAAGGGAATCAATCCATTTTAGGTCCTTAATGCGGGCAATGACTTCACCGTTCAGCGGTGTTTCATCGGGAATAGTCCAGCTATTGTTCGATTGTATTACCGGTACGGACAAATGCACTTTGGCAGTGCCGATAGATTGGCTGGCTAATTCAAACTGGCCGGTTATTTTCCCATTTTGTGCGACGATTTTGAGCTGGGCTACCTCCAAGCCCAAAGGCTGTGATATTTCGTTGGGTAAATACCAGTCCCCTTTTTCACGTTGCATGTGCAAATTGCCGGTTAACTGCGAATTGGAAACAAAATCCCAATGACCGCCTAACTGTAACGAGGATTGTTTTGAGTCTTGGTGTTCGCCCGGCAGTAAAGCGATGCCTGAAAAATGACCCTGGGTTTTCCATTCTCCGGGTATCCAGTGCAATTGATCGATACTTAAGAATCCATCGGAAATGGATAGTTTTGTATGGCCGAGCGACACAAATTCCGAATTTATTGCCAAAGTTGTTGGCGCTGTTAAGCGAACGGGTATTTTTCCAGTGGAGGTAAATTCTGCCAATTGCCCGTTCCAGCGCAGGGATTGAATGGGTGATTTTTTGTCTATTCCTCCCACGGCTTTTAATTGGACTTTAAGTGAATCATTTATCTGTACTTTAGCCATTAGCGTGTGGCCAGAAATTTTTCCGCCGGCGTTTATTTCCACGTGCTGCAGGGCTGCTTTATCCCTGGCAGCATAGTTTCCAATGGCTGCTTTGAGTGAAATGGTTTCATTGTTCAAACTTCCATCGGCAACTAGTCCTGAGAGGTGGTGATTTCCCGGTAAGTGGAGATGTCGGCTTTTTATCTTGAAATCAAAATCGGGTGACTTTAGGTTTCCATTCCACTGAATGTGCGTTTGTACATCACCCGCCAAACCAAAGCCGATTTGTTCTAAAGCAGGCGCATTCACAGCGAGTTGATAAGTTTCACCGGATTCACCGGTACCGCCTTGCACCAGAAAATGATTGGATCCGATATTTAATTCTGCCTTACCTTTAAACTGGTCCAATCCGTTGAATACAATCTGGCCGGCTCCTGTTACCGAGAATTTCGCCAAGCGGCTTTTTTGAATTGTGTATTTGAATATTCCGGAAATTTGCGGAGACAATTGACCGGATAGCTGGATCGTTGCATTCAGATTAGAATTCGGCGCATGGATAAAATCAGAAATATTGAAATTTTCTAGATTCCCTGACAGTTCAAATGATTGTTCATTGCGGAAATCGAATTTCCCTTGCCCGGTTAATTGTGATTTGCTGCGCTGAAGATTAAATTGCTCGAGCGCAACATGCTCGCCATCCCGCGTTATTGCCGCATTGAAACTGATTGAATTGTCCTTAAGATGGATGCGGGCAGACTGTGTCTGTGCATTACCTTCCAGGCTAATTTGACCCGAAACTTGGGCTGCGCGTATGCGGCTATCGATATGCTGCGGATTTAATCTGCTGACAAGCAGATTGGCTGAACCGGATGCTTCTTCTAATTGCCAGATAAGATCCCCGCTTACAATTTCGCCGGGCGTAATTTGCGCATGGATATCCTGCAACTGTAGAACTTCTGCAGTGATGCGTGCCTGAACACTGATTGCAGAAAAGGGCAGGCCGCCGTCATTCAATGTGGCCGCTGCATGATTCTCAAGCAGAATCTTGCCTTCCAGTTGCCCGGATTCATTCCGAGTCAAATTGGCAGTGACGGAAAGACTGGCATGGGGTGCGTCAGAAACAAAACTAGCCGGATTAAGCTTTTCTAAAACTGCATGAAGTTGTGTCACTGGATTGGCTGCAAATGGCTGCAGTTGTAGAGTCAAATCTTTTTTTGTGAGCGACTGCTTGGCATGAATCTGAATATTCATCTGCTCCAGATTACCGGCGATGACAGCTTGCGCATCGCCCCATTGATGGGCATCGGACAGATCGATTTGCGCAGATAAATCGAACGGTGAATTTCCGTTGAGTTCCGCCAGAGCGCTAACCCCCCCCCAGGGTGTACGAAAATCCAGGTTGTTGAGTCGATGGTAATACCCATTGCTATCCAGCGATAGCGTAAGGTCAGAAATGATTAAATCATGACTTTCATGGGTTGTTGAGATTAAATATATTGAATCTACTTTAATCTGATAAACGGACAGAGCGAACGGTAGAGATAAGTTTTCAGGTAAAGTGCGCTGTGGCGCAGCAGTGGGAGAAGGGAGTATGCGGATATCTATCGCTTCAACAGATAGCTGATCGATTTTAATTTGCTTCTGAAACAAATCATTAAGACTCCAGGTTACGTGGATATTGTGCAGTGTTAACTGGAATTCTTCATTGGCAAAATGAATACTTTCAATTCTTAGGTTTTGCAGTGTCCCCTGAATTCCTTCAAATTGAATCGCACCGGAACTTAATCGCTTGATACCCGAGAGAGTTCCTTGCAACGCTGATTGGCTGTTTAATAACCAGTACCCGGCAATCGAGATGGACACCAGCGCTATTAAGAGCACACTGATCAGCCGTTTGGATTTCTGACTGATCCGCTTGGGATTCTGATTGTTATGTGGTTGATTGGTCATGGTCAAAGTTTAGAATGCAATCGCCATGGAGAAGTGGAAACGTAACGTGCCGGTTTCATGCGCCCGAGCCAGATCAAGCGCGATAGGTCCTGCAGGACTGCGCCAACGAACACCGCTGCCATAGCCTATAAACGGATGCATTTTTTGCCAGCTGTCCGCAGCGCTACCGATATCTGCAAAAGCAGCGGCCCCCCATTGATGCGTTATCCAGCGCGTGTATTCGATGGTGCCTGTCGCCATGGTACGACCGCCGACAATCGCATTACCTTCCTGCACCCCGATGCTTTTAAAGTCATAGCCGCGAACCGACTGGATACCACCTGCACGGAAGAGATATTCCTGAGGAATTCCGAAGCGTGACGAAGCAAGCGTGTAACCAATTTCTGCCCGCAGAAAAATGACATCCTGAGAGCCAACCGGCCACCAGCTTTGATGTCGCGCATAGGTACGAACAAAATCCTGAGTTGATAGGAGTTGCTGACTGCCTCCTCCGATACGAATCTCGGTCACATCACCACGCCGGATATTAAGCGGATCATCGACAATCTGGCGTCGCCAGCGCCAGTCCAGCGTTAACGCTTCATTAATCTGATTGATTGCACCTGCAGGCTGTTTATTTTCTCTTTGCCAATTCAAACCAAACTGCATTTGAATTTCTTGCGTCTGATAATTGCGCGTCATACCAATTTTTTGTTCATTCGTCTTTAAATTCTGAATGTCAGTCATTTGCAGACTGGTGATCAATGAATAATTGATATTATTCTGATCCGGGAGTGTATCAATGCCAGCAAAAAAGGTTTGGCGTTTTTGCTCCAGACGTAGCATGCTCGTCAAATTCCAGGCGCGATCCAGGAAATTATGATTACGATAATTGATCTCACCCCGTGCCCCGTTGTTCGAGCTGTAACCGCCACCGAATGCGAAACGCTGCGATTGTGCTTCAGTCAAGACGACTTGAACAGGAATGGATTTATGTTGTGATGTGTCGGGAGAAATATTGACTGAGACCGTGTTAAATTGTGGCGCCTTTTGAAGTACAATCTGAAAAAGATGCAATAAATCGCGTCGATACGCGTCGCCTATTTTAAATGGCGCGAGATTAGTGATCAAAGTCTGATCATAACGTTCTAATCCGATTATTTGTATCGCACCCAAATAAAAAATGGGCCCGGAATCAATGATTATGGAGAGATCAGCACGCGCATGATCATGATCAATCGTTGCTTGGCTGGTAACAATATTTGCTGCCGCAAAATCTTCTTGTGTTAGATCAGATAATAAAGTTGCTTTTGCCTGCTCCCACTCGGAAGAACGGAAGGGTGAGCCCGCTTGCAAAGGCCATGCGGCACGAAGTTGTTCAATGCGTTTCTGGTATTTGGCGTCTTCTTGTATGATTTCACCGCGAAACACGATGGAAACTTCGCCAATGCGCGTTACTACGCCGGGATCCACCCGGATTTCGGGTTCTGTAACTTCCCCTTGAGTCTGGTGCGACAATGTAATTACGGGCGAGAAATAACCTTCTGTTGCCAGTAAGCTGCGAATTTCTTTTTGCGCTCGATACAGAAAAGTTTTTTCGGCAGTACTGTCAGAAAAGGGTTCTGCTGGGAGTTTAAAGTACTTTGCAAGAAATTCTTTAATAGTGTCCGGTGCCGACAATATCACGGTTGTTGAATTTTTTGTGATATCGAATGATTCTTGCGCCAGAGCTATACCAGGTATGATTGCGATGAGCAGCAGGATTGTTGACCAGAACCGAATATAACAATAATCAATTTTTGAGGGGGTGCTTGACATAGTGACTCGATCTAAAACCGGCTGCGGCCTCAGTCTAAATAGCATCCTTTCATATTCTTATGGTTAAGACAGTGTACATTTATCAAAAGAAGTTTAGCAAAAACTGTCTGTTGGACTGTTTGAACATTGCAATATCACCGATTACTTTTATTTTTATTCTTACTCATGGCGAATGATTCTTTAACTCAGCAATGCAATAATTGAGATTCTCTTGATTGTACGAAAAAGAAGGGGGTCAGGTCGCGAATGCAGAATATTGTCAATTCGCGATCCGATCTCATTATTTTCATTCACTGTTGAAAATCAATAAGATGCCATGCTAAACTCGCGGCATGAAAGTTAAAGATCTTATCGCTTTGCTTGAATCGGATGGCTGGCAGCAGGTACGGCAAAAAGGCAGTCATCGCCAGTTTCACCATCCCGTCAAGCCCGGTACGGTCACAGTTGCTGGAAAACCCAGCGTGGATGTTCCACCCGGAACGCTCATCAATGTGTTAAAACAAGTGGGATTTAAGCAATAGAGGGCTATATGCGTTATATGGTTGTTATTGAGGAAGGTCCAACAAGCTTTGGTGCCTACGTTCCTGATCTTCCAGGTTGCATCGCTGTCGGCGAATCATCGGAAGAGGTTATGCAATTGATTCAGGAAGCCATCGAGTTTCATATTGAAGGCCTTAAAGAAAAAGGCCAGCATATCCCGACGCCACATTCCTCAAGCTTGTTTGTTGAAATTCAAGCCTAAAACATCGTAAAGGTGCACGACGATTACCTTTGTGCTTTTAAAATTTCCCGGCACGTAAAATATCAACCAGTTTCGCCAGCGCCTGGCCGCGATGGCTGATTTTGTTTTTTTGTCCTGCAGTCAGTTCTGCTGCGGTTTTGCCGAATTCCGACAGGAAAAAATACGGGTCATAACCAAAGCCGCTTGTTCCACGCGGTTGATCGATAATTTCACCATACCACGAACCATCCACAATAATGGGTTGCGGGTCATCGGCATGACGCACCAGAACGATCACACAATAGTAATAAGCATGCCGGTTTGATTCATTTTTAAGTGCCTCAACCAGTTTCAAATTATTGCGCTCATCGGATTTCGGTTCCCCGGCATACCGGGCTGACATGACACCAGGCGCACCATTCAATACATCAACACAAATACCTGAATCATCCGCCAGCGCCGGCAATCCGGAATGCTGGCTTGCATGCCTTGCCTTGGTCAATGCATTCTCAACAAAAGTGAGATACGGTTCATCCATTTCGGGTACATTAAAATATGATTGCGCAACCACTTCGATTACCAGTGGTGCCAGCAGGGCATTTATTTCTTGCAATTTCCCCCGATTGTTACTCGCGATAACCAGTTTTGACAACATGACTACTCTATTGCCAACACTGATTTCTGAATGGCCACCAATTCCTGTATGCCCTGTTGCGCCATATCAAGCATCGTGGCAAGTTCCTGTCGGCTGAATGGCGTGCCCTCCGCAGTGCCCTGCACTTCCACCATGCCCAACTTCCCGGTCATCACGACATTCATGTCGGTATCACAAGAAGAATCCTCTTCATAGTCAAGATCCAGTATTGGCATACCTTGATGCATCCCTACCGAAATTGCAGCAACATGATCGAGTAGCGGCGACGTTTCGATCAGTTGTTTATAGAGCAGATTTTCCATTGCATCATGCAGCGCCACAAATGCACCGGTAATACTGGCAGTTCGGGTACCGCCATCCGCCTGAATCACATCACAATCTATCTGGATTGTGCGCTCACCCAGCTTTCTCAAATCCACGATGGACCGCAATGCCCGCCCAATCAAACGTTGAATTTCCATCGTGCGCCCGGACTGTTTTCCTCGCGCCGCTTCACGCTGCATACGTTCATTCGTTGAGCAAGGTAACATGCCATACTCGGCTGTCAGCCAGCCTTGCCCTTTTCCCTTGAGAAAGGAAGGAACCTGCTCGCTCACACTGGCCGTGCAGATCACTTTTGTATCACCGCATTCGATCAGAATCGCGCCATCCGCATGTTTCGTATAGTGGCGTGTAATTTTAACCGGACGTATCTGAGCTGGATTTCGATTGTGACTACGCATCATTGATTAAATAGCCTGTAAAGTAACGGTTAGAGAGAAAAACGATAGACTGGCTTGGCTGGCGCACCTGCAGACAATGTCAATACCTCATATCCGGCTTCAGTCACCAGCACGGTATGTTCCCACTGCGCTGACAGACTGCCATCCTTGGTTGTCACAGTCCACCCGTCGGGCAGGTGGCGTATGGCTGCCTTGCCTGCATTGATCATGGGCTCCACGGTAAATATCATTCCCGGCTTAAGCTCCAGCCCCGTGCCAGCCCGCCCATAATGCAGAACCTGCGGATCCTCATGAAATTTCTTGCCAATTCCATGCCCGCAAAATTCCCTGACCACGCTATATCCCACCCCTTCTGCCAGTTTCTGTATCGCATGTCCGATATCACCCAGATGCTTCCCGGGCTTGATCTCATCAATTCCTCTCCACATCGCTTCATAGGTCAGTTCACACAGTCGCCTGGCCTGGATTGACGGTTCGCCGACATAAAACATCCGGCTCGTGTCGCCATGGTATCCATCGCTGATGACAGTGATATCCACATTGACAATATCACCGGTTTTCAATTTCTTTGCGCTCGGTACGCCGTGACAGATCTGGTTGTTAATCGAGGTACAAATCGATTTTGGATAGGGTGAGTGCCCTGAGGGTGCGTAATTAAGCGGGGCCGGTATGGTTTTTTGCACGTCAACCATATAGTTATGGCATAGAACATCCAGTTCTTCCGTTGTAATACCGGACTTAACAAAAGGTGTTATGTAATCCAGCACTTCCGAAGCCAGTCTGCCAGCAACACGCATTTTCTCTACTTCTTGCGGTGTTTTTATGTGTACTGTCATAGTTGATTCTTTTACTTGGATACCCAGCAAAGTATCATTTGTTTATGTAATCTCATGTATAAGTATGATCTACTGCACTGAAAGCAATGCCTGTTCTTTCCATCTTATGCGATCAGCGACAAAATCATCACCGGTGCGCGCATTTCTTCTGAGTCAATCGCGTATCTCCAAATTGTTTCATCTGTTCCTGCAATTGCGCCTGGATTCGATCAGACGGCTCACGGATCACAATCTTCTGGAGTTTAACCATACGTTCATCAATCCTGGCCGTTACAACCCCTTTATTTTTCAGCTCTTCCAATCGCACCCGGGCTTCTGATTTATCCCGCAACATGGCCAGAGAAATCGTATTCTTCCATACACCTTCATCCTGCACAAGAAAGCTCACGATGCCCAGATTTCTTAATTTGTTAATTTCCCGGTCAGCCGTTTGTTTGTTCTCGAAAGGTGGAATATATATCCAATGCATTGCAACACTGCCCGATTGCTCCATAGTATAGGTGTGATCCGATATAAGCTCTGACACAACTGCATCTGCCTGCAATATTTCAGTGCCTTGAAAGTCACCCCATTCCAGACAATTCACACGGGTTGGCAGCAACGTGATTTTCCCAGGATGCAGCAGCCCTTCTGTAATCGCTTCGCTCTGGTTATCAGGATTGGACTGCATGATAGCAGCAAAGATAGTATTAGTAATCAGTAGAAAAATAAAAATTATTTTCATTGAAAAATAAAATATTAAATGCTCACATTGATTGAATTTTGTTGTTATCGAACTAATGCCTTGCTAAAATATCACGATACATATTAATAGTACTTAAATAGATGTACCAAATTTTTGGATGCTTTAATAAAAACGGAATACACAAAATATGAAAAAAATCGCGACGAATATGGTAATGGTTGTAGCGCTCACATTATCTGCTCAAATCTCAGCTGAAACCACCACAAACTCCAAAGGTGATGCAGCCAAGGGAGAAGAAATTGCAGCGGGTGTTTGTGCTGGCTGCCACAATGCCGATGGCAACAGCATTATTCCGACGAATCCCAGCTTGGCTGGCCAGCATGCGGAGTATATCACCAAGCAGCTTAATGACTTTAAATCGATTGATGGCAAGCCGCCAAAGCGTAACAGCCCGGTAATGGCTTCCATGGTTGCCGCACTATCTGCTGAAGACATGAAAAATCTGGGCGCTTACTATGCCAAACAAAAAGCAAACCCAGGCAAAGCATCGGATGATGCAGCACTGATCAAAGCAGGCAAGATTCTTTATCACGGCGGCAACATTGAAAATGGCGTACCAGCCTGTGCAAGCTGTCATGGCCCTACCGGAGTCGGTATTCCACCTGTTTATCCAAATCTGGCAGGCCAGCATGCTGAGTACACGCAGTCACAATTGGGCCTGTTTAATTCCGGCGAACGCGCCAATGATAACGGTGTTATGCAGAAAGTTCTGGCACGGATGAACGCACAGGAAAAACGTGCTGTTTCTGAATATATCTCTGGATTGCGCTAAAGCGATACTCGCTATCAACTAAAAAGGCGGCTTATAAACCACAAGCCGCCTTTTTTATTTCATCTTATTACTGTTATTGGCAATTACCATGCACTGAAAATCTTCTCCGCAGCAGACAATGTTTTATTTATTTCGTTTTCGGTATGTGCGGAAGAAACAAAACCAGCTTCAAAAGCTGATGGTGCAAAGTAAACACCTTCATTCAGCATGGCATGGAAGAATCGGTTAAAGGCATTTTTATCGCATTCCATGACTTCCGCAAAACTGGTCGGGATTTCTTTCCGGAAATAAAGCCCGAACATCCCACCAATCGCCTGCGCACAGAAATCAATACCGTGTTTTCGTGCGATCGCAGTAATTCCATCCGTCAACTGCCGCGTTTTACCGGATAAATCTTCATAGAATCCTGCTGTTTGTATCAATTTCAATGTTGCCAACCCAGCAGCCACGGCAACAGGATTGCCCGACAATGTACCAGCCTGATAAACCGGACCGACCGGCGCCAGGCATTGCATGATGTCACGTCGACCACCAAATGCCGCCATCGGCATACCACCGCCAATCACTTTACCCAGTGTCGTCAAGTCGGGTTTGATGTGATACAACCCCTGCGCACACCCCAGACCAACCCGGAATCCTGTCATGACTTCATCAAAAATCAGCACACTGCCGTACTGCGTGCAGTATGTTCTCAATGTTGACAGGAAATCAGCCTTGGGTGCGACCAGATTCATATTACCCGCAACAGGCTCCACAATAACGGCTGCAATATCGTGCCCATATTTCTTGAAGGCCTCTTCTATGCCGGACAAATCGTTATAGTCCAGCACAATCGTATGCCCAACAGTTTCAGCAGGCACTCCAGCCGAACTGGGGTGACCAAAAGTCAAGGCACCTGAACCCGCCTTGACCAGCAAGGCATCATCATGCCCATGATAGCAGCCTTCAAATTTGATGATGCGGTTTCTACCGGTATAGCCCCGCGCCAGACGAATCGCGCTCATACCGGCCTCCGTACCGGAACTGACCAGCCTGACCTGTTCAATGGAAGGGATCAATCGACAAATCAATTCTGCTATAACCCACTCCGCTTCGGTCGGCGCTCCGAAAGTCAATCCATTCTGAGCCGTTGTCTGGACAGCCTCAATCACATCGGGATGTGCATGACCTAAAATCAAAGGCCCCCAGGAACCGACATAATCGATATACGATTTACCATCCGCATCCCAGAAATAAGCACCCTGCCCGCGTTGGAAAAAAACCGGATCACCGCCGACCGACTTGAATGCACGCACAGGGGAATTAACACCACCGGGAATATATTTCTGGGAAAGCTCAAATAATTGATGATTACGTGAAGTCATTTGCATACTCTCGTCTATAAATTTATAAAAACTGAATTAATTGTGTGTTGCGCTTGAAGACTCAAAACAGTGAGAAAATCCTGCCGCAGTCATTTGAACATCATCCGCATGAAACAAGCCATTGCTAACAGCCAGCGCCTCACATCCATGTTCAATCAAACGCCTTGCATTATGCAACCTGATTCCACCGATACCAACGACCGGCACGGCTATTTTTTCCTTTGCCTGGCATAATAATTCGATTGAAGCAGTCGCGGTATCGAGTTTAGTAACTGAGGGGTAGAAAGCTCCGAAAGCCACATAATCAGCACCATCTTTTTCAGCCTGAATAGCCAGCTGCAGGCTGTCATAACATGAAGCACCAATAATCTTGCCCTGCCCTAATTGCTTTCTCGCCTCCATCACGCACAGATCCGTTTGCCCGACATGCACTCCATCCGCATCCATTTCGATGGCAAGATCAATATAGTCATTAATGATAAGTGGAACACCAGAAGATCGACATAGCTTCAGCAGGCTGTAAGCCTGTTCCCGCCGCAAATCGGCACAAGCCTTTTTATTACGGTACTGTATAAGCCGCACACCGCCTGCCAATATCAACCGCACCTTCTCAAGCAACCCTTCCGTCTCCAGAAGATCTGGCGTGATTGCATACAATCCACTAATCTTCCGGTTTCTCAATGATTCCATCCTGCTTTTCATCGACATCGACATCGATATCATCATCTTCGCCTCGCGCCCAGAAAAGCCTGTTTGGGATATGCTGTCCCATGCCCGGACGGAATCCCGCTTTCAAAGTGTGCCACGTATAATCCTGCGCTTCCAGCACGCTTTCATCAATCGTCAATCCATTGGCAATGGATGCCGCAATGGCAGAAGCCAGCGTACACCCTGACCCATGGTAGGTATGATCCAGCCTTTCCCAATTGTCTGAGCGGATGATGCCACTGTCTGCAAATAATGTATTGGTCACTTCTGCCGTATTCTCATGCGTACCGGTTATCAGCACATACTCACACCCCATATGCAGCAACCTCTTGGCACACATACTCAGATCCAGCTGATGCGGACTATCATCATCCTGCTGCGCGAGATGTCTTGCTTCCAGACTGTTGGGTGTCAGTATCGTTACCTGCGGCAATAACAATTCCCGCATGGCATCAATCATTTCTTCATTTGCCAGCTCATCACCCCGCCCTGAAGTCAATATCGGGTCCATAACCAGTGGAATATCAGGATAATCGGAGATCACCTCAGCGATTGCAGCAATGATTTCAACACTGCCCAGCAAGCCGATTTTAAATACATGAACCGGCATATCTTCCAGAACAGCGCGTGCCTGATCAACAATCCACTCAGGATCCAGAGGCATCACTTCATCAACGCCGGTCGTGTCCTGAATCGTGATTGCCGTAATGATGGACAGAGGGTGACAACCCATACTTGCGATGGTTAACAGGTCTGCCTGAATACCGGCCCCACCGCTGGGGTCATTGGCGGCAAAAGAAAGTACAATTGGGGGTGGCTGTAACATGCATTAATACCGTAAAATATCATTTTAACCTAAAAGGAAGTTGCTATCTATCATGCCTACTGAAGAGAATCGTGAATACCATCGCTACATGTGTTTAATCTGTGGTTTTATCTATGATGAAGCTGTTGGATCTCCAGATGAAGGCATTGCACCTGGAACCCGTTGGGAAGACGTACCCATTAACTGGACCTGTCCGGAATGTGGTGCGCGCAAAGAAGACTTTGAAATGGTGAAGATATAAATGCGCATTCTGCACACCATGTTACGCGTGGGCAATCTTGAAAAATCACTTGAATTCTATACTCAGGTGCTGGGCATGAAATTATTACGCCGCCAGGACTACCCTGACGGAAAATTTACCCTTGCCTTTGTCGGCTATCAGGATGAAGCCAGTGGCACGGTTCTGGAATTGACCCATAACTGGGATACTGCCGGGTATGATCTCGGCGGTGGATTCGGCCACATTGCGATTGAAGTGGGCGATGCCTATCAGGCTTGTGCAGAAACAAAAAAACGGGGTGGCAAAGTAACCCGTGAAGCAGGTCCGATGAAACATGGCAAAACAATCATTGCTTTTGTGGAAGATCCCGATGGATACAAAATAGAGTTTATTCAGAAAAAGATCACATAACTCCACTGAATTTTTCCCCTGATAAAAACCATCCACCCAACTGATTATTCGATATAAAAAACATCACCTAATGGTTTCCATTAGCGAAAAACAAGGGTTTCCCCAATATACACCTGTTGTTAGTCGAGTTACGATAAGACCGTCTAAATTTATATCTGGAGGGTACTTATCATGAAAGCACTGAAATTCTCAACATTGTCAGCATTATTGGCACTGAGCTTATTTGCTTCGTTCGTGTGTGCGGAAAATGGGATAGCTAATAACGATCATGCCGCTCTGGTAAAGCATTATGAAAATCTGGCCAAAGAGGCAGAGGCGAAGTTGCAGGAAAATAAAGCAGCACTTGAAGAATATGAAGGGCACTCTTACTATTATGGAAGACAAGGAATGGATCTTCATTCACATACGCTCGGTAATATTCGGTACTACGAAGAATCGCTGAAAGAAAACCTGAGCAATGCGGAGCAACATAGAAAAATGGTATCGGGACAGGAAAATCCGATAAACAAAGCAAAAAATAATATGGACCGTGATTCTACAGCAGTCAGGTAAGCGTACTATCAGTAAAGTCTTGTAGCAAGCAGGGGACTCCAGCGACTGGTATGGTTGGCCAGCCGCCGGATCAATTACAACCGGTTTCATTGGTTTCGATTGAATTCTTAAAAAGGCAGCAGGAAATCAAGCGAAAAAAGAATTTGATCCTTATTGCCATCAAACGGTCTGTAAGCAGCGGCCTGATACGCATCCACCCTGTCATAGCGAATATTTGGACGAACATTCAGCTTCTTAATGGCATCCCAATTGAGCTTGAGCGACTTGGCCGCTTTCCAGTTTAACCCCACAGTCACCGCGTAATAATCCGCCGGCATCACCGTGACATCACTCAGATTACCCGCATAACTGACGGTCGCACCATTTACAACGTTGGTGGCGGCAGCTATCCGGAAAGGTGACGGATTACGGAACCCGTCCGTATCGCGGAACCACTCACCCCGAATCCCCACTGACAAGGTATTGGTCAGATCATGATACAAGTGCGTAATGAAACTAATCCATTCCGCATCCTTAACAACATTGGTGTACTTCAGATTATTCAATAGAACGCCCCCTACATGGCCATAGATATGGTGTAAAACCAGCAGGGTTTTAGGATTAATTCTGTGTTGCAGGACAATGTTATAAGTGGCCCATGATTCGCTACTGCGTGTCGACGTTTCACCATAGGTACCGCTGACGTTCAGTGAAGTGGCATGATTATCACTGGTCCAGGTTACACCGCCAATGCCACTCCAGTTGCCCAGTTGCTTATCCCAGCCACCATCCCAGCCACCATTGGCACTGCCTGTCACAGTCCCGCCAACGACTACCCAGTTTTTATTGATCATATAATTTGAAAGCAGACCCGTATGCGTGAAGGGCTCTCCCACATTCAACGTATAAGCACGTGTATAAAAAAAGTTATCCGGTGCGGGGACTGTTTCAAAGCCAATCGGCGTATAGAAATGACCCATTTTTACGTTAAACCCGTTACCGACAGGAACACGAACTTCCAGATAGGTCTGCGGAAGAGCAATCCCGTAGGTTCGTGAGGAAGAACAACATAGATTAAGATCCCAATGACTTCTTTCCAGGGGTTTTCCGGAATTTACATCAAATGCAGGTACACCAAAGGCTTGCGTAAATACAGCATCCGTTCCAAACATAAAGTCAAACCGTCCGCCAAAATCCCATGACTTACCCTCCGACATCACAGGACGCTGTATAAACAAATTATACTGATTCAGTTGAAACCGGTTGGCCTGATCCGCCATGATAACCGGACCATTAAATCCGCTTGCCTGACTGGGGTTGAAAGTCGCCCCTCCATTAATCCAGCCACCAAATTCTATTCTGTTGTCTTTAATAAAATTTCTAAGATTATTTGCATGAAGGGGAATCGAATATGCCATAGAAAACAGCAAACTGCTGGCAATAATAAATAACAGCTGTTTTCTGAATGTCATCTTTGGATAAAAACAAGGATATGCAAACGAACCCATCAAAGGCTAGCTAGATAATTGGTAGCGTCGATCACCTGAATCATTATTCAAGGCCTCCAGGAATCCTTTGAGGCACTCTAAATTCACGGACCCGCCTTTTTTGCAAGAGAAACAACACCACAACCGACTGATTTATTGACGAAGAAACAAATTTACAGAACTGGAATGTTGTAACCTGATTGAACTATTTTCTGCAGGATCAGCAATATTCCATATACACGCTTGACCAGAAGCAAACCGATTATATTACCGGCCACCCTCCAGCTCCCTTATTCACTTCTATCGGGTTTGTATATTTTGCTCGGTCAAACCGTTTGAACCTGACTTTAACTTCGCCTTGATTCTCAGATCATCTTGCTGACCGGGTGCTTCTGTTGGCATGGCAACATTGTTCTTCAACAGATCTGCTGCTATTTTCCTGTGAAAATCAGCTTGCTTCGCGGCATCCCTTACAGTCTGCTCGTAATACCGGATATTACCCTGCGCATGGGACTGGAGATCCAAACCCTGCCTGCCGTAATAATAAGCGTGTGCTTCATACTCCTCGAGCGCTGCTTTTTTTTCCTGCAACTTTGCCTCTGCTTCCCTGACCAGATTGTTATAATAATTTGCCAGCTTGTCATGATCAGCATGCGTTTTAGCACTCCGTGCCATTTTTTGATGCTCGGCATCAACCGTATCCAACTGACCTAACTGTGCGCAGGCACTCAGTACAGAAAGTATCGGCAGTATTACAAAGTATTTTCCAAATTTCATTTTCGTTACTCCAGACTAAAAATAATATGTGTGAATACTATATTAGTCAGCAATACAACGTAATTGGGGAAACACTTGTTTTCTGCTAAGGGAAACCATTAGCAGACTATTGAAAAACGCTTTTGAAGCAATAGATTAACCCTAATCCCGGCAGCTTATTAGTGTTCTTCAGAAATCCAGCGGGTAGCATACCGTATCAGATCGGCTCCATCTTTCAGATTCAATTTGGAGCGAATGTTAAAGCGATGCGTTTCGATTGTTTTAATACTGCGGCATAGCAATCGGGCAATTTCCTGGCTGCTATGCCCGGATCCGATCAAATGCAGCACTTCAAATTCACTGGGCGTCAGACTGTTGATTAACTGCTCCGGCTCGGAATTTCCAGTCGCCATGCGATTCAGAAGCTTGGCCTGCATCTGTTTGCTTAAATAAACATTACCCTTCAAGACCTCACGGATAGCCGTTATCAATACTTCCCCCGGCTCCTGTTTCATGACATAACCGCGCGCACCGGCCCGCAGCGCGCGCTCGGCATAGACCGCCTCATCATGCATGGATACAAAAAGAACAGGTAGCGTAGGGAATTGAATATGCATGTTTTTTATCACTTCAAAACCGGATACCGTTGCAAGGGTAACATCCAACAACACTATATCGACGACATCATTTTTCTTAAGTATTGCCAATGCCTCAGCCCCATCACCCGCCTCGGCGAAAACCTCCATATCGAGCTCCAGATTGATGAGCATCGCCATACCATGCCTCAACATGGCATGATCATCTACCAACATCACTTTTGCTTTCTCTGTTGACATATTAAGCCATCCGCATTTCCAAACGAACTTCTGTACCACCTTCGCTAGGCGACAGAAATTCCAGCTTTGCACCCAACTGCCTTGCACGGTATTGCATAATTCTAATGCCCATTCCCGATGCTGTTTGATGATCGGCATCAATTCCTGCAAAACCGCTGCCGTCATCACAAATTGATAGACAAAGCATTCCTTCTTCGGAAGCCAACGATATGGCTAGATGCTGTGCTTTACCATGACGTATCGCATTATTGGCGGCTTCCTGGGTAATTCGATATAAGTTAAGTGCAAGAGTATTATCATTAATAATAATCCCATTTTTACATGAAAAACTACAAATAATGTTGTAAGTCGTTGCTATTCTTGCTGCTAATGTTTGCAATGCAGGTATCAGGCCATTCGCTTCCAGCTCAAATGGCAGAAGCCCTTGAGCGAGTTGTTTTATCTGTATAACAGCGATTTGTGCTTGTGAAGCAATGGCAGCAGCTACTGCCGCCATACTCTCATTTCCCGTAGCAAATATTTTTTTCTCTAATGCTCCTGCCTGATAACCAATTGCAGCAACCTGCTGACCAAGATTATCATGTAATTCTTGTCCAATCGTATGTTGTTGTTCTTCAGCAATAGAAACCAATGCCTGCTCTAAACGCTTGCGTGCAAGCCAACTTTCCAGATCGCTTGCAATGGCATTGATAAGTTTCTGTTCTTCCTGTACCAAAAACGGCTTGTCGTTAGGATAGTACACGCGTATTTGTCCGCAGATCTTTCCGTTGATACTGATTTCAGACCAGCATGTACAGGCTGGATCTCTTGCTGGGCGCGAATGAACACGCACCTTATTTATGATTTTAATCTTTGACTGCAGTGGATGCTGAATGAAACCTTGATTATATTCTCCAGAAGTAAATTGCCATCCATCCAATTCGATGACAGCAGTTGCAATCTCAGGGAATTGCATAGCTGGAATCAAATGTTCGAAAATATTCTGACAAACATTATCTATCGATGATTCCATTCCAATTCCACGACGAATTTCATAGAGACAGGTGATTTCCTTCAAACGTTCTTGCAGCAGTTCATCGACCTGTTTCCGCTCAAGCCATTTCGCCAAATCATCAGCGATGGCATCAATGAGTCTCTGTTCTTCCAGTACCAGAAATGGTCTATCTTCGGGATAGAATACACTCAAGTGACCACATACCTTGCCATTGACATTGATTTTGGATTGCAAAACGAATCCGATAGCGTCACCCTTTTTGTAACACTCAAAGCATACCTTATCATCGTCACTCGCTTTTGATTGCAAAACACTTTGATTCTTGGAAGTAAATCGCCTGCCATTGAGCTCGATTACGACGGTAGTAATCTCCGGAAACTGCATTGCTGGTATCAAATGCTCAAAAATATTCTGGCAAACAGTCTCGACAGATAGCTCTAATCCCATGCTACGACGAATTTCATAGAGGCAGGTGATTTCCTTCAGACGCACACGTAGCAACTCATCAATCTGTTTGCGTTCAAGCCATTTTGCCAAATCATTCGTGATAGCATCAATGAGTCTCTGCTCTTCCATCGCCAAGAATGGCTTATCTTCAGGATAAAATACGCTTAATTGGCCACACACCTTGCCGTTAACGCTAATCTTCGATTTCAGCTCATGCGCTAAATTCTGATTATGATTCATAGAGGCGACCCGTTTCCCATCGAGTTCAATTACGACAGAAGCATGCTCTGGGTACTGCATTGCCGGTATCAGATGTTCGGAAATCTGCTGACAGACATTATCTACCGATAACCCCAGTCCGATACTACGGCGAATCTCATAGAGACAAGTGATTTCTTTGAGGCGCTCGCGCAGTTCAATTTCCTTATGACCCAGCTCTACAGAAAATTGCTCGGCTTTTTCTTTAGCTTTGCGTGCTTCCTGCTCAGATTTAATCAGTTTACGTACAAACCAATTCAACAGCAATATCTCAGCAATGATCAATCCGGCAAGATATAAGATGATGATTTTTAGCTCTTCAGTTACTGGTCTGAGTAACTCTTCTTCATCCAATTTGAGAGTCATACCCAAGCCGATATTATGCAGCGGTGCGTATGCTTCAATTACCGGCACCTGGCGGTAATCCTTCACAGCGATAACACCACTCTTACCATCCAGCGCATAATTCATCGGCAGCACTCCGTCTCCTTTCATACGGAACAAGTGCCTGAATTTTACACCATCAGTCTGACTTATCAGGCACGCCATTTTTTGCTCACTTTCTCCTAGTGGTGCGCACAATATGAATTCCCCGGTTTCACCAATCGATCTTATTTCACTAAAGCGGCGAGTCAATTGCGGCAGTGTGCTTTCCGTTGTGATGTTACCGATGTGATGCTTATCTTGATCCAGTACCTCCTTGCTGGTACGCAGAATAAACTGTCCGTCCCATATTAAAGATGTGTTCTTGTATTTATTCAGTGGTAACGACTGATCTTGGTTTCCAGAAAAATTACCTATCTGCGATAATGCCTTGCCGTGAATATCAGAAACAACTGCTGCCGAAAAACCAGACTGCGTCAATGAGTTAACATTTCGTTCCAAATCGTTGAGCGCACTTTCGCTATTTGGCTGAGCATTGAGTTCCTGCATTGACTGAATCAGGAAAGGACGGATGGCTAATGCACTAGTGTCTTCCAGGCTCTTTTCGATCTGGCTTTCGAGTAAAAGCGCCTTACCTTGTAATGCTACATCAAGCCCTCTGCCAAGTGCGGACTCAATCTGTTGCCGCATGGCACCATAGACCGCAACGCCTGTTGTCAAAGTCAGTCCCATTAGCAGTAAACCACCAATAATACTGACCTTGCGATCGTCACGCGTTATACGCAAATTGTTCTCCTTAATTTTTATTCTTATCTGACACTAATCAAGTAGCGTTTAATTTAATTAATTCATAATCATTGCAAGTCAATCCAATCTGGCCGAACTTGGTCAGTCAGATTATCCATGTATCAAAAAGATCGTTGGAATCCTGTTAAGATCAGGCAAAGCACGCTTCCACTCCCTGATTGACTTCGTGGTGATTCTTTCACCGGGATCTGTCAAGTGGCTGGCAACACACAAATCCGTACTCTCACGGCACACTTTCAGTAATTGCTCCAATAGCTTCTGGTTTCGATAAGGTGTTTCGATAAAGATCTGGGTCTGATCCTGACGGATGGACAGTTTCTCCAGTTCAATTATCCTGGCGGCTCTCGCCTCAGTCTCAATGGGCAGGTAACCATGAAACGTGAATCGCTGACCATTCAAACCTGAAGCCATCAGGGCCAGCAAAATAGAAGAAGGCCCGACCAGGGGCATGACACGGATATTTTTTTTATGCGCCAGCCTCACCAATCCCGCACCCGGATCGGCCACCGCCGGACAACCCGCTTCCGACAGCATTCCCACATCGACACCGGCCAATAACGGATCAAGCAAAGGCAGCAGATCCTTTTCGGTCGTATGTTCATCCAGAACCTGCATCTTTATTTCCTGCAACGGTATGTTACATCCGATCTGCTTTAGAAATAACCGCGCTGTCTTGGGGTGTTCAACGATATAGCAGGTAATCTGCGCAACGCGCTGCTGAACAGCAGCGGGCATCACCCAGGCCAGGCTCTCCTGGCTGATTGGCGTCGGTATCAGATAGAGCGTACCGGTCATAAAGGCGCTAGCATGATGAATGCATGATCAACAAAACATCCTGCCGCAGGAAACGATGAGTGAATTTTCAAGAATCAGCCGTGGCGGTTTAGTATCTCAGTGCAATGTTCTGGGGACACTGAGAATGAATTCCGGAATGTCGACATCAAAATGAAAACCATCTTCCGCCGCCATCTGATAACTTCCCTTCATTGACCCGACTGCCGTTGAAATGACCGTTCCGCTCGTATATTCAAAGCTGTCGCCGGGTTTAAGCAAAGGCTGCTCTCCGACGACACCCAGACCCCGAACTTCCTGCACACTACCATCCCCGTTAGTGATGATCCAATGACGGCTGATCAACTGGGATGCCACCGTACCGGTATTGGCGATGGTGATGGTATAGGCAAACACATGGCGATCCGCATCTCCATCGGACTGATCGGGCAGGTACACCGTATTGACGCTCACATTGATATCGTATTTTTTATTTTCAGTCATTTTAATATTCCACACTATTTCGCAGGCAGTATCAAGGAAAAAATAAACTCCAGGCTCGCAGTAAATGAATTGCCTTGTTTTATAGCGCCCAGAAAACTTCTGACTTCGAGAATCACCACCACTTTATAACAGTTCGTTGAAGATATCGGGTAACCCTTCAACCAATTGACATATCACACTTTTAATCGTATAGTTTATCGCTCTATCTATCACATCATAAATCATGATTACAGCCAACGACCTGAAAACCAAAGGAATCACGTGCCTGGAAGAAAGCTTGGCAAATAAAACCGAAGACATCATCACGGTGCGCGGCAAGGAATGCTTCGTCGTGATGAAAATCGAGCAATACCGCTATCTGCGAGAAATGGAGCTGGAAGCCGCACTCTTCGAGGCGCGGCAAGACAAGGCATCCGGCCGGTTCAGCCAGGACACCATCGACCAGCATGTCGACGACATATTCCCCCAATGAGCTACGCGCTCATCTTTACTGAAAGCTATAAGAAACGCGCCAGACGCTTTGCGCAAAAACACCCGGAATTAAAAGAGCCTTATCGAAAAACTCTGGAGCTCCTGGCTTACAATCCCTATCACCCCTCGCTCAGAATCCATCCCCTGACAGGCAAACTATCATCGCTGCATTCGGTATCGATCAACCTCAGTTACCGTATTACGCTGGAAATCATAATCAGTGGAAAAGAAATCATACTGGTTAATGTCGGCAGCCATGATGAGGTATATGGCAAATAAACTCGCATCTGATCCCTTTTGCTCCAAGTTTGAACGGATCGTTTGCTGGAATAAGTCGAGCGGTGAAACCCAGGAAAGGACAACGTATTCCACAGAAGTTATGGTTAATCTACGGATAGCCATTAACCCATACCCTCATGCCTTTGACAACGCATTTGGCTTTCAGTACATTTGCCCTCCATGACCAAGGTATTCATCAGCTACAGCCACGATTCCGAAGAACACCGCAAGTGGGTGCTCGACTTATCCGAACGCCTGCGTCAGGATGGCATTGATACGATCCTTGATCGCGACTTTGAAAACAACTCTCCACCGGAAGGCTGGCCGCGCTGGATGTTGAATTCGCTGGATGAGGCGACGCATGTATTGTGCATCTGCACCGGAATCTATTACCGCCGTTTCCGCGGATTCGAAGTTCCCGGAAAAGGCAAAGGAGTAGACTGGGAAGGTACGGTGATCACGCAAGCACTGTACGATGCTCGCAATGTTTCCAACAAATTCATCGCAGTGCTGCGCACTTCAATTGACGAACCATACATTCCAGAACCGCTAAGACCACGAACCCATTATGTGTTGAACACTGAAGACAGCTACCCGGCACTTTACAATGCGTTGCTGAATCAAGGCGGCGTGAAACCGGGAATTATCGGTCAGTCAAAAACAAAGCCGCCATGTACCCCGGAATATTTATTGAATTTATTGGGTTTGTTGGATAGAAAGCCGCAATATGGACATTTTGATGATCAGATTCCTGAAAGGCGGCGTGTTGACGAAGGAAAGGCTTACGGATTTTGTATCTTCGGCTCCCGGAATGAATGGCCTAACGCTGTGCGGTTTACGCTGTCGCATTTACTTGAAGAACATAAGATCGCTAATCCCAAAAAAGCTCCGGATTTTGGCTTGCTGGAAACGAGATTAAATCTAAGCAACAAAATTACCACTACAGAAAGAATAGCTCAGGAAACTGAATTGTCATCGATAGGCGAAGCTTATTTATGGAAGCTTCTGGGGCACCGCCTGGATCGCAGCCCTGAAAGATCAGATATTTTGAAGGTACTCCAGAGCAAAGAAGCATCGCATATTTTTTTCCGGGAGCTGACTGGAGACGAGGTTAAAAATCATGCTTTCATCGCCGGGTTGCTGCTGGCATGGTCTAAGCTGACATTCGGTACCAATTCTCCCAATCATTTTCTCCTGCTGATTTGCGAATCGGATTACTTGAGCGATTCAAGGTTTTGGTTATTTCAGAAACAATCATCTTCTAAGTGGTATCAGGATCTGCAAAAGCTGTTATCCCAGCATGGATTACAAAACTCACTGCTGCCACCACTCAGTTCACCGACCGTTACCGGGGATGTCGAAGATTGGTTTAAAAATCACGAAATACCAGAACATTTACGCAGCACGATTCGAAAAGCGCTATCCAAACATTCAGCTATCCCGCTTGGAGATTTGAAGGAAAAAATCTTTCCGTTATTACAAAACCACCATTCAACCCGAGGATAAGCCATCATGTCGATCATACTACAACCCCATTATTATTCAGGCCGCGGCAAGGATTTGACGTCGAGGAAATGGTGCAAATTGCCGGGATTCAATCCTGACGATTTGACGCATCCCAAAGATTATCTGGCCCCAGCAGGGTTGGTATCCGCCGTCAATGTAGCGCTCGAATTGGGTATGCCATTGCTGTTGACCGGTGAGCCGGGTTGCGGTAAGTCGCAGCTAGCGTATAGCCTGGCATGGGAATTGGATCATCCGCAAAACGCGGATGATCCTCGGCAAAAACCGCTGACTTTTACCGTCAAATCGGATACACAAAGCCGAGATTTGTTTTATCGCTTCGATACGCTCGGACGTTTCCATGCTGCACACCGTGATGGTGAAAATGACGATCCGCGGCGTTTCTTACGCTTTGAAGCGCTCGGCATCGCAATTTTGCAGGCAATGGGTATCGACGCTGTGCATAAACTCGGATTGCAGGAGTGCCTGGATCTATCCGGTCATTCGCAAACCCTTGGCGAACCCCGCCGTCCGGTAGTATTGATCGACGAAATCGACAAAGCGCCGCGTGAAGTGCCAAACGACATTCTGAACGAAATCGAACACATGACCTTCGATATACCAGAGCTGTTCGAAGTCGGCCGCAACAAAACCACGGTAGCGCTGCAAGATACAACCATGCGGCCTATCGTCATTATCACCAGCAACCGTGAGCGCGAGTTGCCGGATGCATTCCTGCGCCGTTGCGTGTATTACCACCTCGACCTGCCCGCTTTCCGCAGTAAATCGGGCAATGCGGCAGCCGGTACCAACGGGAATGCAGAAGGGGGCGATGTCACCATCGAAAGCATTATCGAACAGCGACTGAATATCAAAATCCCAATGGAAGAAACTGTGCCAAATGCGCAGAAAAGGGTGTGGGCGGCGGGGATTTCTTTTTTCCATTATTTGCGCAATGAAGGGCAATTGGAAAAGCCGCCATCGATTGCAGAATTGCTGAATTGGATGCAATTGCTGCAAAAACGTAGTCAGTGGCTGACCGAAACACCGCATCTGACCAACGCGGCCTGGCTGGAAGTTTTTACCGCCAGCGCCGGTGTGACCTTATTGAAGCACAAGGAAGATCAACAACGTCTCCATCAATTAATCGACCATTGGAAAGAATAGTCAATCGCCTAATCTAATTTAACCTAACCGAATTCCGTGGATAGCCGCGAATTTTATTTCCGCATCGATGAATTGGGTGCGTTGCTGCGTGCCGAAGGCATGGCGCATGGCGTCGACGTATGGCTATCGGTAGCGCGGTTGCTTGATCATCTGGAACGCCAGGGCAAGCTACCGCCAGACGCAAAAAACTTAACCCCATTGCTGGGGCCGCTGTTTTGCCGCACCCCGGAAGAACAAGCGCGGTTCCCGGTATTGTTCGAACAATGGCTGAACAAAGAAAAGCAATCGTCGCTGGCATCGGTAAACCGTATCACCGCGCCAGACCGGAATGCCTTGCTGGCGGCACAAGCCGCCGCGCAGAAAACGCAAAAACATTGGTTCATCGGCGGCATCGCATTAATCATTTGTCTGCTGGCTGTGCTAATTATCAAAGGGCCGGATTTGTTTGGGCTGAAGCCGATAACCATACCGGTAAAAATTGAACAACCCAAAGAACCGGAAAAGCCCGCACAACTCACCCCCCGCCGCAAACCTCAACCAGCGGCAACCCTCGTCGATCACATCGCACCCCGCCCCCAACCGCAACCCGATTACGTCAAACAAGATTGGGAAGTCTTTGTGCACTGCATCGGCTGGATGTTGTTCGTGTTGCCGTGGCTGCCGGTATTCGGGTATTTATCCTGGCGCTATCAGCGCAACGCAGTGCTGCGGCGGCAAAGCACGTCTGCCGATGACTTGTTGCGCTGTTTTCATTTCGATCGCCTGCTGCAGCCTTTTTTTGGTGGTGCCCGGGCAGAACAAGCACTGCGCGAATTGCACGCCGCCCGGCTGGAACCGACGCAGCGGCTGCATATTGCCGCCACGGTCGATGCCACTGCGCGCAACGGCGGTTATTTTCAGCCGGTTTACCGCAACCGCCGCATCGCGCCGGGACATGTGCTGCTGGTGCGCAGCCAGCATCGCGGCGATCAGCAAGCGGCGCTGGCGGAGGAATTGGCGTCACGCTTTAAAGCCCTGAGGTTGCCGATCACCAGCTACCGCTTCCGCGACGACCCGCGCTGGCTGGTGCAGTGGAGCGACGACAACGGGCAGGCAAAATACTACCAACTGCATCAACTGGCGGCGCGGCATGAAGGCGCACGCTTGATGATCATCAGCGAAACGGCGATTCTGTTTCACCCCTACAGCGGCGAGATCCGTTCCTGGCTCAATGATTTCACTCCATGGAAAGACAAGGTTTGGCTGCAGCCGCGCGATGCCGGCAATGCTCATGCCGCATTGCTGGCGCAACACTGTTTCCTGATGTTGCCGCTGACGCAGGACAACCTGCCTCAACTGGTCGAACACCTGACCAAACCGCAGCCGCATAAACTGTTACCGCAGCCGCCGCAAACCTTGCCGTTGCCTGCCATGATCGTGGCAGAGCCCGATGCCTGGTTTGGCGAGCATCCGCCGTATGGGACTGATCTTTCGTTGCTGTTACGACAGTTGGAACAATTTCTCGACACCGACGGTTTGCGCCTGCTGCGCGCTATCGCGGTGTATCCGAAACCACACTGGTCATTAACACAGGCGCTCGATTATCTATTATATGGCGGTTTGAATACCCCGACGCTGACCGCCGATCCGCCGCAACGGCGCGAGCAGCGGCTGGCGCGTTTGAGCCGCCTGCCGTGGCTGACGCACGTCTACTTGCCGGACTGGCTGCGGGAAGCTTTATTGCTCGGCATGGATCGCACCGAGCGAGCGCAGGTATCGGCGGCCTGGCAGCGCTTGTTCGATCAGCGTACCGACCGGAACAGTCCGCAATCGCTCAGTCTCGACGTCAGAATTCCTTCCAAACTGGGATTGACCGTCAAATTCGACGATTGGCGCGCGGTTTCCAAGGATGATGCGATCAACGACCCGATCTTCGTCAACATTCTGCGCGGTGGCAAACTGGGGTTGCTCGATTTCCGCATCCCGAAAATGATGGCGAAACTGCTGCCACAAAACCATCAATCCTTAATCCTGCGCCCGGCGTTAACCGCGCTGCTTTGGACATTGCTCGGCAGCAGCCTGCTCTACGCAACCTGGCATTATTTCGGCCAGCATCAATTCATCGGCTATCAACGCAACCAACAGATGCAGCTCAATGCGCAATGGCCGGTCACGCTCAGCCATCACCAGGACACGCAAACATTGATGGTGGCGCTGCAAAATAACCTGAAAGCCGCGCAATTTGCGGTCATACCGCAACTCGATGGCAACGAAACTCAATTGAAGCATAACAACGTCATCCGTTATCCCGCCGGTGCGCAGGCGGTTGCGCACCGCATTGCGCGCAGCCTGATGTGGCTGACCTACGGCGCAGAAGCAGAATTCATCCCGGTGGACAATCCGGCTGATAAAACGATACACGTGACCTTGCAGCGAACGTTTCAGTACGGCGCGGCATTCAACGATGAATTGCGCACACCGGAAAAACCCCGCTTGCCCTTCGAACCCGAAATGGTACACATCCCACCCGGCAAATTCATGATGGGCTCACCGAAAACCGAGGTGGGACGAGATAGTAATGAAGATCCGCAACACGAGGTGACGATCAATTACGCGTTTGAAATCGGAAAATATGAGGTAACGTTCGACGAATACGACACTTTTGTCAAGGATACGCCTGGGCGAAAATTACCGGATGACCACGGTTGGGGGCGCGGCAAGCGGCCGGTGATCAATGTGTCGTTTGACGACGCGCAAGCCTATGTGCAATGGTTGTCCGAGAAAACGGGTAAAAAATACCGCCTGCCTTCTGAGGCGGAATGGGAATATGCCGCACGGGCAAACACACAAACCCGCTATTGGTGGGGCGATGACATTGGCAAAAACAGTGCAAACTGCTTGAATTGTGGTAGTGAATGGGATAACAAACAAACTGCTCCTGTCGGTTCGTTCAAGGCAAATGCGTTTAGGTTGCACGACACCGCCGGTAACGTATTGGAATGGATGCAGGATTGCTGGCATAATAATTTTTACCCCGGCGCACCAACGGATGGTTCAGTCTGGCTGGAAAAGAATGGCGGCAATTGTAATAACCGGGTAATTCGGAGCGGTTCGTGGCAAATTCGCTCTCATAACCTTCGATCGGCTAGCCGTGACTGGTACCTCACCGATTTTTCGTATGTCGACCTCGGCTTTCGTATCGCCAGGGCCTTTTGATCTTTGCACTTTGGCCTTTGACCCTTTGCGGGGTGCGATCTGTAGGGTGGATAAGCGAAAGCGCCATCCACCAAAGCGCAACGTCATTCATCATCATGGCGTGCAACATGTTATTGTCAATCGGTGGATGGCGCTTTCGCTTATCCACCCTACCACTATATTTTGTGAATTTATTAACCAGCAAATCCTATGTCCAATTGCCGGCGCAACCGGGTTCCCGGCGGGACTTATTTTTTTACCGTTAACCTGCTGGATCGGCAATCCGGTCTGCTGGTAAGCCACATCGGCGAATTGCGTGCGGCAGTGCGCCAAACCAAACGCTTGCATCCGTTTCATATCGACGCCTGGGTGGTTTTGCCGAATCATTTGCATTGTGTCTGGACATTGCCGGAAAATGACGCGGATTATTCCAGGCGCTGGCAGGCGATTAAAAAGTCATTTTCAAAATCGATTCCACTCACTGCACAACGCACAAAAGTGCAAACCCAACGTAACGAATGGGGAATCTGGCAACGGCGTTTCTGGGAATACACCATCACCGATGATCGCGATTATGCCGCGCATATTGATTACATTCATTTCAACCGGTCAAGCACGGCTGGGTGCGGTCAGTCAAGGATTGGCCTTATTCAACGTTTCATCAGTGGGTTGAAAAAGGGATTTATCCGGCAGACTGGGCAGCGTGTGATGCGACGACAGCGGATACCGGAGAGCCGTAGGGTGGATAAGCGCAGCGCCATCCACCGGTTTATCGTCTATGCACATTATTATGGTGGATGTCGCTGCGCTTATCCACCCTACGTGATTAACTGTAACAGGAACAACACCGATAATGCGAACAACAACCTCGGCTTCCGCATCGCCAGTACGCCCGCAACATGGCCAGAGCCGGATCATTCACGGATTATCCGGGTACGCTGCGGGCACCCATACGCGGCATCTCCCGGCCGTTCAGCATTGCCAGCCAAAGAGTGTGCTGTTTTCGGCAGGCGGCAGCCTGTTATCCGGCTGCCGCTTTTTATTACTGCTGCTCGGTTTGATGGTTTGCCAGGGAATTTATGCAGAAAGCCGGGCAACCGGTGACCTGTCAACCGCCGCACCCGATGTTAAACCGCGTGGCGAACCCAAAGACACAGAAAGAAAACGAACCCAGACATTGGCACAAACCTGCCGTACCGAAGCCGGACAGGCGCCAACGATGGTAGTGATCAAACCGGGTCATTTTCAAATGGGTTCACCGGAGGGCAAGGCTGACCGGCAGAATAACGAAGGGCCGCTGCATGACGTGACAATTCCCAACCCTTTTGCCATCAGCCGTTGTGAAATTACCGTGGGACAGTTCCGGCAGTTTGTACAGGACATGGATTATCACCAGGGAAAAGAATATCTGACCACGGCTGAACAAAATGGCAAGGGTTGTTATAGTTGGAATGCAGAGGCCAGTCAGGCGGAGAAACGGCCGGAACACAATTGGAAAAATACCGGCTTTGCTCAAACCGATGATCATCCGGTCGTGTGCGTTTCCTGGGATGATGCAAAAGCCTATGTGACCTGGCTGTCACAACGCACCGGTGCGGATTACCGCTTGCCGACGGAAGCGGAGTGGGAATACGTGGCGCGGGCAGGCACCACGACTGCGCGTTATTATCAGGATGATAAACAGTGCGATTATGCCAATGGTGCACGGCAGGAAACGAAATCTATTACTGGCACGGACTGGACGTTAGCAGCATGCACGGATCGTCATGTCTATACCGCACCGGTTGGCAGTTACGCCGAAAATCACTTCGGATTGTTCGACATGCTGGGTAACGTGTGGGAATGGACGGAAGACTGCTGGCATGACAATTATGACAATGCGCCGAAAGACGGTTCCGCTTGGCCGGAAAAGGACAGTGGCGATTGTAATCGCCGGGTGGTTCGAGGCGGATCGTGGTACTACTTTCTACTGTACCTTCGATCCGCTTTCCGTGTCAGGTACGTCACCGATGATGCGGACAACGACCTCGGCTTTCGCATCACCAGGACCTTTGCACTTTGATCTTTGATCCTTTGCGGGGTGCAGGGGCTACGCCCCTGCAGGTTTTTTAATCGATTCTAAAAAAATGCGTTTAATTCGCTTTTAATATCCGCATTTTCCACTTTTACGGTTAAAATAGTCGCTTTGATTATAGAGAGGCTTTTACCATGTTTCGCTTAGCACCCAGTATTCTGTCCGCCAATTTTGCCAAATTAGGCGAGGAAATCACCGCTGTCATCGATTCCGGTGCCGATATTATTCATTTTGATGTCATGGATAATCATTACGTCCCCAATCTGACGATCGGTCCGCTTGTCTGCGAAGCAATCCGCCCCATTACAACGGCAACGATTGACGTGCATCTGATGGTCGAGCCTGTCGATCGCATTATTCCTGATTTTGCAAAGGCAGGCGCCAATATTATTTCATTCCATCCTGAGGCTTCCAATCATATTGATCGCACGATCGGGCTTATCAAGGAACAGGGCTGCAAGGCCGGTCTGGTTTTTAATCCGGCTACGCCGCTGCATTATCTGGATCATGTGCTGGACAAACTGGATCTGATTCTCATCATGTCGGTCAATCCGGGATTCGGCGGTCAGAAATTCATTCCGGAAGCACTGAACAAGCTGAGAGCGGTCAGAAAGCGTATTGACGCCAGCGGCAAGAATATCATGCTGGAAATTGATGGCGGCGTTAAAGTCGACAATATCGCTGAAATAGCACGTGCCGGTGCTGATACGTTTGTCGCAGGCTCGGCCATTTATCAGGCAGGCAGGGAAAGCGACCCGCACCGCTATGACTCGGTTGTTGCCGCATTTCGCGCTGAATTGGCCAAAGTATAATTTCAATAAAACACGTTTCGTTTATTCCAGTTCATTGCATGAATAATTCTCTTTTTAGTTACGCCGACACCTCTGTGGGTCGATTGGAATTTCCGCTCGCAGTAAAAGTCATCATGATTGATCTCGACGGCACCCTATTAAGCACTGCTGAAGATCTCGCGCTGGCAGCCAACCTGATGTTGCGCGAGCTGGGCATGCCGGAACAATCTTCCGAAGCCATTCAGTCATATATCGGAAAGGGCATTCAAAGGCTGGTGGAACGCACCTTGACCGGGAAACTGGACGGCATGCCCGACCCTTCCCTGCTTGCCCGGGCGCTGCCGATTTACCAGAAACATTATGCCGATAACCTGAGCGTAAACACCCACCCTTATCCGGGCGTGGTCGACGGCATCCACATCATGCAACAGGCGGGTTTCAGGCTGGCCTGCATCACGAATAAATCTGAAGCCTTTACAATCCCGTTATTGCGGGCAACCGGATTACTCGATCACTTTGAAATCGTGCTGTCCGGCGACAGTCTGCCCAAAAAGAAACCTGATCCGATGCCATTGACCCATATCTGCAAGCATTTTAATGTGCAGCCGAAAGAAGCATTATTAATCGGTGACTCACTGAATGATGCCATTGCTGCCCGCGCCGCCGGCTGTCATGTTTTCTGTGTGCCGTATGGCTATAATGAAGGGCGCAATGTCCATAATCTGGATTGTGATGCCGTTGTCAATTCACTAACCGATGCAGCAAAATTGATTAAAAAACCGGAATAACCATTGCAGGGCAATGATTTGAGGCAAGTTCATTTTTAGAAATCCACATGACACTATCACACCACAGCGTTTTTCTTCCCTTAATGAACCGGGTGGAGCATTCCGATGACTGAAAACGAATTTAATAGCCTTGCAAAACAAGGCTATAACCGTATTCCGGTCATCCTGGAAACATTCTCCGATCTTGATACACCCCTGTCGACCTATCTCAAGCTCGCCAATCAGCCTTATTCATATTTGCTGGAATCGGTAAAGGGCGGTGAACGTTTTGGCCGGTATTCATTTATCGGTTTACCCGCAACAACCCGTATTGAAGCACGCGGCAACCAGATAAAAATCATCAGTCCACAGGAAACACAGGTCATCGACGCTAAAGACACGCTTGCTTACGTCGAATCCTATCTGTCGCAATTCAAGGCCGCCCCCTTCCCCGGCGTTCTGCGCTTCTGCGGTGGGCTGGTTGGTTATTTCTCATACGATACGGTTCGTTACATCGAACCCAAACTGGCCGGAAACGCACGCCCAGACACGTTGAACACGCCTGACATTTTGTTGCTGCTATCTGAAGAACTGGCTGTTGTCGATAATTTATCCGGGAAGCTCTACCTCATTGTGTATGTCGATCCCGGCGTCGAGAATGCGTATCAGACCGGACGAAACAGACTCAAACAGTTACTCGCCCAGTTACGCCAGTCGATCAATATTCCAATCGAGCAACCGGTTCGCTCAAAAGCAGCCGTCTCCGAGTTCCCAGAGGATCAATTCAAAGCTGCGGTCGACCGGGCCAAACGCTATATTTATGATGGCGACATCATGCAGGTTGTTCTGTCACAACGTACCAGCAAACCCTATCATGCTTCCCCCATGGCGTTATATCGGGCGCTGCGCAGCCTTAATCCATCGCCATATATGTTCTATTATCACTTTGACGATTTTCACGTGGTTGGGGCTTCGCCTGAAATACTGGTGCGCCTGGAAGGGGATACCGTGTCGGTTCGACCCATTGCGGGCACCCGGCCGCGTGGGAAAAATGCACAGGAAGATGCCAGCCTGGCAGCCGATTTACTGGCAGATCCCAAGGAACTGGCGGAACATGTCATGCTCATGGATCTGGGTCGCAATGATATCGGGCGTGTTGCACAAACCGGAACGGTTAAAGTGACCGAACATATGCGGATTGAGAACTACTCCCATGTCATGCACATTGTTTCCAATGTTGAAGGCAAACTGAGGCCCGACCTGACGGCCATCGATGTATTACGTGCGACCTTCCCGGCCGGTACGGTCAGCGGCGCCCCCAAAGTACGCGCCATGGAAATCATTGATGAACTCGAAGTATCCAAACGCGGCGTTTATGCCGGCGCGGTCGGCTATCTGGGATTCAACGGCGATATGGACCTGGCGATTGCCATCCGCACCGGCATCATCAAAGATGGAAAATTACACGTACAGGCAGGTGCCGGCATTGTCGCCGACTCGGTTCCAGACAATGAATGGGTGGAAACCCAGAACAAGGCAAAAGCATTACTGCGCGCCGCAGAAATTGCCGAAGCAGGACTGGATAGCAGACTGGAATAACGTTTGGATTGACCCTGAAACAACACGCACAATCACAGAAGGCCTTCCAGCCTGCGATAATACTCAGCATACCAGCCGTCAACTGCCAATCAGCGTTGTTTCGATCTCAGCAAAACTCTTGGCCACATTAGTCGGCATAATCACTGCTCCCAATTGTTTCTCAATCTGGGTCCAGGAAAAAATCCCGCATATTTTTGGCAGGCTGTCGATCTGATTCTCGATCACCAGAGTATGCAATCGTCCACTTTCACGCAAGCTCGCCACAATATTTCCGACTTTGGCATGCTCGACTTCTCCAACCGGAATTGCTTCCAGTTTATCCAGCGGCGTCATCATATCCAGCACCAGAATCTCATTATGCCTGATGCGACGCTCCTGAATAAATCGCAGTGGTTTCTCGCCCAGAATATCGGTCGCTGTAATAATACCACCCAGCGTATTATCCTGATTCATCACGAATAATGAACGGATGCCACGCTGCATCATATAAGTATTAGCGATTTCCATGGGAGTATCCGGTGATATCACCGCAGCACTGACATAGCGCAGATCAGTCATGACTTCACATGCGGACGATTCAAGGGTTACGGGTTTGGGCGATGCGGGTTGAGACACTCTCACAGCACCGGACAGATACTGCACAGACAGGGGTTTATAGTCACTCATCTTGTTTCTCTCCATCGCAGGTTGATGGGAATCACTTGATTGCGAAGATAATAAGGTAATCTATCTCCAGCGAAAGACTCTACGCCGAATAGGGTCATCGGTCAATACACCAACAACTCCTCATCGCTCATTTCTCAAAACTATCTTATGATACGCTTGGATTTTTCTAACTAATTGTCATTCCTGGAGAAACAGGAAATGTATATCCTCAACAATGCACAATTTTCAGCGGATTTATCAACTGCATCATATTTTGGCTGCCCGCAACCAGCCGGTATCGCATAAAAATATTGAACAACTGCTGGAATATGATCGCGAGCATAACGATTATTATTACGATGCCAAGGAAAGCGGCGTATTCGAACTGCCCGGCATCTGGTTTGATGCGCATGAACTGTACGCCCTGCTCACGGCGCAGCAATTGCTCGAACAAATCCAGCCCGGACTGCTCGGCGCGCAACTCCGTCCGATTAAAAGCCAATTGGAAAAAATTCCCGCATCGAGAAACCTGAACAATCAGGAAATCACCGACCTGGTCCGCATCCTGAGCATGATGTGCAGAAACAAAACCATCCGGCATTTCCAGCAAGTTGCCAGCACATTACTGCAACGCCAGCAACTCGACATCACTTACCACAGTCGCAGCCACGACCAGCAAACCGAACGCACCGTCTCTCCGCAACGCCTCACGCATTACCGCGACAACTGGTATCTGGACGCCTGGTGCCACAAGCGCAACGCACTGCGCAGTTTCGCGGTGGAACGCATCGTCTCTTCCGTATTGCTCGATCACGCCGCGCTTGAAATACCTGAAACCGAACTCAACGAACATTTTGCCACCAGCTACGGCATTTTCGCTGGCAAAGAAAACCAGACCGCCGTGCTGCACTTTACCGCCGAACGCGCCCGCTGGGTCGCCGACGAGCAATGGCACCCACAGCAACAAGGAAAATTTCTGCCCGACGACCGCTATGAACTATGCATCCCTTATGCCAATGAAACCGAACTGGTCATGGACATCCTCAGGCACGGTGTGGCAATCGGAGTGATCGCCCCGGAAACATTACGGCATACCATCATGGAAAACTTGCGTGAGGCACAGGAAAAATATTTGCCTCAAAAGAATGGAAAATAAAGTGGTTTGAGTAATCTGAGCCCCTGCGGCAGCAGCAGAGAATACAAAAAAAATACTGCCGTAAGAAATTTAATCTGCGGAAATTCTGAGTAACCCATATTTGTCATTCCGAACGGAGTGAGGAATCTTCGAGAATCAACAATACGGATTTCTCGTTACGCTCGAAATGACAGTTATTCGGAGATTCTCTGGAATTTTTTTCGAGCTAAATCGGCAGGCTCAGGTTTTGAGCCTGCCGCCTGGGATAATGTAAGCGTGTAAATTGTTCCGAATGGGAGGTCTCATGTCTCGACGCATATTCCTGAAATCACTTACATCGTTGCTCGGTGGATTTGCACTGCCCGCAGTCGCATACGCCAAGCCCGAGCAAATTAGATGGAAAACCTTATAGATTCCGCCTATAGCCGGTTTCCAGTATTACCAGGGCAAAATACTCTGTTCGCTGCACACCGGCCAGTTTGTCACGCTCGCGCGCAAAACAGATAACTCCTACGACAACCGCGCAGTCCGCATTGAGCTTTCAATAAATCCTACTGAATATTACGCAACATATTTGACTAAAGAGTTCTGGAAGTAAAGCGAAAGGATATACCTGAATTAGATATGCTGATTAAAATGATTTCTGCACCATAAGCTCAGAGTGCAAACCAACGAATTGCTGTACCGACTTCTGTCCCGACCTTATTTGCACATTCTTTATTCCACAATTTTGAGAAACCATCTTCTTCATTCGTTTTAAATTTCTTTCCATCTACGGAGAGAACAGCGTGCCCTACATTTACGCCACCAAACCCATTTTTTGCTCTGTAGTCGTAGCATACTGCACTGGTGTCCTGGATCACGAGAGCTGATTCAAGCTTAAAACCTTCTGGATCTCGCATTACCTTCTTTAATCCGATGGCTCCAATAGTTGCTTTTTGAATGGCTTCGTCTTTTTTCTGTTTTTGAGCTGCTATTTCCTTTTGAATAACTGCATTTTTTTCCTGCCTTTCTGCCGCATGTTCTGGTGTTTCTGTCACTTGCAGTGCGTTAGTCTGATTGGAATCACTCGTCATACTGGAGTAATGGCTGAAACTTGAAATAATGGTGGGGATAATGCCGATAGCCAAGAAAATTGTAATGATCCAGGTAAATAGGCTAGTTTTTCTTGGTGCATAACCGCAATTAGGACATGCTTTGGCACTTTCGCTTATTTGCCTTCCACATTCTTTACATTTAATGAGTGACATTTTCACTTCTCCTTTTTTGCTTTTTTTCCAAAGAAAACTTTATTAATTTCAATTAATCAGACCGCATAACCCCAACTCTTTTAGAGTAACCCTTTGTATTATCATCACGTAATAAGTAGTTACCTAGATTATTTGGAGTTTACTATGTTTTCAAAATTAAATAATTTTTATTGGCATATCCGATACACGCGCAATAAATCAGTTAAACGCAAATATTACCGGTATGTGGCGAAGGAAAAGGCATGGCAATGGGGTCAGACTCGATAGATAGCGCCCGGCCTCACGGTCGGGCGAGGATTGAAATACCCCCCAATACACTCAAAATCAGTCAGTCTGCGGTGGTCGATCGTAGATCCAGTGCAGTAGTGAATCGATCGCACGGCGTGCCTGATCAGCTTTGTCGTGATTGACAAAAAATACGACGATGATGCGCTGGCTCGAGCTATCCAGCATATATCCAGCCAATGCGACCACGTTATACAGTGTTCCCGTTTTCATGTGCGCCATCCCGCTGACCGGTGTTCCGGTGAGGCGGTTTCTCATCGTGCCGTCCACTGCCGCAATCGGGAGCGATGAAATAAACTCCGGCATCACCGGGCTCTTGAAGGCGGCCTGCAGAATTTGCCCCATATGTTTCGCGCTGATGCGTTCCTTGCGGGATAGTCCAGAGCCATTTTCAACGATCAATTCCGGAAAATTCAATTGTTTGGTGGTCAGCCATTGTTTAAGGGCTGCTTCCGATTTGGCCAGTGTTGCGGGGGATTTGTCGGGACGGGTGGAGCCTGCTGTGCCCAGCGTTAAATATAATTGCCGTGCTGCAATATTATTGCTGAATTTATTGATGCCGCGAATCACTTCAACCAGGGGCGGCGATTGATAGGTTTTGATTGGGGAAATACCCGCCGGGGCTTTGCCAATCACGACATCACCATGAAACAGACCACCCTGTTGCGTCCACAGCCGTCTGAATAAATCCCGGGTGTAGGATGCACTGTCATACAGGCTCAGCAGATAGGATCTTTTACCGCACTGCGTCGAATAGCTTCCATCCAGCGTTATGATGAAATTGTTTTCCTCTTCATTGCTTTTCTGCACATCTACGCTTAACGCACTGCGCCAGTCACCGCAGTCGCCCTGCGTCAGTTTCAGATTATTCTGTACATGCAATGATTCTGGCAGGGGGTCCACCACTGCCCTAACCTTGTTAGCTTCCGGCTGAGGAAAGAGATGGACTGACGATGTCCGATAATTGACCAGCAGCGCTTCGGGCAGAATATTGTAGGTGCGGTAAGGCTGGCCATCAAAATCACCCGGATCATCTTCCGGAATATCATAATGCGTGTGATCAAGCACCAGATTTCCTGATATTTCATGCAGCCCGGTCTGACGCAAGCGGTAAATCAATGACCAGAAATTTTCCAGATCCAGCTTGGGATCACCATAGCCCTTGATGACAAGATCGCCCTTCAAAACACCGTCAGTGATTTTGCCATTAGCATACAGCATCGTTGGCCACGTATAGGCGGGGCCCAATAGCTCCAATCCGGCGTAGGTCGTCAGCAGCTTCATAACCGATGCGGGATTCATCGCCACGTCTGCATTGACAACTATCATCGGCTGACTCGCTCCGATCTCGTGCACATAAACCCCGACAGCGGAGTCAGGAATGCCTGCTTGCTGCAGTTTCTGCTTGACGGCTGGCGGCAGATCCTTTGCAAAAACAGGGTCCGGCAGTATCGCCTGCGCGACAAGGAGACCCAAGCACAAATTAAGCCAACGCGTCACCATCGATGCTTATTTCTTGCTGCTACATATAGAAAACCCATCCTGCCAGCCCATCTGGTATTGTGCGTCCGCCTCATACCGTTTCATATCCTTATAGCCCCACTTTGTCTTCTTGGCCGTTTCACAGCCGTCAATGTAGCCTTCCCGCGTTGCAGGCGGGAATCCGGAAAGATTATAAGCAGGTCGTGCGCTTTCCGGTAATGGTCCTGCCGGACGCTCGGGTTGTTTTGGGGGATGCCGCGGTATCGGGATGGATTGCTGCTTAGGTGCAGAGGTTGGCACCGTCGTCACACACCCTATAAGCCCTGATAAAATGAATGATGCTAAAAGAATCTGAATACGCACGCTTTATTGTCTCCTTGACTGATTCATCAGCTCAACAGACCGCTGAAAAACTATCTGCGTTGCCGCTGCAGTGTTAAAAACACTCTCAAAATGCTCATTTATCATGCATAAACTTCGCTTTTTCGCCTGTTTTTGCCTTGCATCAGCTGCCTCGAAAACGTTTTTCAATGGCCTGTTAATGCTGATTTTAATAATTTCCCCATTTCCGCCGGATTGCGTGTCACCTTGATGCCGCACGCTTCCATTACAGCGAGTTTTTCCTGTGCCGTCCCTTTACCACCGGAAATAATCGCCCCGGCATGCCCCATGCGCTTGCCGGGCGGCGCGGTGACGCCGGCGATGAATCCAACCACCGGCTTCTTCATGTGGTCTTTCACCCAACGCGCACAATCTTCTTCATCGGTGCCGCCAATTTCCCCCACCATCAGCACTGCGTCGGTTTCATCATCATCATTGAACAATTGCAGCACATCCAGATGTTTCAGTCCATTTACAGGATCGCCGCCAATACCGATGCACGTCGACTGCCCCAATCCCAGTTCCATGAGTTGTGCCACGGCTTCGTAGGTTAATGTGCCCGAACGCGACACCACGCCGATACGGCCTTTTTTGTGGATATAACCCGGCATGATGCCGATCTTCAGTTCATCCGGTGTAATGATTCCCGGACAATTCGGGCCGATCAGCCGGGTTTTCTTCCCCTGCATCTTATAGCGCGTGCGGATCATATCGCGCACCGGAATACCTTCGGTAATGCAGATCACCAGATCCAATTCGGCTTCGACGGCTTCATCAATCGCCGCTGCCGCAAAAGGCGGTGGCACATAAATCACCGAAACATTCGCGCCGGTTTGCTGTTTCGCTTCCTTGACCGACGCATAAACCGGAATACCCTCGAAGCTCTCGCCCGGTTTGCGCGGATTCACACCAGCGACAAAACAAGCCTTGCCATCCGCATACTCACGGCACATGCGGGTATGGAACTGCCCGGTTTTACCCGTAATACCCTGTGTCATAACGCGGCTGTTTCGATTAATCAGGATGGACATGATAAACGACTCCTTTTATGACTGACACTGGCAGCGGCAGGTTGGACTGGGTTTGGCTACGTTGGCCGCATTGACTGCTTTCTGCGCCGCATCGGCCATATTATCCGCCGATATGATGGTCAATCCGGAATCCGCCAGAATCTTTTTCCCCAGATCCACGTTGGTGCCTTCCAAGCGCACGACCAGCGGTACCGTGAGCTGCACATCCCGGGCTGCCGCCACCACCCCCTGCGCAATCACATCGCACTTCATGATACCCCCGAAGATATTGACCAGAATGGCTTGCAATTTGGGGTTACGCAACATCAATTTAAACGCTTCCGTCACTTTCTCAGCCGTGGCGCCACCGCCCACATCGAGAAAATTGGCTGGATTACCGCCATACAGTTTGATGATATCCATCGTCGCCATGGCCAGACCCGCGCCATTCACCAGGCAACCGATATTGCCATCCAGTGGAATATACGACAGCTCATGCTTCGACGCCTCAATCTCAACCGGATCTTCCTCATCCAGATCGCGCAGCGCGACAATCTCGGGATGTCGAAACAAGGCATTGTCGTCAAAATTCATTTTGGCATCGAGCGCCAGCACCTGCTTCTCTGCGGTCAATGCCAGTGGATTGATTTCCAGCAATGAGGCATCTGTTTCATCAAACGCCTGATATAGCCCCTGCAGCAACTTAACCGCTTGCGGCAGGCTCTGCGCAGGGATACCGATTTTCAGCGCAATTTCCTCTGCCTGCTGCGAACTAAGTCCGGCGATGGGGTCAATAAACACTTTATGAATCTTCTCAGGTGTATCCGCCGCCACTTTTTCGATTTCCATGCCGCCCTCCGAGCTCGCCATCAAACACACGCACTGACGCCCCCGGTCCACCACCATGCCAACATAGAATTCTTTTTCGATACGCACGCCCTGCTCGATAAAAAGCCGATGCACCACCTGCCCCTCCGGGCCGGTCTGATGGGTTACCAGGCGCATATTTAAGATTTCACCCGCGTGCTGCCGCACGGCATCGAGCGATCTGGCCACCTTCACCCCGCCGCCTTTGCCCCGCCCACCCGCATAAATCTGCGCCTTCACCGCCCATACCTCACCACCCAGTTGCTGCGCAGCATTCACCGCTTCATCAACACTGAAGCAGACAATCCCTTTCGGCGTGACAACCCCATATTTCTGCAAAATTTCTTTTGCCTGGTATTCGTGAATTTTCATAGGACATCCCCATCGGTATGACATCAGGTTTCTATCTTCACAGTATAACTTAATCGCTGATAATGGCTATATTCCAGAATCCCTGAAAAACAGAATTAGAAGTTATCGTGTCTCTTAAATATTTTAACGTGGAAGGATTATGCCATAGAAGTGATCTATTGAAAGACCTGACCCCAATTCTTTTTACTAGAGCAAGGCCCATATTCAAGAATCAAGCGTGCCGCTTAAAAGATACCGGATAATGAATCCCATGCGCGTTGACCCAATTGCACCAGCTTTTCTGTTCTGAGCGCAATATCCGTTGCCCGATTAACAGATCCCCAGACAGACCCAAGCGCTAATACCGCAATAGAATCTTTTTCCGGAGCAATTTCATCTTTCGCTTCGATCATTTCGCCGAGTGCAATGTGGGCTGCTTCACGCAACGCCTTCGCGCCAACTATTGGATATACCGCGAGGGCGTGTTCAATGAGCTGAATGTGATGCTGGATAAGTGCTCTCAGGCGTGGCGGCATTCGAGTATCAGTCAGGGTTGCACGAAGCTCCTCGACCTTGGCGCGAATAGAAGAAAGCTCATCGATAGATAACTGTATTTCCTCGTCGGGAAGAATCTCGGTACAGAAAGCGAGTGCAGTCAGAACATCCGGTGTGAGATGCTATTTAACCTGATCCCATTTATGCTGAAACAGCATCGGCGAAAGTGCATGTTCGATGTGAGAAAATGCACTTTCGTAGAGGCTCTTTGAAAAATCAGCTGTTGCCAGCCCGGTCATTGCGTATTCAAGCTCCTTGTGCATTGCACAAAGAAGTTCACCTATGGCGACCACCCGTCGGTGCGGATGCCTTTCCTTCACACCAAGAAGCTCCGCCCAGGCTTCCAACGCTTGCATGTTGTCCGCGTGTGAAGCTGCTCGCTCCAGAATATTGATCAAGCGGCTTGCGGAGTTAATGTGCTTTGACATGATTAATTTGCACTGATAAAGCGTAACCCATTATATATAAAATGATATTACCAGCCCTTTCTCTTTCTGCATGGATCGCACCTATCCTTTATCAATACAAATTCTGATATAAATATTTGCTACCCGATCACTCATGCAGGATCTCCATGTCATCCGGCAAATCTGAAAACAGACAAAACATCATGCCTGCCAGCAGACACGGAGAAAATTCAAAAATTAACCGCAATCGTTTTAACCGGCTGTTCCCAGATACGCTCCAGCTGTTAAACCACCCACGTTGACGCCATCTTTTTTACCCCCGGTGATATGGTTGCGAGCATCCACACCGGCGTAGAATTCTTTCCAGATTCGATATTCCGCGCCACCGCCAAACACGATACCGGGAATGAAGAATGATGCGGATTCACCGGGAGGGCTAATGATGTGCATACCGAAACCGGCTGGAATGATCCAAGGTCTGAACCGGGAGCCTTCCAGAAATTTAATTTGGCGATGCGTATATCGATAACTGACTGTCACACTATGGGGATTCAGTCCGCCACCAATCAAATACTCCATTAATCTATCCGATTTTTGAGGCATTCCGAAGCCTTCAGCGAAATCAAGTCTCTTTACTTGTATTATTTCATGACTGGATGACCAGTATAAGACTAAGAATGTTAATTATTTGTAAGGTGCGCGGATCAGATTTAGTCCAGCCGGGAGTCCGCATGACTATTCCGGTCAGCGTCGATGGATCGGAGCTATTTGATGTTGATTCTAGGTACTTCTACTGCACTTTAAATGAGAATGATAAAAGCAGATAACCTGGAAATTCAATCAAACCCGGTAGTTGCAGGCCCTGCTGATGCTCAAGACCGTACTACGCATAGTGAAGATCAGAAAAAATGCAAAAAGAAAGACCTGGCCCCCATTATATTTGCTGACTGGTTGTGTTGAGCCGAGCACATAACGTGGAGCTAAGAGGCTGCGCGCTTTTGCGTAATCCCGCTTGAGCGTAGGGTTAGCCCACATTACGCCCCCTTTGAGGCCAGCCAAGCATGCAGCACATAGTTGGCGTATGCGACGGCTTCTTCAATCGTCATAGGGTTGGATGGTGGCTGGTCATGTTCTTTGCCGTGCCGTGCCGCATCACCGGCAACTTTGACCGAGTTGGCCGAATGCTTAAATCGCTTGAGGTCATGCTTTGAACCCCAATTCTTATTTTTCAACGAGTGCTCGCCACCGACATCAGCCTCAATAACTTCATGCAGACGATATAGCCCAACCCACGTTTTTACGTCTGAGGTTGCGAAAAGGCGCATTGCTTTTTTAACTGCCGCGTCTTGCATGGCCAGCGCGGAGATCGTAACGGTACGAGGCGACGGAGTTGGTTGTTGAATTTGATTGCCTTGTGCGTCCGTAACGGTGACTGTCACCTCGCTACATTCAGCCCGAAGTTGAATGCCTTCGCGTATATGGACAAACACGTCACGCCTCCCGTCTGCGTGACGCTTGTGAACCGCACCTGTGAGAACGGGCTCATGAGAATCACGCACGAACTTCAATATACCAGACAGAACAGCGAGTTCATCGTCTGCGGTCGCAAGAATTTTCTCAGAAGTTTCGCATGCATCAAAGGCCTTAGAGTGATACAGATATGAGTCGTCTCGCTCGTCTCGGAAGATACTCGCGTAAGCCGAAGTGAAATGCCGTGCCAGATGTTCGAGGTCTGACAAAGCCCCTCGAATCTGAACCTCCCAGCGCCAATCAGAAGTACTCATGTGGGCTAACGTAGAGTTAAGGGACTCGCCCGCTTCTGGGCGAGTCCCGCTTGAACGCCGCCGGGTTAGTATTGAAGTAAACATTGAGATCATGTTGTGACCACCCACCACGACCAGGTTTTCCAGGTGCACTGCTAAAGCCTGGGCGGCCATCGAAGCACGGTGTTCCTGGAGTACCACCAATGCCCGGACGACTTGGTAAATAACCTGTCGAGTTGCGTAGAAAACCTAATGCTTGGTTATTTGAGTCATATAGGACGCCATCTTCAAACCAGCCGACATACTGACCTTGCAATGAATATGCATTCTGATTTTGAAACCATACAATGACTTGCCCGTGGTTACTGTGAAGACAGTTATTATCAAGAATTAGTGTGGCCTGCCCATTTTTTCCATAAAGCCAATCAGTCATATTGCTTCCTTTTAAAATACCTAATAACGTCAAGCTAAGGGGTGCGCCGCTTTTGGCGTGTCCCGCTTGAACGCGGGGTTAGATTGGACGGTGGTTCCACAAGCCGACCCGATACAAACTTGTGAAGCACGCTGGCGATTAGCGTCTGATATGGCATACCTTCCTCAAGTGCCCGGGCTTGAATATCCATCAAGTCTGGCGTGGACAGGCGAATGTTGATCCGCTTTTCCTTGAGAAAAGTAGCTGTAGCAGCAGCTTTGAATTTTGCCAATTTTTCCTTTGAAGGAGAGGTGGATTTGAGTTCATCCTTTTCATAAGCATCCAGAATCTCTTTCTCAAATGTATCAAGCTTTTTCATCAGGGTTACTCCTCAGCAAATAATCTCTGGTAGCCTTTCTGCTAGGAATCACTGTCTTCAAAAAATAATGATCCGGTTCTTCAACATAAGGCACCAGGTAAACATAACCATCAAATGCCACGACAAGAACGGATTGCCTTGGATATTTCTCCGTGTTCGGGTGGCACAATATATCCAGCAGGCCATCCGCCTCAATAGCAAGTGCTATTACCTCGAACGAAATATCACGCTCAACTTTTAGCGCCTCGTTTTTATCGTGGTTCCAGCGAAATGGTTTCATGCAACCATTTTATCTTGATGTGTGCCTATTGTCACCTTTTGGTACGGGGTACCTAACATCCCAACTCGAGGAGTACGAACCAATTTTCCGGTGTAGCGTTCCTCTGAAACGGCAGGTTCGATCATGCGCGTGGACGAGGAATCACGACCTATACCGGTGAATGATTTTTGAGCCACTCACGCAAGGCAGCATCCATACGGGTTTGCCAACCCTCGCCGCTTTCACGGAATTGCTCAACCACTTCTCTCGATAACCGGATGGTGATGCGCTCTTTAGTGGGTGCTCTCTGAGGGCCACGCACGCCCAGTTTCTTTCTAAGGAAACCCTGAACAAGTTTCTGCATGATTTATAATCATGCTAAAGATTAAACAACAATGGTGGTCACGATGAAGCAACTGAGCTTGGGAGCAAACGAGTATGCATTGAAGCCGAAAA
>Ga0255338_1001434_pt1 | contig 45263 bp, 31 predicted proteins | sample MeOH1_35cm_T4_19_FD_203715 | JGI IMG/M metagenome (GOLD analysis project Ga0255338, IMG submission 203715) | Sandy soil microbial communities from University of British Columbia, Vancouver, Canada - MeOH1_35cm_T4_195 | ecosystem: Engineered > Artificial ecosystem > Sand microcosm > Unclassified ...
GACCGGTGCGTGTGGGCGCTGGCCAACCGTCCGCTCGAGGCGGGCGTGGGCCTGATTCAGTGGGCCTCCATGCGCCGGGAGGGCGGGAGGGTGCGCACCACCTTCTATCTGGCCACCGAGGCCTACGGCACCGTGGCGCCTCGCAAGTCGGACTCTCACCGCGTCCACGTGCCGGACCTGATGAACGCCGAGATCTTCCAGCTCGTCGCCTGAGTCACCCCAGGCCCTGGAAGTACCTGCTGGAGCAGGAGAGACGGCAGTCACCACTGGTGACTCTCGTCACCACCCCTACCTGGTGGCTGCAATCACCACCCTCGGCTTCATTTCTCGGGTCCTTCAGCCCAAACCCTCGAAATGATTCGATACCACCTCCCCCTCAGGCCTGCCCTGTTTCATGGCATGCGGGGTGCAGTAGGGGTCCAGCACACAGACCGACCTCCCCGGCCGGCTTCGAAAAGGACCTCGCCATGCGCGTCAACTCTTCCTCCGCTCCGGTTGTTTCCCGTCCCTCCGAGACCCAGTCGCTCGTCGCCGCCAAGCCCACCGTGGAGACCAAGCCGGCCACCGACCTCAAGCACCTGCCCGGGCCCGGCATCGTGGACGGCGGCTGCTTCCCCCCGTTCCCCATCAAGCCCGCCGCCGACGCCAAGACGCGCGCCACCCAGGGTGATCAGCTCCACGAGATCGCCGACGGCGTGCGCGACGGCTCGCTCACCGAGAAGGAGGCGGAGAAGCTGCTGACCGAGCAGCAGGCGATCGCCGATGCCCAGAAGGCGGCCATGGCCGACGGCAAGCTGACGCTGGGTGAGAAGCTCAAGCTGGCCGTGATGCAGGGCCGCGCCGAGCAGAACATCGACCGGGCCACGCACAACTCCCAGCGCGACGTCTTCGCCCGCTTCGACAAGGACGCGCAGCGCCAGGCCGGGCAGATCGACCAGATCGCCAACGGCCGCACCAGCGGCAACATCACCAACTCCGAGGCCGGGAAGCTGCTGGGGCAGCAGGCGCACATCGCCGACGCCCGCGACAACCAGGGGCCGTTCGGGAACCTGCTGACCAACCTCCAGCAGGGCCAGGCCCAGAAGGACATCGACCGCCACAGCAAGCCGGGCACGCAGTTCGACTTCAAGCCCCTGCCGATGCCGATCTACCGCAAGGGCGTCATCACGGGGTAGGCGAACCCGCTCTCCTTCGAGACACCGCGGCCCCTCCTTCGCTCCGAGCGAGGGAGGGGCTGTCGTCTATGGGCCGCCCTGCTTCTGCAACCCGAAGGTGGCGGCGAGCGCCGGTTCGCGCGAAGGTGGCCCCATCGACCAGGAGCCACCATGACGACCCGGAAGCCCGAGGACCCCACCCCGCCCGTCGAGCCGCCCTCCGACGAGGAGCAGACCCGGCTCGCCCGGAGCAGCAATGCCTTCGCCACCGCGCTCTGGGGCAAGGTCCGCGGCAGTCCGGGCAACCTCGCCCTCTCTCCCGCGAGCATCACCCTCGCGCTCGCGATGACGTGGGGCGGAGCCCGGGGTGAGACCGCGAGCGAGCTGAAGAAGGCCCTCCACTTCGAGGGCACCCCCGATGAAGTGATGGCCTCGGCGGGCCAGCTCCTCCAGGCCTGGAACACGAGCTCCGGCAGCACCCTCCTGCGGGTGGCCAACCGCCTCTTCGGCTCGAAGAGCTACTCGTTCGAGCAGCCCTACCTCGCCAAGACCCAGGCCACCTTCGGCGCTCCGCTCGAGCCGGTCGACTTCGATGACGACATCGAGACCACGCGCAAGTCCATCAACGCCTGGGTAGCCAAGCAGACGGAGGATCGCATCCAGGGGCTGCTCCCCGAGCGGAGCCTGAGGCCCCGGCTGACGAAGCTCGTGCTCGTCAACGCCGTCTACTTCAAGGCGGTCTGGGCCCACTTCTTCCCGGAGGAGCAGACGTTCACCGAGGCGTTCTTCGTCACGCCGGCCGAGAAGAAGAAGGCCGCCCTGATGCGCCGCACCGGAAGCTACGGCTACGCCGAGCAGGACGGCGTCAAGGTGCTGGAGATCCTCTACAAGGAAGGGACCTGGTCGATGCTCTTCGTCCTGCCCGACGCGGTGGATGGCCTCGAGGACGTCGAGCGGAACCTGACGAGCGAGCAGTTCGACGACTGGGTCACCGCCCTGCACAACGAGACCGTCAACGTCGTGCTGCCGCGCTTCGAGGTCAACCCCGAGAGCTCGGTGGAGCTGGGGGACGCCTTGGAGGAGCTGGGGATGGCGCGGGCCTTCAACCCGCATGAGGCGGACTTCACAGGGATGGCCAACCCTCCCAACCCCAATGATCGCCTGCACATCAGCAAGGTCTTCCACAAGGCCTTCGTGAAGGTGGACGAGAAGGGCACCGAGGCCGCTGCCGCCACCGCGGTCATCATGATGGGGAGAAGCGCCATGGCGAGGCCACGGGAGCCCAAGGACTTCCGCGCCGACCATCCCTTCCTCTTCTTCCTGCGCGACAAGGCCTCCGGGATGATCCTCTTCATGGGCCGCGTCTCCGACCCGCCGAGCCCCTGAGCGCCCAGCCCCAGCGAGCTCAACCTCGCTCGATGACCCACGTGGGCAGGGCCTCCAGGAACCGCCTGTCCGGCGAGTCCGGGAGGTCGGCGCAGGCCACCGAGAACTCGTGGAGGGCGGCGCCGGCGAGCCCGTGGGCGATCTGCCGCGCGTACTCGATGGAGCCGTAGCGATCCATCCGCTCCCGGATCCAGGCCACGTCCTCCGAGGTCCGCTCTGCTCGCGGCACTCCCAGCACCCGCGAGAGCCGGGCGCGCTCACCGGCGCTCGCGGCGTGGAGCAGGTGGATGAGCATCAACGTGCGCTTGCCCTCCCAGAGGTCGCCGTAGAGCTCCTTGCCATAGCGCCCCGGGTTCCCCAGCAGGTTCAGCAGGTCGTCCTGGATCTGGAACGCGGCTCCCACGAAGAAGCCGAACCGGAGGTACCGATCGAGCTCCACGCCATCCCGCGTGCCGATGAGCGCTCCAATGCGCATCGGGTAGATGATCGTGTACCAGCAGGTCTTCTTCAGGACCATCTGGAGGTAGTCGACCTCGCGGAGCTCGACGACGTTGTGCTGGCGCCAGGAGAGCTCGAGGGACTGCCCCTCGACGGACTCGTGGGCCATGCGCTCGGCCTCCTCGAGGATCCGCAGCGCGAGGCGCACGCCCAGCGTCCCGGCGTTGTCGATGAGCGGGCGCAGGCTCAGGATCGCGAGCGCATCCCCCACGTTGATGGCCGTGGGGATGCCGTGGCGCTGGTGCAGGGTGGGCCGCCCGCGCCGCTCCTCGCTCTCGTCCTCCACGTCGTCGTGGACCAGGAACGCGTTATGGAGCAGCTCGATGGCCACGGCTGAGTTCAGCGCGTCCGTGGGGTAGGCCCCGAAGGCACGCGCCGTCGCGAGGCAGAGGCTGGCGCGCAGGGCCCGGCCTCCCCGCAGGGGATAGTCCGCGACGAGCTCTTCGAACTCGGGGTTGCGAGGCCGGCCCCGCAGGTACTCCCGCATCCGCGCCTGCGTGGCGGTCCCGTACTCCGCGAGCTTCTCCCGAACGAGCGAGACGTTGGAGGTGCTCATGGGGCGATTCGCACGCAGAGCGTGCCGCGCGGCAGTCCCGTCCGCTCATCGAGGATGATGCCGCTGTAGGTACCGGGAGGCTGCTCGTCCGGAATCCGGATGCGGATGGCCACCCGCTCCTCTTCCGGCACGGCTTCGACGATCACGCCCCGGATCCGTGGCAGCTCCGGCTCGGAGGCGCGCAGATCGTGCACGCGGAATGTCCGGTCGGATGGGCGGGGGCGCAAGTCGACCGAGACCTCGGTGCGCCGTGTCGAGTCGAGATCGAGGGTGAGCGCTGGCGGGGCCATCGCCGGGGTCTCGGGTGAGGCGGAAGCCACCGGCGGCACGGGTGAGGGGGCCGTGGGCGCCTCGGCGGGGCCTGGTGCGGCTCCCGCGGAGAACGGGCCCGCTGTGCCCACGGGTGGGGTGGCCCCGGGCTCGCGCGCGGTGGCTCCTCCCGAGGTGACCTTCCCCATCAAGCCCATCCAGAGGCTGGCGAAGTCCGCGAAGGTGCGGAGCAGCGCTCCCATCTGGTTCTGCAACCCATCACCGGATGGCGTGCCCCCGAGCCCGGGAGTCCACATCCCTCGCGCCACGTTCTGCCCCTGGCGGAGGTACTCCTCGACGACCTGGTAGCCCATCTCGACCCCGTGGGAGACGGAGTCCCTGGGAGGCGTCTGCGGCGGGGGCTGGGCCTGCTGTTCGAAGAGCACCCCCCAGTTCCGGATGGGCTGCGTGCGCCCCGGCTCCTGCTTCTTCACCCGCTCCTGAGGCTCCATGGGGATGCTCCCTCCGTTCGAAATCCGGTTCATGGGTGATCGAACCCCACGATCTCCTCCAGCTTCGGAACGCCGGAGATGGCATGGGACGCCAGCCGCCCCGACATGACGGCGGCCTCGACACAGCCCTGGTTGAAGCCACTGTCAGTCCAATCACCCGCGACGGTGAGGTTGTCGTAGGTGTTGTCGAGCGGCGAGATGCGGGCGCGCAGGCTCCCGGGCAGGGAGAGCGTGTACCGGTCCGAAGGGTTCACATTCGCGGTCCAGTACTGCGAGGAGAAGCGGGCCTCTCCCGCTTCACCCGTACCCTCCCCTCGCGGCTCATCCGGTGCCATGAGCAGCTCCCACCGGAACCCGCCGGACGGCTGGCAGGCCCGCGGCCACAGGTGGGCGAGATCCTTCTCCAGGAAGCCGACGCTGTTGCGGCGGACGCGCTCGTGCTGCTCCTCGGGGAAGGCGGGACGGACCCGCTCCTCCTCGGGGACATCCGGCAGCACGCTGCAGAAGTAGGCGATCGCCCCGGGCGGCCGAGGCCAGCTCTCCTCCGTGGCCAGATGCGACATGTCCGCCCAGGTGTCGAAGGGCTTCACGAAGGCGCACAGGTTGACGGGCCCCTCGTGCCAGCCGAGCTCCTTCATGCCCGTGTTCAGCCAGAGCTGGCAGGCCTGGGTCGGCACGGTCTTGACGCGCTCGACCATGGCCCGCCAGCGCGCGTCCCGCTCCACCAGCTCCTTGCAGAGGAAGGGGACCGCCCCGCCCCCCACCGCGAGGATGACCTGATCGAAGTCCTCGCCCACGCGCAGTGTCCGCGAGCCCGCCTTCCTCTTGTCCCAGTGCGACTCGAACTTCCACCCCTCCCGCTCCAGCCGCTCGCCCTCCACGAGCTGCCGGTAGTCGGGCGCCGCGGGCCAGCACGGCAGCCCTCGCACGTCCACGAGGGGCTGGTACTCCCCGCCTCCCTGGATCGCCGCCTGCACATCGAACTCGAGCGCCTCCACGAACGGGCGCTCACCGGGCGCGAGCCGGGCCGGCTCGCAGAGCTTCACGTTCTCCAGGCGGTGGAAGAACTCGAAGCGGACGCCTCGCCGCTTCAGCACCTCGTAGAAGGGCGCGAAGACCATGTCGCCCATGCCCGAGCACATCTTCCAGAAGAAGGCGCCCCGGTAGGTGAAGAACGCGCGGAACGCGGCGCGCAGCCCCTGCCCCGCGGCGACTCGGGGCCGCTGGAGATCCCCGTCCTCATAGGCGAAGGTGAGATCATAGAGCGCCCGGATGAAGGCGCTGTTGATGGTCCGCTCGGAGGCGCCGTTGAGCCGCATCCACTCCCGGCAGTCGTAGTCGTCGATGGCGTCGAAGCCCCTCGGATCCGTGAGCAGGCGGAAGCGGAGGGAGCCTCGGATGATCGCCAGCATCATGTCGACGATCTCCCAGACGCGGCGGAGCCTGTCGTTGCCCTCGATGAGCTTCTCGAACTGGCCTCGCAGGGCCGTGGCCACCGCGTCATGGAAGCGGATGAGCAGGTTCTCCGGGTAGCGGCGCAACGTCCCGAGCGCCACCTCCATGAGGCCCAGGGCCTCCACCGCCGCGGCGAGCGTGGCGAACCGGCCGTATTCGAGCAGCCGGGACATCGTCTCCAGCAGCGCCTCTGGCGTCCCGGCTCCTGGCGAGGCCCGAGGCGACTCGGGAGCAGCCTCGCGGGCGGGCTCCGGCACGGTGGCCAGCAGCGTCCTCACCAGCTCCAGGCTCCGCGCCAGGTAGTCGCCGATCGTCCAGTGGGGCAGCGCGTTTCCCGGATCGCCCGGCAGCCCCTCGAAGGGAGGGAGCCGCACGGTCCAGGGAGACCAGCGTCCATCCGGAGACCAGTCGGCGACTCCGTGGAAGTGGTCGGGCACGAAGGCATCGCTCCAGCTGGCGATGCGGCACGTGGCGGGATCCCGCTTCAGCTCCGTGTAGCACTCGCGGATCAGCCGGAACGCGTTCTCATAGAACCCCATCCACAGGTGCAGGCCGTGCTCCTGGATGCGGTCCGCGGGCCCTCGGCCGGACGCGCCCTTGCCTCCCAGCCTCCAGCCGAGCTGGTACACCGTGACGCGGTACTGGCCCTGGAGCTCGGGCCGGGTCAGCTCGAACGCGGCGGTGACGCCGGCACATCCCCCCCCGACGATGGCGATCTCGACTGGACGCTGGCGTGTCATCGCCTGCATTCATGGTGTCGCTTCGCCACGTGTCAACGCGGTGCTCCCAGGTGCGAGTCCTCGCGTGGACGTTCTCCTGCCCTCGAGTCCCTCAAAGTTCCTCGCGCCAGACACCCGGGAACGAAAGGACGAAATCCGGACCATAGACGCGGGCGGGCGTCTGGGCCCCGGCCTCCAGATCACCCGCGAGCACCCGCTCGACGATGGCCAGCCCCGTCGTGCAGGTGAACCCGTAGGCCTCCGGGGTGCGCAGGCGCGCCCGCACGCGGTGGCCCGCGCCGTCCTCCACCTCCGCCACGAGCGTGGCGTGACGTCCGGCGCGCTGCGCCTCGGTGGGCCCCTGCGGCAACAGCCTCGCCTGCACCTCCAGCCCGAGCCGTCCCGCAGGCGTCGCGAGCAGCCCGCCGAACCAACGGTTCGCCATCACCATCGCCCGCAGCGCAGGGATCGCCTCGCAGTACACCTCGATGTCCGGGATGCCGGTCGAGTAGTACGCGGTGCTGACATCCCCCCAGCTCATCGCGACGCTCGGGCGCGGGCCCGCGCCGTAGTCGAACTCGCGCACGAGCGAGCCTGGAGCCAGCTCCTGGAGCTGCCCGCCTCGCCGGATGTGAATGTCCTGCCCGGCCCCCTCCGCCAGCGTCCTGAACGAGCCCCGCGAGATCACCTCGAGCCCGGAGACGCCGAGCGTCAGGCGGCGGGCGCCGCGCACCCGGCGCGCCAGATGCACCGCGAGGCAGTCCGAGGCCACGACATCGAACCCGACGCCGGGCATGAGCATCACCCCGCGCTGGCGGGCCTCCGCGTCACGCTGGAGCACCCCCTCGAGGGCCATCACCTCGCCGCTCAGGTCCAGGTAGTGGACCCCCGCACGCAGGCAGGCGTCGACCATGGGCTGGGAGGTGGCGGCGAACGGCCCCGCGGCATGGAGGACGGCAGACACTCCGCGCAGCGCCTGCTCCAGCCCCTCGTCCAGCCCCGCGGTGCGGTACTCGAGCCCCAGACGCGCGGCAAGCTCCGAGAGCCGCGGCCCGTTCCTTCCACAGAGGATGGGACGAAGTCCTCTCTCCTTCGCCGCGCGCGCCAGGAGCTGGCCGGTGTAGCCCGTGGCGCCATAGAGGAGAAAGCAGTCACGGGCTGGCATCGAAGGGTCCCCCTCTCGCACAGACTACGGCAGGACGCCCGACCCGCCGTATGGCCGCCAGTTGAGGATGTGCCGCTCTGCCGCATTTTTCACGTCAGTGGCACGTGGCGGGAGGGCACAGGCGTGCCGTCGAGGGGAGGCCCGAACACATGAGGCGGCCAGCCGACATGGCGCTCCCGGAGCGTCCCGAGTCCATCCACGAGTACCGCGCCGCGCTCATGAGCGTGTTCCTGCACACCTTGCCCCGGAACGATCCCTCGCGCCTGCTCGTCCCGTCCGTGAAGCCGCTCACGCTCCCCCAGGCGATCGCCTGGATCCATCGCCTGCCTGACAGGCTCCAGCGGAAGGCGCGGGCCCATGCGGCCTTCAGGCTGGCCGTGGCCACCTTTATCGAGCAGAGAGAGAAAGAGTTCGAGCCCTTGCTTATCGAGCTGCTGGGTCCCCAGGAGGAGAGGGAGCTCCGGGAGAAGCTCCAGTTCGTCGAGAGGCCCACCCTCGACACGGTCTTCTCGGCCATCTACGAGCCCATGACGCGGCCCACGACCTCGGCACCTTCCACGCAAGACCCCGAGGATCCGCGCTCATTCGCGGAGCGGCGGGAGGCCAAGCCTGAGCTCGAGGCGCACCGGCTGAGGCGCATCGCGCCCGCGCCTCGGGTGCTCCCGATCATGGCGGCCCCACCGGCCCAGCACGGCCAGAGCACGCTGGATCTGGAGAACCTGACCACGACGGTGCGGATCCAGGCGCCCTCGCTGCGGGACTTCAAGGAGCTCCGGCTCGTCCTCGATCCGCGCAACTGGAGCGCGTCGCCATTCTGGCCCGAGTCCTACCAGGTGGAGCTCTCCGAGGATGGGACCCAGTTCCAGAAGGTCCAGAACAAGCAGCCCCCTGGCGAGTCGTGGCACGGAAACCTCTTCGAGCACGTCGAGTGGAACTGGAACACCGTCTCCGTCTCCTCGTTCCGGAACTTCCTGAACATCTCCTTCGAGGTGAGCGAGAACCCGCAGCAGATCCGCCTCAACTTCTCCCTCTACTCCTGCGAGGGCAGCACGCTCTTCATCCGGGAGGCGCGCAACGGCGTCGACGTGGATCGCGGCTTCCTGAACCTCGATCGCGTGAACACGCCCCCCGGCTTCTTCCGCATCGACACGCAGAAGATCATCCGCTTCTCGGACCTCCTGGAGCGGCGCTCGCCCCTGGAGGGTCCTGTGGGCAGCGGGCAGATCCTCTCCTTCATGGCGCCCGCCATCGTGGGGCTCTGGATGCATGACCTGCTGAGCAACCTGTACTTCCCCGAGTAGCCAGGTAGGAGTCCGCCTTGAACAACCTGAATGATCTGCTGAACGCCTCGTCGGCCATCATGCTGGACCAGGTCGCCCGCTGGTCCGAGATGCTCCAGAAGATGAGGACGGGGACCTATACCCCCTCTCAGTGGATGAGCGATGTCGTCGGCATGTGGGACGCGTGGCTCTCGCTGGTGGCCGTCCCTACCCGGCTGGGGGTGCAGACGTCCGGCCAGCTGCCCACCCTGCTGCTCATCGTGGATGGAGTCGCCGAGACCGTGGGCCCCATCTCCACGCCCACCAACCTCAGCCTGCCTGCGGGCGTCACGTTGGAGATGAGCGACCTCTACCAGCTGGGAGGCAACGGTGTCCTCGACAAGAAATACGTCCTGCCTCTGCTCCTCCCGGACGGGACCAGCGTGGAGGTCCGTCTGGTCGATCTCGGTGGCGGCCAGAACCACATCGCGAAGCAGCTCCCGAGCGGGCTCTACGTGGGCTCGCTGTATGCCAAGGAGCTGGCGACCTATCGCCCGCTCGCACTTGTCTACGTGCTGATCACCACGCCGGAGTCCACAGCACCCACAGCGTCCTAGCCCCGCGGGGAATGAGATGAGCGGAACCATCGGAAGAGGAGGCCCAGGCGACGAACCCTCCCAGGGCGACAAGGAGCCCGCTGCGTCCGAGGAGTCCGACTTCCAGGACTCGTTCCTGAGAGAGCTGGTGCATGAGCAGTCGCCTCTGCCGATTCCCCTCCCCGGAGATCGGCTGGGCGGCCTGGATGGCCGCCGGTACGAGCTCCTCGAGCAGATCGGCAGCGGCGGGATGGGCCAGGTCTTCCGGGCCCTGGACCATGAGCTGCGGCGCACGGTGGCCCTGAAGTTCCTGCTCTACAACCTGGACCTCACCCAGCCTCAGCGGCTCACCCTCCTCCAGGAAGAGGGCCGGGCCATCGCCCGGCTCGATCACGAGAACATCGTCCGCGTCCACGACGTGTCCCTCTGGGACGCCCACTCCGAGGGCCAGGAGGGGAGCGCCGCGGTGAAGATCCCCTTCCTCGTCATGGAGTACCTGGAGGGAGAGACCCTGCACGCGCTCATGCGGCGGGTGAAGCTCGGCCTGCTGCGGGCGCTGGATATCCTGAGCGACGTGGCGGCCGGCCTGGCTCACGCGCACGCCCGGCAGCTCATCCACCTGGACCTCAAGCCGGGCAACGTCTTCATCTGCGCCACCGGCAAGGCGAAGCTCCTCGACTTCGGGCTGGCCCAGCTCCTGGTCGGCCCCGCTCCCGTCCGCGAGTCCAGCGGCTCCGGGACGCCTCCTTATATGTCCCCGGAGCAATGGAACCAGGCGCTGCCGAATGCCCGGGCCGACGTCTGGGCCGCGGGGCTGCTCCTCTTCGAGATGCTCACCGGCGAGCACCCGTTCGCCCGCTTCAGCGTCCCGGCGCTGCGCGACCGCGTCACCTCCACCGAGCCGATGCCCTCGCTCCTCGAGCGCCGGCCGGATCTGCCCGAGGAGGTGGCGCTGCTGGTGGCCTCGGCCCTGTCGAAGGATCCGGCGCAGCGCCCGGCCTCCGGCGAGGAGCTGCTCCGTCAGATCAATGAGCTGCGGGAGAAGCTGTCCCTGCGGCCCCAGCGCCCAGGCTCCGTCGCCGGGCGGAGGCGGGTGACGCTCCTGTCCTGCCGGCTCGCGCTGGCGCCCAGCCCGGAGCCCCTGGATCCGGAGGAGTTCGGAGAGCTGGAGGCCGCGTTCCACCGCGCCTGCACCCGCCTCATCCGCGAGCACGGCGGCTCCATCACCACGGCCCTGGGAGCCGAGGTGCTCGCGTGCTTCGGCTATCCGCAGACCCACGAGGAGGACTCGGAGCACGCGGTCCAGGCGGCGCTGCGGCTGATGGAGGCCCTGCCTCGGGAGCTGGCCGGCCCGAGGTACCCCGAGCTGTCCGTGAGGGCAGGCATCCACGCCGACTGGGTGGCCTTGGATGACACCACGCCCGACTTCCATGGAGCGACTCCGGCGATGCAGGGCGAGGCGCCACGGCTTGCCTCCTGGCTGGCGAGCCAGGCCGCGCCCGCGACGGTGCTGCTCAGCGGGGGAACGCACGCGCTCGTGCAAGGCCGCTTCGAGCTCCAGCCGCTGGGCTCACGGCCCTTCGAGACACTCTCAGGGGCGTTGCCCGTCAACCTCCATCAGGTGGTGCGCGAGCGCAGTGGGGTGAGCCGCTTCGACCGGACGCTCGTCAGTGGCGCGCTGACTCCGCTGGTGGGGCGGGAGCCCGAGCTGCAGCGCCTCCTGGCGCTCCGGGAGGCCGTCACGGACGGGCGGGGCGCCTGCGTCCTGCTCCGGGGAGAGCCCGGCATCGGCAAGTCCCGCCTCGTCCAGGAGCTGCACGGGCGGGAGGACCCCAGCGCGAGCACCTGGGCCATGTGCCAGTGCCTGTCCCAGTTCGAGAGCAGCATCTTCCATCCCTTCATCGACTGGCTGCAGCGCTTCCTGGAGTTCTCCACCGACACCTCTCCCCAGCAGAAGCAGCTCAAGCTGGAGCAACGCTTGAGTGCGCTGGGGCTCCCCGCGGAGCACGCCCCCGCCCTCGCCTCCCTGCTCTCCATTCCCCTGCCCGAGGACTCCGCCTTCCTGGCGTTCCTCCCGGACCGTCAGCGGGAGCTGCGCCGGCATGCCCTGCTGGCCCTGCTCCAGCAGCTGGCCGTGGAGCGCCCGCTGGTCCTCGTGGTGGAGGATCTGCACTGGGCCGATCCCTCCACCCTGCAGTTCCTCGACACCCTCCTGCGGCGGCACCTCGACGGCTCCCGGCTCCTCGTCCTGCTCACCGCCCGTCCTGGGTTCTCCCACGGCTGGACGCGGTGCCCGGGCTTCCACGAGCTGGAGCTCACGCCGCTGCTGCCCGAGAGCACGGCGGCGCTGGTGCGGGAGGCGGCCCATGGCAGTCCCCTGCCGGATGCGACGGTGCAGCAGATCGTCGCCCGGACGGACGGCATTCCCCTCTTCGCCGAGGAGATGACCCGGATGGTGCTGGACCCTGGCGCCTCGCGCGGCGTCTCTCCGGGGAAGCTCCTGTCCACCATCCCCGCCACCCTGCACGAGCTGCTCCTGGCGCGGCTCGATCAGCTCTCGCCCCGCCTGAAGACGCTGGCGCAGCTGGCGGCCATGCTGGGCCGGGAGTTCAGCTTCGCCATGCTCCACGCGGTCTCCTCCCTGCCGGAGGACGAGCTCCTGCGGGGGCTCGAGCAGCTCGAGCAGGCCCGGCTGATCTACCAGCAGCGGCCGCCCCCGGACGCGACGTATGCCTTCAAGCACGCGCTCATCCAGGATGCGGCCTCCCAGTCGCTGCTGCGCAGCACGCGGCAGCGCTACCACGCCCTCATCGTCCATGTGCTGAACGAGCAGTTCCCCCAGGTCGTGGAGGAGCGGCCGGAGCTGCTGGCGCACCACGCCACCCAGGCGGGCATGGCGGCGCGGGCGGTGGATGCGTGGCAGCTGGCGGGCCAGCGCGCCGGAGCCAAGTCCGCCATCGCCGAGTCGATCAACCACTACACCCAGGCGCTCGAGCAGCTCGCGCTCATGCCGGCCTCGCGCCAGCGGGACGAGCGGGAGATCACCCTGCGGGTCGAGCTGGGCCAGGCGCTCGTCTCCGCGAAGGGCTACGCCGCGAAGGAGGTCGAGGCGGTCTACGCGCGCGCCCAGGAGCTGTGCGAGCGGTTTGGCACTCCGCCCCTGTCCGTGCTGTGGGGCATCTGGGTGGTCGCGCTGGTCCGAGGCGACCGCGAGAGCACCGACTCGCTGGCGGCGCGCTTCCTCCAGCTCATCGAGAAGAGCGACGATCCGACGACCCTGGTGGTGGTCCATGGAGCGCTCGCCACCTGGCACTTCTGGAAGGGCGAGTACGCCGAGGCCCATGAGTACTGCACCCTGGCCCAGGCCCTCATCTCCCAGGAGTTCTTCCAGGGGCCTCAAGCGCAGATCCGCGGGGGCAGCCAGAGCTATGTCGCGGAGCAGGTGCTCCTCATGCAGCAGTACCTGGCGTACAGCGAGATGATGCTGGGCAGGGCGCAGCGGGCGCGAGAGAACTCCGCGAGAGCGCTCGCGCTGGCCGAGGGGACGAAGCACCCGTATGCGATCGCGACGACCCTCTCCTTCTGCGCGTCCATCGAATGCGAGGCGAGAGCGCCCGAGGCGGTGAGAGATCTCTCCGCCCGGCTGATCGCCATCTCCACCGAGCACGGCTTCCCGTTCACCCTGGCGATCGGCCTCTGCAATGCCGGCTGGGCCGCGGCGCGGCTGGGCGACGTGCCGACGGGGATCGCGTCGATCCGGCAGGGGCTCGACCTGCTGCAGGCCATGGGAGCCATGCTGGTCTATCCCACGTGCCTGCTGTGCCTCCTGGAGGTGCAGCTGCTCGGAGGCCTGGGAGCAGAGGGCCTCGCCATGGTGGAGGAGGGGCTCCGGATGACGGAGACGACCACGGCGAGCCGCGACCTGCCGGAGATGCTGCGGCTCCGGGGAGAGTTCCTGCTCCTGCAAGGGGAAGAAGAGGCGGCCCGGGCCTCGATGGAGCGCGCGCTCACGCTGGCCCAGGGGGAAGGCGCGACGCTCCACGGGCTGCGCGCGGCCTTGAGCCTGGCCCGCCTCCTGGTGCGAGTGGGTGAGGGGGAGAAGGCGCGCACCCTCATCGAGGAGGCCCGCGCCCGGTTCGCCGAAGGCTCCGGCCTCAGTGACGACCAGGCCGCGGAGGCGCTCCTCGCCCAGCTCGCCACTCCTTCGGAGCCCCAGCCCACGGCGTAGCAGCTCCATGTTCGCAAATCGGGCTGCTGCTCACCCGCGCTCGGCAGGGCGGGGCTCAGGCGTGCTGACGCAGCTCGCGCACCAGCCGGTAGGCGCCGAAGCCCAGGGTCGTGAAGACCGCGATGCGCCGCACCCACTGCTTGGAGCGCCCGTGGTAGCCGCCATGCACCGACGTCCCCTCGGAGACGGGATGGTACAGGTTCCCCTCCGTCACCGCCTGAGGCGCGTCCTTGAAGTGGCCCTTGGCCTGCTTCCGCATCATCCGATCGAAGGCGGCTGGCGCGGCATGGCGGACGGCCCCGAACACCGGCGCGACAGCCCCCACGTAGATCTCCGCCTGCGGCTTCACGAGCATGTCGAGGATGACGCGCGCCACCTTCTCCGGTGGGTACACAGGCGCTGGCGCCTGGGCCTCCTTCCCCGAGTAGTTCGCGGCGTGCTCGAAGAGCGGCGTGTCGATCCCCGCCGGCATGACGTTGGAGAACCGCACCGGCGTATCGAGGAACTCCTGCCGGACGGCGGACGTGAAGCCTCGCACGGCGTGCTTGCTCGCGGTGTATGCGGAGGCCATCGCGGTGCTGACGCTCGACGCCTCCGACGAGACGTTCACGATCACCCCTCCCCGCTCCTGGGTCTTCATCTGCGCGGCCGCCGCGCGGGTCCCGTGGATGACCCCGAAGTAGTTGACGTCCATCAACCGCCGGTAGACGTGGAGAGGCGTCTGCTCGAGTGAGCCCAGCGCGTAGACGCCGGCGTTATTGACCCAGCCATCGATGCGCCCGAACTCCTGCACTGCTCGGGCCGCCAGCGCGTTGACCTCGTCTTCGTTGACAACGTCGGTCGGCACGATGAGGCACCTGGCGCCTGCCTGCTCACACTCTTCCTGCAGGGAGTGGAGGGGATCCTCTCGGCGCGCAGCGAGCACCAGCCTGGCCCCTGCCTTGGCGAGCTGAAGTGCGGTCTCCCGGCCAATCCCACTCGAGGCACCGGTCACGACGATCACTGCATCCCTGAGCTTCCTCCGCATCGCTGCTCCTCCCGGAAGTTTGCTCAAAGCTGGGGACCAGCGAGCCCATCGGTGAGGGAAGCCTGCCGGCCCGTCTGCTCCCCCTTCAAACGGTCGGGCCCTGGACCAAAGTGTAGGGCCCTCTTGACCCGGCCGTACTCAGGGCAACGAAGCGCCACGGAGCACTTTGAAGGCGACGTCGGCTTGGGCTCACAATTCCACGCTATGGCGAGCATTCCTCCCGATGAGGCAAGGCCCCCCGCGGCCGAGCCCCACGCCTCTTCACAGCCCGAGAGAACGCGCAGAGGACTGGGGCCCTGGCTCCTGCGCCGGCTGGACGCGTTCATCTCGGAGCCCCTGCGCCGGGCCGCACCGTCGGAGCTCGCGCGCTACCGGGTGCTCGCGGGAGCCAACCTCCTCTCGTTCCTGCTGATGAGCGTGAACCTGCTCGAGTTCCTGCTGGCGCCCTATCCCCAGGTCACGAAGGGCCCCATGGTCGTCGTGGCCGTGACCTCACTGGGCACGCTGATCCTGCTGCGGAGAACGGCGAGCCCCAACCTCCCGGCTCTGTTCTTCTGCCTGAGCCTGAGCCTGGGCTTCGTGATCGGCACCCTGCTCTTCGGGGATCCCTTCGTCAGCGCGCACGCAGTGCTAGCGCTCTTCCCGGCGTTCACCGTGTACCTGCTGGGCCCCCGCATGGGCCTGGCCATCTCCCTCTTCCTCTCCGCGACCCTGGGGATCCTCCGCCCCTTCCTGCTCGTCCATGCCCACCCCGGTCAGGTCTGCGTCCCCTCCGAGATGCTCTGGCCCATGCACCTGGCGGGCGTCGTCGCCGTGCTGGGCGTCTGGCTGCTGGGCACGCTGCACCGCACCGCCCGCGACGAGATCCAGCAGAAGCTGGAGCACACCCTGAAGACCCTGCGCGACAGTGAGCGCAAGCTCAGCAGCCTCGTCCAGAACACCGATGACATCGTGTGCTCGGTCGACGCCGAGGGGCGCCTGCTGGTGGCCAATGACGCCATGAGGCAGACCTTCGCCCGGAACTTCGGCAGGGAGCCCGTCCTGGGCCAGCCCCTCTTCGGGCAGATGGATCTCCGCGCCGCGGAGTTCTGGGCCGAGCGCTTCTACAAGGTGCTCCGGGGACAGCGCCTGAAGTTCGAGCATGAGCTCTCGATGGGCGGCGCGCCCATCATGCTGGAGACGTGCCTGGGTCCCATCCCCGGCGAGCACGGGCGGCCGGTGGGAGTGACCGTCTTCTCCCGCGACATCACCAGCCGGAAACAGGCAGAGGTCCGGCTGGGAGAGATGCACCGCACCCTGGTGGATGTCTCTCGGCAGGCCGGCATGGCCGAGGTGGCCACCGGCGTGCTCCACAACGTGGGCAACACCCTCAACAGCATCAACGTCTCGGCCAACCTGGTCACCGACGGGCTGCGCAAGCTCCGGGTGCCGAGGCTGGTCCAGACCGCCGAGCTGATCTCCCAGCACGCCGCCGACCTGCCCTCCTTCCTGACCTCCGACCCGCGCGGTCAGCAGCTCCCGATCTACCTGCAGGCGCTCTCCCACCGGCTGGGCGAGGAGCACGAGGCGCTCGTGAAGGAGATGCACTCCCTCAACGATGGCGTCGAGCACCTCAAGTCCATCGTCAGCATGCAGCAGAAGCACGCGCGGCCCACGGGCGCCGTGGAGGCGGTGGCCGTGCCCCAGCTCATCGACGAGGCGCTGCGCCTGAACGCCGCCTCCTTCGAGCAGCTGGGCATCCTCATCGAGCGCGACTACGCCCAGGTGCCCTCGCTCGTGCTCGACAGGCACAAGCTGATGCAGATCCTGATCAACCTGCTGAGCAATGCCCAGCACGCACTGAAGGAGGGACAGCAAAAGGACAGACGTCTGCGCCTTCGTGTCCGGCCCGCTCCCGACGGCCAGCACCTGCGCATCGAGGTGGAGGACAACGGTATGGGCATCAACCCGGAGCACCTGCCGCGCCTGTTCTCCCAGGGCTTCACCACCAAGAAGACGGGCCATGGCTTCGGCCTGCACCTGAGCGCGCTGGCCGCCACGGAGCTGAAGGGCCGGCTCTCCGGCGCCAGCCCGGGACCTGGCCAGGGCGCCACCTTCACCCTCGAGCTGCCTCTGGCCTCCGAGGAGCTCCACCCCTAGGCCAGGACATCCCGCGCCCCTGGCCTGTTGGAGTAGACTGCAGCATCTCGCGGAGGAGCACCATGACGCCCATCACCTTGACGCTGGCCCTCATGTGCCTGCTGCTCAGCCTCACGGCGCTTCTCTCCATCCTCCTCCTCTCCCACCAGCTCAAGAAGCTCGAGGAGCGTGTGGCGTGGCTCGAAGGCACGCAGCCGGTGGATGAGGGTGGAAGCAAGCCGGAGCTCGACATCCCCGAGATCCTGAAGGCGGGTTCCACCCAGCCCCCTGGGAAGGCTTAGCGCCCGGGGCGCCGGGCGAGCCGCCTTCGACACGGCCCCTGCCGGCTCAGGTCGCGGTGTTGGGGAAGTGCGGGTTCTCGATGATGCCGAGCACGTTGCCGAACGGATCCTTCCCCGTCACGCCGCCAGGGTTCCCCGGGTGAAGCCTGCCGGGGGGTGACGGTTTCCTCCGGAGCGTGGGGGGAGAAGCTCGGTCCCCTCGTCCACGGAGAAGTAGGACATGAGCTGCTGCAGCGCGTCCGCCTGCGCGGCCAGCTCCTCGGCCGTGGCCGCCAGCTCCTCGGCTGCCGAGGCGTTGCGCTGGGTGACCTGGTTCAGCTGGCCCATCGCCGTGTCGATCTGCGTCACCTTGGCCGACTGCTCTCGGGAGGCCGTGGCCACCTCCTGGACCCGCTCCGCCGTGGCCCGGATCGAGGGGACCAGCGCGGTGAGCCGCCTGCCCGAGCCCTCCGCCACGGAGACGCTCGAGCCCGCCAGCCCGCCAATCTCCCCGGCGGCGAGCTGGCTCCGCTCGGAGAGCTTGCGCACCTCCGTGGCCACCACCGCGAAGCCCCGGCCATGCTCGCTGGCCCGGGCCGCCTCGATCGCGGCGTTCAGCGCGAGGAGGTTGGTCTGGTAGGCGATCTCCTCGACAATCGAGATCTTCTCCACAATCTCCCTCATCGCCACCACGGTCTCGCGCGCCGCCGTGCCGCTCTCCTCCGCGTCCCGGGCGCCCTGGAGGGCCAGCTGCTCGGTCCGGCGGCTGTTCTCGGCATTCAGGCTGATGGAGGCCGACATCTCCTCGAGGCTGGCGGTGGTCTCCTCCACCGCGGCGGCCTGCTCGCTGCTGCCATGGGCGACGAGCTGGGCGGAGGACGAGACCTGCGCTGACGCGGCATTCAGCGCCGTGGCCCCGGCGCGCACCTGGCCGATGATCGCCGCCAGCCGCTCGGACATCTCCTTCACCGCCTCCTGGAGCTTGCCGGTCTCGTCGCTCCGGGTGATCTCGATCTTCTGCTGAAGGTCGCCCTGGGCGATGCGGGCCGTCAGCGCCACCACCTGGCCGATGGGGACGGTGATGCTGCGGGTGATGATGAGGCCGAGCAGCGCCGCCAGCACCACCGCCGCGGCGATCATGACCAGGATCAGCGAGCGAGCACTCTGATAGATGACCTCGCTCCGCACGGCGTCCTCGGTCAGCAGCTCGCCCTGGTAGTTGACGAACTCGGCCCACGCGCGCTCGAGGTTCGCGATGTTGGGGATCACCTCCTGGATCATCAGGTTCATCGCCTCGCTCCGCTTCTCCTGTTGCAGCAAGGCGCGGACCCTCGTGAAGCTGTCCACGTAGCGGGCCCGCAGCGCCTTCACGCCTGCGAAGAGGGTCTTGCCCTGGACGCGCTCGAGGCCTTGCTCGATCTGGGCCATCTGGCCGGCGATGATGCGCCGGTTCTCATCTTGCGCGGCGAGGAGCCGGCTGAGCTCCGCGAGATCCGTGATGAGGAACAGCTCCAGGGTGATCCGGCTGTTCTCTTCCGCCCGGCGCATGGCGTCGTGGGAGAGGCGCACCTGGGTCCAGCGCTTGGTGGCGACCTCTTCGAGCGACTCGTGGAGGACGACCATCCGGCTCAGGCTCAGCCAGCCCACACCGATGAGCAGCGCGATGAGGACAGCGAACGAGAGGATCAACCTGCTACCAATGCTCAGGTTCTTCATGGTTCTACCCCGGTTTCAGCGGCGGAGGCGGCGGAGGACCTTCTTCCATCAGTCCCGCCTGTTTGCCAGCGGGCTGGGGGGAACGGACCTCCCTGCCCCTGCTCGAGCCCACCTCCTGGCTGGAGCAGAGGAATTCTGGCACCCTTCAAGGATGAATCCGCTCTCTCGTTGGTATCGTCTCACGCTCGTGTCGCTGGTGCTGGCGGGGACGGTGGGCTGCGACCAGGCTACCAAGCAGCTGGCCCTCTCTCACCTCCGCGACGAGCCTGCCCAGACCTTCCTGGGTGGGTTCCTGCGGCTGGTCTTCGCCGAGAACCCTGGCGCGTTCCTGAGCCTCGGCGGCCACCTGCCTCGCCCCCTGCGCTTCGGGCTGCTCACGATGGGAGTGGGCCTGATCCTCCTCGTCGCGCTGCTCTACCTCGTGAAGAGCCGCCGGGTCGGGCAGCTCCACATCGTGGCGCTCGCCCTGGCCGTTGGCGGCGGAGCGAGCAACTGGTTCGACCGCCTGGTGAACGATGGGCGCGTCGTGGACTTCATGGTCCTCGGCATCGGCCCTGTGCGCACGGGCGTCTTCAACGTGGCGGACGTGGCCATCATGCTCGGCGTCGGGCTGCTGCTCCTGGGCTCGCGAAGCGCGAGCCGCCTGGGGGGCCACCGAGGGGATGCTGGCCAAGGAGGCTCCCCCGCTTGAGGCGGGCCGCCACCGCTACCTTGCGCCGGGCCCCCGGGGGGTGTCCTCGTTGGCCGCGGAGATGGGCAGGGTGAAGGAGAAGACGCTGCCACGGCCGAGCTGGCTCTCCGCCCAGATCCGCCCGCCGTGCGCCTCGACGAGCCCCTTGCAGATGGCCAGCCCGAGCCCCGCTCCCCGGCGGTCCCGCTTGTCCCCCTGCCAGTAGCGATCGAACACGTGGCCCAGGTGCTCCGGGGAGATGCCAGGCCCGGTGTCCCTCACCCAGAAGCGGACGCCGCCGGCCTGCGCCTCGGCGCCCAGGGAGATCTCTCCCCCCGCGGGAGTGAACTTGAGGGCGTTGGAGAGCAGGTTCATGAGGACCTGCTGGAGCCGGTCGCGATCTCCGCGGATGTCCGGCAGCGGCTCCGAGGGACTGACGTGCAGCCGGTGTCCGGCGGCCAGGGGCTTCACCTGCTCGAGAATGTCTTGGACCAGTGTCTCCGGCGCCAGGGGCGAGAGCTTCACCGTGAGCATGCCCGACTCGATCCGGCTGACCTCCAGAAGATCCTGGATGAGGCGGTTCATCCGGTCCGCGGCGCGGAGGATGAGCTCGGCGGAGGAGCTCTCCTCCGCGCCACCCTCCGGGGCCACCTCCGGGCCCTGGAGCTGCTCCAGCAGCTCATGGCCCATCAGGATGATCGCGTTCAGCGGGTTGCGAAGATCATGCGCGACGATGCCCAGCACCTCATCGCGCATACGGGTGGCCTGCTGTGCCTGCTGGAACAGCAGGGCGTTGTCCACCGCCAGCGCCGCCCGCCAGGCCAGCTCCTCCGCCAGCCGCAGCTCGTTGGGCCCATAGCGGCGGCGGGCCTGCGTCGACAGCAGGGTGATGGCCCCCAGCGTTCTCTCGCGCGCGATGAGCGGGACGGACATGAGGCTCTTCGGGTTCAGGAGCCGGAGCACCTGGAGCTGGTTCTTGTCCTGGCAGAGGGAGCTCAGGAGCTCCTCGGTGATGTCGGGGTGGACGGTGGCCTTTCCCGCCGTCAACACCTCGCGGGAGAGGGAGGACTGGGAGGGACTCAGCTTGAGGCGCAGCGCCTGGGCCAGGCCCTGGTTGGCCAGGGTCGCGGCCGCCACGGTGAGGCAGCGCGGCGTCCCGTCCGCTCCGATGATGTCGATGATGCAGTAGTCGGCCAGGGACTTCACGGCCAACCGGGCCACGTGCTCCAGCGTCTCCGCGTACTCGAGCGAGGAGCCGAGCAGGCCGCCGGCCTCGGCCAGGAACCGCTGCTCGTCCTCGCGCTGCTTGCGCTCGGTGATGTCCCTCAGCACGACGGTGAGGACGCGCCAGCCAGCGCTCTGGAACTGGGAGATGGCGGCCTCGCAGGGGAACTCCTCGTCCCCCTTGCGCAGCCCGCGGATGGGGAGGCGCTCTCCCATGGTGCGCCCCAGGCCGCCTCGCTCGACGAAGCTCCGCATGAACGACTGGTGGCTCACACGGAAGACCTCCGGGAGCAGGATGTCCAGCGGGGCGCCCAGCACCTCCTCCTGCGAGTAGCCGAAGACGGCCTCCGCCCCCTGGTTGAAGAAGGTGATCTGGTGTTCGTCGTTGACGCAGAGGATGGCGTCCGAGGCCGTGGAGACGATGCCGGAGAACCGCGTCTCCGCCTCCTTCAGCTGGGTGACATCCTCGTGGACAGAGATGGCACCGAGGAGCTGGCCGTCCTCCGACCGGATGGGCGTGGCCGAGTTGAGGATGGCCTTGTAGCTCCCGTCGAAGCACTGGATGCGAAGGAGCTCGCCCGTGGACGTCTCTCCGTGGCGCACGGCGCGCGCCAGGGGCCACTCGTGCGGCTCGAGCGGCTTGCCCGTGTCGGCCCGCCAGCCCTTGTACTCGTCGTAGTGTTCGAGGCCCACGTAGCGGGCGCCGTGCCAGATGCGCTGGGCGGCCGGGTTGGCGGAGATGATCCGGCCCTGCGCGTCCGCGGTCCAGAGCCCCACGGGGAGCAGCTCGGTGAGCGTCCGCAGGAACCGCTCCTGGGCCCGGTGCTGCTCCTCCGCCCGCTTCCGGGCGGTGATGTCCTCATGGAGGGTGACCCACACCTCGCCGTAGGAGGGGTGAGCGAAGGTGAAGGCTCGGACCTGGGACCAGAGGGGCGTGCCGTCCTTCTTCAAGGCCGGGAGGAGGGAGGAGGCCTCGCTGGCGGAGCGGAGCTGCCCGAGGAGCTCATCGAGGGTCTGCTGCGCCGAGCGCCCGCTCTCCTGGGTGCAGAGCTGGGTCAGGGGCTGGCCCAGGAGCTCGCCGGGCTCGTAGCCATACATCCGCTCGAGCTGCGGGCTCGCGTAGGCGATGAGCGAGTCCGAGAAGCGGATGAGGCAGACCCCCTCTTTCATCCCCTGGAGGAGGCGGAGGACCAGTGGCTCGGGGAGGGGCTGGGAGAGATCGAGTGCGGAGGCTTCAGAGGTTGCGGCCATGCGGGTCTCCAGAGACTCTTTCGAATCGGAGTGCCGAAGGGCGCCGCACTTTACGCCGGGCAGCGCGCCCTCGGGTACATGGCCAGAAGGGAAGGTTTTGAAGCTCGGCGGGCAGCTCAGTGCACGGAGGGCTGCTCCGCCTCGGCTCCGGCGGCCGCTCCGATGCGCGGAGAGATTCCCTGGTCGATCTGCCGCAGCAGCGCCTCCGAGAAGGCCTTCAGATCGCCCGGCTTGCGCGAGGTGATGAGGTTGCCGTCCTCCACCACCTCTCGATCCACCCAGTGGGCCCCCGCGTTGAGGAGGTCCGTCTTGATGGAGGGCCAGGACGTCACCGTCCGCCCGTCCGCGATGTCGGCCTCGGCCAGCATCCAGCCCGCGTGGCAGATGGCGGCGATGGGCTTGTCCTGCTGGAAGAACTCCCGGACCAGCTCCACCACGTCCGAGTCCATCCGCAGGTGGTCCGGCGAGTAGCCGCCGGGAATTACCAGCGCGTCGAACTCGTCCACGGACATGTCCTTCGCGGCCTTCTCGGAGGTGATGGTCTCCTTGCCCTTCTTGCCCTTGAGCTGCTTGCCAGCCTCGGTGCTGACGATGACGGCCTCGTAGCCCGCCTCCCTCACCCGGTCGTACGGCACGCGGAACTCTGAATCCTCGAAGTCCGAAGCGACGATGAACATGATCCGAGCCATGGCTCCTCCTGGCGAATGGGTCTCCCCGTTCCAGTGCAAGGTGCCCATGCGCTGAGCCCTGACAACGGGCAGCCCTCGGCACGGCGAGCAGCGCCATGGCCGCGTGCCTGCTCTTCCTCCGGCCCCAGCGGGCTACGGCTGCCCAGAACTGGGGCGGCACAGACCCAGGGTCTCGGCATGAACAGGTGGGGATCTCCCCAGGGCGGCGTGGCTATACGCACGCCGAGTGAATCTGTCATCATCTGGAAATAGTTGAATACGTCGCGCACGAGCGAAATGGAGGAAGGCCGATGCTCACGCCGTTGCGAACCGCTGTCATCCTGATGGGGATGTGCGGACTCCTCTCCGCCTGCGAAGAGCGTGTCGAACCCGGCTCGGTGCTGGCAGCGAAGGAGGGCGTTCAGTCAGCGGGGCTGGGAGCGCAGCCGGCCACGGCCTCCAAGCTCCTGCGGGCGGAAGCCAGAGGCATCCCAGGCCGGTACATCGTCGTGCTCGAGGACAAGGGAGCGCCCAGCCTCCAGGCCTCGCCGCCGGAGGTGCGCAAGGCCTCGGACGCGCTGATCCGCACGCATGGCGGCACCGTCCGGCGCGTCTACGCGCACGCGCTCAAGGCCTTCTCCGCCTCGATGACGGAGCAGGAGGCCCAGCGCATGAGCGAGGATCCGCGCGTGCGCTACGTCGAGCAGGAGCGCACCCTCAAGCTCGAAGGCGTGCAGAACCTCCCCACCTGGGGGCTGGACCGCGTGGATCAGCGGAACCTGCCGTTGGATGACACCTACCGCTACGAGTACACGGGCGCGGGAGTCCACGCGTACGTCCTCGATACCGGCGTGCGGAGCACCCACACCGAGTTCGCGGGCCGCATGGGCAACGGCTTCGACGCCGTCGGGGATGGCCAGGGCACCGAGGACTGCCAGGGCCACGGCACCCACGTCGCCGGCACGTTGGGCGGCACCACCTGGGGCGTGGCCAAGGATGTGACGATCCACCCCGTGCGCATCATCATGTGCACGGGCGAGGGCACGCTGGAGCAGGTGATCGCGGGCATCGACTGGGTCACCGCGAACCACGTGAAGCCGGCGGTGGTCAACATGAGCATCGGCGCCGAGGCGACCCAGTCCGTTGATGACGCGGTGACGCAGTCCATCGAGGCAGGGATCGCCTATGTCGTCGCCGCGGGTAACGAGTCCGTGAACGCCTGCATCCGCTCTCCGGCTCGCACGCCGCGGGCCCTCACCGTTGGAGCGATGAGCGCGATCGACTCCATGTCCTTCTTCTCCAACTACGGCACCTGTGTGGACCTCTTCGCGCCCGGCGAGGACATCACCTCCGCCTGGCACACCGGTGACGCGGAGACGAATATGCTCGACGGCACCTCCATGGCCACCCCCCACGTCGCGGGGGCCGTCGCCCTCTTCCTGGAGGGTCACCCCAACGCCACGCCGGACGAGGTGTCGGAGGAGATCACCGCCCGGGGCACCCGCAACCTGATCTCGGAGCTGGGCAATGGCTCGCCGAACGTGCTGCTCCATACCGCCTGCATGGGGTCGGCGGATCCGGTGGCGCCTCAGGTGACGCTCACCGCCCCGGCGGCGGGCGCCACGATCACCGGCAGCGTGACGATCGCGGCCACCGCGAGCGACGACGTGGGCATCACCAAGGTGGAGTTCTACCTGAACGGGAAGCTCATCGGCTCCGCCTCGGCGGCGCCCTTTGAGCTCACCTGGGACAGCGGCGCCGAGGACAATGGCCCCGCCACCCTCAGCGCGCGCGCCTTTGACGGTGGTTGCAACAGCCGGGCCTCGTCCGTCTCCGTCACCCTCCAGAACCCGGGCAAGGCGAGCTATGACGCGGTGCTGCGCGCGCCCGCCTGCATTGGCCCGAGCATCCAGTGCGACTCGGGTACGCTGCTCGCCGGCCGCGGGCCCCTGCTGGGCCCCGAGCTGAACACGCCCAACACCCTGGGCGACAGCTGCGCGGACGGGGCGGACGGCGCGTACCAGATCGATCCTTCGATCGAGAGGCTCAGGCTGATCCACGACGGCGGCTCCCTGCTCGCGCCGGGCAAGCAGGTGCGCATCGAGGTCAGCTTCTTCGCGAGCTACGAGCCCTTCTTCGAGCGGCTGGATCTCTTCTCCGCACCCGACGCGCGGGCCCCGGTCTGGACGCAGATCGCCAGCCTCGTCCCGCAGGACATTGGCGCGAACCTGACGTCCACCTCCTTCATCATCCCCGAGGGGAGCGACCTGCAGGCGATCCGGGGCGTCTACCGGTTTGGCGGCACTGCCTCCTCGTGCCCGGGTGGCAACATCAATGAGGCGGATGACCTCGCCTTCACCGTGGTCCAGGAGGCGGACACCGTGCCGCCCACCGCCGCGCTGACGTCGCCGACGGCTGGGACGACGATCAAGAGCACGGTCACGCTCGTCGCCACGGCGAGCGACAACTTCGCTGTCACCCGCGTCGAGTTCTATGACGGGACCACGCTGCTGGGGACGGACACCACGGATCCTTACAGCCTGGCGTGGGACACGCGAACGACGGGGAACGGGACCCACTCGCTGAGCGTACGGGCCTACGACACGGCGAGCTACGTGGGTGTCTCTCCAGCGGTGAGCGTCACGGTCAACAACGATGTGACGCCGCCCTCCGTGGCCTTCTCCTCTCCCGCCGCGGGAGCCACCGTCTCGGGAACCATCACCGTCACCACAACGGTGAGCGACAACGTGGGAGTCACCCGCGCGGAGCTCTACGACGGCACCATCTTGGTGGGGACGGACTCCTACTCGCCGTACTCCTTCTCCTGGGCCACGCGCTCGGTCCCCAATGGCTCCCACGTCCTCACCCTGAAAGCCTATGACGCGGCAGGCAATATCGGCACCGTGGAGCGGACGGTGACGACTGATAACGACTTCACCGCGCCCACGGTGGCCGTCACCGCCCCGACCGAGGCTGCGGCGGTGGCGGGGACTGTCACGCTCACGGCCTCCGCCAGTGACGACCGGTCGGCCATTGCCAGGGTGGAGTTCTACCTGGACAACAGCCTGCTTGGGACCGACACCACGGCGCCATACAGCCTCAACTACAACACCCGGGCCCAGACCAACGGGGCCAAGGTGATCACCGCGAAGGCCGTTGATGCGGTGGGCAACGCAGGCACCTCGGCGCCGGTGAACGTCACGTTCGACAACGACTTCACCGCGCCCACGGTGGCCGTCACCGCCCCAGACGAAGGGGCGACGGCGGCGGGGACTGTCACGCTCACGGCCTCCGCCAGTGACGACCGGTCGGCCATTGCCAAGGTGGAGTTCTACCTGGGCAACAGCCTGCTTGGGTACGACACCACGGCGCCGTACAGCCTCAGCTACAACACCCGGAACCAGGCCAACGGCGCCAAGGTGATCACCGCGAAGGCCGTTGATGCGGTGGGCAACGCGGGCACCTCGGCACCGGTGAACGTGACGTTCGACAACGACTTCACCGCGCCCACGGTGGCCGTCACCGCTCCGGACGAGGGGGCGACGGTGGAGGGGACTGTCACGCTCACGGCCTCCGCCAGTGACGACCGGTCGGCCATCACCAAGGTGGAGTTCTACCTGGGCAGCAGCCTGCTTGGGAGCGACACCACGGCGCCGTACAGCCTCAGCTACAACACCCGGAACCAGACCAACGGGGCCAAGGTGATCACCGCGAAGGCCTATGATGCGGTGGGCAACGCGGGCGCCTCGGCGCCGGTGAACGTGACGTTCGACAACGACTTCACCGGGCCCACGGTGGCCCTCACCGCCCCGGCCGAGGGGGCGACATTGAGCGAGACCCTCACGCTCTCGGCCACCGCCAGTGACGACCGGGCCAGCGTCTCCAAGGTGGAGTTCTACGTCGGCACGACCCGGGTGGGGACCGTCACCGCCGCACCCTACACCTATAGCTACAACTCTCGCCTCCTGACCAACGGGGCCAAGGTCATCACCGCGAAGGCCTATGACACGTGGAACAACGTGAGCACCTCGGCGCCGGTGAACGTGACGCTCGACAACGACTTCACCGGGCCCGCGGCGACCGTCACCGCCCCGGCCGAGGGAGCGACGTTGAGCGAGACTGTCACGCTCTCGGCGACCGCCAGTGACGACCGGGCCAGCGTCTCCAAGGTGGAGTTCTACGTCGGCACGACCCGGGTGGCGACCGCCACCGCGGCCCCCTACACCTATAACTACAACACCCGCCTTCAGGCCAACGGGGCCAAGGTGATCACCGCGAAGGCCTATGACACGTGGAACAACGTGGCCACCTCGGCGCCGGTGAACGTGACGTTCGACAACGACTTCAGCGGACCCACGGTGGCCCTCACCGCCCCGGCCGAGGGGGCGACGGTGACCGAGACCTTCACGCTCTCGGCGACCGCCAGCGACGACCGGGCCAGCGTCTCCAAGGTGGAGTTCTACGCCGGCACGACCCGGCTGGCGACCGTCACCACGGCTCCCTACACCTATAGCTACAACTCCCGCCTCCTGACCAACGGAGCCAAGGTCATCACCGCGAAGGCCTATGACACGTGGAACAACGTGAGCACCTCGGCGCCGGTGAACGTGACGTTCGACAACGACTTCACCGGGCCCGCGGTGGCCCTCACCGCTCCGGACGAGGGAGCGACGTTGACCGGGACCGTCACGTTCACGGCGACCGCCAGTGACGACCGGGCCAGCGTCTCCAAGGTGGAGTTCTACGCCGGCACGACCCGGCTGGCGACCGTCACCACGGCCCCCTACACCTATAACTACAACACCCGCCTCCTGGCCAACGGAGCCAAGGTGATCACCGCGAAGGCCTATGACACGTGGAACAACGTGAGCACCTCGGCACCGGTGAACGTGACGTTCGACAACGACTTCACCGCGCCCACCTCCTCCGTGAGCTCGCCGGCGAGTGGCTCCACGGTCTCCGGCGTGGTGCAGGTGACCTGCGCCGCGAGCGATAACTGGGGCACCGTCTCCAAGGTGGAGATCTACACGGGCAGCTCGCTGGTGGGGACCGTCCTGGCCGAGCCCTTCAGCGTGAACTGGGACACGGCGAAGGTGACGACGGGCACCTGGAACTTGAAGTGCCGCGCCTTCGATCCAGCGGGCAACTCGGCGTACAGCCCCCTCATCTCGGTGACGGTGACCCGGTGAGCTGCCCCCTGTCAGTGCCCATGCGCTGAGCCACCCCCAGCCACGTGGATGGTGACGAAGCGCTCCCGGAGGAGCCGGCCCACCTCCGGGTCCCGATAGGTCGCCGCTCGAACGGCTTCATAGGGGCGTTCGTCGCCAGACGATCTCCCCGAGGTCCGATGGCAAGAGCTACCCCGAGCAGGCATATGAAGGCGCATGCGCCTCCACCCCTCGGTCCTCCTGGCTACCCTGGCCGTGCTCTCTGTCACTGCTCCCGGCTGTCGCAAGGCCCAGGCCCAAGGGGCCCACTGCCTCCGGGTGACGGACGGCTGGGGGCCGGATGGGACGGTGCCCTTCACCATCGACGTCGTCGCGGAGGGGCTCGAGGTCCCCTGGGGCATCGCCTTCCTCCCAGGGGGTGACGCGCTCGTCACCGAGCGGCCGGGCCGCGTGCGCCTGCTGCGCGGCGGGGTGTTGCAGGCCCAGCCGGTGGCCACCGTCCCCATCGCCAGCAGCAGCGAGGGCGGACTGCTGGGCATCGCCGCGCACCCGGGCTTCGCCAGCAACCGCCAGTTCTACCTCTACGTGACGACCGAAGCGGGTGGAGCCCCCGAGAACCGGGTGGAGCGCTGGACGCTCTCGGAGGACCACGCCTCGGCCACCTTCGAGCGCGTCATCTTCGGCGGCATCCCCTCGGCCACGTTCCACGACGGCGGGCGGCTGCGCTTCGGGCCGGATGGGATGCTCTACGTGGGCACCGGCGACGCGCGCGAGCCGAGCCAGGCGCAGAACGCGCAGAGCCCCTCGGGCAAGCTGCTGCGCCTCACCCCGGACGGGCAGGTGCCCGCGGATAACCCCTTCCCCGGCTCTCCCGTGTTCCTCCTGGGCCTCCGCAACACCCAGGGCTGGGACTGGAAGGACCGCGACACGCTCTACGTCACGGACCATGGGCCCAGCGGCGAGCTCATGCGGCGTGCGCACGACGAGGTCAACCTGGCCCGCGCGGGCGACAACCTGGGCTGGCCGGACATCTACAGCTGCGAGGCGCGGGAGGGACTGGTGACGCCGTCGCTCACCTTCAGTGAGGCCATGCCCCCGGGAGGCGCCGCCCTCTACACCGGCGACGCCATCTCCGAGTGGAAGGGCTCGCTGCTCGTCGGCACGCTGGGCTCGCACCACCTGCACCGCGTGGTGTTCGACGCGGAGGCCCCCCGTCAGGTCGTGAAGCACGAGGTGTACCTGCGCGACACCCATGGCCGGCTGCGCGACGTCCTCATGGGCCCGGACGGGCACCTCTACGTCACCACCAGCAACTGCGACGGGCGCGGGGAGTGTGGGCCGCGCAAGGACCGCATCCTCCGGCTGAGGCGCTGAGGCCGCCGCACACCCGAAGCTCCTTTCTTTCGAGTGTCCGGCCGCGGAGGCCCATGCGTATGCAGACCCGTTTGCAGCCCTCGTGAGGTAGGGTTCACCCCCGTGGAGATGCCCATCGTCATCGGCCTCATGGTCGTGGCCATCGTCGTGGCCATTGGCGCCAAGCGCGCGCGCATTCCCTACAACGTGGCGCTGGTGGTGGGCGGACTCCTCATCTCGATAGGCAACCTGCTGCCGGGGGTGCCGCCGCTGAAGCCGGAGGTGGTGTTCCTCGTCTGCCTCCCGGCGCTGCTCTTCGAGGGCGGCATCACCGCGGACCTGGGCAACGTGCGCTCCAACGCGGTGCCCATCGCCATCCTGGCCACCCTGGGCATGGCGCTGGCCATCGGAGCCACCGGCGCGGCGCTCCACGAGCTGCTGGCGCTGGCGTGGGGGCCGGCGCTGCTGCTGGGCTCCATCCTCGCCGTGACGGACACGGTCTCCATCCTCTACGCGTTCCGCCGCGCGCCGGTGCCCCAACGGCTGAGCGGCATCATGCAGGGCGAGAGCCTCTTCAACGACGGCACCGCGCTGGTGGCCTATGCCGCCATCGCCTCGGTGGTGGCGGGGGGACAGGCCCCTTCCATCGGCCTGCTGGCGGGCAAGGTGGTGCTGGCCAGCTTCGGCGGCGGCGTCATCGGGCTGGCGCTCGGGCTGGTGGCCAGCTTCGTCATCCGCCGCACGGAGGATCCGCTCGCGGAGATCATGGCGACGACGGCGCTCGCCTTCGCGTCCTTCGTCGCGGCCGAGCAGGTGCACCTCTCCGGAGCGATCGCCGCCGTCACCGCGGGGCTCACGGTGGGCGTGGCGCTGCGCCGGGACGTGGCACCTCAGAGCCAGGTGGCCATCCACACCTTCTGGGAGTACGCCGCCTTCGGGGTGAACACCTTCCTGTTCCTGTCCGTGGGCCTCACCACCCGGCCCGAGGTGCTGCTGGAGCACCTGCCAGAGACAGGCATCGCGTTCGCGTGCGTGTTCGTTGGGCGGGCGGTGGCCATCTACGTGCCCTTCCTGGTGCTGCGCTGGGTGCGCCCGGTGGCCGCCGTGCCCTTCCGCTGGCAGCACGTGTTCCTGGTGGGCAACATCAAGGGCGCGCTCTCCATCGGCCTGGTGCTGGGGCTGCCGGACAACACGCCCTCGAGGGAGCTGCTGGTGGCCGTGGCCTTCGGCGTCACCTTCTTCTCGCTGGTGGGCCAGGGACTGCTGCTGAGCGGCGCGCTGCGGCGCATGGGCCTGCTCGAGGAGGATCCGGTGGCGCTCGATGTGGCGGAGCAGCAGGCGCGGCTGATCGCCAGCCGGGCGGCGCACCACGAGCTGGAGGCGCTGCTCTCGCAGGGGCTGGTGCCCCGGGGGGCCTACGAGCACCTGCGCAGCGACTACCAGGTGAACATCGCGCGGGCGGAGCGGGAGCTGCGGCGGCTCAACGAGCAGCACCTGGCGCAGAGCGCGCGGAGCTTGATCGCGGTGCGGCGCCGCCTGATGGACGCGGAGCGCACGGCGCTGCTGGCGGCCCGGCGCAACGGGCTCATTCCGGAGAGCACGGCGGAGAGCATGCTGGCGCGGCTGGACGAGCGCACGCTGGAGCTGGAGCACGCGCTGCACGGCGGCGCCGATGGCAAGGAGCTAGAGGGAGGGAGGAGGGCTTCATGAGGATCGTCATCGCGGGTGGAGGCCGGGTGGGTTCGGTGTTGGCGGCGCGGCTGGTGGCCGAGCAGCACACCGTGACGGTCATCGAGCGGGACGCGGCCACGTGCACGCGGCTCTTCGAGGAGGTGGGGGTGGTGACGGTGTGCGGAGATGCCACGAATCCCCAGACGCTGGAGGCGGCGGGGATCGCCACGGCGGACGTGGCGGCGGGGGTGCTGGCGCGGGATCCGGAGAACCTGGCGTTCGCGATGCTGGTGCGCAGCATGTGCTCGGCGCGGGTGATGGTGCGGATGCTGGACACGAGCTACCGCGAGGCGTACCGGCTGTCCGGCGTAAAGGAGCTGGTGGCCGAGGCGGAGGTGGTGGTGGCGAAGATGTCGACGGCCATCGACTTCCCCCAGGTGGCGGGCTCGCTGCCGCTGGCGGGAGGAGATGCGCTGTTGTTCGAGCTGGCCATCAACCCGTACGCGCTGGTGGCGGGCAAGACGGTGGCGCAGGTGCGGACGATGGAGGGCTTCCCGCGGGAGAGCCTGTTCATCGGCATGGTGGATCCGGAGGGGAAGACGGTGGTGCCGGACGGGAGCACGGTGCTGAAGGCGGGGCACACGGTGATCCTCGTGTCGCGGCGCGAGCAGCTGGGACAGGCGGTGGACTTCCTCACGGCCGAGCCGGCGCACTCCAGCCTCACGCCGCTGATGCAGGCGCTGCGCAAGGTGGACTTCCTGGCGCCGCTGAGCGACGAGGAGCTGAGGATCGTGGCGCGGGGAGCGGAGTTCCTCCAGCGGCCCGCGGGCTCGGAGATCTTCAAGAAGGGGGATCCGGGGGAGAGCTTCTTCGTGGTGCTCGCGGGCGAGGTGCGGATGCTCGGCGATGGAGCACAGCTGGTGGGGACGATCGTCGCGGGAGGCTTCTTCGGCGAGCTGGCGCTGCTCACGGGCGAGCCGCGCATGGCCACGGCGGTGACAGGCACGGCGTGCGAGCTGGCGGTGGTGGGGCGCGATGACTTCCGCACGGTGGTGATGGCGAACCCCTCGGTGGCGCTGGAGATGAGCCGCATCCTGGGCCAGCGGCTCTCACGCGCCCAGGGCGTGCCCCCGCCGTCCTCCAAGCGCAAGGGCCTCTTCGGGAGATGAGCTGAACATGGTCAAGCTCTACCAGTTCCACCCCTCGGGCAACTGCTACAAGGTCCGCCTGCTCCTGCACCAGCTCGGCATTCCGTTCCAGGTCGAGGAGCTGGACATCATGACCGGCGCCACGCGCACGCCGGAGTTCAAGGCGAAGAACCCCATCGCCCGGGTCCCCATCGTGGAGCTGGAGCCGGGCGTGTTCCTCGCCGAGTCCAACGCCATCATCTCGTACTTCGCCGAGGGCACCCCCTTCGTCCCCACGGACAAGCTGGAGCGCGCCCGGATGCTCCAGTGGATGTTCTTCGAGCAGTACAGCCATGAGCCGTACGTCGCCGTGGCTCGCGCGTGGATCGCCTTCTTCGGCATCCCCGCCGGCAAGGAGCGCGAGCTCGAGGAGCGCATCCAGAAGGGCTATGCCGCCCTGGACGTCATGGAGGGCGAGCTGAAGCAGCGGCCCTTCTTCGCGGGCAACCAGTACAGCCTCGCGGACATCGCGCTGTACGCGTACACCCACGTCGCCGAGGAAGGCCACTTCGATCTGAGCCGCTACCGCGCCATCCCCGCCTGGTTCGAGCGCGTCCGGTCCCAACCCAGACACCTGCGCATCACCGACCCGGTCCCCGCCTCCCGCTGACGGGCACGCCAGGACTCAGCGCTTCAGCCCCAGCAGGGCCGCCAGCGCGTGCTGGACGGAGCCCACCCGGACCTCGCTCTGCACGAGGCTCGTCCGCACCCCGCCGAGCGCGAAGCGCGGGTTCGGCAGCAGCGGCACGTCCCGCTCCTGGAAGACGAGCGTGTCGAGGAAGGCGAGCCCCTGCGCGTAGGCATCCTTGTAGCGCTGCTGGCGGGCACGATCCCGCAAGCCGGCCGCGAGCTCGATCCCTGCGGCGAGCGCCTGGAGGTAGAGCGCCGTGGTGTACCCGGGCGTGTCGGGCTGGTGATCGTTGAGGAACGCGCCGCTCTTCTCGGACTGGTACTTCAGGGCCCAGTCACAGATCTCGAAGGCGAAGCGGGCTGCTTCGGCGTCCCGGTCAACTCGCCACCAGGCCACCGCGGCCTGCGGCAGCCAGCAGACCTGATCCCAGTGCCGCTTGAGGAGGAAGCGATGGCGGTAGAAGCGCCGGGCCCGCGCGAGCTTCTCCGGATCCGCAGCGCACACCTTCTTCTCCGCCGCCCGTGCGAGCGCGAGCAACGCCTGCCCCGGGTACCCATCCTGGAACGAGTCGTCGTCGAAGGCCGGGTCCATGTGGCAGGTGAAGCGGCCCTGGGTGCCGATGCTCGACCAGAGCGTCGTGGCGAGCGTCGCGGCCGTGGTGTCGTCGTTCCCCGCCTCGAGCAGCGCGAGCAGGACGAGCGAGACCTCGGAGATCGAAGTCCCCCCATCCCCGCGGATCCAGACGCGCTCGGCCTCATCGAACACCAGGTCCGAGGTCAGCGCGCTCAGGAGCGTCCGCGCCCCCTCTCCCAGCGGCGCGGGGCCGAGCTGCCGGTGCGCCCGAGCCATCGTCCAGGCCTGGTGCGCGAGCAGCGCGGTGTCCAGCCCCTTGTGGGCGGTATCGGTGAACGGCTCGTAGCGCGTCGTCTCGCCCAGGTGGCGCAGGAGGAACTTGCAGAGCAGCTGGGTCAGCTGCGTGACTTGCTGCGCGAGCGCCTTCGGAGGAACGCCCACCGGCAGTCCGTGCTCGACCCGATGGGTCCCCTTAGCGTCGGCCAGCCAGGTGACGCAGTCGAAGCGGCGCCACTGGTACGGCCCCTCCGTGAGCCCCGCCTTGTCGATTGCCGCGCGCGCGAAGTCGACTGGCGAGAGGTTGCCGGTAAGCGCCTCGGAAGGAAGAGCCATCGCCGCCCGCTCTCCCTGGTACGCCATCAGCGCCTGTTCGGCGTGCCGCGTCTGCGCGGCGGCCTCCTCTGGCGTCAGCTCTCCCAGCTCGGTGGCACCGTGGAGCAACGACACCATCACGGCGAGCGGCTCACCGGCTCCCTGGGACTCCGCGAGGGCGCTCCGGGCGAGCGTCACGAGCTCCTCTTCCGGACGCGTGACCCAAGCCCCCACCGTGCCCACCAGACGCCCCTGGCGATAGACACTCAGCGAGAGGAACTCCACCGAGCCATCGAGCTGGAGCGGCTGACGGGCCGGAGCGGGGTCCCGGCCTTCCGCGACCGCCCGCACCACCTCGAGCGCACGCGTGGCAAGTGAGGCGCTGGCGCTGATCCAGCGCGGAGGAGCCTCGGCGGGCACGCCACTCGGCTGCCAGAGGGCGCCGGGCTCGACGGCCTTCTGGACCTTGAAGCGATAGAGGACGTACGGCTCCCACGGCAGGAGCCGCGCCTTCTGATCCCGAGCGCTCTCGAGCTGCTGCCACGCGTTGGCGATGCCGGGCATCCGCGGCATCATCCCTCCCAGGAGGAAGGGACGCTCGCGGCTGCGCACCACGAGCCCGTAGCGATCGTTGTCGAGCTGCCCTGCCTCGCACTCCTCGAGCGCCGAGCAGAACGTCACCGCGATGGCGCTCTGCGCCAGGGCCGCGAGCGGCTCGGTGCCGGCCTCCTTGAGCGCCTGGGCCGCCTGGAACGCGGCCTCGCCAATCGCCACCGGCAACGAGGGAGCCTTCTCCTCGGGGAAGCTCCAGAAGCCGGCCCGGGCATGGCGCCGGTGGGTGTCCTCCTTGGGCCGCACGCTGACCCAGACCCCACCCGCGCCCGAGTAGCGGCCGTTGATGCGCTTGGGCGGGCGGAGGAGCTTGCCGGTCCTCAGGGCCTCGTCGATGACCCGGCGCGCGAGCTCGGCGGGGTGCAGGCCCTCGGGCGCCGCCTTCGAGGTGAGCTCGTGCGGCAGGAAGGCCCGGGTCGGGTTCGGGACCACCGCCTCCTCGCCCGGCATGTGCGCGACGACGTCATTCCAGATGTCGAAGAGGCTGAGCATCCGGTACCCGCGCGACACCATGCGCGAGAAGCCGCTGTCGTAGCCGAAGCGAACCAGGCACACGCCCCCTTCGACGCGCAGCCCCGCCGCCTCCAGCCGGGCCGTGCAGTCCTCCAACGAGGTCTCCAGCCCCACGGTGTCACTGATGATGACCACGGGCTCGGAGGGATCGATCCGCCCCTCGATGAGCTTGCCGGGTCCCCCCTCCCGCTCCTTGCGGACGAGCAGCCCGCGGTACTTCCCCTTCGAGAGCAGGACACACGACTGGAGGATGGGGATGCCCGTCGTTCCAAAGGTGGCGAGCTGCCGCCCCTCGAAGCTCTCGAGCAACTGGAGCAAGCACCGGCCCGCGAGCTCCGCGCCCCGCGAGGACAACGTCACCCCGAGCGAGTCGAGCTTCCAGGGCTCTGAGGTGCCGTCCCCCAGGGACACCGTGGCAGACGGTGCCTCCCGGCGGATGCCCTCGCGCAGCAGCAGCGCGAGCAGCTCCTCACGATCGGAGGCGAAGGAAGCGGAGGGCCGTGTCGGTCGAGCGCGGCGCTGTTTGCCGCGAGCTGCAGGCTTCCTCATCCCATCTCCGTCGGCGGTCACCCCCCCACGGGGTAGGCGCCATTCTGACGGCTCCCGGGCGCCCCGTCTCCTTTTCTTCTGACGCGGTGCACCAGGGCTCAGACGCGCATGGCGGCGGCGGCGATGCCCGGCACCTTGAGCCAGGAAGGAGCCAGCTCGAAGTCCGCGAGCCGGCGCCCCAGGGTGGCCACACCGCGGTGCCCCGGCACCCAGGGCGCGGGAGGGAAGTTGGTGAGCGGGGCCCGGAGGACCACCTTCTCGATGTCCTCGAACATAGAGGTGTTGTGGACCCAGCCCAGGCCGCTCTGGATGTCCTGAGGCGAGACGGAGGGGTGGCCGCCCCACGGCAGGCTGCCCAGGGCGAAGACGGCGGCGGGCCAGGTGTTCACGGCCACGGCGCCGTAGCGCAGGTTGCGGATGGCCTTCTCCACCGCGGCATTCACCGCCGGATCCTTCAGCGACTTGGGGTGCACCACCAGCGTGGCGCAGAGGGTGCCCCAGACCTTGTCATTGACGAAGGGCACGGCCTGCTCCAGGAACGCCACCGGATCGTCCGAGCCCGGCAGGCCCGTCTCGGAGAGCACGGTGCACCAGGGCTCCTGGCGGAAGACGCGGTCCTGCGCCTGGGCGGGATCCACGTCCGGCAGCAGGGCGAAGGCCAGCTCCCCCTGCCCCGGCGTGCCGACGAGCCGCAGGCCCTTGCGGCCCTCGGTGAACTGCTTCCAGCGCTGATCCGCACCGGGGTACCAGGCCCGGCGCGCGCGGGTGTTGCCCAGCGACGCCTGCACCGCGTCCACCAGCTGCCCGCGCTGGCGCCAGTCGCGCGGCTGGACCAGGAGCTTGGCGGAGTTGCAGTTGAAGGAGGCGTTGTTGGCCACCATGCCAGCGATGCTGTTGCCCTGGAAGCGCAGCTCGCCCTCGCTGTAGGGGCCCGGCACGACGATGACAGGCGAGATGTTGCCCAGCTCGCTGGAGATGGCCTTCTTCAGCAGCGGCTCGTTGCGCGCACGGCGGGCATCGGACTCCGGGCCGGGCGGACCCCACATCAGCGCGTCATGCGTCCGGTCGCTGCCGGTGATGTGGACCTCGTCCACCTCCGGGTGGTTGACGAGCGCGGCGCCCTCCTCCGCTCCTCCGTAGACGACCGCGAACACGTTGCGCCCGGCCAGCGGCGCGAACGCCTTCTCCAGGAAGGGCCCCAGGTAGGCGTTCACCGGGTTCATCTTGAGAACGCACGCCGTGCCCTCGACGAAGAGCTTGTAGAGACAGTCCGCGGGCGGGATGGAGTTGACGTTGCCCCCGCCCAGCACGGCGCACACGCGGCCCTCGTGCGGGCGGCGGTAGAAGGACGCCTGGTGCTCGTGGAGGTTGGCGGCCGTGACACCGGGCTGGAAGCGCACCTCGCCCACGTGCCGGGGCAGGAGCATGGAGTCCAGGAGGTTGGCCGGGTAGATGCGCGCGCACAGCTGCCCGTTGTCCAGGGTGCTCAGCCGCGAGGGCGGCACGCGCGGCACGCCGTGGCGCTGGATGTCCCTCAGGGACTCGGCCAGGAGGCGAAGGTTGCGCAGCACCACGAGCGGTCCGGCCAGCCACTCCTCGCCCGCGATGGGGCTGTCGGGATCGATGCCCTTGGCCTCACAGGCGGCCCGGACACTGGGCTCGGCGACGGCGTGGTAGGTGCGCCGCAGCTCCTCCAGCAGGGCGATGCGCTCGCCCAGGGAGACCTTCACCCAGGCGCGGGAGCCCTCCTTGATGCGGCGCACCAGCGGATCCATCGAGGAGACGGGGGTGGCCTTGGGGGCGGCGGCGAGGGTCATGCGCGGGGACCTCCTGTAGGAAAGCGGCGCCACGTTAGGCGAGCCCCGCACAGCCGTCATCGTTCTTTGGGGCGAAGCGTCCGCTGCTCCCCGCTCCCGTGAGGCGAAGTGCTAGGAATCCACCGGCTCGGCGAGCCCCTTCTGCTTCGAGAGCTCAGCGCTCGAAGTCGACGCCCGCGCCCGCGCCCGCGGTATAGCCCTTGGCCAGCGAGCCATCCGGCTGCGGGAAGTGGACAGTGCCGCCCGCGCCCCAGAGGTAGAGCCAGTTGAGGATGCGCTGGCGCAGCTCGGCGTGGACGGAGTAGCGCGGCTGGGTGCCAATCCCCACGACGATGACGCGCGCGGCGGCCGTCGTCCGGGCCCCCGGGAGCTGGAGCGCCAGGGTGAAGTCGGTGTCGGTGCGGCCGGTGGTGAAGTGCTCGCCGGCGATGCTGGCGGCCACGTAGAGCTCCTCCTTCGCGCCACTGCCCAGCCCGAGCTTCAGCTCGGCGAAGCCGGCCAGGTTCTTGTCCGTGCGCTCCTCGGCGAGGGGCTGCTCGTGGAGGCCGGTGGAGGAGTAGCGCGCCAGCTCGTACGAGGGCCCGAAGAGGCCGAAGCGGAAGCTGCCTCCTTGATAGCGCCCCTCCAGCCGGCCGCTGAGGTCGACACGGCCCGTGTTGCCACGGATGGAGAAGCCGGCGAAGCCGCCAATGTCCGGCGTGCTGACGTCCACCCGCGAGCCCGCGCCGCCGATCGCGAAGAGCTGAAGCTTCTCGCCCTTGTAGAGCGCCGCGTCCCCGCCCACGAGCGCGGCGGTGATGGCCTCGGTGCTCTCCTCCCCCACCTTCCCGAAGTCATGCGCGACGGAGGCGATGGCGTGGTAGCGGTCGAAGTGCTTGTCCTGCTTCGAGGCGAGCCGGCCGATGTCCAGCCGCAGCTCGCCCGCGAAGAGGCGCGTGGAGAGGATGTCGCTGGCGGCCACCAGGACGCGGGTGGGGCCGACGTTGACGGTGAGCAGGGCTCCCGCCGGGTGGTAGTCGGGCGAGAGCTGGTTGTCGTACCGGTCCACCAGGTGGCCCTCTCCCAGCGTGAAGGCGGAGAGCGGACCGGCGCGCAGGTGGGCCACGTTGTCATCCCGGCCGATGCGCAGCGCTCTCAGGACCTGGCCGTAGTCGCTCGTGGTGTCCCAGTCCTGGCGGCGCAGGTGGCCGGCGAAGTCCTCGGCGGTCTGCTTCGGATCCGCGTCGAGGAGGCGGAAGCGCAGGGGCGCGCCCAGCTCGAGCGCGAAGCTCTCACCGCGCGTCATGCGGGCAATCGGCTGCGCCAGCGCGAAGATGTCCTGCCCGCCTCCCAACGTGCCCGAGGGCAGACTCAGGGGCCCGGCCTCGAGCGACAGGAAGAAGGTGAAGGCGGAGTCCTCAGCGGCCTGATCCGAAGGGAGCTCCTCCACGGTGGAGGACCCTCCCTCGTAGGGGGCCTGATAGGGGGCCTGGTTGAGGACAGAGAACAGGACGAGGAGGGGGGCGGCATTCATCCAGGCCACTCTACCCATCCCTCGGGCTCCGCAAAGGAACGCGCGTGTGAAACCGGTGTGGGTGGGGCTCGCCTGGATATCAGGCAGCCAGGCGTCGCCCGCGCTCCTACCTCGTCCCCCAGGCAGCCTCACTGCTCCGCGGGAGGAGCCTCGGCCGGCAAGCTAGCGGGGTGGGGATGCTCGGGCAGGCCGATGAACCACCGTGTGATCAGCCGGAAGCCAGCGGCCAGCAACCCCTGCTCCTGCCGCATGGACTCGAAGAGGCTCTCGTCCAGCAGGGAGTCCTCCGGATCAATGATGAGCTCCTCGGGCTCCAGCGGCTTGAGGAGCGGGCTCTGATCGAACACCGTCTCCAGCGGGTGCAGCCGCAGGCGGTGCTGACCGCCCGCCGCCACGTCATCCAGCAAGGCCACGAGCTGCTCCGCGCGCGCCAGCTCGCGCACCCCCTCCAGGCCCTGCAGTCCGGTGTGCTCCGCCAGCAGGCTCACCCTCAGCCGGCGGATGGCGCGCCGCATCACCTGACCCTCCCAGGCCTCCGGGGCCTCCCAGGCCAGGTTCAGCTCCGAGTCCAGCCCCATGCTGCGGTTGGTGGTGTTCGCCGAGCCCAGGGTGAGGAAGCGGTCATCCACCACCATCAGCTTCGAGTGGATATAGGTGAACGCATCCCGCCCATCCTCGTCGCGCGACGCCGAGCAGTACACGCCCACCGCGTGGCCATTCTCGCGGGCGACGCGCTGCAGCACGCGCAGCAGCTTCACCTGGGCCACGCCCATGGCCAGCTGCTCGCGCAACGCCTCCGGCATCCGCGGGAGCATGAAGACGAGCTGCAGCTGACCCCGCTCCCGGTCTCGCATGCGGCGCACCAGCGCCTGGAAGATGGCCCGCGAGGAGAAGTACTGGTTCTCCACATAGATGAAGCGCTCGGCGGACTGGAGCGCGTCCAGGTAGAGCGCGCGCACCTCCTGCACCGGCTCCTGGCAGAAGGGCACCAGCGTCTTCCCGAACGTCCGGCTGAGCGCCACCGGCCCCGAGGGCAGCGGCAGCGTGGCCTCGAGCTCCACGTCATCGCGCGCCACCGGCTGGGGCAGCCGCAGCGGGCCGCCTCCGGAGTTGAACCACCGCGCCTCGAACAGCTCCACCAGGGGACGCACCACCGGCCCGGTGAGCACCGCCTGCACGTCATGGTAGGGCCCGTGCGGATCCCTCCCCGAGTCGCAGCGCAGCGAGGAGCTCGCCGGGTGGCTCCGGTCATCCCAGCGGCAGTCGCAGATGTCCATGCCTCCGGCGAAGGCCAGCTGCCCGTCGATGAGGACCAGCTTCTGGTGGTGTGCGCCGGACAGCGGCGCGGAGGCATCGAAGCGGAACGAGATCCGCTCGCTGTGCCAGTTGAAGAGCAGCTGTTGCATCCACTCGCGCTCGAGCGCGAGCAGCAGGCTGAAGTCCCACGCCAGGATGTGGACCTGCAGCTCCGGGTTGTTCAGGCACAGCTCGCGCAGCAGCGGGAGCATCCGAGTCTCGCCCTTCACTCCCTGGGCGTCCCCGCCGCGCAGCAGCGCCACGTCACTGTCGAACTGCCATCCGAGGATGGCGATGTACTGCCTGGCGCGGCGGGCTGCCCGGTAGAACGCGCGGTAGTAGTCACGCGCATCGACGAGCACTCCCGCCTGTTCCGCCTCGGCCTGCAGCCAGCAGTTGGATCCGGGAACCAGGATGCGTCTCACGATGTCACTCCCGGGCGCCTACCTCCACAGGCCCCTGCCCCCAGTGGGGACCTCAACCCACGACAACGATGTGCTTCCCCGTCGCCAGCGTCATCGCCGGCGAGGACACCACGCGCGCCACCTTCTTCACCTCGCCACCCACCGCATCGAAGGCCGCGGCGATCAAGTCTCCCAGCGTCACCTGCACCTTGTGCCCAGGCTGCGCCGCCTTCGCCGTCCCCTTCACCGCCCTCGCCTGCCGCGCCTTCCGCTGCTTGACCTGATCACGCCGCTGCGTCTTCGCCATGGTCTCGTCTCCCTGAGGTGCTGGTTGCCTGTGCCGTACTCGACCACCCGACCCGCCGCCGCCCCGCGCAGACTCCAAGAGCAACCCCCATGCCGCGTGGCAAACCCCCGTTTTTAGGAGGTATGCTCGGGCCGAAAGGATCAGGCGCCCCCTGAAACGGCTGTCGTTTTTTCAGAATCGCGCCGATGATCGGAACGAATGACTGGCTCGCCTCAGCCCCGCGTACGAGGGAACGTCGACAGGTGTACATGTTGTTACAAAGACATGTGTCGCCGCGGCGCGTCACCTGCCACACGTCAGGACCTCTTACACCACGGACAATTTGCTTTTGGCGGCTTTAGCCGTTTCAATGGAAGTAGGGGGATCCCCGAGGTGCCAGAACGATGGACCTGAACACGCGCCCGCCCAAGGCCGAGCCCGGTACGAGTGATCCCTTCACGAACTCCCAGGTGGTCGGGCAGTCCATTCTCGCCATCGTCGGCGGGATGGAGGTGGTGCAGGCCCGGGCCCTGCGGATCCTGGCCGAGTTCGGCATCTCGCCCCTGAAGGCGGATGTCTGGTACCCGATGTCCGCCCTGCTGAGCTCCTTCCGCCTCATCTTCGAGAAGATTGGCCCCAGCACCGTGCGGGCCATTGGCCGGAAGATCCCGGAGAACGCCCACTTCCCCTCGGACATGGACTCCCTGGAGAAGGGACTGCGCTCCATCGATGTTGCCTACCATATGAACCACCGGGGGACGGACAACATCGGTGGCTATCACTACGAGCAAACCGACCGCCGCAGTGCGCGGATGGTGTGTGACAACCCGTATCCGTGTGATCTCGACCTCGGCCTCATCGAAGCGATCTGCGATCGCTTCCGCCCCAAGGACGCGCTCTGGGTGCGGATCGAGCACGATCCGAAGACGTGTCGTCGAAGAGGAGACTCTTCCTGCTCGTACAACATCGCTTGGTAGAGCAACTCGCTAGGTCGGCTGGCTAAGCAGAAACCTCGGCCGTTTCAGATCCGGTGGGTCGGGCGTATCATCAGCAAGGTCGGGAGGAAGCCATGAAGGTCGTCCTAGAGCACATCGCAGCGCGGCAGGCCGTGTTCGCCAGCCATCCTTTCTTCGAAGATCTCAAGCTGGATCGGCCTGTCGAGCAAATCATGGCCTTCGCGCCGCGCCTGGCGTTCTGGGTGATGACGTTCCAGGACGTGCTGCGGCTCAACGCCCACTTCATCACGGACCCGAGCCTGAAGCGGCTGGCCATCCAGCACCGCTCGGAGGAGGTCGGCCACGACCGCTGGTTCTTCGAGGACATCCAGGAGTTGACTGGCAAGCAGTTGTCGGTGAGCGCCCTGTTCGGCCGCGCCCACACGGCCACCCGGGACGCCACCTACGCGCTCATCTCCGAGGTGTACCGGCCGATGGATGATCGGCTGCGCATCGTCCTGGTGCTGACCATGGAGGCCACCAGCCACATCTTCTTCGGGCGCACCTCCATCATCGTGTCCACGAAGGGCTGCGGGCAGCGGCTGCGCTACTTCTCCGACTTCCACGTGCAGGTAGAGCAGCAGCACGAGGTGTTCGAGGAGGAGATGGAGCGGCGGCTGCGCTCCCTGGAGCTGACCGACGAGCTGCGCACCCAGGCGACGGGGCTGGTGGATCGCGCCTATGCGGCCTTCGACTTGATGCTGCAGGGGCTGCGCACGGAGATCAACGCGCCCGTCGAGCCGCTGATGCCGAGCCGGCTGCCGGAGCCCCGGTCCGCGGCCTCCACCTCGTTCCCTGGCGTCTCGCCTGCGAAAGAGGAGCCCCAGACGGGCGAGAGCGAGCCGCACCCGCACATCCTCGCGGTGTAGCCAGGACCGCCGCGGAGCACCCCGCTGGGAGCTCCGCGCGAGGCTCCGGCCCTACTTGGCGGGCGGCGAGAGGACGAGGATGAGCTCCCCGCCCACGTGCCGGCCGGCCCGCTGGTAGACGGCGCCCTGACGCCCCAGCTCCATGTCCACGCCGGACTGGCGGGGGATCTCCACGCGCACGGTGGCGATGCCCTCCTTGAAGTCCAGCAGCTTCAGCGAGGCGTTGACGCCGTTGGGCAGCCGCACCTCGGTGGGCTTGGCCGTGACCAGCTCGACGGTGTCCAGCGACAGCCGCTTGAAGGAGGTGAAGCTGAAGTTCTGCTTGCGGAACTTCTCCTTCATCTGCGCCAGCTCGGGCGGATCCACGGTGTCACCCTTGTTGGAGGCGAGCACCACCTCCACCTGGACCTTGACCTTCTGCTCCTGCGCGTGGGCCGCCAGCGGCGAGAGCATCAGCCCCAGCGAGAGCAGCGTCAGCACCGTCGCCGTATGCGTCCTCACAGGGAGCCTCCTTTGGGAGCCGGCTCTTCCTTCTGGGCGGGGGGCGGCTTCGGGGCCGTGTTGCCCGCGGGCGCCTCCTCCAGCTCCAGCTCGTCGCTGTCGGCCTCGTCGCCCAGCACCGGCGAGGCGCCGTGCGAGTGCGCGTCCTGATCCACCAGCCAGATGATGGTGCTGCCGTCGTCCGTCTCCATCACCACCGGGGCCAGCTTGGCCGGGTCGTAGGTACGCACCGCCTGCACCGTCATGCGCTCGCCGGCGTAGCCCACCGGAGCCCGGTTGCCCATCAGCAGCGGGATGGCCACCAGCATCAGCACCGCGGCCGTGGCCAGCGAGGAGAACATGGCGGTGCGATGGTAGAGGAACAGCTCCGAGAGCGACAGGCGCAGGCGCTCGAGCACCGGCGGCTTCTCCGGCGTCACCCGCGCCATGACCTTCTGGGCGAAGTCCTTGAAGTCCACCTCGTCCACGGCCATCTCCAGGCCCACCCGCAGCAGCCCGGACTCGGCGCGCAGGTCCGCGGCGCGCCCCGTGCACGCCTTGCACGCGGACAGGTGACGCTCGATGTTCACGCGCTCCGTGGGGGAGACCTCTCCGTCGATGTAGGGAGAGAGGAGCGGGATGAACCGCTCGCACGCAGGATTTCCGGCCATGGCTTCACCTGGGTTGTTGGTGACTGTCCCTGTCTGACGGGAGCGCCCTACCGATATTCCAAGCCTGTCTACTCACTGCCCACCCCGCTCTTGGCCTCGTCCAACTCCAGGTATTGGCTCAGGATTTTCTGAACCTTGGCTCGGGCGTGGAACAGCCGGCTCATCACCGTGCCCTTGGGAATGTCCAGGGTGCGGGACAAGTCTTCGTAGGACATGCCCTCGACCTCCCGGAGCAGGAGGATGGCGCGGTGCTTCTCCGGGACGGCGGCCAGGGCCTCCTGAATCTTCTCGGCCAGCTCGCGGCGCAGCGCGCTCTTCTGGGGGTTGGTGCCCAGGCGGCTGCCCAGCGCGCCGATGTTGGCCTCGGACACATCCATGGGCATCGTCTCGTCGAACTCCACCGCCTCGCCGCCCGCGCCCGCCCGCTTGCGGATGATGTCGATGCAGATGTTGACGGTGATGCGGTAGAGCCACGTGTAGAACGAGGCGTCACCCTTGAAGTGGTCCAGGTACTTGTAGACCTTGACGAACGCCTCCTGGGAGACGTCCATCGCCTCCTCCTTGTCCTTGAGCATGCCCAGCGCAACGGCATACACCTTGCGCTGATAGCGCTCGACAAGGAGCTTGAAGGCGCGCTGGTCTCCGCCGCGGACGCGCTTGACGAGGGTGAGATCGTCGGTGGCCAATGAGCCGGGGACCCTAACACAAGCCCGCGAATTCCCAAGAAGTCCGCGAGCAGGAACGGTTCCCTGGGAGACGTCCTAGAGGCTGACTACCAGGATGACCAACAGCATCAGGCCCACGAAGGCGAGGACGGCGGCGAAGGCGATCTGGTTCCACTTCTCCTTTTCGATGGCGCTGTCCTCAGGGCCACTGCGGAAGCGGTGGAGGACGTTCCAGAGCATGTTGCCGCCCAGCTTCAGGTTGCCGCTCAGCTTCTTCCAGGCATCCTCGAAGCTCCCGGGCCTCAGCTCCTCTTCCTCGCGCTTGCGGAGCTGCGCGTTGGGGGGCTGAATCACCGGCGGGGGGACGTTGGCCAGCTGGGGGTTCACGCGGACGAACTCGGACTGTCCGTTCGCCCGCTCCAGAGGCGGCCGATCGGACACCTGGCTGAAGGCGCTGTCCTTCAAGTCCCTGGGGGAGGACGGGGTGTCCGTCCTCGGCAAATCTTGGAGGGGGTGGGGTGACTCCTGGAGCTGTGCGGTCTCGGGCTGGGGGCCTGCCTCCGCGGTCATCGCCGAGTCTGGCGTGGGAGGCGCCGCCTCCGGAGCCTGCGCCGGGTCTGGCTTGGCCGGGGCCTCCTGGGCCTGCGCCTTCTGCTGTTTCTGGGTCTTGGCGGCCTCCGAGAGGAG
>Ga0255338_1001435_pt1 | contig 45239 bp, 44 predicted proteins | sample MeOH1_35cm_T4_19_FD_203715 | JGI IMG/M metagenome (GOLD analysis project Ga0255338, IMG submission 203715) | Sandy soil microbial communities from University of British Columbia, Vancouver, Canada - MeOH1_35cm_T4_195 | ecosystem: Engineered > Artificial ecosystem > Sand microcosm > Unclassified ...
CGCTCAAGGACGTGACCATGATCGGCAACGACATGCGCCTGGACTCGGGCGTGGGCGTGTGCGGCAAGGAAGGCCAGAGCGTGCCGGTGGGCGTCGGCCAGCCGACCCTGCGCATCGAGAACATGACCGTGGGCGGCACCGCCTGAACCCGGCGCGGCGCCGCGCGTATCGCGCGCGGCGCTTGCCAAGCCCCGCAAAAAGCGCTATAAAGATGCTTCGTTGCGCGATGGTCAACTGCCGCGGCCCGCTGATTTACCGGACGCCGCGCAATTTCCTGCCATCCCTTGACGCATTGCCGCAAAGAACATACGACACCCGAGCCTGATCCGATCCATGTCCGCCAAGTTTTACTTTTACTTTTATAGCGATCTCACACCGCTGGCGGATGGAGAGGGACGATCGTAAGCGCCCCGAGGATACACAAAAAGCCGCCAGCAACCCTGGCGGCTTTTTTTATCCCGGCCCGCTCCCAGGCCCTAGCCCACACACCCAAACCCACGACCCACGAAATCCCGGAGCCATCATGCTGAAGAACACCGACGACCTGCGTATTCGCGAACTCAAGGAACTGTTGCCGCCGGCGCACCTGATCCGCGAATTCGCCTGCTCCGAACAGGCCTCGGACGTGATCTACGGCGCGCGCCAGGCCATGCACCGCATCCTGCACGGCATGGACGACCGCCTGATCGTCATCATCGGGCCCTGCTCGATCCACGACACCCGCGCCGCGCTCGAATACGCCAAGCTGCTCAAGGTGCAGCGCGATCGCTTCGCCGGCGAGCTGGAAGTGGTGATGCGGGTGTATTTCGAGAAGCCGCGCACCACGGTGGGCTGGAAGGGCCTGATCAACGACCCGCACATGGACGGCAGCTTCAAGATCAACGACGGCCTGCGCATCGCGCGCGAGCTGCTGCTGAACATCAGCGAGATCGGCGTGCCGACCGGCACCGAGTACCTCGACATGATCAGCCCGCAATACCTCGCCGACCTGGTGAGCTGGGGCGCCATCGGCGCGCGCACCACCGAAAGCCAGGTGCACCGCGAGCTGGCCTCCGGACTGTCGTGCCCGGTGGGCTTCAAGAACGGCACCGACGGCAACGTCAAGATCGCCGTGGACGCCATCAAGGCCGCCTCGCAGCCGCACCATTTCCTGTCGGTCACCAAGGGCGGCCACTCGGCCATCGTGTCGACCTCGGGCAACGAGGACTGCCACATCATCCTGCGCGGCGGCAAGACGCCCAACTACGACGCCGCCAGCGTGCAGGAAGCCTGCGAAGCGATCTCCAAGTCCGGCCTGGCCGCGCGCCTGATGATCGACGCCTCGCACGCCAACAGCAGCAAGAAGCACGAGAACCAGATCCCGGTGTGCGAGGACATCGGCCGCCAGGTGGCGGGCGGCGACGAGCGCATCGTCGGCGTGATGGTGGAGTCGCACCTGGTGGCGGGCCGCCAGGACCACGTACAGGGCACGCCGGTGGACACCCTGACCTACGGCCAGTCGGTCACCGACGCATGCATCGGCTGGGACGACTCGGTCAAGGTGCTGGAGACGCTGGCCAACGCCGTCAAGGCGCGCCGGCTGGTCAAGGGCACCGGCAATTGAGTGCCGGTTGCGCCGTGAAAAAGCCGCTGGATTCCAGCGGCTTTTTTCTGCCCCCGCGCGGCGCCGCCGCCGTCCTTACTTCTTCAACACCAGCCCGCCCGGCAGCGATTCGATGTACGCGGCGATGTCGCGCAGTTCCTGGCGCGTGAACGGGCGCGGCTTGCCGTCCTTGCCGGTCACGGCGGGATTGGCGTTGACCTGCCCGGCCATGATGGCGTTCGAGCGGCCCACCTGCGGGTTGGTGGTGATCTGGTAGGCGGCCAGCGCGTGGTACAGGTAGTCGGCATGCTGGCCGGCCAGCTTCGGGTAGTCCGGGCTGATCGGCGCATTCATGCCGGCGCCGTGGCAGGCCACGCAGTTGCCCTTTTCCACCAGCGCCTTGCCGGCGGCGATGTCGGCCGCCGCGGCGGAGAAAGCCGCGCCACCCAGCACGAGCGCGCCGGCCGCGAGCGAAAGCGTCTTGAGCGTATTCATGGAGGGTCCCCTCACTTCTGGTTGTTGTTCTGGGTGCCGGAGGTCTGCTGCGCGTAGTAGGCGGCCACGTCGGCGATGTCCTGGTCGCTCAGCGTGGCGGCGATGCCGCGCATGGTCGGGTGCTTGCGGTCGCCCTTCTGGTATTCCTTGAGCGCGTTCTCGATGTACTTGGCGTTCTGGCCTCCCAGCAGCGGCACCTGGTACACCTCGGGAAACGAGGCACGGTATCCGGGAATACCATGACATCCGATACACATTGCGACCTTGTTCCTGGCTGCATCCACATTGCCTTTGACTTCCTGGGCGTGCACAGCCATTGCGGCTGCGCCCAGCACCACCATCGTGAGGAGCTTTTTCATTGTCGTAGCTGATTGGAAGTGTAAAACCCTGGGAGACCTGCCCGACCGGTCGGAAATGGCTTCGGAATGGGTCCGGCGGGGAAGCCGCATCTGCCTGCGGCTCGATGTGGCGCTGCCAGCGGGGTCGGGCACAGCGGGCGTCCTTCGTCGGGACGTCCACGCCTGGAAGTGGCCAGGCGAAGCGGGCACGGACCTGCCTCATTCTGCAACCATCTCTTCGCACGCCGCCTCCCGGCAGGGGCCGCGCGCATGACTGGGCGGACGAACCGGACGGTGGAGATATAGGACTTTGGGGGGCGCGTCAAACCGGCGCATTGTACAGCAGGCTGCACGCGAGCGTCCAGCATGGTGCACGCCGCCATACACGAACGGAAAAGCTCTTTTATACTGGCCCATTCCGACACGCACGAACCCCTCATCAGGTTGCCTCATGTCCAACACCACCAACGCCAGCCCCAACCAGCAGACCCGCTTCGAAGGCAGCCAGCAGTACGTTGCCACCGATGACCTCAAGCTGGCCGTCAACGCCGCCCGCGCGCTGCAGCGCCCGCTCCTGATCAAGGGCGAGCCCGGCACCGGCAAGACCATGCTGGCAGAGGAAGTGGCCGCGGCGCTGGGCATGCCGCTGCTGCAATGGCACATCAAGTCGACCACCAAGGCGCAGCAGGGCCTGTACGAGTACGACGCGGTCTCGCGCCTGCGCGACTCGCAGCTCGGCGACGACCGCGTGCACGACATCCGCAACTACATCGTCAAGGGCGTGCTGTGGCAGGCATTCGAGGCCGACCAGCAGGTGGTGCTGCTGATCGACGAGATCGACAAGGCCGACATCGAATTCCCCAACGACCTGCTGCGCGAGATCGACCGCATGGAGTTCTACGTGTACGAGACGCGCGAGCTGGTCAAGGCCAGGCACCGCCCGCTCGTCATCATCACCTCCAACAACGAGAAGGAACTGCCGGACGCCTTCCTGCGCCGCTGCTTCTTCCACTACATCAAGTTCCCCGACGCCGAGACCATGCAGCGCATCGTCGACGTGCACTATCCCGGCATCAAGCGCGAGCTGGTGGCCGCCGCGCTCGAGTCGTTCTACGAGATGCGCAACCTGCCGGGCCTGAAGAAGAAGCCCTCCACCTCGGAGCTGATCGACTGGCTCAAGCTGCTGATGGCCGAGGACATCCCGCCCGAGGCGCTCAAGAGCCCGGACAAGAAGGCTGCGATCCCGCCGCTGCACGGCGCGCTGCTGAAGAACGAGCAGGACGTGCACCTGTTCGAGCGGCTGGTGTTCATGAACCGCGCCAACCGCTGAACCCGGACCCGCCATGACTGCCTTTGCCAAACCCGTGACGCTGGTGGGCCATCACGCCACGCTGGAGCCGCTGCGCCCCGAGCATGCCGACGGCCTGCGCGCCGCCGTGGCCGACGGCGAGCTGTGGAAGCTCTGGTACACCAGCGTGCCCGAGCCCGATCGCATGGAAGCCGAGATCGCGCGGCGCCTGGGCCTGCTGGAACAGGGCTCGATGCTGCCGTTCGCGGTGCGCGACGCCGCCGGCGAGCTGGCCGGCATGACCACCTTCATGAACATCGACGCGGCCAACCGGCGCGTCGAGATCGGCTCGACCTGGTATGCGCGGCGCGTGCAGCGCTCGCCGCTGAACACCGAATGCAAGCTGATGCTGCTGGGCCATGCGTTCGACCATCTCGGCTGCATCGCGGTGGAGTTCCGCACGCACTGGATGAACCAGCAGAGCCGCGCCGCCATCGCGCGGCTCGGCGCCAAGCAGGACGGCGTGCTGCGCAACCACCAGCGCATGCCGGACGGCTCGCTGCGCGACACCGTGGTGTTCTCCATCATCGCCAGCGAATGGCCGACCGTGCGCCAACACCTGCAGTTCCAGCTCGAGCGCCCGCGCTGACAGCGCGCGCCGACTGAAAGCGAGGCATCATGCTGATCGACTTCTTCTTCTCACTGCGCCACGCCAAGCTGCCGGTCTCGGTCAAGGAATACCTGACCATGCTCGAGGCGCTCAAGGCCGGCGTCATCTCGCCGTCGATCGACGAGTTCTACTACCTGTCGCGCATGGCGCTGGTCAAGGACGAGAAGCACTTCGACAAGTTCGACCAGACCTTCGCCGCCTACTTCAAGGGCGTCGAGAACCTGGTCGACTGGAAGTCCGACATCCCGCTGGACTGGCTGCAGAAGACGCTCGAGCGCGAGCTGTCGGCCGAGGAAAAGGCCAAGATCGAAGCGATGGGCGGGCTCGACAAGCTCATGGAGCGCCTCAAGCAGCTGCTCGAGGAGCAGAAGGAAAAGCACGAGGGCGGCAACAAGTGGATCGGCACCGGCGGCACCTCGCCGTTCGGCCACGGCGGCTACAACCCCGAGGGCATCCGCATCGGCGGCCCGTCCAAGGGCAACCGCACCGCCATCAAGGTGTGGGAGGCGCGCGCCTACAAGGACTACGACGACCAGGTCGAGCTCGGCACGCGCAACATCAAGGTGGCGCTGCGCCGCCTGCGCCGTTTCGCGCGCGAAGGCGCGGAGACCGAACTCGACCTCGACGACACCATCCACGCGACCGCGGCCAATGCCGGCCTGCTCGACATCAAGCTGCGCCCGGAGCGCCACAACAAGGTCAAGGTGCTGATGCTGCTCGACGTGGGCGGCTCGATGGACGACCACATCAAGCGCGTGGAGGAACTGTTCTCGGCCACCAAGACCGAGTTCAAGCACCTCGAGTACTACTACTTCCACAACTGCGTGTACGACTACGTGTGGAAGAACAACCGGCGCCGCCACGCCGAGAAGATCGCCACCTGGGACCTGATCCACAAGTACAGCTCGGACTACAAGGTGATCTTCGTCGGCGACGCCACCATGAGCCCGTACGAGATCCTGCAGCCGGGCGGCTCGGTGGAGTACAACAACCCGGAAGCGGGCGCGGTCTGGCTCAACCGACTGATCGAGCAGTTCCCGCGCTTCGTCTGGCTCAACCCCGAGCCCGAGGGCCTGTGGCAGTACCGCCAGTCGGTGACGGTGATCAGCCAGATCATGAAGTCGCGCATGTACCCGGTCACGCTCAACGGCCTCGAGCAGGCCATGCGGGTGCTGTCGAAGTAGCGGCCCGCCCGGCCCCGCCTCAGGCCACCACGTCCACGCCCTCCATCACCCACTGGCGGAACGTCTGCAGCGCCGGCAGGTGCTGCTTCTGCTCGGGATAGCACAGGTAGTAGCCCTTCTTGCTCAGCACGCGGGCCGGGTGCGCCACCACCAGCGCGCCGCCGGCCAGCTCCTGCTCGATCAGGCAGCGCGGGATCAGCGCGATGCCCAGGCCCGACATGGCCGCCTGCGTGAGCAGCGAGAACTGGTCGAAGCGCGCGCCGCTCCAGGCCTTGCGCGTGGCCACGCCAAGCTCGGCGAACCAGTCGGCCCACGCCTCGGGCACCGTGGTGTGGTGCAGCAGCGGATAGCGCAGCAGCGCTGCCGGCAGGCGCGCCATGCCGTCGGGCTCGCCGGCGAGCAGGCCGGGCCGGCATACCGGCAGCACCTCGCGGCCGGTCATGTAGTCGGCCAGGCTGCCCGGCCACACGCCGTCGCCGAAGCGGATGGCGGCGTCGAGGTCGGGCTGCGAGAAATCGTAGCCCTGCGCATGCGGCACGAATTCCAGGCTCACGTCGGGATGCTTCTCGAAGAACTGCGGCAGGCGCGGGATCAGCCACTTGGCGCCGAGCGTGGGCATGCTGGCGATATGGAGGGTGCCGCCGCGCCCCTGGCGGGCGATCAGCTCCACCGTGGCGGCCTCGATCTCGGTCAGGCTGGGGCGGATGCGGTCGAGGTAGCGCTGGCCGGCGTCGGTCAGCATCAGGCGCTGGCGCACGCGCTCGAACAGCTCCACGCCGAGGAAGGCTTCCAGGCTGCGCACCTGCTTGCTGACGGCCCCCTGCGTCACGTGGAGCTCGCGGGCGGCCACGGTGAAGCTGTTGTAGCGCGCGGCGGCCTCGAAAGCCTGCAATTCGGTCAGCGACGGACACAAGCGTCGCATAGATTACCCCTTACTTCACTACCAAATGGAATGATCCCGCGATTTTATTTCGTTTGCGGTCCGCGTGCACGAACGCGCAGAATCGGGGAAAGCCGCTTTGACTTATTTTCAAGACGTTTCGGCCCTGCCGGCGATCCGTCACCTTCTTCGTCGCTGCTCTGTCGCTGCTTCGTCACCTCTTCGCCGCTTCCTAGCCACTTCCTAGCCGCTTCTTGGCTTTCCGTCTCCCCATACTCCCCACCAGGAACCGAACTCATGCAACGCCGTAACATGCTCCGCCTTCTTGCCGCCGCCACCGGCGCCGTCGCCGCCGGCCTGTCGCTGTCGGCCGCGGCCCAGGGCACCTACCCGACCAAGCCCATCACGCTGGTCGTGCCGTTCCCGGCCGGCGGCACCACCGACATCGTGGCGCGCCTCGTGGCCGACAAGCTCGGCCAGCAACTGGGCCAGGCCGTGGTGGTGGACAACCGCGGCGGCGCCGGCGGCAGCATCGGCACCGCGTTCCTGGCCAAGGCCGCGCCGGACGGCTACACGCTGGGCATCGCCACCGCGTCCACGCACGGCATCAACCCGGCCGTGTACCCGCGCCTGGCCTACGACGCCACCAAGGACTTCACCACCATCACCAACCTGGCCTCGGTGCCCAACGTGATGAGCATCAACCCGGCGGTCAAGGCCACCGACATGAAGTCCTTCATCGCGCTGGCCAAGACCGAGCCCAACAAGCTGGCCTACGGCTCGGCCGGCAACGGCAGCGTCTCGCACATGATGGGCGAGCTGTTCAAGATGAGCAGCAAGACCGAGCTGCTGCACGTGCCGTACAAGGGCGTGGGCCCGGCGCTGAACGACGCGCTGGCCAACCAGGTGCAGGTGCTGTTCGACAACCTGCCGTCCTCGCTGCCCTTCATCGAAGGCGGCAAGCTGCGCGCGCTGGCGGTGGCCGCGCCCAAGCGCGTGCCGGCCCTGCCCAACGTGCCGACCTTCGCCGAGCTCGGCCTGCCCGAAGTCAACGACGCCTCGTGGTTCGGCCTGATCGCGCCGGCCAACCTGCCCGCCGACCTGCAGAACAAGCTGCACGACGCCACCGTCAAGGTGCTTGCGCAGCCCGAAGTCAAGGCTAAGCTGGAAAAGCTGGGCGCGGTGCCGGTCGGCAACACCCCGGCGCAGTTCGCCGCCCAGATCAAGAGCGAAGTGGCGAAGAACAAGCGCATCGCCGGCGCCGCCAAGATCTCCCTGGATTAACCGACGCACATCATGACGGAAACAGACCGAAAGACCGGGCTCACTCCCTACCTGCTGCAACTGCCGCAAGGCGAGAGCGGCCCGCTCTTTCTTGATTCGCCGCACAGCGCCACCACCTACCCGGACGACTTCCGGCCCGCCGCCGGGCTGCCGCTGCCCCTGCTGCGCCAGGCCGAGGACACCTTCGTCGACGAGCTGTACGCCGACGCCCCCGCACGCGGCATCGCGCTGCTGTGCGCGGGCTTCCCGCGCAGCTACCTCGATGCCAACCGCGGCATCGAGGAAATCGACGAGGCGCTGCTCGACGCGCCGTGGCCCGGCCCGCGCCAGGAAACCTCCAAGACCCGGCTCGGCAAGGGCCTGGTATGGCGCGTGCTGGATACCGGCGAAGCCATCTACGACCGCAAGCTGAGCGTGGCCGAGGTGCAGGCGCGCATCGCGCGGTATTACCTGCCCTACTACGCGCAGCTGCAGAAACTGTCGGACCAGGCCATCGCCCGGCACGGCAGCGCGTGGCACGTCAACTGCCACTCGATGCCGAGCGAGGCGGCGCAGTACGCCACCGAGCATCCGGGCCTGCAGCATCCCGACTTCGTGGTCGGCGACCGCGACGGCACCACCTGCGACAAGCGCTTCACCGACCGCGTGGAAGCCGTGCTCAAGGACCTGGGCTACGACGTCTGGCGCAACCACCCGTACAAGGGCGTGGAGATCGTGCGCGTGGTGGGCCAGCCGGCCCAGCGCCGCCACAGCCTGCAGCTGGAGGTCAACCGCAAGCTGTACATGGATGAGGCGGGCCTCGTGCACAACGCCGGCTTCGGCAAGCTCAAGGCCGACCTCAACCATCTGCTCGACGAGCTCACGGTCTTCGTCAAGGCCGCCTCGGCAAGCTGAAGCGCCACGGCCAAGGCCTGCCGCGCGGCTGTGCAACGCAGCCGCGCCGGCACGCCCGGAAAGCGGCATGCCGGGCGCATCGTGGCGGCAACCGCACCTAGGGTAGAACCTAGGGTCAAGAGATTTCGGAACTTTGCAGCATGGGTTTCCTCTATCATGGCAGACCTTTGCCAACCCCTTTGCCTCAAAGCAAGACGATCCCGTGATCCGACGAATCTCTGACCTGATCGGCAGCCGCCTGTGCGCGCTGGCTGCCGCAGTGGCAGGTGCGATCGCCCTGGTGGGCTGCGCCGATACACCGCTCAACGACCGCGATGCCGTGGCAACCAGCCCCGCCACCGCCACGCCCGCCACCGCAGCCGCGACCGCCGCTGCCAGGCCCGCCACTCCCGCGCCGGCCGCCACCCGCCCGCCACCCGCTCCCGCCGCCACGCCGCCGACCAAGACCGTGACCCTGCCCGCGCAGGGCCGCGTGAGCCTGGCCGAGTACCGCGCGCAGATGCGCCAGCAACTGATGCAGACCGAAAACGCCAGCGCCGACGTGGCCGACTGCGCCGCGCACGCGAGCTGGGTGGTGCCGCGCTCGGTGACGTTCGACGCGCTGAAGATCCCGACCGGCGCGCTCGGCGCCGGGCAGGCCACGGTGGAACCGTGGGACGGACGCTTCTCGCAAGGCAAGCAGGCCGTGCCGGTCAGCTCCGTAGTGACCTTCGCCGCCACCGCGCACAAGCGCAACGGCGAGGCCCAGTGGGAAGCGGTCAAGGTGCGCTGCGGCTACGCCGACGGCATGATGCTGGCCTACGAACTGCTCGATGGCAGCGGCACCGTCATCAGCGAACCGGCCGCCGCGCCCGCGGTGCGCAGCAACACCCGCCAGGCCGGCAGGCACAAAGGCGGCAAGGCGGCCAAGTCCTCGGGCAAGGCCGGCAAGTCCAGCGCCAGCGGCAAGTCCACCGCCAAGAGCGGCAGCAAGAGCACCGCCAAGTCGGGCAAGAAGGCGCGCTGAGCGACAGCGGAGCTACCGCCTGTTTGCTCCCCTCTCCCGCTCGCGGGAGAAGGGTTGGGGGAGAGGGCCGGCGCTGGCGAATGCTGGCGTGCTGGAAAAAACCATCGGCTTCGTTTCTGGCCGCGATGCTGGAAAAAACCGCTGGCCCCGCTTCTTGTGGCTCCTAGCTAAACCGCCCCTCTCCCCGGCCCTCTCCCCGTGAGGGGAGAGGGAGGACACCTTGCTTGGGCTAGCTCTCGCGGCTTGGGCCCGTTCTGGTGGCTTCGTCAGTCGCCCCGGACTTTTTCCCTCGTCCGCGTCCCCTCAATCCAACTGCGCCAGAACCGCCTGCAGCATCGCCGCGCCCAGCAGCGCGCTGCGCGCGCCGTTCCAGCCGACCACCGGGTCGGGCTGGTCGGCGTTGTCCTTGAACGGCATCTCCAGCGTCAGCGACAGGCAGCCGAAGGCATGGCCGATGTACTTCGAGGCCAGCTTGAGCGCGTCCGCGTTGTACTTGCCGGCGGCATAGCCGTACACGTCCTGGAAATCGGGCGTGGCGCGCTTGAACGCTTCGATGAAACGCAACTGCTCGGCGCGCTGGGCCTCGGTGAAGCCGGGCAGCATCTCGCTGCCGGCGACGAAGTTGTAGGGCAGGCCTTCGTCGCCGTGGATGTCGAAGAACATGTCGCAGCCGGTCGCCTCGATGGCGCGACGCACGTGGTACACCTCGGGGCTGGCCTGCAGGCTCGGCGCCATCCACTCGCGGTTCAGGTTGGCGCCGGCGGCGTTGGTGCGCAGGTTGCCGCGCGCCGCGCCGTCGGGGTTCATGTTCGGCACGATGTGGAACACGGCGCGCTCGAGCAGGCGGCGCGCGACCGGGTCGCCGGCCCACATGCCGGTGCCGGTCAGGCGCTGCAGCACGCCTTCGCAGAACCACTCGGCCATCGTCTCGCCGGGATGCTGGCGCGCGATCATCCAGATGGTCTTCTTGCCGTCGCCGGGCTTGCCCACCGTGACCGCGGTCATGTCGCGGCCGTCCACGGTGCTGCCCAGGTGCGACAGGCGCGCCAGCGGCGAGCGCTGCGAGGTGGCCAGCAGCGACAGGTGGCGCTCCTCGGGATACGGCTCGAAGTAGGCCAGCCACACGCTGTCGTGCTCGGGCGTGAACGACACCGTCATGGTGCTGCCGTCGAAGGCGGTCGGCACGCGGAACCAGTACGCGCGGTCGTACGAGGCCACCGCGTGGTAGCCGCGCCAGCCGTCCGGGTAGGTGCAGTCGCCCGCGTTGAGGAACCGCAGGCTGCAGGGCTGGCCGGCCGCGCCCTGCAGGCGGAAATGGAACCACTGGCGGAACTCCGCGTGCGAGTCGGCGCGGATGCGCAGGCGGATGTCGCCGGCCTGCGCCAGCGATTCGACTTCGATGGCGCCCGAGTCGAAGCTGGCGGAGATGTGCAGGGCTTGGGTCATGGTGTGCGGGTTCTGTGGTGCGGGTTCTGTGGTGCGTGCGCGCCGGCGCCGCGCGGCAACGGCAAGAAACGGGGCCGGGGATGGTCGGCGATGGCCGGGCGGCGCGGCCGCTCAGTCTTCCAGGCGCCGGCGGAAGACCCAGCGCGCGTCGTCCGATGCGTCCTGGTCGAAGGCATAGCCGTCCTCGGCGAAACGCTTGAGGCTGGCCGGGTCGGTGATGCGATGCGTCACCGCGTAGCGCGTCATGGTGCCGCGCGCGCGCTTGGCGTGGAACGAGATGATCTTGTAGCGGCCGCCCTTCCAGTCCTCGAACACCGGCGTGACGATGCGCGCGCCGAGCACCTTAGGGCGCACCACCTTGAAGTATTCCTCGGAGGCGAGGTTCACCAGTACCGGCGCGCCCTCGGCCTTGAGCGCCTTGAAGTCATCCTGCAGCAGCCGCGTGACGTCGTCGCCCCAGAACGTGTAGAGGTCCTTGCCCGCGGCGGTGTCCAGGCGCGTGCCCATCTCCAGGCGGTAGGGCTGCATCCAGTCGAGCGGGCGCAGCACGCCGTACAGGCCCGAGAGAATGCGCACGTGCTTCTGCGCGAAGGCGAGGTCGTCGTCCGACAGCGACGGCGCGTTCAGCCCCTCGTACACGTCGCCGTTGAAGGCCAGCACGGCCTGCTTGCTGTTGGCCGCGGTGAACTCGGGCGACCAGTCGCCGTAGCGCGTGGCGTTGAGCACGGCGAGCTTGTCGGAGATGTCCATCAGCGCGCCGATGTCCTGCGGGGCGAGCTTGCGCAGGCGCGCGATCAGCGTCGCCGAGCGCTCGATGAAACGCGGCAGCGTATGGGTCTTCAGGCGTGCCGGCGTCTCGTAGTCGAGCGACTTGGCGGGGGACAGGACGATGAGCATGGCAAAATCGCGGCAAACACAAAGACCCGATTGTAACGAATGCCATCTCACTCCACCGAAGCCCCCGCCGGCGCCGTGCCGCGCGTGGTGCTCGACTCCAATATCTGGGTCGACCTGCTGGTCTTCGCCGACCCCCACGTCGAGCCCATCCGCGCCGCGCTGCACGGCGGCGCCATCGCCGCGGTGATCCGCCCCGACTGCCGCGAAGAGCTGCGCCGGGTGCTGGCCTATCCGCAATTCGCCCGCTTCGAAGTGGACATCCCGGCCGCGCTGGCCACCGTGGACCGCCTCACCACGGCCCTGGAGATCCCGGCCGAGGCCGACACGCTGGCCGCGCGCCTGCCGCGCTGCCGCGACACCGACGACCAGAAGTTCATCGAGCTGGCCCACTTCGCCCAGGCCGCCTGCCTGGTGTCCAAGGACAAGGCCGTGCTCAAGCTCAAGGGGCGCCTGCGCCGCCAGAGCGGCGTGGACATCCTGCTGCCGCAGGCCTTCCCGGCCTGGCTGGCGGCGCACGCCGGCGCCGCGCAGGCAACGGCCGATCCCCGCTAGAATGCGGCATTGCCTCTTGCCTTGTTCGCTTCTCCGATCCCCGACCGCCGCTCCTGCCCGACGCCGCCGCCCATGTCCAGCCAGCCTTCCGTCCAGCCCGCCTCGTCTTCCCTGCCGATCACGCCGCCGCGGTCGCGCCTGCCCAAGGTCGGCACCACCATCTTCACCGTGATGTCGGCGCTGGCCGCCGAGCGCAACGCCGTCAACCTCGGCCAGGGCTTCCCGGACTTCGACTGCGACCCGAAGATCGTCGACGCCGTGACCCACGCCATGCGCGCCGGCCTCAACCAGTACCCGCCGATGGCGGGCGTGCCCGCGCTGCGCCAGGCCATCGCCGACAAGGTCGGCAAGCTGTACGGCCATGCCTATGACTGGAACAGCGAGATCACCGTCACCGCCGGCGCCACCCAGGGCATCCTCACCAGCATCCTGTGCGCGGTCCACCCGGGCGACGAGGTGATCGTGCTGGAGCCGTGCTACGACAGCTACATCCCCGCCATCGAGCTGGCCGGCGGCAAGGTGGTGTCGGTGGCGCTCGACGCGCCGCATTTCCGCGTGCCGTTCGACCGCATCGCCGCGGCCATCACGCCGCGCACGCGCATGCTGATGGTCAACACGCCGCACAACCCCACCGGCACCATCTGGCGCGCCGGCGACATGGAGCGCCTGGCCGGGCTGCTGGCCGGCACCGACATCCTGCTGCTGTCCGACGAGGTCTACGAGCACATGGTGTTCGACGGCCAGCGCCACGAATCCGTGTCGCGCCACCCCGAGCTGGCGCGCCGCAGCTTCGTGGTGTCGAGCTTCGGCAAGACCTACCACGTGACCGGCTGGAAGGTCGGCTACGTCGCCGCGCCGGCGGCGCTCTCGGCCGAATTCCGCAAGGTGCACCAGTTCAACGTGTTCACGGTGAACACGCCGGTGCAGCACGGGCTGGCCAGTTACATGGCCGACCCCGCGCCCTACCTCGGCCTGTCCGATTTCTACCAGGCCAAGCGCGACTACTTCCGCGCCGGGCTGACCGGCACGCGCTTCAAGCTGCTGCCGTCCGACGGCACCTACTTCCAGTGCGTGGATTACTCGGCCATCTCGGACATGAGCGAGGCCGATTTCTCGATGTGGCTCACCAAGGAGATCGGCGTGGCGGCGATCCCGGTGTCGGCGTTCTACTCGCAGCCGCGCGAATCCGGCGTGGTGCGCTTCTGCTTCGCCAAGAAGGAGGCAACGCTGGCGCTGGCGCTGGAGCGGCTGAAGACGCTGTAGGCGCGGTCGGCGCGCCTACCGCCCCCGGCAACGGCGCGCCCGCCGGCCGCGCTACTTCCGGCGGCTGAGCATCAGCTCCGTATTCGCCTTGCGGTCCGCGTTGACCCGCTGCACCGAGGGCCGCTCCGACATGCGCCGGAGATAGTCCTTGACCGGCAGCCCGGCCAGCATGTCCTCGCCGTAGACGATCTTCGTGCAGGCGGAAACCAGCGGCAGGTGCACCACGGCCGCGCAGTCGGCCAGCGTGAAGGTGTCGCCGGCGAGATAGGGCGAGAACTTCGCCAGCTTGCCGAACGCCGGGATATAGCGCTCGAGCAGCCTGCGCTGGCGCTCCTTGGTGCCGTCGCTCACCTTGCCGCCGAAGAAGGCCGCCGGATACAGCTCGCGCGCGGTGAGCTCGAGGTACAGCTCCAGGAACGTCACCAGCTCGCGCACCTTGCCGGCCTGGAACGGGTCCGCCGGCAGCAGCGGCGCCTGCGGGTAGGTGGACTCGATGTAGGCGTCCAGCACTTCGGACTCGCACAGCGGGCCGCGATCGGTGATCATGTAGGGCACCTTGCCCAGCGGCGAGGCTTCGGGATCGGTCTCGCCGAGCCAGGCCAGCTCTTCCTCGAACGGCAGGTTCTTTTCCAGCAGGGCCAGCTTGACCTTGTTGTAGTAGTTGCTGGCGGAAAATCCGCAGAGCTTCAGCATGTCGTCTCTCTCCTTGTTGTGCGGGTCGTGCGGGGGACGCGGCGCGGGGCCGCGAAAAAATTGCCCGGCGAATTGCCCAACGCAAGGGCCGGGCCGCATTGTGTGGCATGGCAGACTCTGGCGGCTGCCTGTGGCCGATCAGCGCACGCCGCTTGCACCGCGCCACTGTCGCGGATGATGCAAAAAACGTACGCTCGTGCTAATTTAACCACAACTTTCTGGACGCACTATGAGCACTTTCACCATCGACACCCTCGGCATCGTGGGCACCGGCGCCATGGGCCGGGGCATCGCGCAGATCGCCGCGCAGGCCGGCCTCGCCGTCAGCCTGTACGACACCAATCCGCAAGCCGTGGCGGCCGCCCGGCAATACCTGCAGGACATGCTGGCCAAGCTGGCCGACAAGGGCAAGATCAGCGCGGCCGACGCCGACGCCGCCCTCGCCCGCGTCAAGCCCTGCAGCGCGCTGGAAGACCTGGCCGGCTGCGACATGGTGCTCGAGGCCATCGTCGAGAAGCTCGAGGTCAAGCGCGACCTGATCGCGAAGCTCGAAGCCATCCTGCGTCCGGAGGCGGTGATCGCCTCCAACACCTCGTCGCTGTCGATCACCGCGATCGCCGTGGGCGCGAAGCACCCGGGCCGCGTCGCCGGCTACCACTTCTTCAACCCGGTGCCGCTGATGAAGGTGGTCGAGGTGATCGACGGCCTGTCCGGCGACCCGGCCGTGGGCGACGCCCTGATGGCGCTGTCGCGCCGCATGGGCCATACCCCGGTGCGCTGCAAGGACATGCCCGGCTTCATCGTCAACCATGCCGGGCGCGGCATGAACATCGAAGGCCTCAAGGTGGCCCAGGAAGGCGTGGCCGAATTCGCCGACATCGACGCCATCATGCGCGAGCAGGCCGGCTTCCGCATGGGCCCGTTCGAGCTGATGGACCTGACCGGGCTGGACGTGTCGCACCCGGTGATGGAGTCGATCTACAACCAGTTCTACCAGGAACCGCGCTACCGCCCCTCGCCGATCACCGCGATCCGCGCGGTGGGCGGCCTGATCGGCCGCAAGGCCGGCGCCGGCTTCTACCGCTACGTGGACGGCCAGAAGCAGGTGCCCGCCGCCGTGCCGGCGCCGTCCGCGCGCCCGGCCAGCGTCTGGGTCAGCCACGCCGACGAGCGCGGCCACGCGATGGTGGTCAAGCTGATCGGCGCGCTGGGCATGACCGCCGAAGCCGGCAACCAGCCGTCGGCCGACGCGCTGATCGTGGTCACGCCGCTGGGCCTGGACGCCACCGCCTGCGCGCTGCACGAAGGCCTGGACCCGAGCCGCGTGGTCGCCATCGACACGCTGATGCCGTTCGAGGCCACCAAGCGCCGCACGCTGATGACCACGCCGGCCACCACCGCCGCCGCGCGCGAGGCCGCGCGCGGCCTGTTCGGCGCCGACGGCGTGCCGGTCACGGTGATCCGCGACTCGGCCGGCTTCGTGGCCCAGCGCATCGTCTGCTCCATCGTCAACATCGCCAGCGACATCGCGCAGCAGCGCATCGCCACGCCGGTCGACATCGACCTCGCCGTCAACCTGGGCCTCGGTTATCCCAAGGGCCCGCTGGCGCTGGGCGACGCGATCGGCCCGGACCTGGTGCTGACCGTGCTGCGCAACCTGGAGCGCCTGACCGGCGACATGCGCTACCGCCCCAGCCCGTGGCTGTGGCGCCGCGCCGGCCTCGGCCTGTCGCTGCTGGCCGAAGAGCAGTAATCCGCGCGACCGCAAGCCCCCCGGCCTGCGGTCGTTTCGCATCCGCCCCCGGCCAGCGCGGACTCCGCCTCCGCGCCGCCTCGTTTCCCGCCCCGCCGCCATGACCGCTCAGCTGCTTTCCGAACGCGTCGACACCACGCTGGTGCTGACCATCTCGAACCCCGAGGCGCGCAACGCGCTGCACCCGGACATCTACGCGGCGTCGCAGGAAGCGCTGGAACAGGCCGCGCGCGACGACGAAGTGCGCGCGGTGGTCATCACCGGCGCCGACGGCACGTTCTGCGCCGGCGGCAACCTCAACCGCCTGCTCGCCAACCGCGCCAGGCCGCAGTCGGTGCAGGCCGAAAGCATCGAGGTCCTCAACCACTGGATCGAAACGCTGCACGCGTTTCCCAAGCCCATCATCGCCGCGGTGGAAGGCCCGGCCGCGGGCGCCGGCTTCTCGCTGGTGCTGGCCTGCGATTTCGTGGTGGCCGCCAGCGACGCCAAGTTCGTCATGGCCTACGTCAAGGTCGGCCTGACCCCGGACGGCGGCGGCTCCTACGAGCTGGCGCGCGCGCTGCCGCGCCAGCTTGCCTCCGAGCTGATGATGGAAGGCAAGCCCGCCGACGCCGCGCGCCTGGCCCACTTCGGCCTGGTCAACCGCGTGGTGCCGCACGGGCAGGCGCTCACCGAGGCGCTGCGGCTGGCCGAAGCGCTGGCCGAGCAGTCGCCCCACGCGGTGGGCCGCATCAAGGCGCTGATCAACCACGCCGGCACCGCCAGCCTCACCCAGCACCTGGCCGAGGAGCGCGACAACTTCGTGGCCGCGCTGCACCACAAGGACGGCGGCGAAGGCATCGGCGCCTTCCTGGAAAAACGCAAGCCGCGCTACCGCTAGGCGCACGGCCGGCCGGACATGCCCGCGCAGACGGGCGGGCCACGCCAGCACACGGAACACCCGGAACAGACCAAGAACGGAGACAGCATGAGCGAAAACGTTTCGAACTTCGAAGGCACGCGGCCGGTGGCCGAGCAGCAGCGCTTCGACCTCGCCGCCCTGGAAGCCTGGATGGGCCAGCACGTGGCCGGCTTCGCCGGCCCGCTGGCCATCGAGCAGTTCAAGGGCGGCCAGTCCAACCCCACTTTCAAGCTGATCACGCCGGGCCGGACCTACGTGATGCGCGCCAAGCCCGGCCCGAAATCGAAGCTGCTGCCCTCGGCGCACGCCATCGAGCGCGAATACCGCGTGATGGCCGCGCTGGCCGGCACCGACGTGCCAGTGGCGAAGATGTACGCCATGTGCGAGGACGAGGCGGTGATCGGGCGCGCCTTCTACATCATGGAATTCGTCGCCGGCCGCGTGCTGTGGGACCAGTCGCTGCCCGGCATGAGCACGGCCGAGCGCGCCGCCATCTACGACGAGATGAACCGCGTCATCTCCGCGCTGCACACGGTCGACTACCAGGCCATCGGGCTGGGCGACTACGGCAAGCCGGGCAACTACTTCTCGCGCCAGATCGAGCGCTGGACCAAGCAGTACAAGCTGTCCGAGACCGAGAGCATTCCCGCGATGGATTCGCTGATGGCCTGGCTGCCCGGGCACATCCCGCACGAGGACGCCGACCTGACCTCGATCGTGCACGGCGACTACCGCCTCGACAACCTCATGTTCCACCCCACCGAGCCGCGCGTGCTGGCCGTGCTGGACTGGGAGCTGTCCACGCTGGGCCACCCGATGGCCGACTTCGGCTACCACTGCATGAGCTGGCACATCGCGCCCGGCCAGTTCCGCGGCATCGCCGGGCTGGACTACCGGAGCCTGGGCATCCCCGACGAAGCCGCCTACCGCCGCACCTACGAGCAGCGCACCGGCCGCCCCATCACCGGCGACTGGAACTTCTACCTCGCCTTCAGCATGTTCCGCATCGCCGGCATCCTGCAGGGCATCATGAAGCGCGTAGTGGACGGCACCGCCTCGTCGGCGCAGGCCCTGGACGCAGGCAAGCGCGCGCGGCCGATGGCGGAAATGGGCTGGGAATATGCCAGGAAGGCCAGGCAATAAGTCCACGCCCGGCCACGCCGGCCTGCGGCGCGGGCCACGGCGCGGCAAGCCCCGCTTCCCTGCCGGGAACGGGGCTTTTTTGTGGGCCATGTTGTCGTATCACACGATGTGTACTTGATGACACTGCCTGATCGCGGAATGCGCAGAACAAGCCACAGTCGCGGCATGTCGGCGAAAACCCGCCCCTAGACCAGCCGGAAACTTCAAGCTATCATCCAACACATACGACAACATACAACGAAGCCATACCGGAGACAGCAGCAATGCCGACCACCCGCCGCACCTTCCTCAGCCAGCTTTCCGCCCTGGGCGCCACCGCCGCCGCGGGCGGCCTGGGCACCGCAGGCACCCTTCTGTCGTCCGCCGCGCAGGCCGCCGACTGGCCCACCCGCCCCATCCGCCTGGTCGTGCCCTACCCGGCCGGCGGCTCGTCGGACATCATCGCGCGCCTGATCAGCAAGCAGCTCGGCGAGGCGCTCGGCCAGCCCATCGTGGTGGACAACCGCCCCGGCGCCAACGGCAACATCGGCGCCGCGATGGTGGCGCAGGCCGGCACCGACAACCACACGCTGCTGCTGTGCGACGTCGGCGCGCTGGCGATCAGCCCGTCGGTCTACACCAAGCTCACCTTCGATCCGGGCAAGGACCTCAAGGGCGTGTCGATGCTGGCCTACTCGCCGCACCTGCTGGTGGTGCATCCGTCGGTGCAGGCCAATAACCTCAAGGAACTGGTGGAGCTGTCCAAGCGCACCCAGCTCAATTTCGCCGTCACCGCCATCGGCAGCGCGCCGCACCTGGCCGGCGTGGCGGTGGCGCAGGCCACCGGCGCCAAGTGGCAGTACGTGCCCTACAAGGGCGGCTCGCAGGCCGTGGCCGACACCGTGGGCGGCGTGGCGCAGGTGCTGATGAACGGCATGCTGGCGACGCTGCCGCAGGTGCAGGCCGGCAAGCTCAAGGTGCTGGCGGTGTCCAAGAAGACCCGCATGCCGCTGGTGGGCCAGGTGCCGACCATCGCCGAACAGGGCGTGCCCGGCTTCGAGTCCGGCACGTGGCAGGGCGTGATGGCCCCGGCCGCCATGCCCGACGCGCTGGTGGCGCGCATCAGCGCCGAGCTGATCCGCATCATCCGCACGCCGGAAGTGCGCGCGCAGCTGGCCGGCCAGGGCGCCGAGGTCGTGACCATGACGCCGCCCGAGACCAACAAGTTCTTCGTCGCCGAGCGCGCGCGCTGGGCCGCGGTGGTCAAGCAGGCCGACGTGCGGCTCGACTGAAGCCGCGCCCCGGCGCGGGGCCCGGCCACGCTACGCCGTGGGGATGGTCCCGCCGTCAATCACGTATTCCGTGCCGCTGATCGCCGCCGCGCGCGGCGAAGCCAGGAAGGCGATCAGGTCCGCCACCTCGGCCGGCTTGCACGGACGCCCGAGCGGAATGCCGCCGAGCGCATCCATGATGATCCGCTTGCCGCCCTCGTAGTCGGTGCCCGCCTGCCGCGCGAGCCGCTCGGCCAGCGCCACGGCGGCCTCGGTCTCGACCCAGCCGGGCGCGACGCGCACCACGCGCACGCCCTTCGGCGTCACCTCCTTCGACAGGCTCTTGCTGTAGGTCGACAGCGCGGCCTTCGCCGCGGCGTAGGCCGTGGTGGATGCCGGCAGCGGCAGCCGGTCCTGGATCGAGGTGACGTGGATGATGACGCCCGCGCCCTGCGCCAGCATGCCGGGCAGCAAGGCCCGGTCCAGCCGCACCGCCGGGAACAGGTTCAGATACAGCTCGCGGTGCCACGCGGCGTCGTCGAGCGCGGCGAAACCACCCGCCGGCGCCGACGAGCCGCCCAGCACATGGACGACGATGTCCACGCCGCCCAGGCGCTCGCCGACCGCCGCCGCCACCGCGGCGCAACCATCCTCCGTGGTCAGGTCGGCATCGACGAACAGCGCCTGCGGCAAGGCATCGGGGCGCGTGCGCGCCGTCGTCACGATGCGCGCGCCCGACTCGCGAAAGCGCGCCACCACGGCCGCGCCGACGCCCCTGGTGCCGGCGGTCACGAGGACGCGCCGCCCCTTCAGCTCGAGGTCCATGCCCATCAGCCGATCTCCAGCGATGCGATGCGGCCGCCGCGCAGCCCGAACACGTGCGCGAGCCGGACCGGGCTGCCGGGAAAATCGCCGGCAACCTCGGCCATCACGCTCACGCTGTCCCCCTGCCGCGATACTTCCAGCGGCTCGACGCGGTACGCATACCTGCGCCGCGCGTCGCGCAGCCAGGCCCGGATGGCCTCTGGTCCCTCGTGGGTGCGGCCTTCGTCGCGCACGGCGGCATCGTGCGCCAGGCAATGCGCCAGCAGCGCATCGTCGGCGCCGTTGCTGACCGCGAAAAAGGTGGCGATGGCGTCAGGCAGTGGCAAGCTCATGGTCTTCGGTGCCCGGGATTGCGGCAGGAATTTGCGATACCGGGATTCTCGGCATAAGCTGCCCGCCCATCAAGAACGCACGAAAAAGTAAGCTACCCACCCATGAGAAAGGTCTATACGCCCGCGACGGCCGCCATCGACGTGGAAGAGATGCTGCGGCTGATCGACGGGCGCTGGAAGCTGGTCATCCTGTTCCACCTGTTCGACGGCAAGGTGCGGCGCTTCTCGGACCTGGAGCGGCTGATCCCCGCCGTCTCGCAGAAGATGCTGGCCCAGCAGTTGCGCCGGCTCGAAGCCGACGGCATCGTGGCGCGGCAGGTCTATGCGCAGGTCCCGCCCAAGGTGGAGTACCGCCTGACCGCGTGGGGGCAGGCGCTGTGCCCGGCGCTCGATGCGCTGCTGCTGTGGTCGGAGCAGAGAACGCTGCCGGCGGGGAAGGAACGCGGGGACTGACCGGCGCGCCCGGCTGCGCGGCGGCTGGTGATGGCGTGAAACGAAAAAGGCCGGCTCGCGCGAGCCGGCCTCGAATTGCTGACAGACTTCCGATCACCGACGGTTGGCTCCCCTCTCCCATGAAATGGGAGAGGGGAGAAAACAAACGGCAGGCCGGCCTCACTCAATCCCCCAACGCCACCCCTTCGCGCCGCGGATCGGCGCCGCCCGCCCACGCCCACTTGCCGTCCGGGCGCTGGCGCCGCACGATGGCCTGCGTGCCGCTGGTCATCTCGATCTGCGCCACCTGGTGCCCGCGCGCGGCCAGGCCCTGCGCCAGCGCCGGGCTGACGAGTCCCGCTTCCAGCTCGGTCGGGCCGTTGCGGCTGCCGAAGTTGGGCAGGTTGATGGCCGCCTGCACGTCCATATTCCAGTCCAGCAGGCCCACCAGCGTCTTGGACACGTACTCGATGATCTGCGAGCCGCCGGGCGAGCCCACCGTGGCGGCCAGCTTGCCGGTCTCGCGGTCGAACACCAGCGTCGGCGCCATCGACGAGCGCGGGCGCTTGCCGGCCTGCACGCGGTTGGCGACCGGCTTGCCGTTCTCGCTCGGCACGAACGAGAAATCGGTGAGCTGGTTGTTCAGCACGAAGCCGCGCACCATCAGGTGCGAACCGAAATAGCTCTCCACCGTGGTGGTCATCGAGATCGCGCCGCCGGCGTTGTCCACCGCCACGATCTGCGAGGTCGACACACGCGGCGGCGAGCGGTCCGGCGCGAACGCGACCCGCGTGCCGGGCGGCACGCCGGGCTCGGCCTTGCCCGTGCTCCGCTCGCCGATCAGCGCGGCGCGCTGGGCCAGGTAGTCGCGGTCGATCAGCCCGGCCACGTTGACCGGCACGAAGTCCGAGTCCGCCACGTAGAGCCCGCGGTCAGCGTAGGCCTGGCGCCCCACTTCCGACACCGCGTGCACGGCGTCCACGGTAGGCTCGAAGCCGGCCGGCGAAGCCACCTGCCGCGGCGTCATCGCCGCCAGCGCGTATTTCGGGTCGCGCGCCTCCAGCGCCTGCAGCGTGCCGAGCATCTGCGCGATGGCGATGCCGCCCGACGACGGCGGCGGCATGCCGCAGATCTTCCAGCGCTTGTAGTCGCTGCACACCGGCACGCGCTCCTTGGCGCGGTAGTCGCGCAGGTCCGCCAGCGAGAGCGAGCCCGGGTTGGCGCTGCCGTTGACCTGCCTGACGATGTCGGTGGCGACCGGGCCGGCGTACAGCGCATTGGGCCCGCGCCGCGCGATCTCGCGCAGGGTGCGCGCCAGCGCCGGGTTCTTCAGCATGGTGCCGGCCGGCTTGGCCTTGCCGTCGGGCCCGAGGAAATAGGCGGCCAGCTCGGGCGAGTCCGGCAGGAACTTGTCGGCGGCGATCTGCGTGTAGAGGCGCGGCGAGATCGGGAAACCCTTCTCGGCCAGCTCGATGGCGGGCTGGAACAGCTTCGCCCAGGCCAGCCTGCCGTGCTGGCGGTGCGCCAGCTCGAGCGCGCGCAGCACCCCGGGCGTGCCCACCGAGCGGCCGCCGATCTGGCCTTCGCTGAAGCTCATGGGCTTGCCGTCGGGGCGCAGGAACAGGTTTTCGCCGGCGCCCGCGGGCGCGGTCTCGCGGCCGTCGTAGGCCTGCACGCGCTTGCCGTCCCAGTACATGATGAAGGCGCCGCCGCCGATGCCGGTGGCCTGCGGCTCGACCAGCGTCAGCACGGCCTGCATGGCGATCGCCGCGTCGATGGCGGAGCCGCCGTCGCGCAGGATCTTGCGGCCCGCCTCGGTGGCCAGCGGGTTGGCCGCCGCCGCCATGTGCCGGTCCGCGAACGTGGTGGTCATGCCCTGCCGGTAGCCCGATGCCACTTCCGGCGCGGGCGGCAGCGCGGCAACCGCGGACGCGGCCGATGCGGCGGGAGCGGCGCCGGCGGCCGACGGCGCGCCAGTCTGGGTCGAGCAGGCGCCTAGCAGCGCGAGCGCCGCGGCGGCCGCGAGCGGGCCACGCCAGAGCGCCGGGGAATATGCCTGGATTGCCATGCCGAACTCCTCCTAGGGGGGAAACCTGCATTGTAGGGCGCCCGCCCGCGCGCAGCACCCGCCGCCGGCTGCGGGACAGACCGGATGGACCGCGCGCGCCGATCGTGGTCCGGCCCGCGGCGCGGCAGGCTGCCCGCTTTTTTTGCGCCGCCTTAACCCCGCCCGCCGGGCTGCTTCGTTTCACCCGCAGTGCCCCGGCGCCGGCACCGCCGGCGCGGCCATTTCCGGAGAAATCGACATGCACAAGCGCCCGGCAGTCCTGGCCGTTGCCCTCGCAATGGCCGCATGCGGCGGACCGTCCCCGAACCAGCAGGCGAACCCCGCCGCCGACAGCGGCACGGCCCACCCGCTGCCTGCCCCGGTGATCCTGCCCAGCGAGCCCTTCGCCACCGCGCCGGCAATGGCGTTTCCGGCGCCGGCCGCCCCCGCCGCGAAAGCCGGCCGGACCGAAGCGCAGGCCGAAGCGCAGGCCGAAGCGCAGGCCGACGCACGCGCCCCGCTCCACCTCGGCCCGCGCGGGACGCACGCCGCGATCGCCGCGCGCCAGCCGCAGCCCGACTGGCGCGCCGGGCCCGCGCGCGAGCGCTACGGCGCCATCGAGGAAAACGGCGTGCAGCAGGTCGCGCAGGCGCCGGTCTCCACCTTCGGCATCGACGTCGACACCGGCAGCTACAGCAATGTGCGCCGCCTGCTCAACGCGGGCCGCCTGCCGCCGGCCGACGCGGTGCGCGTGGAAGAAATGGTCAACTACTTCCCCTACGACTACGCGCCGCCGCGCGACGGCCGGCCCTTCGCCGTGCACGCCGAAGCCGCGCCCGCGCCGTGGCAGGCCGGCAATGTGCTGCTGCGCATCGGCATCAAGGCCGCCGACGCGGCGCGCGCGAGCCTGCCGCCGGCCAACCTGGTGTTCCTGGTCGACGTGTCCGGCTCGATGTACTCGGCCGACAAGCTGCCGCTGCTCAAGTCCTCGCTCAAGCTGCTGACCGGCGCGCTGCGCCCGCAGGACCGCATCACGCTGGTCACTTACGCCAGCGGCACGCGCGTGGCGCTGCCGCCCACGCCGGGCAGCGACAAGACGGCCATCGCCGCCGCCATCGACGCGCTGGTGGCGGGCGGCGCCACCGCCGGCGCGAGCGGCATCGCGCTGGCCTACCAGGCCGCGCAGCAGAGCTTCATCGCCGGCGGCATCAACCGCGTGCTGCTGGCCACCGACGGCGACTTCAACGTGGGCGTTACCGACTTCCGCGAGCTCAAGGCGATGGTCGCGGAAAAGCGCAGGTCGGGCGTGTCGCTGTCCACGCTGGGCTTCGGCACCGGCAACTACAACGACCAGTTGATGGAGCAACTGGCCGACGCCGGCGACGGCGCGTACTCGTACATCGACAACCTGATGGAAGGCCGCAAGGTGCTGGTCGAGGAGATGAGCTCCACGCTCGCCACGGTGGCGCGCGACGTCAAGATCCAGGTCGAGTTCAACCCGGCCACGGTCAGCGAGTACCGCCTGATCGGCTACGAGAACCGCGCCCTGAAACGCGAGGACTTCAACAACGACCAGGTGGATGCCGGCGACATCGGCGCGGGGCACACCGTGACCGCGCTCTACGAGCTGACGCTGGCCGGCAGGCCCGGCCTGATCGATCCGCTGCGCTACCAGCGCGCGCCGGCCGCAAGCGGCAACGCCGGCGAACTGGCCCACGTCAAGCTGCGCTACAAGCGCCCGCAGGCGCAGGCCAGCGAACTGCTGGAACTGGCGGTGCCGGCCGGCGCGGTGCGGCCGCTGGCGCAGGCCGGCGATGCCTTCCGCTTCGCCGCCGCGGTGGCCGGCTTCGGCCAGTTGCTGCGCGGCGGCAGCCATGCCGGCGCCTGGCGCTACGCCGATGCGCGCGCGCTCGCGCTCGGCGCGCGCGGCGACGACCGCTTCGGCTACCGCGGCGAGTTCCTCCAGCTCGTGGACCTGGCGCAGGCCCTGTCGACGCATGCGCCGCTGGCGCAGGGCGACGGCCCCGCGCCGCGGCCCTGAAGCACGCGCGGTGGCGCCGCGCGCGGCCCGCGACGATGCGCGGCGCTGTCATATACTGCCGCGCATGAATGCCTCCGCGCTCGACCGCATGCCCGCCAGCGCGCATGCCCCGCCAGCCCAGCCCGCCGCCGGCCTGTCCGCGCTGGCCGACACCGACCTCATGCTGCTGGTCGCCAACGGCCTGATCGAGCAGCCGGTGGCCGAGCTGTTCCGCCGCCACAACGCGGCGCTGTACAACTACGTGGCGTGGCTGTGCCAGGGCAACACGGGCGAGGCCGAGGACGTGACCCAGAAGACCTGGGTCAAGCTGATGACCCGCTGCGGCGACTACCAGCCCAGCGCGGCGCTGCGCACCTTCCTGTTCCAGATCGCGCGCAACACCTGGCTCGACACGCTGCGCGGCGCCTACGAGCGCCAGCGCGACACGCTCGGCGAAGACCACCTCGCGCTGCCCGCCGGCGACCTCAGCCCCGAGGCCGAGGCTGCGCTGCGGCAGAACCTGCAGGGCGTGCGGCAGGCGCTGATGGCGCTGCCGGCGGCGCAGCGCGAAGTGATCGTGCTGCGCTTCTTCAGCGAGATGAGCGTGGAGGAAATCGCGCAGACGCTGGGCGAGAAGTTCGAGACCGTCAGGAGCCGGCTGCGCTACGCCTTCGCGCGGCTGCGCGAGAGCCTGGCGGCGGTGGCGCCGCAGGAGCGCCAGCCATGAGCGCGGACGAACGCTTCATCGCCGGCGAGGACCGGCTCGCGGCGCTGCTGCGCGCGCTGCCGCCGTTCGCGCCGCCGCCCTCGCTGGAAGCCGCGGTCATGGCCGCGGCGCGCGCCGCGCAGGCCGCGCGGCAGGCGCGCGCAGCCACGAACGCGAACACGAACGCAGCCGATGGCGCAGCCAGCGCCGATGCCGACGCCGGCGCCACGTTCACCCCGTCCGCCGGCCTGCAGGCCGCCGTGATGGCGGAAGCCGCGCGCCTGCAAGCCGCGCAGGCCGGCCGCCGCGCGGCCGTGCTGGAAGAAGTGCAGCGCGGCGACAGCCCGCAGCGCGTGCTGGGCGCGCCGGTCGGCGCGGCGGCGCAGGCGTGGCTGCGCGAACAGGCCGAGGCCCGGCAGCAGGCGGCACAGCAGGACACCGCGCCCGCCGCCGGCCAGCCCGCCGCGCCGCGCCGCGCGCGCCGCTGGTGGCCCGCGCTGGGCGTGATGGCGGGCACGCTCGGCGTGGCCGCGCTGTCGCTGCAGATCGTGCTCCGGCAGATGGACGTGCGCGACGGCGCGCTGCTGCTGCCGGACACGCCCCGCGCCACGCGCCAGGCGAGCGAGCCGCGGGCCACGCCCGCCAGCCCGGCCGCGCCGGCGCCAGCACAAACACAAGCACAGACGCCGGAGCCCGCGCCGGCGACGAACGTCGCGGCCCCGCCGCCCGCCACCGCGCCGGCCGCGCCGCCCCATCCGGCGCCCGCGCAAGAGCCTGCCGCGGCGGCCAGGGCCCGTCCCGCGCAGGAAGCGCCAGCCACGCCGGCGCCGGATGGCGACGCGCGCAAGTCCGCATCACCCGCCACATCGCCTGCCACATCGCCCGCCGCAGCCGCCGCGCCGGCCGCCCCGGAAACGCGCGCGGATCGCGCCGGGCCCGCCGCCGGCCCGGCCGCGGCGGATGCCGCTTCGCCAACCGCGCCGCCGGCACCAGCCGCGGTTGCGCCGGCTGCGCCAGTCGCGCCAGTCGCTCCGGCCACGCCGCCGCTGCCGGTGCCGCCCGCTCCGCCGGCCCTGGCGCCGCGCATTGCCGCGCCCGCGCCGGCGGCGATCGCCTCGGTGCCGCAGCCCGCCGCCATCGCCCCGGTGCCGCCGGCCGCGTCCCCCGCGCCGGCGCCGGCCTTGCAGGGACATCGCTGGGCGCTGCGCGCGGCACCGTCGGACCAGGCCGTGCACTCGCTCGCGCAGCCCGCGCAAGCGGTGACGATGGGCCTGCGGCTGGAGCCGCAACTGGCGCTGGAGCGCCTGATCCCGGATGCGCCGGGCGCGGAGCGGGCCAGCGCCGCGCCGCTGGCCCTGCGCATCACGGCGGCGGCGCCGGACAGCCCGGCGGTCCGCGCCTGGGCCGCGCGCTTATGGCAGGCGGTGCCGGCGGCGCGCCGCCCGCCGCTGCCCTACGCGGTGCAGGCCGACAGCACGCTGCCGCCGGATACCGTGCGCATCGAGCGCATCGACGACGGCGCGCGCTGAACGGCGCGCGGGGAAAAGGCAGGCGGAGAAACAGGCAAGTGGAAAAAACGCGCGCCTCAGCCCGGCGCCGCCTCGCCCTGCCCGCCCAGCGCGGCGATCACCGCCAGCAACTGCTCGCGCAACCAGCGGTTGGCGCCGTCGTTCTCGCCGCCGGCGTGCCAGTACAGGTGCAGTTCCAGCGACGGCACCTTGAACGGCAGCGACAGCAGCCGGTTGGCGTAGGGCTCGTTGGCGATGCGCGCGTAGCGCAGCGGCAGCGTGGCCAGCAGGTCGGTGCAGCTCACCACGCGGCAGGCCGCGGCGTAGTGCTGGCAGCGCAGGCGCACGCGGCGCGTCAGGCCCATGCGGTGCAGCGCCTGGTCTTCCAGCCCGGCGCCGCGCCGGCGCGACGACACATGCACGTGCTCGGCCGCCAGGTAGCGCTCCAGCGTCAGTTCCTTCTTGACCAGCGGATGGTCGCGGCGCGCCAGCACCACCATCGGGTCGGCCATGAACGGCGCGTGGTGGATGGCGGGCGAGACCGGCAGCAGGATGTCGATGGCGGCATCGAGCGTGCCGGCCAGCAGCTCGGACTCCATCTCGCGCCTATCGAAGCGGATCGCCGCGATCTCCACCTGCGGCGCCATCGCGGTCACGCGCGCCATCAGCGGCGGCAGCAGCGTGGATTCGAGCGCGTCGCGCATGCCGATGGTGAAGCGGCGCACGGTGGCGGCCGGATCGAAGTGCGGCGTGTCCTGCAAGGTGCGCGCGAACGACTGCAGCGCGGCGCGCACCTCGGCGGCCAGCGAGCGCGCCAGCGGCGTGGGCGCCATGCCCTGCCCGCGCCGCTCGAACAGCGGGTCGTCGAACAGGGTGCGCAGGCGCCCCAGCGCGTGGCTCACCGCGGGCTGCGTCAGGTTGAGCTGGCGCGCGGCCGCGGTGATGCTGCCTTCGCTGTAGATGGCGTCGAAGACGACGAAGAGATTGAGGTCGATGCGGGAGAGCTGCATGGCGTCGATTCTGGCACGGAATGCACCCTATTGATACTGGCAAATCCAGAAAATTCATTTTTCTAATTATCTGGATTGCGGTAGAGTCCTCCCCAGTCGACGCAGACCGCGTCCGCCGGGGCCGGCAGCGGCTCCCGGGCTCTCATGCAGAGGTGGAGGAGACAACATGGAATTCGAGTACACCCCCAAGGTCAAGGAAATGCAGGCGCGCCTGCTGGCCTTCTTCGACAAGCACATCTATCCGAACGAGAAGCGCTTCTACGCGGAAATCCAGGCCAACCGCCAGGCCGGCAACGCCTGGGTCCCGACCAAGGTGATCGAGGAGCTCAAGCCGCTGGCGCGCGAAGCGGGCCTGTGGAACCTGTTCCTGCCGCATTCCAAGCGCGCGCCGGAAGGCCTGTCGAACCTCGAATACGCGCCGCTGTGCGAGATCATGGGCCGGGTGCCCTGGTCGGCCGAGGTGTTCAACTGCGCCGCGCCGGACACCGGCAACATGGAAACGCTGGAGCGCTACGCCTCCGAGTCGCTCAAGGATCGCTGGCTGGAGCCGCTGCTGCGCGGCGAGATCCGCTCGGCCTTCCTGATGACCGAGCCGGCCGTGGCCTCGTCGGACGCCACCAACATCAGTTGCAGCATCGAGCGCAACGGCGACGAATACGTGATCAACGGCACCAAGTGGTGGTCGTCGGGCGCGGGCGACCCGCGCTGCCAGGTCTACATCGTGATGGGCAAGACCAACCCGGACGCCGGGCGCCATGAGCAGCAGTCGATGATCGTGGTGCCGGCCGACACCCCGGGCATCACCATCAAGCGCTTCCTGCCGGTGTTCGGCTACGACGACGCGCCGCACGGCCACATGGAGATCGAGCTGAAGAACGTGCGCGTGCCGGCGGCCAACATCCTGCTCGGCGAAGGGCGCGGCTTCGAGATCGCCCAGGGCCGCCTCGGCCCGGGCCGCATCCACCACTGCATGCGCAGCATCGGCGTGGCCGAGCGCGCGCTCGAGCTGCTGTGCCAGCGCGCGCTCAAGCGCGTGGCCTTCGGCAAGCCGGTGGCGGCGCAGGGCGTGACGCGCGAGCGCATCGCCGAGGCCCGCTGCGACATCGAGATGGCGCGCCTGCTCACGCTCAAGGCCGCCTACATGATGGACACCGTGGGCAACAAGGTGGCCAAGGCCGAGATCGCCATGATCAAGGTGGTGGCGCCGAACATGGCCCTGAAGGTGATCGACTGGGCCATCCAGGTGCACGGCGCGGCCGGTGTCTCCGACGACTTCCCGCTGGCCTCGTGGTGGGCGCACCAGCGCACGCTGCGCCTGGCCGACGGCCCGGACGAGGTGCACCGCAATGCCATCGCCAAGCTGGAGCTGGCCAAGCACATGAACATCAACCCGGACGACATCTCCATGCCGGTCACGCGCGGCTTCTGAGCCCGCCGCCGCCGCGGCGGGGATGCATCCCCTGCCGCCGGAATGGAAACGCGCAGCCTCGTCTGCGCGTTTTTTTCTTCTGTGCTTAAATCGCGCGGTTCGCCACCTCGGCGTTGAGGTGGCGGCCCAACCTCCACGCGGTCGCAGCAGGCACGGCGATCGCAGCGATCCTTCCCAGGAGCCCCTCCCCGATGATCGACGCCTATTCCTGGCCCACGCCCAACGGCCACAAGATCCACATCATGCTCGAGGAGTGCGGCCTCGAGTACAAGGTCCACGCCGTCAACATCGGCGCCGGCGACCAGTTCGAACCCGATTTCCTCAAGATCAGCCCGAACAACAAGATCCCCGCCATCGTCGACAGCGACGGCCCGGACGGCCAGCCCATCTCGCTGTTCGAGTCCGGCGCGATCCTGCTCTACCTCGCCGGCAAGACCGGCAAGTTCCTGCCCGAGGACGTGCGCGGCAAGTACGAGGCGCTGCAATGGCTGATGTTCCAGATGGGCGGCGTGGGCCCGATGCTGGGCCAGGCCCATCACTTCCGCATGTACGCGCCGGAAAAGATCGAGTACGCCATCAACCGCTACACCAACGAGGCGCGCCGCCTGTACGGCGTGATCGACAAGCGCCTGTCGGCGCATCCGTGGCTGGCCGGCGACATGTACACGGTGGCGGACATCGCTACCTTCCCGTGGCTGCGCAGCTGGCAGAACCAGGGCGTGGAGCTGGACGACTACCCGCACCTGAAGCGCTGGTTCAACGAGATCGCCGAGCGCCCCGCGGTCAAGCGCGGCGTGGAGGTGCTGGCCGGCGCGCGCAAGCCCATCCGCGACGACAAGGAACGGGAAGTCCTGTTCGGCGCCACGCAGTACCAGCGCCGCTGAAGTCCGCGGCGTCATTGCGCGCGCCGGCGGCTCAGTGCAGCGAGACCGCCTGCGCCGCGCCGCCCCCTGCGCCCTCCACGCCCGCCACGCCCGCGCAGGCCGGCTCGCGCCGCGGCGCCTGCAGGCAGCACAGCAGGCTGGCCACGGGATCGAGGGCGTCGATGCGGTAGCCCTCCTCCGGGTCCGGCGCGAACACCATGCCGGGCTGCAGGTACGCCACCTGGCGCTCCACATGCGGCCACGGCGAATGCCATTGCAGGCGCAGCGTGCCTTCGTGGCACGCGGCCCAGTTCAGGCCGCCGGCGCGCAGCCGCTCGGCCCAGGCCGGCTCGCCCTCGGCGATCGTCACGAAGGCCGCGTTCAGGCGCGGCGGCGCATGCCCGCCGGCCGGCCCCGCCTGCGCATCGCCAGCCCCGCCCTGCATGCGCCAGCGCTCCGCCTGGCCCGCCGCGAACGCATCGAAGCTGCTGGTCAGCCCGGCGCCCACCAGCCCCACCGCCTGCGGGTCCAGCACCGCGCGCACCAGCACGCTGTCCTGCAGCGCCGCCAGCCGCAGGCGCTCGCCCTGGCGGATCGCATAGACGCTGCCGGCCGACAGCAGCACCGGCGCGCAGCCGGCCGGCGTCACCTTGACCGCGCCGCACAGGCAGGCCCACCACTCCGCCCGCGCGGCGGCGATGCCGGGCTGCATCGCGCCCTGCCGCAGGAAGACGTAGTCGCCGCTGCTGCCCAGGCCCGCGGCTTCCGGCACCACCCTGACCTGCAGGCCGACGCGCAGCGCCGAAGCCGCCGCGCCGGCCACGATTTCGCCGCGCACCTGCGCGTCGAACAAGGAAAACACACGCATGTCACCTCCTTTCCGCTGGATGGATGCCAGATGGACAAATGCCGCGCCTGCCCGGGGAGCGGGACCGCACGGCCGCGCCCGGCCCTGCCGGCGTTCCCCGCGGGCCGTGCCGCCTCCGTATCAATCGGACAAGTTCCGGCGCGCCGGCCGCGGGCATCATGGCGATGCCGGACCGGGCACGCACCGCCGGCACTCCTGCCCGGGCGCGCCCCGCCGGAGAGCCGGCACGCGGCGGAACGCCGCGCTCCGGCCTATTACATTCCTTTAACAATTAGCCGCACTTGACGGACTTTTCCTAGCAGATTGCGGTATCTTTCCTGCCGTTCGCATCTGACACTCATAGTGAGACCTACTATAAGGCGTCGATACAAAGAGGTCAAACCCTTAACCTCGCTTCGTCCTTCTCCACGAATCGAGCCATGATCGGTGATCCTCTCAAGCTCTTCGGGCTGCACCTGGCGGAACTTCGCCGGCAGCGCGGCTGGTCGCAGGAAAAACTCGCGCTGGAAAGCGGCATGGCGCGTTCCTACCTCAGCGGCATCGAGCGCGGCGTGCGCAATGTCTCCCTCATCAACATCTGCGCGCTGTCCGGCACGCTCGGCGTCAACCCGGCCGAGATGCTGAACTTCGGCAGCGGCAAGGGCGACGGCGGCGCGCTGGTGCTCGAGCAGCGCTGCGCGGAGTTCAACATCACGCCGGCCCAGCGCGTGACCGTGCGCCACATGGCGCTGATGAACGACACCGAGCAGGATGCCATCGCCTCGGTGGCGCGCGTGATCGCGGCGCGGGCGCAACAGCAGATGTGATGCGGCGGCGCGCCGGCCCAGCCGGCGCCCACCCCGACGCCCGTCAGGCCGCCAGCAGCTCGGCGAAGCGCGCCGCGTCGAGGTTGGCCCCGCACAGCACCAGCGCCACCTTGCGGCCTTCGAGCCGCTCGCGCAGCGGTCCCAGCAGGGCCGCGGTGGAAACCGCGGTGGCCGGCTCGGTCGCCAGCTTCATGTCGCGGTAGAGCATGCGCATGGCCTCGCGGATAGCCTCGTCCGAGACCCGCACCATGTCGTCGACGAAACGGCTGCACACGCCGAAGCTGTAGTCCATCGCATAGGGCGCGCCGAGGCTGTCGGCAATGGTGTCCACGCGCTCCAGCACCTGCGGGCGCCCCGCCTCGAAGCTGCGCGTCATGGCGTCGGCGCCGGCCGGCTCCGCGCCATAGACCTTGCAGGCCGGGTTGATCTGCTTGACCGCCGCGGCGATGCCCGCGCACAGGCCGCCGCCGCCCACCGGCACCACCACCGCCTCCAGCCCCGCCACCTGGCGCATCAGCTCCAGCCCCACCGTGCCCGTGCCCTGCGCGATCAGCGGGCCGTCGAACGGATGGACCACCGTGCGGCCTTCCTGCGCCGCCAGTTGCTGCGCGTGCGCGAAGGCGGCATGCACGTCGGGCAGCAGCAGCACCTGCGCGCCCCACTCGCGGCACGCCGCCACGCGCGCCGGGCTGGCGCCGGCCGGCATCACCAGCTTGGCGTCCACGCCCGCCACCCGGGCGGCATAGGCCACCGCCATCGCGTGGTTGCCGGCGCTCGCCGCCACCACGCCGCGCCGGCGCGCGTCGGCGTCGAGCCGCGCCATGCTGTTGAGCGCGCCGCGCAGCTTGAAGGTGCCGGTGATCTGGAACAGCTCCATCTTGAGCCACACTTCGGTGGCCGGGTCGAGCTGCCGCACGGCGCCGGTCTGCCAGCGCCACACGGGGGTTTCCAGCACGTTGCCGCGCAGGCGCTGCGCCGCGTCCTGGATCTCGGCCAGGACGGGATAGCTGGCGTGCGCGCGCAGCTCGGGAAGGTCGGACATCGGGATTCTCCATCGGATCGGAAGTCGCGCGCAGGCCGGGCGGCGTGCGCGGTCAAACGGACCACGGGCCACCGAGCACCAGCCAAAGCCGCAGCTCAGCGACCCCGGATAATTCGAATGATGGAGAAAGCGGAAGAGGAGAAGACGGCGGCAGGCGCCGGGCATGCCCGCGCTGCGCCCATGCGTGCGGCGGCGTCACCGGAATCGGTGGCGTGGCACGGCAAGGAAGGGGCGAAGACGGCAGCGGGCATAGGCTGCAAAGTATGCCACAAGCGGCCGGCCGCGCAAATGCCGCCGGCGCGCGGCAAGCCTACACCGCCAGCAGGCCCTGGCGCTCGATGAACGCGATCACCTGCTCCAGCCCCTGCCCCGACTTCACGCTGCCCATCACGAACGGGCGCGCGCCGCGCATCTTGCGCGCGTCGCTCTCCATCACGTCGAGGTTGGCCCCGACGTAGGGTGCGAGGTCGGTCTTGTTGATCACCAGCAGGTCCGACTTGGTGATGCCGGGCCCGCCCTTGCGCGGGATCTTCTCGCCGCCGGCCACGTCGATCACGTAGATGGTCAGGTCCGACAATTCCGGGCTGAAGGTGGCTGCGAGGTTGTCGCCGCCCGATTCGATGAAGACGATGTCGGCGTCGGGAAACTTCGCCAGCATGCGGTCGACCGCCTCGAGGTTGATCGAGGCGTCCTCGCGGATCGCGGTGTGCGGGCAGCCGCCGGTCTCCACGCCCATGATGCGCTCGGCCGGCAGCGCGCCCGAGATGGTCAGCAGGCGCTGGTCTTCCTTGGTGTAGATGTCGTTGGTGATGGCCACCAGGTCATAGCGCTCGCGCATGGCCTTGCACAGCATCTCCAGCAAGGTGGTCTTGCCGGAACCGACGGGGCCGCCCACGCCGACGCGCAGCGGGGGATTCTTCTTGGTACGGGCCTGGGTCATGATCGGGAATCGTATCTCGGTGAAGATGGGCCGCTCAGGAACGGAACAGCCGGGAATACTGGGTTTCGTGGCGGGCCGACAGCAGGCCCAGCATCGGCGAGAAGGTCGACAGCTCGGGCGGCCCGGCATCGGCGCGGCGCGCCGCCTCGCCGACCGTCTCCGCCACCGCCGCGTGCAGCCGCCGCAGGATGTGCTGGCCGGCCACCTGCCCGAGCGGCACCGCCTTGAGCGCCGCGGCCACCTGGTTCTCGGCCCAGCTGAAGCAATAGGCCGCCAGCCCGTCGCGCTCGTCCACGCCGAGCGCCGCGCACGCCGCGGCGAAGGCCGTGGGCAGGCACACCGGCGACAGCGCCGCGAGCTGCGCGCGCAGCGCACTGTCGCCCCACTCCATCTGCGCGACCAGCCGCGCCAGCGACCAGCCCATCTGCCCGGTCTCCAGCCGCAGCTCCGCGCTCTCGCGCGTGGCGAGGAACCAGTCGTTCCACTGCGCCGCGCCGCCGGCATCGCCCGCGCGCCAGGCGCGGAACAGCAGCAGCCACACCGGCGCCTCGCACTGCGCCTGCACGTCGAGCAGGTTGCTGCGCACCCACTGCTCGGCGCTGTCGGCGTCGCGCACCAGGCCGCAGTCGATGGCCGCCTCCAGGCCCTGCGAATAGCTGAAACCGCCGATCGGCAGCGCGGGCGAGGCCAGGTGCAGGAGGGAGAGCAGTTGGGAGAGCTGGGTCATGGGTGAATCGCCGGCGCGCTACGTGCCGGGCGACCGCTCAATGCTTGTGCCCGCAATGCTCGTCATGCACGTGATGCTCATGATCGTGCGAGTGGCCATGCGAATGCCCATGATCGTGATCGTGATCGTGATCGTGCCCATGATGCTCGTGGAACACCGCCTGCGCCGCCGCGTAGTCCTCGGCGAAGGTGGCGTCGTGGCCGTGCTTGTGGCCGCCGCCGTAGGCGCCCGCTTCCGGCTCGAACGGCAGTTCGGCGCGCTCGGCGCGCACGCCCAGGCGCGCGAGCATGTCGGCCAGCACGGGGTCGTATTCGAGGCGCAGGTAGTCGCACCCGACTTCCACCGGCGTGTGGCGGTTGCCGAGGTGGTAGGCGGCGCGCATCAGCGCCTGCGGGTCGGCCGCGCCGACCTGCAGCACCGACTCCGCCGCGGCCTGCACCTCGACGAACACACCGCCTTCCGTGACCAGCAGGTCGCCGCCGCGCAGCACGGTGCCGCGCGGCAGGAACAGGGCGACTTCCTCGCCGTTGTCGAGCGTGGCGCGCAGGCGGCTCTTGCTGCGTTCGGCGAAGGGCAGCACCAGCTTGGGCGCGCGGCGCACCAGCACGGCGGCGATGCCGTGCGGGGCGCTCAGGTGTTTGTCGATCTTCTGCAAGGCGGGCTCGAAACGGAAATTCAGAACAGGAAATAGCGCTGCGCCATCGGCAGCACGGTGGCCGGCTCGCACATCAGCAACTGGCCGTCGGCGACGACCTGGTAGGTCTCGGGATCGACCGTGACGTGCGGCTGCCAGTCATTGTGCACCATGTCGCGCTTGCCCACAGTGCGCGTGCCGCGCACGGCCGAGAGCGTTTTCTCCAGCCCGTAGCGCGCGCCCACGCCGGCGGCCAGCGCGGCCTGCGAGACGAAGGTCAGCGACGACTTGTGCAGCGCGCGCCCGGCCGCGGCGAACATCGGGCGGTAGTGCACCGGCTGCGGCGTGGGGATCGACGCGTTGGGGTCGCCCATCGCCGCCGCCGCGATCATGCCGCCCTTGAGGATCAGGCTCGGCTTGACGCCGAAGAAGGCCGGCTTCCACAGCACCAGGTCGGCCCACTTGCCGACCTCGACCGAGCCCACTTCGTGGGCGATGCCGTGCGTGAGCGCGGGGTTGATGGTGTACTTGGCGATGTAGCGCTTGACGCGGAAGTTGTCGTGCCCGCCGCGCGCGTCGTTGGGGTCGCCGGGCAGCTTGCCGCGCTGCGCGGCCATCTTGTGCGCGGTCTGCCAGGTGCGGATGATGACCTCGCCCACGCGCCCCATCGCCTGCGAGTCGCTGGAGATCATCGAGAACGCGCCGAGGTCGTGCAGGATGTCCTCGGCGGCGATGGTCTCGCGGCGGATGCGGCTCTCGGCGAACGCGATGTCCTCGGCGATGGACGGGTCCAGGTGGTGGCACACCATCAGCATGTCGAGGTGCTCATCGAGCGTGTTGACCGTGTAGGGCCGCGTCGGGTTGGTCGACGACGGCAGCACGTTGGCCTCGCCGCACACCTTGATGATGTCGGGCGCGTGGCCGCCGCCGGCGCCTTCGGTGTGGTACGTATGGATGGTGCGGCCCTTGAACGCCGCCACCGTGGCCTCGACGAAGCCGGCCTCGTTGAGCGTGTCGGTGTGGATCGCGACCTGGGTGTCGGTGGCGTCGGCCACGCCCAGGCAGGTGTCGATGGCCGCCGGCGTGGTGCCCCAGTCCTCGTGCAGCTTGAGGCCGATGGCGCCGGCCTCGACCTGCTCGGTGAGCGGCCCCGGCTGGCTGGCGTTGCCCTTGCCGAGCAGGCCGATGTTCATCGGGTACGCCTCCACCGCCTGCAGCATGCGCTCCATGAACCACGGCCCCGGCGTCACCGTGGTGGCGAAGGTGCCGGTGGCCGGCCCGGTGCCGCCGCCGATCATGGTGGTGACGCCGCTCATCAGCGCTTCCTCGATCTGCTGCGGGCAGATGAAGTGGATGTGGCTGTCGATGCCGCCGGCGGTGACGATCATGCCCTCGCCCGCGATCACCTCGGTGCCGGGGCCGACCACGATGGTCACGCCGGGCTGGATGTCCGGGTTGCCGGCCTTGCCGATGGATGCGATGCGCCCGTCCTTGAGGCCGATGTCGGCCTTGACGATGCCCCAGTGGTCGACGATCAGCGCGTTGGTGATGACGGTGTCGACGCAGTCCTTCGCCATGCGCTGGCTCTGGCCCATGCCGTCGCGGATCACCTTGCCGCCGCCGAACTTCACTTCCTCGCCATAGATGGTGAAGTCCTTCTCGACTTCGATCACCAGCCCGGTGTCGGCCAGCCGCAGGCGGTCGCCGGTGGTGGGGCCGAACATCTCGGCATAGGCCTGCCTGGAGATTTTCACGCTCATCACAGCGCTCCCATGATCTTGGCGTTGAAACCGTAGACGATGCGCGCGCCGGCCAGCGCCACCAGCTCGACCGTGCGGCTCTGGCCCGGCTCGAAGCGCACCGCGGTGCCGGCGGCGATGTTCAGGCGGAAGCCGCGCGCGGCCTCGCGGTCGAAGTCGAGCGCGGCATTGGTCTCGTAGAAATGGAAGTGCGAGCCGACCTGCACCGGCCGGTCGCCGGTGTTGGCCACCGTCACGCTGACCGTCTGGCGGCCCGCGTTGAGTTCGATCTCGCCCTCGGCGGGCATCAGTTCACCGGGAATCATGTCGGGTTCCTTGTCGACGTTTCCAACGCGATGCGAAAGCGGCGCCGGGCCGCATCGAGCCACATCAGGCCACCATCAGGCCGACACCGTACAGCGCCACGCCCGCGCCGGCCACGCGTGCCAGCCAGCCGGCGTGGCGGCGCAGCGCCTGGCCCAGGCCGATGCCGCTCAGGTGCAGCATCATGGTCGCCACGGTGAAGCCACCCACGTAGGCGGCCGCGGCCGGCAGCGCGCCCGCCGCGGTGGGCAGCTCGGCGCCGTGCGCGTAGCCGTGGAACACGGCGAAGCCGCCGACGATGGCCATGCCGGCCCACACCGGCAGCCTGGCGCGCAGCGCCACCAGCAGGCCGATCACCAGCAGCGAGGCGGCGATCATCGGCTCCACCAGCGGCAGCCCCGCCCCCGCCAGCCCGAGCGCGGCGCCGGCCAGCATCAGCGCGACGAACACGAACGGCATGCGCAGCGCCTCGCGCGGCGAGCGCGCGCCCAGCGCGCTCCACACGCCCACGCCGGTCATCGCCAGCAGGTGGTCCATGCCGGTGAACGGATGCAGCAGGCCGGCCCACAGGCTGGCGCCGACGGTGGCGGCATCGTGGCCGGGATGAGCGATGGCGGCGGCGCTGGCCAGCGCCAGGGAGGCGCCGACGATGGCGCGCGCGCGGGTGGAACGGTTCATGTCTTGATGCCTCGTGTTTTCTTGTTGGACAGGATGCGGCAGGGTTCGGCGTGGCTCGCCTCAGACGATCGGGTGATGCACCGTGACCAGCTTGGTGCCGTCCGGGAAGGTGGCTTCGACCTGGATCTCGGGGATCAGCTCGGCCACGCCGTCCATCACGTCCTCGCGCGTCAGCACGGTGGTGCCTTCGTGCATCAGCTCGGCCACGGTGCGGCCGTCGCGCGCGCCTTCCATGATGGCGGCGGTGATGAGCGCCACCGCTTCCGGGTAGTTGAGCTTGAGCCCGCGCGCGCGGCGGCGCTCGGCCAGCAGCGCGGCGGTGAAGATCAGCAGCTTGTCTTTCTCTCGCGGAGTCAGTTCCATCTCGGCATTCCCGTTGTTTCGTTGTTGTCCGTGCCGGCGCCGCGCCGGACCCTCATGTCGCCCACAGGCGCAGCGGCCGCGCCGGCACGCCGTGGATGGGCTCGCGCAGCGCGCTCCACGCCCGCACCATCAGCGCGCGCACGTCTTCCATGCGCGCGCCCAGCACGCGCAGCAGCAGCATGGCGTGGCCGTCCTGCTCGAGGCGCGTCACGCCGGCGCGCAGGTCGGCGCGGTACGGCAGCGTTTCCGCCAGCGCCTCGGCCAGCGCCGGCGTGGCGCCCTCGCCCACCGCCCACAGCGTGGCCATGACGTTGAGCCCGTCCAGCCCGGCCGGCGCGCGGCGCAGCGCCGAGCCGGCGTCGAGCCGCGCGCTTTCGAGCCACAGCGCGCGCCGGCTGCCCGCCAGCGCGATGCGCGTGTCCATGCGCAGCGTGCCGCGCGCCCAGGTCTCGCCGCTGGCCTGGCGCCCCAGCACCACGGCATCCCAGCCGATCGCGCTGGCGCCCGGCGCCAGCGTCAGCGTGGTGGACAGGCACGCATGCGCGTCGTCGAACACGATGTTCTCCTGCGGCAGCCAGTCCAGCCGCGCCCCCGCATCCAGTTCTAGCGTAACGCGCTGCGCCGCCGCGCGGCCGAGCGACTTGTACCACTTGGTCGCGCCCGGCGTGGCGATCACGGCATGCGCGCCGGCACCCGCCGCCAGCGCGATCTCCAGGCTGTCGCCGCCGGCGATGCCGGCGGGCGGATGCAGGATCACCGCGTGGCAGATGCCGCCTTCGGGATAGAGCGGCTTCTGCACCAGCAGCGGGCCGCGGTGGCGCCGCTCGACCAGCGCGGTGCGTTCGCCGCGCGCGGCGAACGCCAGGCGCAGGCTGGCCTCCCATGCGGGCGGCACGGCAACGGTCGAAGGAAAATCCGGATGACGCATGGGAACCTGGAAAGCGGGCGCCGGCGGCGCGGCGCGCGTGATGCGGGCATCATAGCGCGCGGCCCGGCCGGCTGGAAGTGGTATCGCGGTGGCGCAGCGCGCAGCTTGCCATCCGCCTCACACCGCGATCAGCTCCCGCACCCCGTCCTCTTCCATGCGCGCGCCCTCGCCCTTCGCCACCACCTCGCCGCGGCTCATCACCACGTAGTGGTCGGCCAGGTGGCGCGCGAATTCGTAGTACTGCTCCACCAGCAGCACGGTCATGCCGAACTCGTCCACCAGCAGCCGCAGCGCGCGGCCGATGTCCTGGATGATGGACGGCTGGATGCCTTCGGTGGGCTCGTCCAGGATCAGCAGTTCCGGCTCGCTCATCAGCGCGCGGCCGATCGCCAGTTGCTGCTGCTGCCCGCCGGAAAGGTCGCCGCCGCGGCGCGCGCGCATGCTGCGCAGCACCGGGAACAGCTGGTAGATGCGGTCGGGCACGCCGCTCGGGCGCTTGAGGCTGGCCGCGCCGATCAGCAGGTTCTCTTCCACGGTCAGGCGCGGGAAGATCTCGCGGCCCTGCGGCACGTAGGCCAGCCCGGCGGCCACGCGCTCGTAGGGCGGCTTCTTCTCCAGCGCGTGCCCGGCCCAGCTGATGCTGCCGCTCTTGGTCGGCACCACGCCCATCAGGCATTTGAGCAGCGTGCTCTTGCCCACGCCGTTGCGGCCCAGCAGCGTGGTCAGCTTGCCCTGCGGCACCTCGAAGCTGACGTTGCGCAGGATGTGGCTGCCGCCGTAGAACTGGTTCAGTGCGTTGACCTGCAGCATGGTTATCTTCCCAGGTAGGATTCGATCACGCGCTCGTCGCGCTTGACCGCGTCGAGCGTGCCTTCGGCCAGCAGGCTGCCCTCGGCCAGCACGGTCACGGTGCCGGTGTCGCCCGCCAGCGCGGCAACGAACTCCATGTCGTGCTCCACCACCATCATCGAGCAGGTGCCGCGCAGGCTGTTGAGCAGCGCGGCGAGCTGCATGGTTTCCTCGTCGGTCATGCCGGCCACCGGCTCGTCGAGCAGCAGCAGCTGCGGCTGCTGCATCAGCAGCATGCCGATCTCCAGGCGCTGCTTCTGCCCGTGCGAGAGCAGCCCCGCGGGGCGGTAGGCCTCGTCCTCGAGCCCGGTCAGCGCCAGCGTTTCCTCGATGCGGCGATGGCCTTCGGTGCCCAGCCGCGCGCGCAGCGACGACCACCAGCGCTTGTCGGCCTTCATGGCCAGCTCCAGGTTCTCCCACACCTCGTGCTGCTCGAACACGGTGGGCTTCTGGAATTTGCGGCCGATGCCGGTCTGCGCGATCTTCGGCTCGGTCATGCGCATCAGGTCGATGCTCTGGCCGAGGAACACGCGCCCGCTAACATTGGCGTTGCGCGGCCCGGTCTTGCCGGTGATCACGTCCATCATGGTGGTCTTGCCGGCGCCGTTGGGGCCGATCACGCAGCGCAGCTCGCCGTGGTCAATCGACAGCGACAGGTTGTTGAGCGCGCGGAAGCCGTCGAACTGCACGGTGACGTCTTCCAGGTAGAGGATGGGCCCGTGCGAGACGTCGATGACGCCCGGCTCCAGCACGCGGCCGAGGCCGGTGGCGTCGCCGCTTTCCGCCTGTTGGTTTCCGAGTGCCGCGTTCATGCGTCGCCTCCGCTGCGGGTGGCGCCGGCCGGCGCCGCCTCGCTTGCATTCGATGGGGTGACGACGGGCGAGGCGCCCGCCGGGGCCGCGCCCTGTGCGGGCTGGCGCCGCACCGGCTCGCCGCGCAGCCGCTTGAGCAGGCCGATCACGCCGTCCGGCAGGTACAGCGTGACCAGCACGAACATGGCGCCGAGCAGGAACAGCCAGTATTCGGCGAAGTACGCCGTGAACATGGTCTTGGCGCCGTTGACGAGGAAGGCGCCGATGACCGGGCCGATCAGCGTGCCGCGCCCGCCCACGGCCACCCACACCGCCATCTCGATGGAATTGGCCGGCGACATCTCGCCCGGGTTGATGATGCCTACCTGCGGCACGTAGAGCGCGCCGGCGATGCCGCACAGCACCGCCGAGAAGGTCCACACGAACAGCTTGTAGCCGAGCGGGTTGTAGCCCGAGAACATCACGCGCATCTCGGCGTCGCGCACCGCCGTGACCACGCGGCCGAGCTTGGAGGTGACGATGTAGCGGCAGGCGATGAAGCCGGCCAGCAGCGCGGCGAAGGTCAGCACGAACAGCGCGGTGCGCGTGTGCGGCGCGGCCACCGCGAAGCCGGCGATGCGCTTGAAGTCGGTGAAGCCGTTGTTGCCGCCGAAGCCGGTCTCGTTGCGGAAGAACAGCAGCATGGCGGCGTACGTCATGGCCTGCGTGATGATCGACAGGTACACGCCCTTGATGCGCGAGCGGAACGCGAAGAAGCCGAACAGCCACGCCAGCACGCCCGGCACCAGCACCACCAGCAGCAGCGCGTAGCCGAGGTGCCCGGTGCCGTGCCAGAACCACGGCAGCTCCTTCCAGTCGAGGAACACCATGAAGTCGGGCAGGTCGCTCTTGTACACGCCCTCGCGCCCGATCGAGCGCATCAGGTACATGCCCATCGCGTAGCCGCCGAGCGCGAAGAACAGGCCGTGGCCGAGGCTGAGGATGCCGCAGTAGCCCCACACCAGGTCCAGCGCGATGGCGGCCAGCGCGAAGCACATGATCTTGCCGACCAGCGTGAGCACGTAGGCCGACACGTGCAGCGGATGGCCCTCGGGCAGCAGCAGCGCGCACACCGGCACGCCCACCGCGGCGATCAGCGCCAGCACCACCAGCGCCGACCAGCCGCGCCGCGTGAACAGCGGCTGGCGCGCCGGCACGGCCAGCCGGAAACCCGTTGCGGATGGATTGCTTGTCGATGTCTGCATCATGCCTCCGCGCTGCGCCCCTTGAGCGCGAACAGTCCCTGCGGGCGCTTCTGGATGAAGAGCACGATCAGCACCAGGACGAAGATCTTGGCCAGCACCGCGCCGTAGAACGGCTCGATGAACTTGTTGACGAGGCCCAGGCCGAAGGCGCCGATGATGGTGCCGGCCAGCTGGCCCACGCCGCCCAGCACCACCACCATGAAGGAGTCGATGATGTAGGCTTGGCCGAGGTCGGGCCCGACATTGCCGATCTGCGACAGCGCGCAGCCGCCCAGCCCGGCGATGCCCGCGCCGAACGCGAACGCGTAGCTGTCCACCTTCCACGTGCGCACGCCCACGCAGGCCGCCATGGTGCGGTTCTGCGTGGTGGCGCGCACGAACAGGCCGAGCCGCGTGCGGTTGAGCACGCCCCACGCCACCGCCACCACGGCCAGCGCGAACACGATGATGACCATGCGGTTGTAGGGCAGCACCAGCCCCGGCAGCCATTCGATGCCGCCGCTCATCCAGGACGGGTTGGCCACTTCCACGTTCTGCGCGCCGAACAGCGTGCGCACCGCCTGCATCAGCAGCAGGCTCACGCCGAAGGTGGCCAGCAGGGTTTCCAGCGGGCGCCCGTACAGATGGCGCAGCACCAGCCGCTCGAGCACGAAGCCGACGATGGCCGAGGCCAGGAACGAGGCCGGCAGCGCCGCCAGCAGATACCAGTCGAAGGCGCCGGCGAAGTGCGCGCGGAACACGCCCTGCACCATGTAGGTGGCGTAGGCGCCGATCATGAGGAATTCGCCGTGCGCCATGTTGATGACGCCGATCAGGCCGTAGGTGATGGCCAGCCCGAGTGCGGCCAGCAGCAGCACGCTGCCCAGGCTCAGCCCGGCGAACAGGTTGCCGATCAGTTCGGCGCGGCGCTGGTCGCCGCGCAGCGCGTCGAGCGCCTGCTGGGCGGCGCCGCGCAGCTCGGCGTCGGGCTCGCGGTAGTTGCCGGCGGCGTCCTTCTCCACCAGCGGCTGGAGCTTCTGCCGGCTTTGCGGGTTGCTGTCGCGCCCGAGGATGCGGACCGCCTCGAGGCGGTCGTCGCGGCTGCCTTCGGCCAGCACGATGTTGGCCCAGATCACGTCGAGCTTGGCGCGCAGGCCGGCGTCGGCCTCGGCCTTGCGCGCGGCTTCCACGGTCTCGCGCGAGGCGCTGCCGGGCTGGTCCAGCAGCGTGTCGACGGCCTGCGCGCGCACCGTGGCGTCGGGCGACTGCAGCAGCATGCTGCTGGCGGCGCTGTCCACCAGCGCGCGCAGGCTGTTGTTGAGCGTGAGCGATTCGAGCTCGTCGGCCTTCACGGCCACGGGCTTGCCGGTGATCGCGTCGAGGGTCTTGTCGCCGTCCTGGCGCACCATGCCGACCGACGGCGCGTATTGCAGTGCGTCGTCCTGCAGCGCCTTGAGGATGGGGCCGGCCTGTTCCGGCGGCGCCTTGGCCAGCGCGGTCAGCGCGGCGGTCTTGGCGTCGAAGTCGTCCTCGGCCAGCGGCTTGAGGTCGGCCTGCGTGAGCGGCGCGGCCCACAGCGGCGCCGCGGCCAGCAGCAGCGCGGCCAGCATGGCGCGCAGCCAGGGCAAGGCGGAAAGGGAAAAGGATCGGTGCATAGGGCTGGCGGAGTCCTGGTTGCGCGCTTCGGGTCGCGTCTCTTGTACTTGGGGGCGCAGCGATGCGGGCGGCTTCCGCCCGGCGGACAGGGCGGAAGAAAGGGCCGGCCTTCAGACCGGCTGGCCTTCGGGCCTTCTGACGATGCCGCGCGCGGCGGCGCGGGCCGGCGCGGCGCGTTGCCGGCCCGCCCCTGCCCCGCGCCGCGGCCCGGCGGGAGAGGCAGCGCGCCTCGCGCCGGCATCGCGCGGCGGCTTGCGCCGCCGGCTTACATCACCTTGTCCGGCTTGCCTTCGTTGCCGGAGATGAACGGGCTCCACGGCTGCGCGCGGATCGGCTTCGGCGTCTTCCACACCACCGTGAACTGGCCGTCGCCCTTGACTTCGCCGATCATCACCGGCTTGTACAGGTGGTGGTTGTCGCCCATCGTCAGCGTGAAGCCGTCCGGGGCCTTGAAGGTCTGGCCGTACATGGCCGCGCGCACCTTGTCCGGATCGGTGCTGCCGGCCTTCTTCACGGCCTGCGCCCACATGTGGATGCCGACGTAGGTGGCTTCCATCGGGTCGTTGGTCACGCGCTTGTCGCCGCCCGGCAGGTTGTTGGCCTTGACCCACGCCGCCCATTCCTTCTTGAAGGCGTCGTTGGTCGGGTTCTTGACCGACATGAAGTAGTTCCACGCGGCCAGGTGGCCGACCAGCGGCTTGGTGTCGATGCCGCGCAGTTCTTCCTCGCCCACGGAGAAGGCCACCACCGGCACGTCCTTGGCCTTCAGGCCGGCGTTGCCGAGCTCCTTGTAGAACGGCACGTTGGAGTCGCCGTTGATGGTGGAGATCACCGCGGTCTTGCCGCCCTGCGAGAACTTCTTGATGTTGGCGACGATGGTCTGGTAGTCGCTGTGGCCGAACGGCGTGTAGACCTCTTCGATGTCCTTGTCCGCCACGCCCTTGCTCTTGAGGAAGGCA
>Ga0255338_1001436_pt1 | contig 45214 bp, 39 predicted proteins | sample MeOH1_35cm_T4_19_FD_203715 | JGI IMG/M metagenome (GOLD analysis project Ga0255338, IMG submission 203715) | Sandy soil microbial communities from University of British Columbia, Vancouver, Canada - MeOH1_35cm_T4_195 | ecosystem: Engineered > Artificial ecosystem > Sand microcosm > Unclassified ...
TCGGCAGCGGCGGCATCAAGCCGTGCGTGTCCGCGCACGTCGGCGACCAGTTCACCGACAAGAACAAGGAGCTCGTCCCGAAGATCTTCGACGTCTTCTACTTCGCGATCAACTTCGGCTCGTTCTTCTCGACCTTGCTCACGCCCTGGGTGCTCGTCAAGTACGGCCCCTCCTGGGCGTTCGGCATCCCCGGCATCCTGATGGCCGTGGCGACCGTCGTGTTCTGGGCGGGCCGCAAGCAGTTCGTCAACGTCCCTCCGACGGGCAAGACCGGCAAGGCCGGCTTCGTTCCGATCGCGTGGGCGGCGATCAACGGCAAGCGCAAGGACGGCGGGGACTTCCTCAGCGCCGCCGAGGGCCGCTACGCCCCCGACGAGGTCGAGGGCGCGCGCGCGGCGATGGGCATCTTCAAGGTGTTCGCGACGGTCTCCGTGTTCTGGGCGCTGTTCGACCAGCACGGCTCGTCGTGGGTGCTCCAGGCCCAGCAGATGAACCTGGACTTCCTCGGGATCAAGTTCGAGGCCTCGCAGATCTCGGCCCTGAACCCGATCATGGTCATGGTCCTGATCCCGATCTTCTCGAAGGGCGTCTACCCCTTGATCGAGAAGGTCTCCGGATGGGCGATGACGCCGCTGCGGCGCATGTCGGGCGGCATGGTCATCGCGGCGAGCTCCTTCGCGGCGGCCGCCATGATCCAGTCGGCGATCGACGCGGGCGGGGTGCCCTCCATCGGCTGGCAGTTCATCCCGTACCTGCTCATCACGGTCGCCGAGATCATGGTCTCGATCACCGGCCTCGAGTTCGCCTACACGCAGGCGCCGCGGGCGATGAAGAGCACGATCATGAGCTTCTGGCTCCTGACCGTGTTCGCCGGCAACATGCTGACCGCCTACGTCTCCGAGATCAACAAGTTCCAGGGCGCGGCGTTCTTCTGGTTCTTCGCGGCCCTGATGCTCGGCTTCTCGGGCGTCTTCATCTGGAGCGCGTCGCGCTACAAGGTCCGCGAGTACCTCGAGGACGGCTCGGCTCCCGTCGGCCACTGATGCCCGAGATCCGGAAGGCGTCGACCATACTCGGCTCCGTGATGAGCCGGTTCTATGGCGACGCCTTCCCGGAGCGGGCCCCCCTCCTCTCCGCGCACTGGCGCTGGCTGTACCGGCTCGGGCGCTTCCCCGGCATCGAGCCCCTCGTCCTCGTCGACGAGGAGCGCGTCGTCGGCCACGCCGGGGTCATCCCCTTCACCATCTCGCGCCTCGGGCGCGAGGCGACGGCGATGTGGTTCGTCGACTTCGCGCTGCTGCCCGACTACCAGGGCCAGGGCCACGGCAAGGCCCTGACCGAGGCCTGGATGGCGATGTGCCCCGACCGGGTGACGTTCTGCAACGAGCGCTCGATCCAGGTCTTCCGCAAGTTCGGCTGGAAGGAGCGCTCCGACGCGAGCGTCCTGACCCAGCCGCTCGAGCTCTCCGCGCCGCTGGCGCGCTTCGGCGCGCTCGGCTCGGCGGCGGGGCGCCTGCTCGGCCCCGCCTGGCGCGCCTGGCTGCGCGCGCGCTCCTCCGGCGCCCCCGCCCTCGAGACGAAGCCGCTGCCTCTCGACGCGGGCGGCCTCGCCGAGAGGCTCGACGACCCCTCCGCCCCCGGGACGCGCGTCGTGCGCGACGCCGAGTGGTTCAAGTGGCGCCTGCTCGAGAACCCCCGCCGCGACGAGCACCTCCTCGCCTCGGCCGGCGGCGTGAACGCCGTGTTCCGCCTGTTCACGAGCCGCGGCCGGCGCCGCGCGCACCTGCTCCACATCGGCCCCGGGGAGGCGCCCGCCCGCGCCGGCATGGCGAGGGCCTTCGCGCGCTGGGCCCTCGACATGGGCGCCGACGACGCCTGGGCCGCGACGAGCGACCCCGCCTTGCTCGCCGCCTGCTCCCCCTTCTTCGCGCGCCGCCATCCCCTCCGCTTCGCCTGGCACAGCGACGACGCCGCGGTCTCCGCCGCCCTGGCCGGGCCGCTGCCCACGCAGGGCATCGACAGCGACCACGACCTCATGTTCCCATGAAAACGGCCATGCTGAAGGCCGCCCTCGCTCTCGGCCTCGACCGGCCCGTGCGCTGGCTGAGGCGGCGCAGCGCCGTCATCCTCATGTACCACGGCTTCACCGACCGCCCGTCGGACGGGATCGTCAACTATCAAGGGAACCGGCTCCAGCAGTCGACCTTCCGCCGCCAGCTCGCCTTCCTCAAGGACAACTGCCATCTCGTGACCTTGCGCCAGGTCGCGGCCGCGCTGTCGGGCGGGCCGGCGCTGCCCGACTACGCGGTCGCCCTGACCATCGACGACGGCTACGAGTCGGTCTACACTTTGGGCTTCCCCGCCCTGCGCGAGGCCGGCGTCCATTCCACCTTGTTCGTCGCCACCCAGTTCGTCGACGAGCGGGTCCCGCTGTGGCCCGACCGCCTCGAGCACGCCTTCGCGGGCGCCCCCGGCGACGCCGCCGCGCGGCGCGAGGTCCTCAAGGGCCTCCAGCGCCGCGCCAAGTCCCTGCTGCCCGACGCGCGCGAGGCCCTCATCGCCCCCGTCGAGGCGGAGCTCGGCCGCAAGCTGGTCCTCGACGCCTCGGCCCCGGAGAACTACCGCCCCGTGACCTGGGCGCAGGCCAAGGAGATGGCCGACTCCGGCCTGATGGAGATCGGCAGCCACACCCACACCCACACCATCGTCACCCTCCACGGCGCGGAGGCGGCGCGCGACGAGCTCGCGCGCTCCAAGGCCCTCGTGGAGAAGAACGTCCAGCGCCGCTGCGACCTGTTCTGCTACCCGAACGGGGACTTCGACGACTTCAGCGCGGATTCGGCCCGCCTGCTCAAGGAGACCGGCTACCTCTGCGGCCTCACCACCGTCGCCGGCTTCGCGACCCCCGGCTCCGACCCCTACGCGATGCGCCGCTTCGGCACCGACGACCGCGACTCCTTCGAGAAGTTCCGCATGACCTTCAGCCTCGGCCGCAACCTCCTCCAAGCCGCCCGCCACCGCCTGTCCTGACAATTTCGGGGTCAGGCACGCAAATTCGTTGAATTCTTTAAAAGCTAGAATCACATCGTGACGACACGCCCCAAGGCCGTATTCATCGACCGCGACGGCGTCCTCATCCGCGACGCGGACTACCTGGCCACGACCGACGGCCTATCCGTCTTCAAGGGCTCCCCCCGGGCGCTCAGGCTGCTGCGCGAGGCGGGCTTCAAGATCGTGATCGTCACCAACCAGTCCGGCGTCGCCCGCGGCTACTTCACCGAGGCGTCCGTGCGGAGGATCCACGCCGAGCTGAAGCGCCGCCTGGCCAAGGCCGGGGCGCGCTGGGACGCGATCTACTATTCGCCGCACGGCCCCGACAGCGGCCATTCCTGGCGCAAGCCCGGGACGGGCATGCTCCTGGCCGCCAAGAAGCGTTTCGGCCTCGATCTCAAAGGCTCCTTCGTGATCGGCGACAAGACCTCGGACATCGAGTGCGCCCGCCGGGCCGGCTGCGCCTCCGTCCTCGTGCGGACCGGCAACGGCGGCAAGGACAAGGCCTACAAGGTCAAGCCCACCGCCGTCCGCCGCGACCTGCTGTCCGCGGCCCGCTGGATCGTCGAAAAGAATTCAACGAATTTGCGTGCCTGACCCCAATCCCCTCATACGAAAGGTAGAATCAGGGAATGAAGGACATCCTTCGAAAGGCCAAGCTGGGGCTGACCGAGGCGGCGTTCGCCGCGGGCGCCGCCTTGACCAGGAAGAACGAGGTGAACCCGATGCAAGCCGACAAGACCAAGGGCCGCGTGTACGAGTTCGAGATGAACACCATCGACGGCAAGCCCGCGAAGCTCTCGAAGTACAAGGGCCACCCTCTGCTCATCGTCAACACCGCGTCGCTGTGCGGCTTCACCCCTCAATACACGGATCTCGAGGCGCTGTACAAGAAGTACAAGGACAAGGGCCTGCGCATCGCCGCCTTCCCCGCCAACGAGTTCGGCGCCCAGGAGCCCGGCACCGACGCCGACATCAAGAGCTTCTGCATGACCAAGTTCGCCCTCTCCTTCGACCTCTACTCGAAGATCAGCGTGAAGGGGCCGTCGATCCACCCGCTGTACAAGTACCTGACGACGGAGAGCGGCTTCAACGGCGACATCCCCTGGAACTTCTCCAAGTATTTAGTCGATAAGGAAGGCACGGTCGTCGCGCGCTTCGGCCCGGAAGCCAACCCCGTCGGCAAGGAGATCACTTCCAAGATCGAGGCCCTGCTGGCGTGAGCGAGCCACTCTTCTCCATCGTCCTGCCCACCTACAACCGGGCCCACATGCTGCCCGGGGCCCTGGCCACCGTCGCCGGCCAGACCTTCGGCGACTATGAGGTCCTGATCGTCGACGACGGGTCGGTGGACGAGACGCCGGAGATGATCAAGGAGTGGTGTAAAGACAAACGCTTCAAGTACACCAGAGTCCCCAAGAACATCGGCAACATGGCGTGCCGCAACATGGCCCTCGAGATGGCCACGGGGACGTGGATCACGAACATCGACTCGGACGATTTCTGGACCTTGGACCGCCTCCAGAAGTTCGCCGACTTCTTCAAAGCTCGCCCCAAGGCCGGCTTCGTGTTCTCCGACGGCTGGCTGCACAGGTACGATCGCCTTATCGGGACGGCCTTCCCTCCCGGCATGAGGATCGAGGAAGGCAAGGTCCCCGGCCATTACGCCGTGGGCGAGGAGTTCCTGCCGTACCTCACGACCAATCTCGCCATCCCCCGCGCGCTGTACAAGAAGTACGGCCACTATCGTTCCGACATGATCATCCTCGACAACGAGCTCTACGCGCGCATGCTCGCCGACGGCGTCGAGGTCGGCGTGATCTACGAGCGCCTGGCCATCCGCCGCATCCACGAGGGCCAGGTCACGCACAAGTGGCTCGAGGAGTACCCCGAGGGCATGGCCGCGCTGGTCGCCGGCGGCACGCCTCCCGACATCCTCGAGGCCGAGAAGCGCAAGATCGTCCGCGAGATCGCCTCCTACCTGGTCAAGAACCTCCAGCCCGCGAAGGCCCGCGAGTTCATGCTCAAGGAGCTCGGAGACGAGGCCAAGACGATGCCCGTCTACAGGGCGACGATGGTCCCCGCGCCGCTGCTGTCGCTGGCCAAGGAGGCGCGCAAGGCCTGGCTCATCGCTCGCCACAGCCGGGCGCTGGCGAGCGCGGAGGAGCGCGCCGTGTACGCCCTGATCGACCCCCTGATCGACGCCGAGAACGCGCGCCTGCGCGCGAAGAAAGCCGTCTAAGCGAACACGATCGGACTGTTTCCGGAAACAGGTCGAACCGCGCCGCGAGCTACTTCTTCGGGACGACGATCCAGCCCGTCGGGACCGGCTGGCCGGGGACGATCTTCGTCCCGGGCGCGACCTGGACCTGCTTCAGTCGTCCCTCGGCCTGCGCGCGCCGGTAGGTGACCTCGAGGTTCTTCTTGGCCATGTCGAAGTTCGTGTCGTAGGACAGCGCGGTCCGGTAGGCTTGCTCGGCCTCGGGGAAGCGGTTGTCCATGAACAGGGCGTTGGCCATGCTCGTGTAGGCCTCGGCGGACTCGCGCATGCGGTTGACCGCGCCGACGTGGCGGTGCGTCCACCGGCCGTCGATCTGCTCGTAGTTCTGGTAGGAGAGGATGGTGTTGCGCAGCCAGGGCTTCTCGAGCAGGGACGGGTCCACCGAGCAGCGCAGCGCGTCGATGTAGGCCTGGTAGTCCTTCACCGCGAGGTCGAACTGCTTGCGGATCATGTGGATCTGCGCCATGCGGTAGTAGTTCGGCGCGAAGACCGGGTCGATCTGGTAGTAGAGCTTGAAGCGGGTCATCGCCATGTCGAGGTACTTCTGGGCTTCCTCGGGGCGGCCGTTGTTCGTCGCCCACTCGGCGCGGCGCAGGTGCAGATTGCCGATCTGGTGGTGCATCTGGACGTAGTTCGGGGCGAGCTTGCGGACCTCCTCGTACCAGTACATCGCGCGCTCGTAGTCGTCGCGCGGGACGTTGTCGGTGTCGCCCCAGTTGGGGAGATACGCCTTCGTCATGTTGAAGCGGTCGTTGAAGACATTACCCAAAAAATATTTTGACATTACGAAGTCGGGATTCAATTTGTTGACGATGAGGTAATTCCCGACGGCGGGTTCCCACTGCCGCTCTTTTGAAAAGTAGATGGCCACGTTGTGGTGGATGTCCGCCTTGAAGTAGCCCCAGAACTGATACAGCGGCCAGAGCATCGCGAGGACGAGGACCGGCACGGCGGGGTTCTCCGAGAGCAGGCACAGGCGGATCATCTTCCACCCGAGCCAGAGCATGCAGCCCGCGAAGACCGCCCAGGCGATCCACCACTGCAGGAGCTCGCCGCCGCCGGGGACGCGCGCGAGCGGGCCCTGGAGCATGGCGAACTCGCCGAACATGCCGCCGAACGGGACCTGGCGCAGCTGGGACCAGCCCTTGAGGAAGGCGTAATAGACCACGCCGCCGGCCGCGGCGAGGCGCAGCGGCCAGATCAGCATCTCGGACAGCGTGGCCCAGATGGAAGCCCCCGCGCCGGGGAGGGGAGGGGCGTCGGCCTCGCGGGCGTGGAGCTCGTAGAGGGCCTTGCCGCGCGCGACGTTGACGATGAGGCCGGACAGCAGGCCCAGGTAGACGCCCGAGGACACGAAGCGCAGGCTCACGTCGAAGCAGTTGTGCCCGAGCATGCCCATGAACGAGACGATCACGCCGATGAGGTCCAGCGCGCGCGGCGGCGGGCGGCCGTCCTTGAGCATGGCCGTCGTGGTCAGCTGCCCGAGCGACCGGAAGCCGACGACGAGCGTGCTGTAGACGAGCCAGATGAAGATGCCGAAGCCTATGATCCCGTTGTCGAAGAACTGCTCGAGGTACTCGTTCTCGGCGTGGTCGGTCTCGGTGTTGTGCTTGCCCTCGATGTGGAAGATCGCGGGGCGGCGGAAGGCGGGGTAGATCGGCGGGAAGGAGCCGATGCCCGTGCCCGTCCACGGGTTCGTGCGGATCATCTCCCAGGTCGCCTCCCAGGTGAAGAGGCGGAAGTTGATCGAGACGACGCGGCCCGCCAGGTCCTTGGCCGTGTAGCCCACGAAGCCCAGCACCAGCGCGCCGACGAGGCCCAGCAGGCGCTTGCGGTAGGGCTTGCTCTGCTCGGGGAAGAAGACGAGGGCGATCACGCCGAAGATGAAGCAGACCATCGCGAAGCCGAGCCAGGCGCCCTTGGTGCCCGTCTTGACGAGGTTGAGCAGCAGCATCGCGATCAGCAGGATCAGGCTCCAGCGCCGCGTCTTGAACCACTGCGTGACGAGGATCGGGAACATGATGACGAGGAAGTCGCCGTAGAAGTTCGGGTTGCCGTAGGTGGAGAACACGCGGTCGCTGAACGCGCCGCGCCAGACGAACGGGTCGATGCCTTTGCCCACCCCGGGAGGGAAGGCGGCGGTGTCGACGAACTGGAGGGTCCCGTAGCCGATCGCGATCCAGGCGGTCCAGATCAGGAACTTGAAGAGGCGGCCGATGGCGGCCTCGTCGAACTCGTAGATCGTGATCAGGGCGACGATCATGTAGAACATGTGGCGCAGGAAGAAGTCCGTGCTCGACATGTGGTACGGGGCCTTCAGATAGGAGAACACGCCCCAGAAGAGGTAGGCGAGGAACGGCGACAGGCAGACCAGGTCCTCCCGGTTCAGGGCGTGCTTGCCGGCGACGGCCAGGCGCACGAGCCACATCGTCAGCAGGCCGAGGCCGCCCATCTGCATCATCGAGATCTTCACCTGAGCGGAGTCGTAGGTGCGCAGGAAGAACAGCGAGGAGATCAGCAGGTAGAGGATCGGGAGCCACGCGGTGATCGCCCGGTGGGCGTAGGTCTCGGCGTCGGCGCGCAGGTCGCGGGATCGATCAGCCATGGGTGGTCAATTCTACCTTTTCGGCCTTCCCCGCGCGGACGCCGCGGCCCATCGACATCTCGCGCAGGAGCGTCTTGACGAAGGCCACGCCCGTGGGCCAGGACTCCGCGGTGCTCCGGCCGCCGAGGCGGGGATACTCGTGCGTCGGCATCTCGCCGATGGCCATGCCGAGCTTCATCATGCGGATGGACATCTGGTATTCGATGGGGAAGCCGTCGGCGTCGCAGGCGCAGCGGCGCAGGGAGTCCGCGCGCACCGCGCGGAAGCCGTTGATGGTGTCCTCGACGTAGGGGCCTTGGTTCCAGATCAGGTTGGCGGCCAAGGTGAAGAGCTGGTTGACCCACTTGCGCGGGCGCCACCAGTGGACGTCCTCCTCGTTGTAGGCGCCCTTCATCATGCGCGAGGCGACGACGAGATCGAGGCCTTCGGCCTCGATCTTTTCATAGATCCGCGGGATGTCGTCGGGGTCCTCATTGCCGTCCGGGCTGTAGTAGCAGATCGTCTCCGCGTCGGTCAGCTCGAGGGCGAGGCGGAACGCGACGCCGCGGCCGCGGCGCGGCTGGGTGACGACCTTCAGGCCCTTGGACTGGAGGAACTCGACGGTGCCGTCCTTGGAGCCGCCGTCGATCGCCATCACCTCGTCGGCCGCGGACAGCGGGAGGCGGTCGAAGAGCTTGGGCAGCGCCTCGGACTCGTTGAAAGTGAGCAGGACCAGGAGCCGTTTGCCCCTCACTGGAGGTTCTCCCGGTACCACGCGATCGTGCGCCGCAGGCCCTCGTCGAGGGGTATTTTTGCCGTAAAGCCCAGGACACGCCGTGCTTTCTTCGTATCGCACGCCCGGCGAGGCTGCCCCGATGGTTTTGAAGGGTCGAATACGAGCTCGGTCTTCTCGGCTCCGGCCGCTTTCAGGACGGCCTTGGCCAGGTCCTTGATCGAGATCTCCTTGGCGGAGCCGATGTTCACCGGATCCGCGTTCGGGTATTTCTCCGCGACCTCGAGCAGGCCCCGGGCGAAATCCTCGACGAACAAAAATGCACGCGTGGACTTGCCGTCGCCCCAGACCTTGAGCGGGCTCTCGCCCTCGCAGACGCGGCGGACCAAGGCGGCGATGACGTGGGACTTATCGAGGTCGTAGTGGTCGCGCGGGCCGTAGGCGTTGTAGGGGCGCACGATGGCGACGCTCATGCCGTATTCCTCGGCGTAGGCGCGCCCGATGTATTCCCCCATCCTCTTCGCCCAGCCGTAGCCGCGGTTCGTGAGCTCCGGCTCGTCGCGGAAGCCCTCGGTCTCGGGCGTGGGGATCTTGCAGTCGCGCGGATACACGCAGGCGGTGCTGACCACGAGGTAGCGCTTGACGCCCTCGAGCCGGGCGGCCTCGAGCACGTTGAGCTGCAAGGTCATGTTGTCGCGGAAGAGGCTGGCGTGGTGCCTGCTGTTGTAGCCGACTCCGCCGACGACGCCGGCGAGGTTGAGCGCCACGTCCTGGCCCTTGCACGCCTTCCGGCAGAAGCGCGGGTCGCGCAGGTCGCCCTTGATCACGCGCAGGAAGGGGTTGCGCAGGACCTCCGAGAGGTTGCGCTTGTTCTCCGAGCTCATGCGGCCGGCCACGGTGACGCGGACCCCGCGATGGGCCCGGAGCAGGCGCTCGACGACGTGGCTGCCGATGAAGCCGCCGCCGCCCGTGACGAGGACCTTCTTGCCGTCCCAAAAGCTCACGAGGCGTCCTCCCGCGGAAGATGGGCGAAGGCGCCGAGCGCGATGGAGAGCGAGACGAGGACGGTCCCGCAGATGACCGCGAGGGCGCCGAGCAGCACCCAGGCCCAATGGCGCGTGATGTGGCCGGTCGTCGCGTACTCGACGACGGTCGGCCAGTTGACCCCGGCTCCGGCGAGCCACAGAGAGGCGCCGAGAGCGGCCGCGGTCTCGCGGATCGCCGGGCGGTCCACCCAGGAGACGGGGCGGCCGAGCGCGGCGTTCGAGGCCTTCTGCGCGAGCAGGCCGATCGCGGCGAAGATCACGCCGCACACCGACAAGGTCAGGACGGTGAGGAGGCGGTAGATCATCCACTCCGAGATGCCGGACCCCCCGAGGTAGGTGCGCGCGGGCAGCAGCGCCAGGCCCGCGGCGGCGAGCAGGAAGGCGGCCGACAGGGGGCCGAACACCCGCATCGGGAAGTAGGCGAAGACGGTGCCGAGGATCACGCGCAGGAAGCGCACGCCGTCGCGGACGACGGACAGCTTGGACTGGCCGACGCGCTCCGCGTAGGAGATCGGCCGCTCGACGAAGACTCCGCCCATGCAGGCGACGCGCGCGGTCATCGCGGGCGTGAAGTGCAGGCCGGTGGGCAGCGGGGCCAGGCGCGACAGCAGCCCGCGCTTGAACACGCGCATGCCGCTCGCCGTGTCCGTCAGGCTGACGCCGGTCAGGCCGCGGATCAGCAGCGCGTAGAGCCGGTTGCCGATGGTGCGCACGAAGGGCATCTGGGACCCGGCGTGAAGGCGCGCCCCGACGGCCATGTCGGCATTCGCTCCGCGAAGCGACTTGATAAGGCCGCCGAACTCGAGGGGGTCGCAGGTGCCGTCGGCGTCGAGGAACGACAGCAGGTCGCCCGACGAGGCGCGGAAGCCCGTCATCAGCGCCGCGCCGTAGCCCTTGTTCTTCTCGTGGACCACGACCTTCGCCTCGGTCCAGCGGCGGGCCTTCTCGAGGGTCTTGTCCTTGGAGCCGTCGTCGACGAGGATGACCTCCACGGCGGACAGCCCCGCGTCCTTGATCAGCGCGGCCCGCGCGTCGAGGCAGCTCTTCAGGATGGCGTCGACCGAGTCCTCCTCGTTGTAGGCCGGGATGACGATGGTGAGCTTCTCGTTCAAGGCTTCGCTCCGACGGCGAGCAGGGAAAGCCCCACGGGCGGCCCCAGGAGGTTCTCGAGCCAGAACAGGAGCGGGGCGACCTTGTTGAACAGGCCCATCTGACCGGCGGGCAGGTCCTTGCGGCGCAATATCGTCCCGTTCAAGAACCAGCCGAGGATGCCGAACAGGTTGAAGGTGGATTCGTGGACGACGCTGAAGCCGGCGGTCTTGAGCTTCTCGTCGAGCTCGGCGGCCCCGTAGCGGCGGAAGTGGCCGTCGTGGGAGTCGAGCGGGTTGAACAGCCACCGGTGCGCGGGAACGACGAGGACGAGCTTGCCCCCGGGCTTGAGGAGACCGAGGAAGCGCGACAAGGTCCCCCGGTCGTCTTCGATGTGCTCGAGCACGTTCATGCACACGATGGTATCAAAGGCGCGCCCGCGCAGGGAATCGGGCAGCTCCGCCCCGCCGATGTCGGCGACGAGGTATTCCAGCCCCGGGCGAGAGCCGAGGCGGCGGCGGGCCTCCGCGACGAACTCGGGCACGATCTCGACGCCGAAGACCCTGCCGCGGGTCAGGAGCTTCTCGGTGAAGATGCCGATGCCCATGCCGACCTCGAGTATGTCCGAGCCGACGAAGGACTGGACGCGCTCCCAGACCGCGTCGTTGAAGCGGTCGGCGGCCGAGAGCGTCTCGAGACGGGTGAGCGTGGTCACGATTTCCCCCCGTACTGAGACTGATCCACAAAATTCCACCGGTGGAAAACGGGGGATAACTTCCGTGCCTTCGAGAAAGTCACGAGCGTCTCCGGCCGCGCAGCCTGATCAGCATGCGGATGTAGGCCGGAGCCAGCCGCAATGCCGACGCCTTGGAGGCGCCGTCGATGCGGGGCTCGTAGCGGAAGGGGACCTCGAGCACGCGGCCGCCGCGCGACAGGATGCCGACGAGCAGTTCCTGCTGGATGGTGAAATCGGTCGCGATGGCGGCGGCGCAGACGGGCCGCACGAGCTCGGCGCGGTAGAGGCGGAAGCCGCCGGACGAGTCGCGCGCGGGCAGGCCGAGCACGAGGCGGGCCACCACGTTGAGCGAACGGCTGAGCACCTGGCGCAGGGGGTCCATCACCGCCGAGCCGCCGGGGACGTAGCGGGAGGCGATGACGAGGTCGGCCTCGTCCCGCTTGGCCCACATCTCGGCGAGGACCTCGGGCGGATGCGAGCCGTCGGCGTCGACGACCGCGACCCAGGGGGATTCGGCGGCGAGCAGGCCCTCGCGCAGGGCGCCGCCCAGGCCGCGCGCGGTCTGCACGAGCACGCGCGCGCCGAGCGACTCGGCCACGGCGACGGTCGCGTCCTTGGAGCGGCCGTCCACGACCAGGATCTGCCCGCGCACGCCCAGGCGCGCGAAGGTCTCCTTGAGGCGCGGCAGGACCTGGCGCAAGGAGCCCTCCTCGTTGAGGGTCGGCACCACCACCGTCAGGTCGAAGGCTTCGCTCATGGCCGGGAGTACAGGTCGTACAGCGCGAGGTAGAGGGTCGGAGACAGGACGGCGAGGGCCGTCGTCGCGGCGCGGAAGCGCGCGTGACGGGTCTTCGGCAGGGCGCGCAGGCCCTCGGTCCAGGCCCGCGCCGCCTCGAGCGGCCGCGCGCGCAGGCTCTCGAGCAGGACGCGCCGGCGCCACAGCTCCAGGGCCTCGGCCTCGACGGCCTCCGGCGAGCGGGAGCGTCCCGCCTCGGCCAGCCAGCGGTCGCGGTGGGCGGAATAATTGGCGCGATCGACGAAATCGCGCTCGATCTTGGCGGGGTTCTCGAGCCCCCCCGCGCACCAGTTCGCGCCGTGCATCCGGTGCAGGCCGAGGACCTCCGGTATGTTGGCGACCTCGCCGAAGAACAAAGCGTGGGCGGTCAGGAAGTCGTCGAGATAGTAGAACAGGTCCTTGGGGATGGGCAGGAGCTTGAGGAGGACATCGCGGCGGAAGGCCAGGCCCGAGGTCGCGGTGAACTCGGTGCGGCCGGCCGCGTAGTCGTCCAAGGTGTAGCGGGCGGGCCAGGCGGGGAAGCGGCGGGGAAGGGGCTTGAGGTGGGCGTCGGTGTCGTGCAGGAAATGCTGTACGGCGACGACCTTCGGGTCCTTGAACGCCGAAACCACGGCCTGGAGCTTTCCGGGAAGGAAGACGTCGTCGGAATCGAGGAGGCAGACGATGTCGCCGCTCGCGGCGGCGAGGCCGACGTTGAAAGCCGTGGCCTGTCCCTGCCGCGCCTGATACAACGACTTCACGCGCGGAGCGTACGTGGAAAGAATCTCGCGGGAATCGTCAGTCGAACCATCATCAACGACGACGATTTCAACGACAACGGAGTCGAGGACTTGCGCAAGCACCGAGTCGAGCGTCTCACGCAGGAACCGGCCGTAATTGTGATTATCAATGACGACCGAGACAGTCATCATCTTACCGCGACCGGAAATATTCACGGAACTGCGCGATCACGTAATCGGCGTCGTTCGCGGTCATGTACTGGTGGCAGCCGATGTAGAACGCCGAGCGGTTGAGATGCTTGGCGACCGGGAACTTCGACTCCAGGTCCCCGAACATCTTCTTGTACACGGGCTGGTTCAGCAACGGCAGCATGTCGCGCGTCTCCACCCCGCGGTCCTCGAGGAAGTTCACGAGCGGGGCCTTGTCCTCGTTCTTGAGCACGAGGCCGTAGAGCATGAAGGTGTGGTCGCGGTCCGGCGGGCTGAACGGCAATTGCAGCCTGTCCTCGAACTCCTTGAGGCCGGCGCTCAGGCGCGCGGCCATGCCGGTGCGCGCGGCGACGATGCCGTCCTTCTCCTCGAGCTGGGCCAGGCCCAGGGCCGCCTCGAGCTCGGTGGCGCGGTAGCTGTGGCCGACGGACACGAACTGGAAGCGCTTGGCGACGATCTCGTGGAGCTTCGCCCCGGTCGCTCCCTGGTCGTCGTCGATGGAGAGGTAGATCGAGTCGCGTCCGTGGTTCATCAGGCTGCGCAGGCGCACCGCGAGGTCCGGGTCGTTCGTCGTGGCGAGGCCCCCCACGCCGGTGACGATGTAATGGGCGATGTAGGTCGAGAAGCAGCCGATGTGGCCGAGCGAGCCCACCTTGCGGCCCTTGTACCTGGCGAACATGGTCTCGGCGCTGTCCTCGATGACGGACAGCCCGCGCTTGCGCGCGATCGTCGATATCGGGTCCATGTCGGCGGGCAGGCCGAGCAGGTGGACGGGGATCACGGCGCGCGTCCTGGGCGTGATCGCGGCCTCGAACTTGGCGGGGTCGAGCGTGTAGGTCCGCGGGTCCACGTCGGCGAACACGGGGACCATGCGATTGTGCAGGACGATGTTCGAGGTGGCGATGAAGGTCACCGACGGGACGATGACCTCGTCGCCGTCGGCCCAGCCGTGCTTCTCCTTGAGGGCCTGAAGGGCGATCTGGAGGGCGCTCGTGCCCGAGTTGCAGAACACCGAGTGCTTGGAATCGTGCTCCGCGGCGAAGGCGCTCTCGAACCGGCGGTGGAACGGCCCGTAGGACAGCCGGTTGGAATCCAGCACCTCGTTGACGTAGCGGCGGGCGAGCGGGCTGACGGCGAAGCCGCCGACGCCTATTTCACGGTCCATTGGCGTCAATTGTAGGAAATTTAAGGCTATTCCTTGGTGCCAGGCCTACCGATGTTTGCGTTAGTGCCAGGCCTGCCGATATTTGACCGGGAGCAATGAACCCGGCCCGGCGGAAAGGCTAGAATGACGGGGTGCTCGAATACGCGTTCCTGACGTTCGGCTCGCTCTTCGCGATCGTGGACCCCTTCGCGGCGGTCCCGACCTTCCTCGCGTTGACCGCCCGCGACACCGCCGAGCAGCGCCGGCGCATGGCGCGCACCGCCTGCCTCGTCTGCGCCGGAGTCATGGGCCTCTTCGGCCTGCTCGGGCCGGCCATCTTCAAGCTGTTCGGCATCACCTTGGCCGCCTTCCAGATCGCCGGCGGCCTCGTGCTCCTGCTGTCGTCGCTCGACATGATCCGCGCCCAGAAATCCCCGATGAAGGAGACGCCCGAGGAGTTCGCCGAGGGCATGAGCAAGGACGACATCGCCATCACCCCGCTCGCCGTCCCCCTCCTCGCCGGCCCCGGCGCCATCACGACCTCGATCGTCCAGGTCGGCCGGGCGACGAGCCTTCCTCAGAAGGCGCTCGTGTTCCTCTCCATCGCCGCGGTCGCCCTGATCAGCTACTGGGTGCTGACCGTCGCCGCCGACAGCGCCAAGAAGCTCTCCCCCACCATCCTCAACATCATCACGCGTCTGATGGGCCTGCTCCTGGCGGCGATCGGCGTGCAGCTGATCCTCTCGGCCTTAAAGCTGGGCTGAGCGGGGGCGCGAGCGCTCCCAGACCGAGAGCGCGGCCCACGCGATGAGCAGGCAGCCCGCGAGATCGAAGGCCGCCCCCACCTGGACGTCGCGCCGGAGCAGCCCTACGGCCTCGAGCAGATAGGTCCAGTCGTGCTCGCCGCCACCGACGAGGGGCAGCTGCTGGGCGCGCGCGTCGGCCGCGTAGCGCCCGACGTTCAGCAGGTTCTGGCCCACCCACGCGAGGCAGGCGTACGACGAGCGCGGCTGGCCGCGGCGGCGGAAATCCAGGGCGAAGGCCAGCGGCATGGCGAGCTGGAGCGCGGTGCCGCCGGCCATCATCACGAAGCGGCTTCCGAGCAGGCCGAAGACGACGTGGCCCGCCTCGTGCACCGCGAGGGAGACTCCGTCGAGGAAGAAGAAGGCGCCCCGGAGCCATTCCCGCAGGACGAACAGGATGACGGCGCCGGCCACGAGGGCCCCCCACGCGGCCGGCGAGCGGACGTAAGGGGCGTCGAGCCTCACGACCGCGGACCCGGTCGCGGGCGGCGGGGCCTTCGGCTTCCACTTCGAGAAGACCAGCGCGCAGCTCGCGCAGGCGAGGGCTCCCTCCTTCGCGCGCACGCCGCACGCGGGGCAGTACATCAGCGGGCGGCGATCTCGGGCGCGGGCAGCGCCTCGTCGGCGTGGCGGTGGAACAGCTCGAGCATCAGCAGCGCCCACAGGCGGTAGCCGTGGTCGCGCTTGCCGCCCTGATGCTCGGCCCACAGGCCGCGCAAGGTCGCCTCGTTGAAATAGCCGCGCGCGAGGGCCTTCGAGGACAGCACGTTCTCCTCCCAGAACTCCTTGAGGCCGCCGCGGAACCACGCGCCGAGCGGTATGCCGAAGCCCATCTTGGGACGGCTCAGGATCTCCTCGGGGAGAAGGTCCTTGAAGGCCTCCTTCATGATGTATTTGTGCCCGCGCAGGCCCTTGAGCTTCCAGTCGCCGGGCATGCGGAAGGCGGTCTCGACGAAGACGTGGTCGAGCAGGGGCGAGCGTCCCTCGAGCGAGCAGGCCATCGTGGCGATGTCCACCTTCGCCATCAGGCACTCGGGGAGGTAGGTCTTGAAGTCGACGGCCAGCATGCGGTTGACGAAGTCCTCCCCCTCGCACTCGGCGAACGCGGCCCGGATGTAGCGCAGGGCCTCGCCGAGGGAGGCGCCCAGGCGCTTCTTGAAGCCCTCGCTGTACAGCGCGGGCTTGTCGTCCTCGGAGAAGAAGCCGACCATCTTCAAATGGCGTCCGGGCAGATCGGCCGACAGGATCGAGCGCAGGAAGCGCTTGGCGCGCCAGACGTTGCCGAGCGGCGCGTCGTGCTCGGGCAGCAGCTCCGCGCCGGCGCGCAGCAGGCCCAGAACGGGGCCCGGCAGGGAGTCGGTCAGGCGCGCGGCCTTCATCGCGAAGTAGCGGATGTAGCCGGCGAAGTTCTCGTCGCCGCCGTCGCCGTTGAGCGCGACGGTCACGAACCTGCGCGTCTCGCGCGCGACGTAGTAGCTGGGCAGGGCCGAGGCGTCGGCGTAGGGCTCGCCGTAATGCCAGGCGAGCTTGGGCAGGATGTCGGCCATCTCGGTCTTGACGATGAACTCGGTGTGGTCGGTCTTCCAGCGGTCGGCGACGAGCTTCGCGTACTTGAGCTCGGAGAACCTTTCCTCCTCGAACCCGATCGAGAAGGTCTTGACGGGCTTCGAGGAGAGCCCGGCCATCAGCGCCACGACGATCGAGGAGTCCACGCCGCCGGAGAGGAACGCGCCGAGCGGCACGTCGGCGATCATGCGAAGGCGCGTCGATTCCGTCAGGGTCTCGCGCAGGAGGCTCTTCGCCTCCTCGAAGTCCCCCGTTATCGGCTTTTGGCCGAGCGGCAGGTCCCAGTAACGGTCCACGGAAATCTTCCCGTCCTCCCACGAGAGCGTGTGGGCCGGCGGGAGCTTCCGCGCCGAGGCGTAGATCGTGCGCGGCGACGGGATGTACTGCAAGGTGAGGAACATGTCGACGGCGACGGGGTCGATGTCGCGCGGCAGGGACGGGTCGAGGGCGAACAGGCAGCGCAGCTCGGAGCCGAACAGCAAAGTCCCGTCGGGGCGGACCGCGTAGCACAGCGGCTTCTTGCCGATGCGGTCGCGCGCGATGAACAGCTTCTTCTTCGTCCGGTCCCAGACCGCGAAGGCGAACATGCCGCGAAGCTTGTCCACGCATTCCGGCCCCAGGTCCTTGTACAGCGCGAGGACGACCTCCGTGTCGGACTTCGTCTGGAAGCGGTGGCCCTTGGCCTCGAGCTCCGCGCGGAGCTCGAGATAGTTGTAGATCTCGCCGTTGAGCACGATCCAAAGGCTCTCGTCGGCGTAGGAGAGCGGCTGGTGCCCGGTGTTGAGGTCGATGATGGCCAGGCGCCGCATGGCGAGGCCGGCGGGGCCGTCGAGGTGGTAGCCCTCGTCGTCGGGGCCGCGGTGCGCGATGGCGTCGTTGGCGCGCTTGAGGACCCCTTTATCGGGGGCCCGACCGTCTCCGTAAACGACGCCGCAGATGCCGCACATGATGGGTTAAAAAGGCAGCCGCGTCCTCAGGAAACGACGGTCTTCCTCGGGGAGCAGGCGCCAGAAGACGATAGTGTAACAGGCCCCCGCCGCCGCGCACAAGGCGAAGAAGGAGACCCAGCCCGTGACGCGCGTCCTCAAGGGCCAGACGAGCGCGCCCAGGACGGCCGAGGCGGCCGAGGCCGGGACCATGGTCTCCCGCGCGAAGCGTCCCCAGGTCAGGCCCAGCAGGCGCGCGTGCACGAAGGAGACGAACACGACGGCGGCGAGCGCCTGCGCCACGAGGCCGCCGAGCGCCGCGCCGAGCAGCCCCCAGCGCGGGATCATCCACGGCCACAGCGAGAGGCAGATCAGGGCCTGGGCCCAGGCCGCCGTCGAGGACCACCAGCCGTCCTTGCGCCCGGCCGCGACGGAGTTGGGAAGGTAGGAGAACAGCGCGGCCGCCTGCGTGAGGACGAGCAGGCGGGCGGGCCACACGCTCGTGTCGCCGAAGCTGCCGCCGAGCCAGAGGGAGAGGAACTGCGGCATCAGGCAGAACAGCAGGGCGAGGGCCGGCGCGATCAGGCCGATCAAGGTCCGGGAGGCGCGCAGATAAGGGCGCGCGGCGACCTCCGGCCCCTCGTGCGCCGCGAGGCCGCCCATCACCGGCACGAGCGCGGCGGCGGCGGTCACGGGCAGGGACTGCACGCGGGAGAGCACGCTCGCGGGCACGGCGTACAAGGTGAACTCGGACATGGAGCGCAGGCCGGCGACGAAGGCGCGGTCCAGCTGGCCGCTGACCAGCTGGGCCAGCGACACCGGCCAGAACCCGATCGAATAGCGGCCGAAGGCGGAGAACGGCAGGCTCCCGCCGCGGCCGGAGACCTCGCGGCGGGCCCGCGTCAGGCCGTAGACCGCGAACAGGGCGACGAACGCGTGCACCGCGACGAAGGACGCCGCCGCGGCGCCCAGGCCGCGCCCGACGGAGAGCGCGCTCAGCACGCCGACCGGGATCAGCAGCCCCTGAAGGACCGCGGCGGCGGACTGCCACTGGAAGCGGTGCAGGCCCTGGAAGGCGGCGGCGGCCCACGCGGTCACCGAGGCGAAGACGGCGCCGAGCGCGGCCGCGCGGATCATCCAGGCCCCGTGCGCGCGGTAATACTCGGGGACGGCGAAGACGCCGCCGACGAGGGCGGGCGCCGCGGCCCAGAGGACGAGCGCGCCGAGGGCCGCGCCGCCGACGATGAGGAGCGCGCCGTGGCGCAGGGAGTCGTCGAGCATGCCGCGCTTGTCCTCGGCGTGGGCCTGCGCCGCGAAGCGCACGAGGCCCGCGCCCGCGCCGAAGTGCACGGCGGCGGCCCAGCCCGCGGCCGACTGCATCAGGAGGTAGAGGCCGTACGCCTCGACGCCGAAGCCGTGGACGAGCCGCGGGATGATGAGGAGGTTGATCGCCGCGACCGCGCCCTGTCCGGCCAGGCCCCATGCCACGCTGGTCGCGAAGCGATCGCCCCGACTCATGAATTCCCTCGATACAAGTCCAAAAGCCGTTCAACCACATGAGCCATCGCGTACCGTCGCTCGACCTCGAGCCTCGCGGCGGCACCCAGACGAGTCCTCGATCCGTCGTCGTTCAAGATCCGTTCGATCTGTTCTATCGCTCTCTTCTCATCGTCCTTGCCGAACAGCAGGCCCGTCTTGCCGTCTTCCAATACCTGAGCAGTCCCCCCCACCGCGCTCGCGACGACGGGAAGCCCCGAGGCCATCGCCTCGAGCAGGGAGTTCGACAGCCCCTCGGAGACCGAGGGCAGGACGAAGGCGTCCGCGGCCGCGTACAGCGGCGCCGTATCCTCCACCGAAGGCAGCACGCGCACGCGCGGGCTCGGCGGGATGAGCTCGGGGCCGTCCCCGGCGATGACGAGCAGCGCGTCGCGGCCCTCGGTCGCCTTCAGCCACAGCTCCGCGAACCAGGGCAGGCGCTTCTCCCACGACAGGCGGCCCGTGTACAGGAATACGGTTCCCGACCACCCCAGGCGCGCGCGCAGCGCCGCCTTTTCGGCGGGCGGGACGGGCTTGAAGCGCCCGGTGTCGACGCCGTTGGGCAGGACCTCGATCGACGCGCCGCCGAGATGCTCCCGGGCCTCGTCGGCGAGGTCCGGAACCACGGCGAGGAAGCGCGGCCCGAGGAACGCCAGCAGGCGGAGCTTCAGCCGGCCCAGGACGGTGCGCGAGGAGGCGGCGAGCTCGCCGATGCCGCGCCCGCCGCCGAGCTTGACCAGCACGGGCTTGCCGAGCCAGCGGCCGGCCACGGCGGCCGCCAGCGCGGGCGAGCCGGCGAGGTGGGCGTGGATCGCGTCGTACTCGCCGCCGTGCTTGAGCAGCCAGCCGAGGGCGCCGAAGAGGAAGCACAGCGAGTCGAGCGCGCCGGAGCCGTACACGCGCAGGCGCCGGACCGGGACGCCGTGGACCTCCTCGCGCGGGGCGGCGCCGCCGACGCGCCGCGTCAGCACGAGCACGCCGGCGCCGCGGGCGCGCAGGGCGCGCGAGAGCTCGAGGGCCTGCCGCTCGGCGCCTCCGACGGCGGGCCAGAAGCCGGCGCTGACCATGACCACTGTCGTCCGCGCGCCGCTCATCAGCTCCTGCGGCCGAGCGCGCCGGGCTTGGGCACGAGCCCGTGCGGCAGGACGTTGATCACGGAGAACCCCTCCTCGGCGTACCAGCGCAGCAGCTCCTCCTTCGTGTGGTGCCACTGATAGGGCGGCGAGATCCAGTCGAAGTTCTCGATGAGGCGGACCTGGTAGCGCGGGTCCACGGAGTAGGTGAACCACTTGAGCCCGGGCACCACGCCGAGCCAGGTCAACGGATGGCACAGCGCGTAGACGAACGACACGGGCAGACGCGTCGTGAACACGCGGACGAAGTCGCTGACGACGTGGCGCAGGAGCACGATCCACCAGGCCAGGCGCCGGTGCTTCGCGATCCAGTCGCGGCCGGGCTTGAGCGGGTTCGTCGCGAAATCGGAGAACCGCCCGGCCTTGCCGTACAGCCAGACCGAGAGCAGGCCTCGGGGCTTGACGAGGGAGGCCACCGCCTTGAACGCGGCGTGCGTGTCGGCGGTGTGGTGCAGGACGCCCTGGCTGTAGACGACGTCGAAGATGCCCTTCTTGAACGGGGGGTGCAGCAGGTCGCCTTCGACGGGATGGAGCTTGGGCTGGGAGCGCGCCCGCTCCGCCACGCGGATCAGGCTCTCGGACATGTCGATGGCGACGACGTCGGCGCCGAGCTCGAGGGCGACCGCGCTGTAGCGCCCCATGCCGCAGCCGGCGTCGAGCACGAGCTTGCCCGCGAACTCGTGCGGCGGGACCATCGTCTCCTCGAGGAAGGTCTCCTTGTCGCCGGGCAGCGAGCCGGGGTAGCGCAGCCACTCCCAGCCGAACGCGGCGCGCGTCTTGGCGGTCGCCCGCGCGACGGGGTCCGGCGGGCGCAGGCGCGGCACGCCGTCGGTCACCGGATACTCGCGGGCGCACAGCTTGCAGGCGAGCGTGGCCTCCTCGACCTCGGTGTCGTGGCGGGGATAGGAATCGAGGACGGAGAACTTGAGGTCCCCGCCGCAGACCGGGCACGCCAGCACGCCGAGCAGGCTCAGCTTCATTTGTTGCGCTCGACCTCCTCGCTCAGAGTCGCGAGGGACACGCCCTCGCGCGACAGGAACACGAGGCCGGTGACGGTCACCAGAAGATACATGATCATGTGGGTCATCAGCGCGTAGGCCAGGGCGACTTCCGGCGCGGCGCCGAACTTCTCCAATATCGACGCGACCACCGCCTCGAAGGTCCCGATCGCGCCGGGGGCGGCCGGGATCGCGGAGCTCGCCCCGGCCCACGACAGGGTCAGCACCGCGCGGGGATAATCCATGATGCCGCCGAGGCCGAGCGCGTAGGCCGCCGTCCAGTACAGCGCCGCGTCCACGGTCCACAGCGCGAGGCTCAGGACCGACGCCCAGGCGGCCGCCGCGGGAGAGCGGAGGACCGCGGCGCCCAGCGCCAGCTGCTCGACGAAACGGTGGACCCTCGGCCAGGGGCGAAGGCGCTTCTCGGCGAAGCCGTCGGGGGCCAGCGAGCTCTCCGCGGCGGCCAGGACGATCAGGGCCGCTACCGCGCCCGCGAGCAGGAGCAGAGCCCCCTGCACGACCTGCGCCGGGGCGATGCCGGGCGCCAGGCGGGTGGCGAGCACGAAGATGGTCAGCAGGGCGGCCACGTCGAGCGCGCGCTCGATGGCCACGCTCGCCAGGGCGGCGGCGGCGGGGATGCCGAGGCGGCGGGCCGCCAGGCCGGCGCGCGCCAGCTCGCCGAGGCGCAGGAGCAGGACGTTGTTGACGGCCAGGCCGATCGCCTCGAGCTTGAACAGGTCCCACACCGGCGCGGGCTGCTCGCGCGTGCGGGAGAGCAGGACCCGCCAGCGCGCGGCGCGCACGAGGAGGTCGAGGTAGACGATGGCGACCATCGGGAGCAGCCAGCCGACGCGCGCCGACGCCAGCGCGGCGCCGAGGGCCGAGAACTCGACCTTGCGAAGGGCCAGCCACAGGAACACGCCGGTGATCGCGAAGCCGACGACGCCCGACAGGACTTTCTTCCGGCTCACGCGGCCTCCGCGCGGCGCGTCAGCGCCGCGAACCAGAGGCCCCAGGCCGCGGCCGACAGCGCCGCCCACCAGAACCACCGCGACGGCTCGAAATCGAAACTCAGGTCGACGACCGGACCGCCGCTCAGCGCCACGGACTGGAACGCCGGCCCCCAGGGCCGCAGCGGCGCCGCCCGGCCGTCCACGGACGCGCGCCAGCCGGGCCAGCGGGTCTCGGAGAGGGCCACCGCGACGGCGCCCGCGGGGACGGCGCCGGTGACGCGCCAGCGCTCGGGGCGCGGGATCTCGAGGACCGGGTCGGGCGTCAGGCGGGCGCCCTTCGCGTCGAGGAAGGAGGCCAGCGGCCAGGCGCCCGTCCGGACCTCGACGCCGCGCGCGGTCAGCCGCGCGGACACGCCCGCCCGCGAGGCGGCCTCCGACTTCCACCGCGACACGAGCACCCAGCTCGGGTCCGCGGCCGGCTCGCCTTCGGCCTCGGCGGCCCACACGGCGGCGCTCGCCGGATAGAAGGCCTCGTAGCCGTTGGCGTTGCGCATCCGGTAGACGATCGCCTTGTTCGGGTTGGCGAGGGAGGGATCGGTGATCACGCGCGAGGCCCGGCCGGCCAGCGCCGCGGCCACGGCGGGGCTCGCTTTGGTGAACATGCCGGAGGCGGCGGAGCGGACGAAGCCCGAATCCCAGATCATGAGCTCGGCGAGGACGACGAGCGGCAGGACGGCCAGGGCCGCCGCCGTCTTCTTCGACGAGGACAGCGCGCGCCCGCCCGCCCCCGCGAGAAGCCAGAGGCCCCACAGCGCGAGGAACGACCACCGCGACGGCGTGCGCAGGAAGGAGAAGCCGGGGGCGTTGAGCAGCGGCGAGAGCGGCCCGTTGGCGCCGAGGGCGAGGACGGCGCCGAAGACGACGAGCAGGACCGGCCCGAGGCGCGAGCGGCCGCGCAGGGCGCCGCCGGCCGCGAGCGCCAGGACCGCGCACCCCAGCCAGACCCCACCGCTCTCGTAGAACACGCTGATCGGGTCGTCCCAGCCGCCGTTGAGCGGCGTGCCGAAGGCGCCGGGCGACAGCCACAGGAGCAGGTCGCGGAGGCGGAGCGAGTAGGCGGCCCGGAACTGCTCCGGCCAGCCGGAGCGGTTGGAGCCGAGCAGCAGCTCGAGCGTCGGCAGCCACTGCGCCGCGGCCAGCGCCAGCGCCCCCGCCGCGCCGGCGGCCAGGCGCGCCCACAGCGTCAGGCGCGCGGGCTTCGTCAGGGACCACAGCCCCATGGCGGCCGCGTTGACGACGAGGAACTGCGGGTGGCCGGACAGGAACTGCAGCGCGAAGACGGCGGCCAGCAGCGGCGCCGGGCCCGAGAGCCACGCGAGCCAGGCCCACGGCGCCCAGGACAGAGCGGCGATCAAGGTCGGTATGCCCGCCGTCACGCGATAGACCAGGAAAGGCGAGAGCGCGTAGGAGGCCGCCAGCGCGGCGGACACGGCGCGGGGCAGGCGCGCGGAGCGGGACAGGAGGTACGCGCCGAGCGCGGCCCAGAGCAGGTGCAGCACCTGGTCCCAGACCAGGGCCGTCACCGCGGGCAGCAGGAAGCCCAGCACCGACGCGGGGTAGAACAGGGCGGTCTGCGGGTTGGCCGCGTGCGGCACGCCGAGCATGATGTACGGGTCCCAGAACGGGAGGCGGCCTTCGATGAGGGCCGCGGCGGTGTGATGACGCAGCGGCCAATGGTAGGCGTACAGGTCGCCGTGGTTGAAGAACGCCCGCCCGGGACGCGCCCAGACGCACGCGGTCAGCGCGAGCACGGCGGCCGCGAGGCCTCCGACGACGATGAGGTCCCGGCGGGTCATCGAGTCTCTCCAGTGGCGACGGCTCGATGATACCAAGACCGGGAGAGCATTATCCACGCGAAGGCCGCGATCAAGAGCCCGAGGCGCCACGGGCCGGGCTCGTAGCTCCAGCGCAGGGTCCACGGCCCGGAAGGGACCTCGACCTTCTGGAAGGCGCCGAGGGCCGGCAGCGGGACCACGCGCCGTTCGCCGCCGGGGACGGCGAGCACGGTCGTCCAGCCCGGGAAGCGCGGCTCCGCGACGAAGGCCCAGCCCTCGCCTTCGCCGGCGACCTCGAAGCGGTCCTCTCGCTCGCGGCGCACGGCCAGCGGCGAGCGCGCCGCGTCCGGGGGCGCCGCGGGCCAATCGGCGGGGAGCGCGGCGCCGTCCCTCGCCGTCAGGCGGTACGCCAGCGACACCGGGACGCCGCGCAGTCCCGAGACGTTCCACAGGGCGCGCGTGACGGGGACCAGGCGCGGGGAGCCCGGCGGCTCGGGAGTCAGCAGGCGCGAGGCGCCGATCCACGGCATCCAGGCCGCGGCCGCGTCGGCGCTCGGCAGGCTCAGCAAGGCGTCCATCGCCGCGTACGAGGCCGCGGGGACCAGCGGCTCGCCGAAGTTGGCGGCGGCGCGCAGGCGGTAAGGCGCGTTGGTGAGGCCGTACAGGCGCTGCTTCCAGTCGAAGATGTCCGAGCCTTTCGCGGCCTGCAGCGCCTTCGGGGAGATCAGGTAGCGCGCGTCCCCCAGGCTCTGCTGCAGGTTCCACACGAGGGGCCCCGGCTGGACGAACAGGCCGCGCGTCGCCAGCGGCGTCGCGCCGCGGCCGAGGATCAGGAGCTCGAGGGCCGAGGCGAGCACGAGCGCCGGTCCGAGCCGGCGATCCGCGAATCCGACCGCGGCGAGCGCGGCCAAGGGGAGCAGCGCGACGTACGCGAGGTTGCCCGGGTAGCGCACGAAGCGGAGGGGCGAAGCCCCTCCTTTCCATAACGCGGCGGAGAGCGGCGTCGACGCGCCGAGCGTGAGCACGACCACGGCGAGCACGGCGGCGCCGAGGGCGAGGGCGCGCCGCCGCGGCAGGACGAGGATCCCGTACGCCGCGGCCGCGGCGCCGGCGAGCCCGAGATAGACGCACAGGGCCCAGTCCACCGCGGGATGGAAATCCTTCATCCCGATCGCCAGGGGCCCGATCCACTGGAGCAGGTCGGAAGGCGAGAAGCCCCAGGTGAGCGCCTCCTCGAGGCCGACGCCGGTCGAGCGCCGGGAGTGCGCGGCGAGCTCAAGCCCGGGGAGGAGCTGCGGGGCCGCGAGGATCCCCGACAAGAGGGCCGCCGCCCCCCAATCGCGGACCCCCCCGCTCCACGACCAGCCTTTGCCGCGCGCGGCCCAGGCGACGGCCCACGCGGCGGCGGCGCACCCGGGGATGAAGGTCGGGTAGCCGGCGAGGACCATCATCGTCAGGGCCAGCGCCAGCGCGACCGGCCGCCGGAAGAAGAGCGCGAGCGCGGGCGCCCACGCCAAGGTCGCGAGATGGTTCAAGAAGGGAAGGCGGGCGATCATGACTCCGCCGAACGCGAAGAGGACGGCGCCGCCGAGGCTCGCGCCCCAGGACAAGCGGCAGGAGCGAAGCCACAGCGCGCACAGCCAGCCGGCGGTGAACAGATGAAAGGCCTGGAACAAGGCGGTCGCCGTCGCGAAGCCGAACAGGTAATAGAAGACCGTCCCCGGGTAGAACAGGCCCCCCTGCATGGAGGCCGCCATCGGCATGCCGAAATACAGCGAGGGCTCCCAGAGCGGCGCGCGCCCCGCCGCGACGAGCATCGCCGGCGCGGCGCGCCAGCCGTGGTGCAGGTAGGTCAGATCGCTCCAGAACACCGTCAGGCCGCGCGCCCAGGCGCCGCCGAGCAGAGCGACGACCATGCCGGCCAGCGCCGCGGCGGCGACGATCTCCGGGGCGACGCGCGCGCGTTCAGGGCTCATGCGCCCCCTTCAAGGTCGCCAGCAAGGTCCGGTTCGAGGCGCGGTAAGGGTCGAGGGCGATCGCCCGCGTCAGGTGCGCGGCGGCCTCCTCCGTCCGCCCGCCGCGGATCAGCGCGATCTCCGCCCGGAAGCGGGCGGCTTCGGGGTGCGGCGACAGGGCCTCGGAGGCCGAGAGCAGGCCGGCGGCGTCGTCGAGACGCCCCTCGCCGATCGCGAAGACCGCCCGGGCCCGCAGGCGGTCGGCCGACCAGCCGCGCCAGACGAAGACCCCCGACACGGAGGCGGCGGCGAGGATGACGGCGCACAGGACGGGCCTCCAGCGGAGCGGGACGTTGACGGAACGCCCCGGGTCCGGCGCCGCGAGCGCCGTCGACGCGCAGAAAAGCCAGAACACGCCGGGAACGGAGAGAGCGTAATCCACGAGCCCGTGGATCAGCGCCGCCGCCGGCCCGAAGCGCCGGCCCGCGGGAGCGGGCTTGAGGAGCACGGCGAGCCCGACGGCCCACAACAGGACATAGGGCCATCCCCGTTCGGCCGCGGTCTCGAGGAAATGCTGATGCGCGAACACGGTCGACAGGTCCGGACGGGCCGGGACGTGCGCGGGCAGCGCGTAGGCGTACGAGCCGGGGCCGAGGCCGAGCCACGGGGCCGACGCCGCCATGCGCCAGGCCGCCTTCCACCACTCGACGCGATGCAGGGTCTCCGGCGACTGGATCTTCGCGTAGGCCGCGACGAGGCCGACGAACCCCGCGCTGGAGCCGAGCCAGAAGGCGGCCGCGCCGACCGCCCGCCGGTGGAGGATCAAGGCGACGGACAGCCCGAGCCAGGCCCCGACGGACTTCGTCCACCACAGGCACGCGAGCAGCCCGGCGGCGAGCGCCCAGTCGCCCGCCCGCGCGGCGACGGGAAGCAGAAGGAGGATCGCCCCGGCGAACGCGTTCTGATTGAGGAAGGTCGCGGCCGGGCGGCTCTCGCCTTGGAGCCGCTGATAGAACGCGAGCAGGACCAGCATCCAGCCCGCGGTCCGGAGGAAGCGCTCGACGCGCTCGCGTCCCTCGGCGTCGAGCACGGAGATCAGCGGGAACAGCGCCAGCCCCGCGGCCGCCGCCGCCCAGGCCGGGCGGGAGTAGGCCGGGACCGGGCTCGCCCACGCCGACACCGCGGAGAGCGCGGCCAGCGCGCAGGCCCAGGCGAGCGTCCGCGGCTCGGGACGGGGAAGCCAGCCGGACGCGACGCGGGCGCACAGCCAGGCCGCGCAGGCCGCCAGGAGGCCGAGGAGGACCAAGGACTGAGCCCACAGGTCCCACGCCCCTCTCAGGAGAAGCCCCGAGGCGACGACGGTACCGACCAGGCCGGCGAGCACCGGGGCCTAGTCGGGGAGTATTCTCGTCGTCACGAAGATCAGGAGCTCCGCGCGGACGCGGGTCTTGGTCTTCTTCTTGAACAGCCAGCCCAGTATCGGGATGTCGCCGAGCAGGGGGACCTTGGCGATCGTGTCCTGGAGCGTGTCGGTGATGAGGCCGCCGATCACGATCGTCTCGCCGTCGCGCACGAGCACGGTCGTGTTGGCCGTGCGCGCGTCGACGGCTGGCGCGCCGGTGCTGCTCGCGGCGGCCGTCGCCGAGGGCTGGCTCACGTTCGGGTTGACCTGGAGGGTGATGCGGCCGTCGGCGTTGATGCTGGGGGTGACCGTCAGCTGGATGCCGGTGGTCACGTAGCTCACCGTCTGCGTCTGCACGCCGGTCGAGGCCACGTTCGAGGTCACGTAAGGGATCTGCGTCGTGACGTTGATGTTCGCCGGCTGGTTGTTGAGCGTGGCGATCTTCGGCTCGGACAGGATCTTCGCCTTGCCCTCGGAGGCCGCGGCGGTCAGGGTAGCGTTGAGGATGAAGTTGTTCGTGATGCGGCCCAGGGTCAGCGCGCCGAACACGCGGTCGGCGGCGAGCGCCACGCCGGTGCCGCGGCCGGCGGCGCCGACGCCGCCGGTGGCGGCCACGCCGCCGGTCTTGATCGAATTATTGTCCAGGGTGCGGTTGTACGGATCAGGAAGGCCGATCGCGCTGCCGACGGTGGTGTCGCCCTGTTGACCGCCGACCCTTCCCCGCTGCAAGCTGTAGTAGTCCCACTGCACGCCGTAGTTGAGGCCGGAGTTCGCGTTGATCTCCACGATCTTGGTCTCGATGAGCACCTGGCGCGGGCGCTGGTCCATCTGCGAGATCAGGTTCTCGGTCGACAGCTGGCCCTCGAGCGAGTCGGTCACGATCAAGGTGTTCGTCTTCGTGTCCGCGGTCGAGCTGCCGCTGCGGCCCTCGGCGGTGCGCACCGAGTCGATGGTGGACTTCACCTCGGACGCCTTCGCGTAGTTGAGGACGTAGACCTTGGTGATCGCCGTCGAGGTCGTGCGCTGCTTGGTGAGCTCGGCGGGCGTGATCACGCGCAGGATGTTGTCGCCGACCTGGTCGGTCGTCAGCTTCATCATCGACAGCGCGGTGCGGAACGCCTCGTTGAAGGGGACGTCGGTCAGGTGCAGGGTCAACGAGCCGGCGACATCGGGGCCGAAGACGATGTTGATCTTGGCCTTGGCCGCGAGGAGGCGGATGACGTCGCGGATGTCGGTGTTGTCGAAGTCGAGCGTGACGATGTCGCGAGGCAGGCGGCTCATGATGTCCCGGAAGATGCGCCCTCCGGGCGCGCGCCGCGTGACGTCCTCGTCCTCGTCGACGGCGTCTTCGGATTTGATCTTGGTGACGTCGGAGGCCTGGGCCGAGGCGGCGAGCTCGGTGGTCATCGTCTTGTCGAGCCCCGCGCGGCGCATGGCCTGCGCGGCGGTGATGTTGAGGCGAGGCTTCGCCTTCGGCGCGGGTTCGGGGGCGGCGACGGGCGCGGGAGCCGCCGCGGGCGCGGCGGCGACGGGCGCGGGAACCGCCGCGGGCGCGGCGGCGACGGGCGCCGGGGCGGCCGCCGCGGCGGCGCGCTTGGCGACGACGGGCTTGACGGCGGGGAGCTTCGGGGCGGCGACGGGAGCGGGAGGGGCCGCGGGAGCCTTCGGCGCGGCGGCCGCGTCGGGAGCGTCCGAGACCGAGCCGACGATCGTCACGGCCAGGCCGTTCTTGGTCGTGGCGACCTTGTAGCCGGCCATCTTCACGAGGTCCATCACGACGCGGGTGATCAGGCGCGGCGACTTCTCGAACTGGCTCGAGCGCACGCCGGAGAGGAACGCGCCCTTGCCCTTGGCGGACTGGGTCGGCCCTTCGTGCTTGGTGTCGAGGAGCTCCATGACGAGGCGGGGAGGCGTCTGCGTCAGGAAGCTGTTGTAGAGGACCGCGGTGCTGAGCTTGATCGTGACCAGGTCGTCTGTGACCTCGACGCCCTGAAAGACGGCCGGGGCCGGCGCCGGCGCCGCGTCAGCCGCGAGCGCGGGGATGACGCCCCCGGGGATCGCGAGGATGACGGCGAGCGCCGCGGACAGGGCCTTCTTCGTGTGTTGGTTGATCATAGATTCTCCGCGGCTACGGCTTCTCCTTTTCCTTTTCGTCCTCGCCGAGACGGAACACCTGGACGTCCTTGTCCGGCGTGACGAGCTCCACGGTCTTCTGCTTGAGCTTGATGGCGCCGGTGATGCCCGGGACCGCCTTGTTGCGTTCGTTGTAGAGCTTGCCGCCGCGCAGGAGGTAGGTCCCGCCGGTCTCCGCCGTGAACAGGGCGTAATCGATCTTCGGATCCCTCATGATGCCGCGCAAAGTCATGCCGTGGATGTCCACGACCTCCGGGCCCTCGGCCTTCGCGTCCTCCCGGCGGACGGAACGCGAGCCGCCCATCGCGGCGGGCAGGAACGGATCGCGCACGCGGTCGCCGGTGTAGATGGTCGAGACGGTCTGGGTCGAGGTGCCGATCGGCATCTGCGCGGCCGCCGTCGAGGGCGCCACGGGTATAACGGAAACGTTCGCCGCCGGCGCGGCGAATGCGGCCGTCGCGAGGAGTAAAACGAAGGTGATGGTCATCATCCTTTATACTGGTACGAGAGCAGGAAGAAGGTCACGGTCATGTCCCCGACCCCGTCCGCGGACGGATAATTCACGTTGCTGATGTTGAAGATGCGTTCCTCCAGGGAGAGGGCGGCCAGGAAGCGGCCGATGTTGTGATAGGACCCGCGCACCGACAGCGGATACTGGAGCTCGATGAAGTAGGTCTGGCTCTTCATCGGCCCGGGAGCGAAGCTCTGGATGACGACGCGGTTCTTCTGCGCGAGCGCCGAGAGGGTGAGCAGGATGTCGGGGACGGACTTCGTCTTGGGCAGGCGCTTCTCGGCCTCGGCCGCGCGCTCATTGAGGCTCGCGATCTCGGCCTGCAGGCGCTCGAGGCGGGCCGCCTGCTGCTTGGCCTTCGCGATCTTGGCCTCGATCTCCTCGATCTTCGCGGTCGCCTCGGCCTTGGCCTGGGCGATCGGCAGCCAGAAGAACTTGACGTAGACGCCGATGAAGACGACGAACAGCACGGCGCCGGCGCCGAGGTACTGCTGCTGCTGTTTCGAGAGTTGCATGGCCATGTTATTTGCTCGTGTACGTCGCCGTCAGCCCGAAATTGTAGGTCGTCCCGGCCACGGTCACGGCCCCGAGCTCGATCAGGCTGAACTTGGGGTTCTTCTCCAGGGTCTTCACCCAGGCGGCGATGTCCTCGTTGGTGTTCGCGGAGCCGGTGATGAGGAGCTTGATGGAGCCCGGCGTCGCCGCGGTCGTGTTCATCGAATTGACCTTGATGCCGGCCGGGACCGAGCGAGCGAACTCCGACATGAAGATGGGGTAGAAGGAGCGGCCGAGCAGGAGGTTCTCGATCACGCCGAGCCTGGCGCGCACGGCGGCGGCCGCCTTCTCGAGCTCCTCGACCTGCTTGACGACCGCGTCGAGGCGCTTGAGCTCGGCCTCGTTGTTGGCCAGCTCGATCTCGAGCGAGCGCTTTCCGTACCAGTGGCCGAAGGACACGAGGACGAGCACCAGGACCAGCAGGCCGCCGACGACGGACGCCTGGAGCAGCAGTTGGCGCTGCCGGGCCTTGGCGAGGATCTCCGTGGGGACGAGGTTGATCTTGATCATGGCGGCGCTATTCCCAGTCCCTGTTCTGACGGAGCGCGAGCCCCGCCGCGACTCCGAACGAGGCGGCCAGAGCCTCCGGCACGACGTCTCCGCCATTGGCGAGCGAGAAAGGGTTGAGCACGGAAACGGGGACCTTCAGCTCCTGCGCGAGGTGCTTGTCGAGGTTCTTGAGGCGCGCGGTGCCCCCCGTGAGCATGATGCGCCCGATCGAGCGGTCCGGCCCCTGCGAGAGATAGAAGTCGACGGAGCGATGGACCTCGGCGACGAGGTCGCGCGCGACCTGGCCGACGGCCTGGGACACGCCGAGGCCGTCGCGGTCGCCGTCCGCGAGCGCCTTCTCCTTCTCCGCGGGATCGACGAACACGCCGCGCGTGTGCTTGAGCTCCTCGGCCTTGGCGGCGTCGCACTGGAAGGCCTTCATGATCGCCTTCGTCATCGTGTTGCCCGCGATGAACATGTCGCGCACGACGCGCGTCACCCCGCTCTCCACGATCGAGAGGTTCGTCACCATGTGGCCGATGTTGAGGTAGAGCGTCGCGCCCGGACCTTCCTTCGCGTCGCGGGTCTTCTCATGGACGTTCTCGAGCGCGAAGCTGTCCACGTCGATGATCGCGGGGGTCAGCCCGGCGCCCTGCAGTATCTCGAGGCGCTGGACGACGAGCTCCCGTTTGGCCGCGACGAGAACGGTCTCCATCTTCTTCTGGCCGTCCTCGACGATCTCGCTGAGGATGTGGAAGCCGAGCTGGACTTCGTTGATGTCGAAAGGGATGAAGGGCTCGGCCTCGGTGGCCAAGGTCGACATGAGCTCCACCTTGGTCAGGCGCGGGAACTTCACGTAGCGCACGATCACGGCGTTCCCGGACAGGGAGGTCGCGACCTCCCGGACCTTGATGCCCTTCTCGATGAAGAAGGCGCGCAGCGCGTTGATCACGGCCGCCTTCTTCTCGTCGGGGCCCGCGTCCGCCTTCGCGCCGAGGGGCAGATGGCCCCAGGCCTTGAGGTGGTACACGCCGGCCTCGAGCTTGAAGAGGACGACCTTGACCGCATAGGAGCCGACGTCGATGCCGACGACGTCCTTGGGGCCGAGGAACATCTCGGCGAGCCCCTTGAGGGCTCCGAGCTTCTCCTTGACCGCTTCGATCTTAGGCATTTATCTCCTTGGAATCACGCTCGACAGCCCAACCGGCCGATAAAAAAGCGCCGACGCCCCCCCGTATTCCCCGGGAGGTCGGACTCGGCGCGTTTTTTGTGCGGCACGGAGTTATAACAGGTTCCCGGCGTGCTGTCAATACCCTCCGCCGAAACGATAACCGAACTTCGCGGAGACGGTGAGGCCGTCTCCGCGGGAAACGATGTCGTTGGGCAGTATCCCGCGGCCCAACGCCGTTCGAGAATAGCGCTGGGCCGGGATCCCGATCCAACCGACCTCGAGGCCCACGGTCCCATTGTCGGCGAACGTCCGCTCGATGCCGCCGCGCACCGTCCCGATGAGCCCCGTCGAACCGCCTTGGACGACGTTCATCTCCGGCCCGAAAGCTCCTCCCCAGTAGGTTCCCGGCGGGGACTGCATGAAGGCGTCCATGGTCGTCATGTGAACGCCGATGCCCCCGAGGAGATAAGGACGAATCCCGGTCCCCGCCGGGCGAAGGCGCAGCGTCGCGAGAAGAGCCGTCGTATTTCCTCGAACCTGGGTGCTTGCGCCGGCGAACTGAGCGGCGAAAGCAAGGTTCTTGAGTTCGTAGGTCCCGCGGTTGATATGGAGGCCTTCGAGGCCCGCCGACAGAACCGAAGTCACCCGATGGAAATAATCGATCACGAACAGGAAACCCGTGCCGCCGAACCTCTCGCCCTTGTCCCCCGTCACGCCGTTGATGCCGAAACGGGCCGTCGGGCGGAACGCGCCGAGTTGGAGCGCGATCTCATGCCGGCTGCCCGGAATCGCCAGGATGGATTTCGAGTCCTGAGCTCGCGCTGAGGCCGCAAATAACGCCGTTAATGCAACAAGAAGCCATCGCCCCATAATCCCCCTGACGGACAGCAGCCTGTATTACTAACAGGTTTCACAAATCCTGTCAAGGTTCGCGTTTACCTCTCCGACGGTGCGCGGATGAATTTTGGTATAATCCGAGCATGAAGTCCCTGCTGTTCGACTATGGGGGCACACTCGACGCCGATGGAACCACCTGGCTCGAGCGCTTCCTCCCCCTTTATAAGGAAGCCGGCCTGAACGTCCCGCTGGAACGGCTCGAACGCGCTTTCTACGATTCGGACGATAACCTGCACACCCGCCACGCGCTCAAGGGCCTGGACCTCGCGCAGACCGTACGGCTTCAGGTCGAGGACGTCCTCAAGGCGGTGGCCCCGGAACGCGGCGACCTCGTCGACCCCGTCGCCGGCCGCTTCGTCGCCGACTGCCGCGGTCAATTCAAGCGGCTGACCCCCGTGCTCGGGCGTCTGGCCGCCCGCTACCGGCTCGGCGTCGTCTCCAATTTCTACGGCAACCTCGAGGGCCTGCTCGCGGCCGAGGGCCTGCGGCCGTTCTTCTCCGTCGTGGCCGACTCCGGGGTGCTCGGGGTGATCAAGCCCGAGGCCGCGATATTCCTCCACGCCGCGAAGGCCGTCGGCGCGGACCCGGCGGACTGCGTCATGGTCGGCGACTCGATCAAGCGCGACATGAGGGGCGCCGAAGGCGTCGGGATGAAGCGGGCCCTGATCTCGGTCGCGGACAAGGCGCCGGAGGCCGGTCAAGATTGGACGATCCGCTCGGTCGCCGACCTCGAGGCCGTCCTCGGATGAAAAGCGGGATCATCGCCGCCGGCGAGGGTTCGCGGCTGAGCCGCTTGCCCACGATCAAGCCGTTGGTGTTGATTGCGGCGAAGCCGCTGATCTCATGGGTGGTCGCCGGATTGCGCTCGTCCGGTTGTAAAGACATCGTCGTCTTGACGAACTCGCGCGGGGGCGAGGTCGCCCCCTATCTCACGGGGGCTTTCCCCGACTTGAATTTCGATTTCGTGACGGCGGACACCGCCTCGTCGTTCGAATCCTTCCGCCTGGTGTCCCTCCGGCTGGCGGAAACGGAAGAGGAGTTCGTGATCAGCACCGTGGACGCCTTGATCCGTCCCGAGGACGTCGCGCGGTTCGTCGCCGAATGCCGGAAGGGGAACGCCGATGCCGGACTTGCTTTGACGTCGCATGTCGACGACGAGAAGCCCCTGTGGGCCGACGTCGACGGCGGACGCGTGACGGCGTTGGGCGACGACGCGAGGCGCAAGGACGCCGTGACTTGCGGCCTTTATTACATGACTCGGAAGGCCGCGACGGCTTTGCCCCGATCCGACCGGCACTCCCGCTTGCGCGATTTTTGGCGGGAGCTCGTTGCCTCCGGCAAGGTCGTCATGGGCATCACCTTATCGAAATCTCTCGACGTCGACCGCCCCGAGGACCTCGCCGCGGCGGAATCTTTCCTCACCACGGAGACGAAGCGATGAAAGCCTTAGGAATCCTGCGCGAGACCCAGAACTCCCCCGGCCGCGAGTCCGACGACGCCCTGATCCTCAAGGCGGTGATGGACCAGCTCTCCATCCTGAAGACCGAGGTCACGGTGATGACCCCCGAGGAGTTCGACCGCGCCGACGGGAACGGCTACGACCTCATCGTGCCGATGTGCGAGACCTACCCGCGCCTGATGCGCCTCAAGAAGATCGAGGCGGAGACCGGCGTCGTGACGGTCAACCCCTCCGACTCCGTCCTCGGCTGCTACCGCACGCGCATGCTCGAGTCCTTCGCGGACACGCCCGGCCTCTCCTATCCGCCCACGGTGGTGCGCCGGACGACCCCGGAGGCCAACCGGACCGCCCCGGATTTCGAGGCGGCCTCCGGCTGGTGGCTCAAGCGCGGCGACGTGCACAACACCTGCGCCTACGACGTGGTCTTCGCCAAGGACTGGGACGAGGCCGAGAAGATCCGCCGCGAGTTCGAGAGCCGCGAGATCAAGGACCTCGCCATCCAGCGCCACACCGACGGCGACCTCATCAAGTTCTACGGCGTCGGCCCCGGCCAGTGGTTCACCTGGTTCTACCACGACCCGTCCACCGCCCGCCGCCTGCCCTTCGAGCTCGAGGACCTCGCCGCCCAGGCCGAGCTCGCCGCGAAGGCGGTGAAGGTCGAGGTGTTCGGCGGAGACGCCATCGTGACTCCCGACGGAAAGATTTATATCATCGACATCAACAGCTGGCCGAGCTTCGCGCGCGTGCGCGCCGAAGCCGCGGTCCAGATCGCCCGCCGCCTGCGCCTTCGCCTGCGCCAGGTGGCCGGCAGGAAAGGTTAACGACATGACCCCGCAGACGCTCACCGACGCCCCCTATTCGGCCGGACCGAAGTCGAAGGCCCTCTTCCAGGAGGAGCAGGAGTACATCGCTCCCGGCCTGCAGACCATCGCGCTGTACGCCCAGCTCGCCATCGACGGCGGCAAGGGCGCCTCGCTGCGCGACGTCGACGGCAAGGAATACCTCGACCTCGTCGCCGGCATCGGCGTGGCCTCCCTCGGCTACGGCCACCCGGACTGGGCCAAGGCCGTCGGCGAGCAGGCCGCGAAGACGGCTGTCGGCTCCTTCACCACGCCCCACCGCGTGAGCTTCCTGCGGACCTTGGCGAGCGTGACCCCCAAGGGCCTCACGCGCTGCCAGCTGTACTCCTCCGGCGCCGAGGCCGTCGAGGCCGCGCTGCGCCTGGCCAAGTCGCGGACGGGGAAGTTCGAGGTCATGGGCTTCTGGGGCGGCTTCCACGGCAAGACGCAGGGCGTCATGGGACTGCTCAACGACGGCTTCAAGAACGGCTACGGCGCGACGGCGCCGGGGCTGCATCTCTCGCCTTATCCGGACAGCCGAAACTGCCCGTTCGGCGCGAAGGGCGAGCACGACTGCGGCGCGCACTCCCTCGACTTCCTGCGGGAGAAGATCAAGCGCGAGACGACCGGCGCGGTCGCGGCCATCATCATCGAGCCCGTGCAGGGGACCAACGGCAACGTGATCCCGCCCAAGGGCTTCTTCAAGGGCGTCCAGGACATCGCCAAGGAGATCGGCGCGCTGTTCATCTCGGACGAGATGATCACGGGCTTCGGGCGCACGGGGAAGATGTTCGGGTGCGACCACGAAGGGGTCATCCCCGACATGATGACGATCGGCAAGGGCTTCGGCGGCGGGTTCCCGGTGTCGGGCGTGGTCACGAGCAGCGAGATCGCGAACTCGAAGCCTTGGTCGAACCCGTCGGGGTCGTCCTCCAGCTACGGGGGCAACCCCTTGGCTTCGGCCGCCTGCGACACGACGTTGAAGATCATCTTGCGCGATAAATTGGTGGAAAACGCCGCGACGGTCGGCGCGGCGATGCTCCAGCGCCTGACCGAGATCCAGAAGAAACAACCGTTGATCGGCTCGCTGAGAGGCCGTGGTTTGATGCTCGGGGTAGACCTCGTCAATCCGAAGGATAAGAAACCCCTCGACAAGGCCGTCTGTCGCGAGATTTTTGAAGAGGGGTTAAAACGAGGGGTGTTGACGATGGCTTATAATCCCTCGCTGCGCATCAATCCTCCGCTCGTGATCACGGGAAAACAGGCGTTGGATGGATTGGACCTCATGGCCGAAGCGATGAATGTCGTCGCGAAGAGGCGAAGCCTCTGAGCAAGATCCGTTCCGTCGGACTCGTCGGCTTCGGCGCCATCGCCGAGGGCGCTCACTTGTCGGCTTTGCGCTCGGTCGAAGTCGCCGTGGATGCGATCGCCGAGCCCTCGACATTGCGCCGCGAAGCGGCGCGCCGTTCGGTTCCGTCCGCTCGCATCTACGACTCCGTGGAACAGCTTCTGTCGGCGGAGAGATCGTTGGACGCCCTCATCGTCTGCTCTCCGCCAAGCTTCCATTTCAACGGCGTTATTTCTGGTATTCGCGCGGGGATCCACGTCCTCTGTGAAAAGCCCCTGACGCTGGACCCGGAACAGTTCGCCGTGATCCAGACCGAGTCCGCCGCCAAAAACGTTTGCGTTTACTCCATCAACAACTGGGCCCACTCCCCCCAGTGGGCCCGCCTCCTCGAGGTCGTGGCGTCCGGCCGTCTCGGCGCCATACGCCACGCCGACATCCGCGTGCTCCGCACCAGGCCCTCCGTCTCCGCCCTTCCCGGCGACTGGCGCAAGGATCCCGCCATCTCCGGCGGCGGCATATTCGTGGATCACGGCTGGCACAATCTCTATCTGATGCGCCGTCTGTTGGGAACGGAGCTTGCGCTCGTCGAAACGGTCCTCCAACCGGGCGGTGCCGTCGACGAGGTCGCGACCGCGTTATTCACCGCTCCCGGAGCTTCCGGCACCATGCACCTGTCGTGGCGCGCCGGAGAGCGCTCGAACTCCGCCTTCGTCGCGGGTGAAAAAGGGTCCGCCGAGCTGCGCGACGATTCCCTCACCGTAAAAGCCAACGGCCTCGAAGAAACCACACGCTTCCCCGAGAAGCTGTCCGGCGGCTCCGCCCACCCCGAATGGCTCGCCGAGATGTGGCCCGCCTTCGAATCCGAGTGCGCCGGCGTCGGACGCGGGAACAACCTTTCCGAAGCGGCTTTCTGCCTTTCCTCGATCCGCGCGGCTTACGGCCGGGAGGCGGCGACGCGTGCCTAATCCCCCTAACGTCTTCACCCGCGCGATCCTCTGGGCCGCCCATCCCAAGCTGCTGTGGCAGCGCTGCGGCGGCCTGTCCGTGCTCGAGCGCCAGCTGTTCACCGCGGCGCGCGCCGGCCTCAAGTCCGTGTTCGTCACGATCCCCGAGCCGGAGCCGGGCCAGCTCGCGACCCTGCGCCTGCCCCCGGGCCTCGAGGTGCGCTGGGTGACCAAGGGCGAGGCGGCGCTCAACGACTGCGCGCCGCCCTACCTCGGGCTCTCCGCCGACCACTTCATCCGGGTCGAGACCCTCGCCTTCATCGCCCGCCAGGAGTTCCCGGACTCGGTCAGCTACGAGGACGCCTCCGCGCTGAGCGTCATCCAGGTCGTGCTCGCCCGGGAGGAGCTGATCTCGCGCGTCAAGCAGCCCCTGCCCGACGGGGCCTGCAAGCGCCTGGAGGCGCCGCTCAACCAGGGCGCGATCGTGGACTGGCTCATGGTCGCGGGCCCCAAGCCCCAGGACGGCTTCATGGCCCGGCATTTCGACCGGCATCTGTCGCTCGCCGCGAGCCGGGCCCTGCTCGAGACCTCGGTCACGCCGAACCAGATGACCGTGTTCAGCACGATGCTGGGGTTGATCGGCGCTTCGTTCTTCCTCGGCGACACCCGCCTCCATTACGTGGCCGGGGCCCTGCTGGTCTGGCTGCACTCGGTGCTCGACGGCTGCGACGGGGAGCTCGCCCGCGTGCGGTTCCAGGAGAGCCCGCTGGGCTCCGACCTCGATTTCTGGGGCGACAACCTCGTGCACCTGGCCCTGTTCACCTGCCTCGGCGTCGGCTTCTGGCTCGACGGGCACGGCCGCACCTTGGCCCTCGCGGCCGTCGCCGACGCGGGCGTGCTCGCCTCGGCCTGGACCGCGTGGCGGCACCGCCGCGCGCGGCGCGAGAACCGCGGGCCGGAGGCCGGCGTCGTGGAACAGGCCGCGGGCGACGGCTTCGAATCCAAGCTGTCGCGCATCGAGAACGCCCTCGCCCAGCGGGACTTCATCTACCTGCTCGTGCTCCTCGCCTTCGTGGACATGGTGTACGAGTTCCTCTGGGCCGCCGCCATCGGCGGCTCGCTCTATTTCATAGTCATGCTGTACCTCAGGAGAGTCAACATCAATGAACAAGCACGACAGCCGCATCCAGCCCGCTAAGGGCAAGCTCGGCGTCCTACTCCCCGGAATGGGAGCGGTGACCAGCACCTTCATCGCGGGCGTGGAGCTCGTCAAGAAAGGCCTCGGCACCCCCGTCGGCTCCGTCACCCAGATGCAGGCGATCCGCCTGGGCAAGCGCTACGAGAACCGCTCGCCGCTCATCAAGGATTTCGTGCCCCTGGCCTCCCTCGACCAGCTCGTGTTCGGCGGCTGGGACTTCTTCACCGACGACATGTTCGTCGCGGCGACGAAGTGCGGCGTCCTCGACGCGGCGCAGCTCGCGCCGATCAAGAAGGAGCTCTCCGCGATCAAGCCGATGCCCGCCATCTACGACCCCGCCTACATCAAGAACATCAAGGCGCTCAACCCAAAGAAAGGGAAGACCAAGATGGACCTCGCCCAGCAGGTGATGGCCGACATCGAGGCCTTCAAGAAGAAGAACGGCTGCGACCGCGTCGTGATGCTCTGGTGCGGCTCGACCGAGCGCCTGCCCGAGCCCTCGAAGTGCCACGAGGACATCGAGGCGCTCGAGCAGGGCCTGCGGGACAACGACCCCTCCATCCCGCCGTCGATGATCTACGCCTACGCCGCGATCAAGCTCGGCATGGCCTACGGCAACGGCGCGCCGAACCTGTCCGGGGACGTCCCGGCCCTGGTGGAGCTCGCCGAGCAGACGGGCTCCCCCATCTGCGGCAAGGACTTCAAGACCGGCCAGACCCTCATGAAGACCACCATCGCGCCGATGCTCAAGGCGCGCATGCTGGCGCTGACGGGCTGGTACTCGACGAACATCCTCGGCAACCGCGACGGCGAGGTGCTCGACGATCCCGGGTCCTTCAAGACCAAGGAGCTCAGCAAGATGTCCGTGCTCGACACCATCCTCGAGCCCGAGCTCTACCCCGAGCTGTACGGCAAGTTCCACCACAAGGTCCGCATCGACTATTACCCTCCCCGCGGCGACGCGAAGGAAGGCTGGGACAACATCGACATCCGCGGCTGGATGGACATGCCGATGCAGATCAAGATCAACTTCCTGTGCCGCGACTCGATCCTGGCGGCCCCGATCGTGCTCGACCTGGTCCTCTTCCTCGACCTGGCCAAGCGCTCGGAGCTCAAGGGCATCCAGGAGTGGCTGTCGTTCTTCTTCAAGTCGCCCCAGTGCCGCGAGGACCTCAAGCCCGAGCACGACCTGTTCATCCAGCACCTCAAGCTCAAGAACACCTTGCGCGTGCTGATGGGCGAGGAAGTCCTCGACCACAGCGGCCTCGACTACTACGACCCGACTAAGGTCGCTTCTTCGGCGCCGCCGCCGAAGGCGGCGCCGAAGAAGGCCAAGAAGGCGCTGGCCGGACGCTAGACGCTCAGGAAGGAGCCGGGCGGAGGGGAACCTCCGCCCGGTTCTTTTTTTGGAACTATCCTCAAGGATAGTCGTTGCGCGGCCGCTCCCCCGGGCCCCCGACAAGCCACTGGTCCGGCCACAAAACGAAACCCGCTCTCCCCGTCGCCCGTAGTGTAGGGTGAAGTCAGGCGGATCAGGAGAGCATCATGAAGGTCATTTTAGCGGTCGCCGCGCTGGCCTGCGCGGTCGGGGTGAGCGCTTCCGAAGGCGACATCACGGTCGAGGCCGGAAGCGCCGGCGTCTCGATGGAGGTGGCCCGCTTCGACCCCGAGCGGTGCGTACTGACCTTGGCGCCCAAGGGCAATGCTTTCGTCCTCAAAGTCCAGAGCAAGCCCCCGGTGGGGTGGTTCCGCAAGGGCTGTGAAGCGAGCTTGAAGACGGCGCCGCCCGTTCCGTCGCCCGTCAGAGCGGACACGAGCGCGGGTTCGACCTTATTCGACGGACTCTCCGGGAGGGCCCACGCCCATGCCGAAGCCGGAATCAGCTCCGTCGTCAAGTCTTAAATTTGGTTCGTATAAGGAAAAGCCGGGCCCTCGTCGAAGGGGGCCCGCGCTATTTAGTATACTGCCCAATCCGGTGAAACACCTCCTTATGAGCGTTATCGCCGCGGCCGCGCTGTCGTCGCCGGCTCTGGGACAGACGGAGTCCTCCGGGACTTTGCCTGCCGTCGAGCCGCCTTCGGTCTCCACCGAAGCCTCAGCCGCCGCGCCCTCCCTCTCGACAGCCTCGGCTGTCGCCCCGGAGCTCTCCACCGCCCCGGCCGTCGCGGTCACGTCCTCGACGCTCCCCGGCCTGGCCACGGACTACGCGACCCCCGCCGTGTCCACCACCGCCGCCGAGCCCGCTGCCGGCGTCGTGCCCCGCCCCTGGGTGATCGGAGACATCAAGGCCGAGGTCCTCAAGAACACCAAGCTCTCCACGATCCGCGGCGCCATCAAGGGCCGCAAAGGCGACCTCTACGACCGCCCCGACCTCGACAAGGACATCCAGTCCCTGCTCGGCCTCGGCCTGTTCGAGCGCGTCGGCGCCGAGGTCAGCCTGCTCGACAAGAAGGTCCCCGAGCACTTCCGCAAGGCCGCGGGCGCGGACCGCCAGATCCTCCTCAACTTCATCGTCAAGGAGAAGCCCGTCGTCAAGAAGATCGTCTTCGAGGGCAACAAGAAGCTCTCCCGCGGCGCGCTCTCCGACCTCCTGACCCTCAAGACCAAGGACCCGTACGACCGCTCCAAGATCGACGAGGACCGGGACAAGCTGGTCGCGAAGTACCACGAGAAGGGCTTCCTCGACGCCGCCGTCGACTACGAGGTCAAGACCGACACCGTCGCCTCCTCCGTGGAGCTCGTCTTCAAGGTGGCCGAGGGGCCGAAGTCCCGCATCGAGCTCGTCGAGCTCGGCGGCGTCACCGCCTTCAAGCGCAAGGTCCTCCTGAAGCTGATGAAGAACGCCCGCAAGAAGGTCTTCTTCTCGAAGGACCTCCCCGACGACATCGCCAAGATCGAGGCGCACTACAAGAACAACGGGTTCCTCGACGTCTCCGTCTCCAGCCCCCTCGTCAGCCTCAGCGCCGACAAGACGCGCATCCACATCGCCCTCGGCGTGACCGAGGGCCGCTCCTACCGCTTCGGCAAGACCACCTTCACCGGCCACCTGATCTACACCTCGAGCGAGGTCGCCAAGACCGTCGAATACCGCGAGGGCAAGGTCTTCAGCCAGGAGAAGTTCGAGGAGACGATCCGGGGCATCCAGGAGCTGTACTCCGACCGCGGCCGCCTGCGCACGCGGATCAACCCGGTCAAGAGCTTCAACGCGCAGACCGACCGCATGGACGTGCTCTTCGAGATCGTCGAGGGCCCCATCTCCTACATCGGCCACGTCGACGTCGAGGGCAACAAAGCCACGAAGACCTTCGTCCTGCGCCGCGAGATCGTCATCAAGCCCGGCGACATGTTCCGCTCCTCGCGCGTGCGCCGCAGCATCGAGAAGATCCGCAACCTCGGGTTCATAGACGACGTCGACCTCGACCTCCAGCCCACGCCCTCGGACCCCGACAAGGTCGACCTGACCTTCGACGTGGCCGAGGGCAAGCCCGGCGTCCTGACGGCCGGCGCGGCCTACTCCTCGGTGGACGGCCTCATCGGGACCCTGTCCCTCCAGCATCTCAATCTGTTCGGCCGCGCGCAGAAGGGCTCGATCCAGTGGTCGTTCGGCCGCCGCGTCCAGGACTACTCGATCAGCTGGACCACCCCCTGGGTCGGCGACAGCCCGACGAGCCTCGGCTTCGACGTCTACAACACCCGCCGCATCAACCCCTTCGACACCTCGCTGTCCGCCTACGTCGAGCGGCGCACCGGAGGCTCGATCCGCCTCGGGCCCCGCTTCGAGGAGGACAAGTACCAGCTGAACCTGACCTACGGCCTGGCGCGCATCTCCATCGAGAACGTGCAGGACCAGTTCAAGGGAACGCTCACCGAGGGCACGAGCATCCAGTCCTCGTTCGGCGCGGAGTTCTCCCGCGACACCCGGGACAGCATCTGGGACCCCGCGCGAGGCACCCGCCACGGCATCGGCGCCCAGCTGTCGGGCGGCCCGTTCCAGGGCGACATCCACTTCTTCAAGCCGAGCATCACCAACCAAGGCCACCACACTTTGTTCACCGTCGAGGACTGGCCCTTCGTGATCTCCGCCTACCACCGCGGCGGCTACGTGACCCAGTTCGGCAAGACCGGCCAGGTCCCCGTCCAGGACCGCTACTTCATCGGCGGCCAGGACTCCCTGCGCGGCTACTCCCCCTCCGGCGAGGCCGGCTACCCGCAGGGCGGCAAGCTCTACAGCGTGGCGAACGTCGAGTTCGGCTTCCCGCTCGCGCGCGAGCGCAAGAAGACGATCGTGAAGTTCGTCGTGTTCGCCGACGCCGGCGGCGCCTGGGACCGCGTGCGCGACGTCTCCGGACGCGTCGGCTCCGGCACGCGCGACATCAAGACCGACGTCGGCTTCGGCCTGCGCTTCGTCACCCCCGCGTTCCCGATCCGCCTCGATTACGGCTACGGTCTCAATCATCGCAACGGCGAACGCCTGTATCAAATCAACTTCGGCCTAGGACCCCTCTTCTAATGAAATCGACCAGGCTCTTCGTGACTTTGTGTCTTTGCGGTTCGATCTTCTCGTCCGCGGTCCCGGCGCGCGCCATCGAGCTCTCGCTCGAGGAGAACCGCGCCGAGCGCGGCAGCGTGGGCTACGTGGACATGAAGCGGCTGTTCACGGCCAGCCCCGACGCCACCCGGGCGCGGGAAGGCCTCGAGGAGCTCGTCCGCCAGGCCGAGGAGCGGGTCAACGCGAAGAAGGGCGACCTGCTGCGCCTGCGCCAGGAGCTCGGCACGCTCAAGATCGAGCGCGAGGACCTCGCCCGGTCGACTCCGACCGCCTCCGTCCCCCTGCCGGCGCCGGTCAAGCCCAAGCCCGCTCCGGCGCCGATGGCCACGCCGGTCCCGGCCAAGCCGCTGTCCCCGACGCCCGCGCCGAAGCCGGTCGAAGCTCCCGTCGCCCCCGTGACCGCGCTTCCCCCCACCGACGGGCCCGCGGCCTCGACGCAGACGGCTCCGGCGCCGCTGACGATCAACCTCCCCGGCCTGACCGACGGCCCGCTGAACCTGGAGCGCCCCGGCGCCTCCCCGCTGAACCCGACGCGGGACCGCGGCACCCCGATGCCGCCGCCCGCGCCGGCGCCTGAGCCGGCCCCGGTCGCGCCCGTCGCCGTGGCCACCGCGGCCGCGCCGGCCCCGGAGCCCGAGCCGGCGCCGGCGCCCGTCCCCGCCGGCCCCACCATCGCGCAGCGCCTGCTCGAGATGGACGGCCGGATCGTTGCTTTGCAGGGGGACATCGACAGACTCCAGTCCGAGCTGGACCGCGAGCGTCTGGGCGCCGAGCGCACCTTGCTCGACGCCGAGGGCCGCAAGACCGATCAGGTGCTCGCGCGGCTGTACCGCGCCATCTCCGAGGTCGCCCGGCGCGAAGGGGTCAGCGTGGTCGTGGACAAGTCCGCCACCCTCTACGGCCACCCCGCCGTCGACCTGACCGACAAGGTCTTGAAGCAGCTGCGAGGAGTCGTCCCGGCCCAATGAAAACCCTCCCTAAACCCCTGACCATCACCGACGTCGCCTTCATCGTCGGAGGCGAAGCCCTGGGCGACCTCGCGCACACGGTGACCGGCGTCGCCGACCTGGCCGACGCGACCCCTTCCGACGCCGTGTTCCTCGAGAACCGGAAGTACACGGCCCTCGCCGGGACCGCCCCCGCGGGCTGCCTGTTCCTGGCCCCGGACCTCAAGGACACGCCCTGCGCCGCGAAGGGGAAGGTGATCGTCGACGAGCCCCGGGCCGCCTTCGCCAAGCTCGTGCGCATGATCGACGAGCACGCCAAGACCAAGGTCCTGCCCACCCACAGCCTCAAGTCCTCGATCCACGGCAAGGCCGCCCTCGGCCCCAACGTCTCCGTCGGAGACTTCGTCGTCATCGAGCGGGGCGCCGCGGTCGGCGAGAACACGGTCATCATGCCCCAGGTGTACATCGGGGTCAACGCGAAGGTCGGCCGCAACTGCCTGATCTACCCCCAGGTCGTCATCCGCGACGAGTGCGTCATCGGCGACGGCGTGATCATCCACCCCGGAGCGGTGATCGGGGCCGACGGCTTCGGCTTCCTGACCGACAAGAAGACCGGCAAGCACACCAAGATCCCCCAGATCGGCAACGTCGTCATCGAGGCGGGCTGCGAGATCGGCG